>ERZ1027047.26-NODE-26-length-97538-cov-10.732651_pt1 | contig 97538 bp, 68 predicted proteins | sample MGYA00519286_ERZ1027047 | MGnify/ENA primary metagenome ERZ1027047 (study PRJEB26926, sample SAMN06164592) | human gut metagenome | biome: ENVO:00009003; feature: ENVO:2100002; material: ENVO:00002003 | host: Homo sapiens | place: USA | collected 2012 ... | reverse complement strand
ACATCGGCATCTTTCCGTCTGCTCTTCGGTCGTTATGGAACCCCATAACTCCCTCATCGCAAACGAAAATCTGCCTGATGTCTGACAGCCCTGCCATTAACATTTATTTTTAAACAAGCTCTTAAAGTCAGGATTATTCAGGGACTCCCACAAACCAAGATATTCAAGCGTGTTTTTTGCTCTCATCCAATTTTTAACAACATCTTTTGGTTCTTCCGGATTCTTTTGGCGGGCGATATCAGTGATACAGATATAATCTATACCATCTTTTGCAAATGTTCTGATTGTGGAGTCTTTTACAACTAATTTAGCCATAGGTTTGATGACGAAATGATTAATTACGTAGCCAATTCAACTTCTTGGCAAAGATAATTGTTTTCGTCGGATTGAACAAAACAAAGATTATAAGTATGGACTTTTTTACCTATGTATAACTTTTTTACCTATATATATTGGAAATATGCTGATTATTGATTGGTGACGAGGACGCCGCCACTCTAGTTGTCTATTGAGGTGACTTGAATTTACGTACAGAAATATGCTAAAGAGGATGTACCAAACCTTCATTTTGATACATCCTCTTTTTAAAGGTATTTTATAATTAGAATAAAAATCCTACGGAAGTAGCAAGATTGCTGGATTGAATTCCATTAAGAGGTTTGGTGAAATCAGTTCCATAGTTTATGCCCCAATAGAGGAATTTCCATTCCATGCCTATACCTGCATGCCAACCGACTTGATAATGATATTTCTCGCCGAATGCAGAGGATGAGTCATCTGTATATAGGGATTTCCAACCGGTATCAATATTCTCTTTCAGTGTTGGAATCCCATCCGGACCTATGATAACGTCCGGGACAAAGATTCTTCTAGAACGAAGTGCGAGATTTAATTTTAGATTAATTCCTATATAAGGAGTGATTGAGATGTTATTTCCCGCTTTTAAGCGATATGCAAGGTTTACAGGGACTGCTAAATAGAAATTCTTCATTTGCAGTTTAACATCCCTTGTAGAGGTCGTTACTGTTTTGATTGTTTGATGTCCGAATCCTCCATTGATCTTAGCGCCGGTTTCGATGAAAAGGGGAATCCTTTTGCTCAAGTTAAAGCCGTGAATATATTCAATCGCGGCTCCATGGAGGTTTATATGGTTCCCACACTCTTTGATAAAGAGTGAATTGTCATCTTCTGACCACATCTTTGTCCATGTGTATTCCACATTTATCCTATTGTAGGAAGTACACGGATCATCATGTGACTTCGAGTGGTTATGCTCTGCCTGTGCTAATGCTGATGATGCTGTTAGTACAAATGCAATCGCAACTATTAGTTTCGATATATTCATTTAATAAGTATTTACTGATAAATTAGTCTTGTCGCTTTTTATTAATAGTAAAGCGAGAACTCCGGATTAGAGTTGGGCATATAGCCAAAAATTTAAAATACGTTCATTTAAAATAGTATTAGGCAGCCGGGCTCTATCTGCGGATTAATAATACGTATCATTACCATACAAAGAAAGTGGAGCCTATCCTTCCACTTATTCTTTGATGCGGGCCTAGGAACCCAAGAAATACGAATAAAGTGAAAGATGAACTCCACTTTGACCGTATATCAAGATTGATGATATTACAAGCCAAAGAGAGCATCAATTCTCATCGTTCTGTATTTCTTGCTGAAATTTCCTAGGTTTCATCAAAAGAACGAAGCGAAAGCGCTTTCCAAATATGTATGCTAATGCAATTTAGCGCGACAAATTTAATAAAAAGATTGTAAAGGCGCAAGAATAAACTTAGAAAACATTAAAGAAAGTGCATTAAAGAAAGTGTAAAAGAAAGTGTGGTTTGACGTTGCAATTTCTGTAATTATCTGATAGGTATATTTGTATATGTTAAAAATAGGGTAGTGAAAAACTGAACACAAAAACATATACAACATTATTTTTTTCTATTCAATATTATAGATCAAGTAAAAAATAGATGGAATTATAGGCAAGTGTCCTAAATTTGGGGACAGAAATGGCTGAAAGTGTCCTAAAATTTAGGACGCGATGGATAAGTAGTTAATTTGCAATGTGATGGTGTCGTTATAGCCTTATTTTAGGAGGGCGGCTATTTGATTACGATTCACGCCGGGGTGCTTGGAGGAGAGGGTGTCGACAAGGAATTCAAATGATTCGGAGGGCGTTCGGTCTGTCTCACGGAATGAGCGCTCAAACCATATCTCTGGCGTGGAATAAACGGCGACGCCCCAGCCGTAGCGGTCTCCTCGTGCCGTCAGTTTGTATTCGAAATCGGCTATCAACAGCCATCCGCCCATTTGCAGCCGTTGCAGGGGACCTTCGATGCTGTGGCGTTTTGGTCTGACATATTCCATCGCCTCTACAAGATCTTCGGGTTTTCGTTTGCGCGAGGGGGTGCCGAAAATGATACGTTTGAGTTCGGTCGATGACAATCCTTCGTTTTCGCGGATTATGTCAAGTATCATACGTTCGGTTGAGTCCGGATTGACGGGATAAGCCGCTCTCCGGTAATTCAGGAAGTCTGGCAACAGATTCAATGACACGAAGCCGGCCTTGCGATTGAAGAATTTGCCGTAAGCAGTGGTCTGTTCCTGAATCACGGGACCCTTCCACTCCCAGCATCCGTAATCGTCGCGCGTCTCGCCGAACAGCATGCCGGGTGCCGCCATCTCCTGTACGGAGAATCCCGGTATTTTGTTTGCAAAGAAAGGGAGCATTCCGAAACGAAGCGCCGTCCTTTCAAGTTGCTCTTTGCTTGCTATCAAGTTCCCCATACTGCAAAATTAATCAATTATAACAATCTAAGCCTAACAAATTTGTAAACCCCTCGAATTCGGTAGGTTTAAATTGGAATGATACAAGTGAAGATATTACTATGGCGGTTACTTTAAGTCCCGAATCATATTCTTTATAATGGACAATTCCACGGAGGAAAAAACCGATTTGTCGTAGGCATTCATCAGATATACGCGCCCTTCCGATTCTGCGGTAATGATTGTGTAGGTTATAATTCGGGCACCTCCGGATTTACCTCTCCCTTTGTACGTAATAGCCATGCGAATTTTACGGATGCCCGGACTGAGTTCGGTTCCTTGAAAAGGATTCTCCATAAGGGAAAGGACAAGTGCCTTCAGATCATTTTTGAAAGATCTGTGCCGCTTTTGAAGGGCCTTGGATTGACTCTCGAATTCGGGAGTGGTTAAAACTTCAAAGCTCATCGAGGAAAGCTAATGCGGATTTGGCCGGGATTTCACCGGCTTCCATCTGTCTGACCTGTTTTAAACTGCGTTTGATGCTCTGGGTCATGGTATCAACTTTTTGTTGTTGAGCCGGGGATAGAGTCACATCTTCATTCCCTATGCTTACAAGAGCATAGAGAGAGTTTTTACGACGAATTAATACACGTTCACCCGCAGACGCTCTGTCAAATGATTCCGCCAAGTTATTTCTGTATTCTCTTACTGATAGAGCTTCCATATTGATAATGACTTAAATACGTAAAGCAATAATGCTATTATTAATCTGATGCAAATATAACAGCTTTTTATTATTAAAACAAATCTGTGTACAAAAACGTGTACACAAATATGAATTATAAGTAAAATACGATAGCCTGTAGGTGGGTGGCGGGACACCGCCATCCCGGTCAGTTCGGGCGGACGGAGAAGGGGTAGCTGCGGCTGCCGTCGGCACTGGTCCAGGTGCCGCTGTAAACGCTACGGCCTAAAATGCCGTCGAAACGCCCGGTCATGTTGTCGCCTACATATTCTTCAAGTACAAGACGGTCGCCGTCGTCCACAAGCTGTCCGCTGAGCTGTATGGGACGCTTGTTCTTGACGTACATATACTCGCCTGTGTAGTATGCGCCTCCATCGGTGGTGAGCGTCATTTCGATGGCGTATTTGTTGTTGATGGATCCTTTGTAATGATGCGTGTATATGTCGCCCTCATGCTCGGATTCTTCCTGCTTAGTTTTGCTCAGACCGGATTCACGCAGGCTTTCCACAATGGCGGTCAGCTCCTCGCTGTCGTTGTCGGAATCCGTTGCTTCCGTTACTGATTCCGTAGTTTCCGATTCGTGAGCGGATTCTACACGTTTTGAACCGTCATGCGTAAGGGGCGAGAGACAGAGCCATGCTCCGAGAATCATCACGGCGATGGCACCCGATATGGAGCAGATTATGGCGAGAGTGCTGTGGTCGGACGGATATTCGTCCATTTCCGGGTCATCGGCCGGAGCACCGTCGTTGATCTTGCACCATCCGGCTATCAGAAAGCATGTCTGAAAAATCCACAATACGATTCCGATCAATCCGAGGAGAATCATGAAGGCTATCGAGCCGCCTAAGAGTGACATTATCGTACCTGCCGCATCATCGGATAAACCACGCATCATCCCGCCGAGACTGCTGATGGAGCCGATGGAGATAAGCGCCATGGCAAAGAAAACGATTAGGGGGAAGAAGGCCAGGATGATACCGAACGTATAGGAGTTGCGCAATGTCCGGGCGCCTTGTCGCGCCGTGTCGGACCAACCATCTTCCATGTACAACTGATTGAATGTCGAGCGGAATTTGAACAGGGAAATCAGGTTCAATACCCAGCCGGCGAATGTGAACAGCAGTCCGAACATGCCGAGAAAGCTTCCCAGGAAGGTGCAGGCCATACCTATAAGACCGAGCCAGCAGGCGGTGTACAGACTGCCTGTGAGCCAGCGTCCGCGTTCGGTGTGCTGGGCGGTACGGAAGCGGGACAGGCCGACCACATATACTATCCAGCCGGCTACGGTCAGCACTTCAAACAGCCGGGTGAATACCGACAACCGGTCGTGGACGGCAGAGAATTTGGCAACGCCTTCGGCGTGGGAGCCGACACCGAACGACGAGGCCGTGTCGAGGATGCTGCCTAAATAATTGTCGACGGCATTGACGATGCCGAAGAAAAACTCGAACACGGAGGCCGCGCATCCGAATACGGTCAGGACGATGACGCCCCAAAAAATCAAGGAAGAAGATAATCGCCACTCCCGGCGCAGTTCTGATTGATCCATTAATCGATAAGTCTTTTATGAATAATATTGGTTAACTGTTCTGAAAAGAATGCGTAAAGATACGAATAATTTATTAAATTCCTATAATATGCGCCTTTATACGTCATAAATCTTGACTGCGGGTTATTAGAGTGTGTTTACTTTTAACACGAATTTATATTTTTGATTACTTTTCTTTCCTTCAAAGGTCTTTTTGGTGATTATCGCCAAGTCTCGTCGGTCACATAGCCCGCTATGCTCCCTTCTCGACTTGCGATAATCCCTCAAAAATCCCCTTTGAATGAAAGAAAGTTAAAAGTAAACACACTCTTAAATTGTGTTAAAAACGGAGAAAAATCGGGTCGGAATTTGGCGGGATGAAAAAAATGTTGTAATTTTGCAGTCGCAAAAAGGAAATATCGCGAGGTGGAGCAGTGGTAGCTCGTTGGGCTCATAACCCAAAGGTCGCAGGTTCGAGTCCTGCCCTCGCCACTTAACTAAACGAATCTTGAAGCAATTCAAGATTCGTTTTTTGTTATATCATAATAATTAGATAAATTTGCATTCATGAAACTGATAGAACTGCATTTACTCAGGCGAGCGGTATGGTCTACGACCAAGCAACGAGATGTCCGTCTGACCTCCCCACGAAGGCTGTCGGAACGAGCCCTCCAGCCATCGTGGGGTTATTGAGAAACAACCTCTCCGAGGTATCGGAATCAGACTGTTGCCCTGTGCCGAAAGCACAAGGTCGCAAAACGATGGGTTTTATACTTAAGCTATTGGTTTCATGCTATGGAATTAAAAGAAAGGCAAAGTATAGAATTTATTCTCATATCGGAATTTGTTGCCTCGGAGAGGCTGTTTCTCGATAACCCCACGATGGGCGGGGGAAGCCAAGGCTGACACCCGCCCTTCGTGGGGAGGAGCATGGTGCAGTGTGGCTTGGTCGGAGACCATGGCTTTGTACTGCCGGATATGACGATACTCAGGCGAGCGGCATGGTCTACGACCAAGCAAGAGATGTCCGTCTGACCTCCCCACGAAGACTGTCGGGACGAACCCTCCAGCCATCGTGGGGTTATCGAGAAACAACCTCTCCGAGGTATCGATCTGTTTTTTATTAGTTGTGTGCATTGATAATCTAATAATTTCAACATGCGAAAGCTGAATAAGCTGCATATTAATATCAGGGAGAATGGAGGTAGTATACGAGGACAATCATCTGGTCATAGTCAATAAGGCGGTGGGGGAGATAGTGCAGGGGGACAAGACCGGCGACAAACCGCTGTCGGAAATCGTAAAGGAATATATCAAGGAAAAATACGCCAAGCCGGGCAATGTGTTCTGCGGCGTGGTGCATCGTCTGGACCGTCCGGTGTCGGGCCTTGTGGTCATGGCCCGTACGTCCAAGGCGCTGGAACGGATGAACCGGATGTTTCGCGACGGTGAGGTGCACAAGACGTACTGGGCGCTCGTGCAGGGACAACCCCAACAGCCGGAGGCATTGCTTGAGGACTGGCTTGTTTCGGACGGCCGCATCAACAAGACGTTCGTGGCCGGGGAAGGAGCCCGCGATGCAAAACTGTCGCGCCTTGAATACCGCACCATAGCCCGGGGCGACCGGTACACTCTGCTGGAAGTGAAACTGCTCACCGGACGCAAGCACCAGATTCGCGCTCAGCTCGCAAACATAGGGTGTCCCATCAAGGGAGACCTGAAGTATGGCGCCAGGCGTTCCAACCCCGACGGCGGCATTTCGCTGCAGTCGCATTCCATCGAATTCATACATCCCGTAAGCAAAGAAAAGATACAATTGGAGCTTGCTCCCACGCCCGAAATGCAGAAAATAATGGGGTGAGGAGCCAATTTTATAAATTTTTTTGTAAATTTGCACATAATATATCCGTATGTGTAAAAATGGTAAAGAAAACACGCGATAAATTCATAGAGGTGGCCCGCAGTCTGTTTGCACGTCAGGGCGTGGAGAACACCACTATGAACGACATAGCGACGGCGTCCGACAAGGGTCGCCGTACCATCTACACATACTTCAAATCGAAGCGCGAGATATTCAACGCCGTCATAGACAGCGAGACCGAGGACCTGATACGCTCCATGCGTCTGATAGTGACGCTTCCCAACACTCCGGAGAAAAAACTGCGTGAGTTCGTGTCCGTGCGGCTGGAGAAAATGAGCGAGATAGTGCTCAGAAACGGTTCGTTGCGGGCAGGCTTCTTCCGCGACGTGCGCAAGGTGGACCGTGCGCGCTCCATCATTTCAAAGAAAGAGATAACGCTGCTGATGAGCATCCTGGAGGAGGGTGTTCACGACGGCGTGTTCAGGATAAACGACATCAAGGAAACGGCGATCATCGTCACGAACTGCATCCACGGCATGGATGTGCCTTATATCCGCAACACCCTGTCGGAATACGGCATAGGCAAGGAGAAGATCGTGGAGATGGTGACCGGCCTGATACTTAACGGAATAAAACGATAAATAAAGATAACTGATGAAATTACTTGAAGGAAAGACAGCAGTAATCACCGGCGCCGCCCGCGGCATCGGCAAGGAAATCGCACTGAAATATGCATCCGAGGGATGTAACATCGCCTTCACCGACCTGGTGATAGACGAGAACGGCAAGAAGACCGAGGAGGAGATAGCAGCCTACGGCGTTAAGTGCAAGGGCTATGCCTCGAACGCCGCCGACTTCGCCGCCACCGAGGCAGTCGTGAACGAGATCAAGAACGATTTCGGCCGCATCGACATCCTGGTGAACAACGCCGGCATCACCAAGGACGGCCTGATGTTGCGCATGACCGAGCAGCAGTGGGACGCCGTGATTGCAGTGAACCTGAAATCCGCATTCAACTACATACACGCCGTACTGCCCATCATGATGCGTCAGCGCAACGGTTCCATCATCAACATGGCATCCGTTGTCGGCGTTCACGGTAACGCAGGACAGAGCAACTACGCCGCATCGAAGGCCGGTCTGATTGCCCTGGCCAAGAGCATCGCGCAGGAGGTGGGCAGCCGCGGCATCCGCGCCAACGCCATCGCCCCCGGTTTCATCGAGACCGCAATGACCGCCGCTCTGCCCGACGAGGTACGCGAGGAATGGTGCAAGAAGATTCCGTTGCGTCGCGGCGGCAAGGTGGAGGATATCGCCAACGTGGCAACGTTCCTGGCATCCGATATGTCGGGATATGTCACCGGTCAGGTTATCCAGGTGGACGGCGGCATGAACATGTAATCATGCATTATGCATCCGCATAAATATGCCGTGATATTAGCCGGCGGCAACGGAAGTCGCGCCGGTGGTGAAATGCCCAAACAGTTCGTCGAACTGTTGGGCATTCCCATATTATGGTGGTCGGTCCGGGCGTTCCATGCCGCCGACCCCGACACACATATCGTGATAGTGATGAATCCCTCGTTCTGGGACGACTGGGATATTATCTACAACGAACTGCCGGAGGCGGACCGGCGAATCCCGTTGCAGCTGTTTTGCGGCGGCCGCAGCCGTACCGAATCGGTATGGAACGGTATAATGGACCTCCCGCACGACGCCGACACACTGATAGCCGTACACGATGCCGCCCGGCCTCTGATAACCAAGGAAATGGTTGCCGAGCTTTGGAAAACGGCGGAGGATAAAGGCTCGGCAGTGCCGTGTGTGGAGGAAGTGAACTCGCTCCGGGTAAAGGATGACGGCGGCACACGTCCCGTGGACCGTGCCGATTACATGGTGGTGCAGACCCCGCAGGTGTTCCGCGCCGACATTCTGCACGAGGCGTACGTGAATCGCAATCCGGAAGCGAAGTTTACCGACGACGCCAGCCTGGTGCAGCAGGCCGGTTACGATATAACCGTAGCACCCGGAATCCCGGACAACATCAAGGTGACGAATCCGATGGACTTCGTCGTGGCCGAGGCGATAATGCGGTATCAGACAGATAAGAAACGGAACTGAGTAAGGAGAAACAGGCGGGAAAAGAAAGCGAAAAATGAGCGTATTCTGGGAAACGGACATAGTGTATCTGAAGGGCGTGGGACCGTTCCGGGCCAACACGCTGAAGAAAGAGTTCGGCATCGGTACGATGCGCGAGCTGCTGTACTATTTCCCGTTCCGCTATCTGGACAAGAGCCGTTTCTACAGTATCCGCGAACTGGAAGGGGAGATGCCCGCCGTGCAGATACGCGGACGGTTCCTGCAACTGGAACTTGAGGGCGAGGGAGCCCGTATGAGGCTACGCGGCGTATTCACCGACGGCGACAGGCTGATGGAATGCGTATGGTTTTCCAAAGCCAAGGCGATGAAGGACTACTACCGGGTCGGCAAGGAGTACATTATCTTCGGCAAGCCCCAGGAATACCGCAGCGTATGGTCCATCTCGCACCCGGAGGTGACCGTATACGATCCCGCCAAACCTCCCACGGGCTTCTGCGGAGTCTACAACCTTACGGATTCGGCACGCAAGGGCGGTTTTTCGTCAAAATCGTTCAACACACTGGTCAGCACCCTGTTGCAGCATCCACGTATGCAGGAGGTGAAGGATACGTTGCCCGAGGAGGTGCGGCAGATGTTTCATCTGATGCCGCTTCACGACACACTGCGCGAACTGCATTTCCCGTCATCGCCCGACCTGCTGCGCAAGGCCCGCGAACGGATGAAGTTCGAGGAACTATTCTATCTGCAGCTCAATATATTGCGCTATTCGCGCCAGCGCAGCAAGCGGATTGCCGGCATACCGTTCCTGAAGATCGGTCCTGTGTTCAACGACTATTACCGCAAGTGCATCCCGTTCGAACTGACCGGCGCACAGAAGCGCGTGCTGCACGAGATCCGCGATGACATGCGCACCGGGCGGCAGATGAACCGTCTGTTGCAGGGCGACGTAGGCTCCGGCAAGACTATGGTGGCCTTCATGACACTGCTGATGGCCATAGACAACGGGTGTCAGGGAGCGCTGATGGCCCCCACCGAGATACTCGCCACGCAGCATTACGAGACGCTGAAAGGATGGGGCGAACAGGTAGGCATCCGCGTCGAACTGCTGACCGGAAGCACCCGTGCCAAGAAGCGCCGCGAGCTACACGAGGCGTTGGAGAGCGGCGACATCGACATACTGATAGGCACGCACGCCCTGATAGAAGATGCGGTGAAATTCAAGCGCCTCGGTGTGGCTGTAATCGACGAGCAGCACCGTTTCGGCGTGGCCCAGCGCGCCCGGATGTGGGGCAAAGGTCCGATTGCGCCGCATGTATTGGTGATGACCGCCACCCCGATACCGCGCACCCTGGCCATGACCGTGTACGGCGACCTCGACGTGTCGGTGATAGACGAGCTTCCACCCGGCCGTAAGCCGATAGATACACGCCTAAGATATGAGGACAACCGCATGGAGGTGTACCGGCTGCTGGAGCGCGAGCTTCGTGCCGGACGGCAGGTGTATGTGGTGTATCCGTTGGTGAAGGAAAACCAGAAGCTCGACCTTAAGAGCGTGGAGGAGGGTTACAACCGACTTGTCGGTATATTCAAGGACTGGAAGGTGGGGATGATACACGGCCAGATGAAGGCCGAGGCCAAGGACGCGCAGATGGATATGTTCGTCAGCCGCGAGACGCAGATTCTCGTTGCCACCACCGTGATAGAGGTGGGTGTGAACGTGCCCAACGCCTCGGTGATGCTGATAGAGAACGCCGAGCGGTTCGGACTGTCGCAGCTTCATCAGTTGCGCGGGCGTGTGGGACGCGGAGCCGACCACAGCTACTGCGTGCTGATGACCAAGCGCGAGATAGGGAGCGACACGCGCAAGCGGCTGGAGGTGATGACAAGCACCACCGATGGCTTCCTCGTGTCGGAGGCTGACATGAAGATGCGCGGTCCCGGCGACATGGAGGGCACGCAGCAGAGCGGCATCGCCTGGCATCTGAACGTGGCCAACCTCGCCACCGACGGCCAGATACTCAACATAGCGCGGCAGGCCGCCGACATGGTGCTGAACGGCTGCCCGGCTCTTGTGGCCGACAACAGCGGAAATCCCGACAAGCCGCTGCAGAACGAATCATTGCAAATTTCGACTGAATCGGAAAATATTTTGAGGGGGGAATTGTGTTATAGATTTCAGAAGGAGTACGATTGGTCACAGATATCATGAGAGAAAAAGAATTCCTGCCGCAGATAGCGGAACGACTCGGCATAGCCGAACTTAACGATATGCAGAAACGGATGATGGCCACGGCCGGACAGGCCAAGGACATCATATTGCTGTCGCCCACGGGAACGGGCAAGACACTGGCGTTCATACTGCCGATGCTGAAGATACTGCGTCCGGCCACGGGGCGCATCCAGGCGGTGGTGATTGCGCCGAGCCGCGAGCTGGTGATGCAGATAGCCGGTGTGCTTCAGAAGATAGGCGCCGGCATGAAGACCACGCCGCTGTACGGCGGCCATAAGTTCGAGGACGAGGAGAACTCGCTGAAGGCCGGAACGGACATCGTGGTGGCAACGCCCGGACGTCTGTTGGACCACATAAACCGCCGCACCATCGACGTGCTGCCGACCAGGATACTGGTGCTGGACGAGTTCGACAAATCGCTGGAACTCGGTTTCGAGACCGAGATGAAGAAGATAGTGAACCGTCTGAAGAACGTGAGCCACACCATACTTACATCGGCCACCCGCGCCGTTGACCTGCCGGCGTTCCTGAACCTTGAGAAACCGTTGACCCTCGACTTCCTGGGCGGCAACGAGGATGTACGCAGCCGTACGCGCGTGCATCGTGTGGATTCCGACGGCAAGGACAAGCTGCAGACCCTCCGCACCCTGATAGCCAACATCACCATGCCCGACGGAGAGTATTCGCGCAGCATAATATTCGTGAACCATCGCGAGAGCGCCGAGCGTGTATATGAATACCTGCGTCGGGAGAATGTGCCGTGCGTGCTGTATCACGGCGCGCTGGACCAGCGTGACCGCGAGACGGCACTGGCGCAGTTCAACAGCGGCGTGCGTCCCGTGATGGTATCGACCGACCTCGCCGCACGAGGCCTCGACATAGAGGGCGTGAAGTCGATAATACATTATCATCAGCCGCTCAGCGCCGAGACTTACACCCACCGCAACGGACGTACCGCCCGCGTGCAGGCCGAAGGCGACATCTATGTGCTTGTGGGGCCCGACGAGTCGGTGAAGGAATACATTGACTTCGACGACACCCGATGGCTTGACCCGGAGGTGAAGCTGCCCGAGCGACCCATGCAGGAGACGCTGTATTTCGGCGCCGGCAGGAAGGAGAAGCTGTCGAAGGGCGACATCCTCGGCTTCTTGGTGAAGGAATGCGGACTGCAGCCCGATCAGATCGGCGTTATAGACGTGAAGGACCATTTCGCGCTGGCTGCGGTGAGGACTGACCGTATCGGCGAACTGCTGCAGAAGATGAAGGGCGCCAAGATCAAGGGGGAGCGGCGTCAGGTGTCGGTCATTAAGTGACGCGGGACCGAAATCCGTAATAAAAAGTGGGTAATGTCCGTGTGGCATAGCCGTTAAATAACCGTTAATAAGACTGCAAAACAAGATTAAAAATGGCACAAAAGGCGAGTTTTTGAGAATTTTTTTTTAATTTTGCAGAATTATATGGTCGTAAGGTCATAATGATTGATACCCGTACATTGGTATTGAAGAAAATTAGTAATACAGTATATCATAACAAACACGATGAGCAAGGAAAAGAAATTTCTGACGTGCGACGGCAACCAGGCCGCAGCGCACATCAGCTACATGTTCAGCGAAGTAGCCGCCATCTATCCCATCACTCCGTCGTCGACGATGGCGGAGTATGTGGACGACTGGTCGGCAGCCGGCCGTAAAAACATCTTCGGCGAGACGGTGATGGTACAGGAGATGCAGAGCGAGGCAGGCGCCGCCGGTGCCGTGCACGGCTCGCTGCAGGCAGGCGCGCTGACCACCACCTACACCGCATCGCAGGGTCTCCTGCTGATGATTCCGAACATGTATAAGATAGCAGGCGAGCTGCTGCCCTGCGTGTTCCATGTATCGGCACGTACGCTGGCCAGCCATGCGCTGAGCATCTTCGGCGACCACCAGGATATCTACGCCACCCGTCAGACCGGCTTCGCAATGTTCTGCGAGGGTTCCGTACAGGAGGTGATGGATCTGGCAGCCGTTGCACATCTGTCGGCCATCAAGGGCCGCGTTCCCTTCGTCAACTTCTTCGACGGCTTCCGCACCAGCCACGAGATCCAGAAGATCGAGGCGCTGAGCGAGGAAGACCTGGCCCCGCTGGTGGATCAGAAGGCCCTGGCCGAGTTCCGCGAGCGCGCGCTGAATCCCGATAAGCCCGTGGCACGCGGTATGGCCGAGAACGGCGATATCTTCTTCCAGCACCGCGAGGCAAGCAACAAATATTACGACGCCATCCCCGAGATCGTAGAGGAATACATCAAGGAGATGAACAAGCTGACAGGCCGCAACTACGGACTGTTCGACTACTATGGCGATCCCGAGGCCGAGCGTGTCATCATCGCCATGGGTTCGGTTACCCAGGCCGCTCAGGAAACCGTTGACTATCTCCGCGCCAAGGGCGAGAAGGTGGGTCTGGTGAGCGTGCACCTGTATCGTCCCTTCAGCGCCAAGCATTTCCTGGCAGCCGTGCCCGCAACGGCCAAGAAAATCGCCGTGCTGGACCGCACCAAGGAGCCCGGAGCGAACGGCGAGCCCCTCTACCTCGACGTCAAGGATGTGTTCTACGGCAAGGAGAACGCCCCGGTCATCGTAGGCGGCCGCTACGGTCTGTCGTCCAAGGACACCACGCCCGCACAGCTCGTGCAGGTTTACGAGAACCTGAAGGCCGACGCTCCCCGCAACGGCTTCACCATCGGCATCGAGGATGACGTGACAAACCTGTCGCTGCCCGTAACCGCCGAAATCAACACCGGCAACAAGGGTATGTTCCAGGCCAAGTTCTTCGGCTTGGGTGCCGACGGTACCGTAGGCGCCAACAAGAACTCCGTGAAAATTATCGGTGACAATACCGACAAGTATTGCCAGGCATACTTCGCATACGACTCGAAGAAGTCGGGCGGTTTCACCTGCTCGCACCTCCGCTTCGGCGACGAGCCCATCCGCTCCACATACCTGGTGAACACGCCTAACTTCGTGGCATGCCACGTTCAGGCCTACCTGCACATGTACGACGTGACACGCGGCCTGCAGAAGGGCGGCACGTTCCTGCTCAACACCATCTGGGAGGGCGAGGAACTGGCCAAGAACCTGCCCAACAAGGTTAAGCGTTTCTTCGCGCAGAACGACATCACCGTTTACTACATCAACGCCACCAAGATAGCGCAGGAGATTGGTCTGGGCAACCGCACCAACACCATCCTGCAGTCGGCGTTCTTCCGCATCACCGAGGTTATCCCCGTTGACCTGGCCATAGAGCAGATGAAGAAGTTCATCGTGAAGTCCTACGGCAAGAAGGGCGAGAACGTGGTGAACATGAACTACGCAGCCGTAGACCGCGGCGGCGAGTACAAGAAGCTGGACGTGGATCCCGCATGGGCTACGCTGGCCGATGACGCTCCCACGGCCGCTCCGGCTCCCGAGTTCATCGAGACCGTGGTTCGCCCCATGAACGCCCAGGACGGCGACCTGCTGCCCGTCAGCAAGTTCGTCAACAACCCCGACGGCACATGGGAGCAGGGCACCGCAGCCTACGAGAAGCGCGGTGTGGCTGCATTCGTTCCCGAATGGGATTCCGAGAACTGTATACAGTGTAACAAGTGTTCGTACGTGTGTCCTCACGCTGCCATCCGTCCGTTCGTCCTGGACGCTGAGGAGATGAAGGCAGCGCCGTTTGGCGAGGATGCAACCATCCCGGCTATCGGCAAGACATTCACCGGAATGCGCTTCCGCCAGCAGGTTGACGTGATGGACTGCCTCGGTTGCGGCAACTGCGTCAACGTATGTCCCGGCAAGAAGGGCAACAAGGCTCTGAGCATGAAGCCCTTCGAGACCCAGGAGGCTCAGGATGTAAACTGGGAGTGGCTTGTCAAGAACGTAAAGAGCAAGGCCGACCTGGTAGACGTGAAGCTGAACGCCAAGAACAGCCAGTTCGCACAGCCTCTGTTCGAGTTCTCGGGCGCTTGCTCGGGTTGCGGCGAGACTCCGTACGTCAAGCTGATCACTCAGCTGTTCGGTGCCAACGAGATCGTGGCCAACGCTACGGGTTGCTCGTCAATCTACTCCGGTTCCGCACCCTCCACGCCTTACACCACCGACGAGAACGGTCACGGTCCCGCATGGGCCAACTCGCTGTTCGAGGACTTCTGTGAGTACGGCCTGGGTATGTACATCGCATACGAGAAGCTTCGCAAGCGCGCCGAGGCAGTGGCAGAGGAGATCGTCGCAAAGGCAGACGCCCCCGAGGCTCTGAAGGCAGCAGCTCAGGACTGGCTGAACAACAAGGACGACCTGAAGCTGTCGCAGATCAAGGGCGAGGCCCTGAAGGCAGAGGCAGCCAAGGGCGCTGCAGCAGGCTGCGACCTGTGCAAGACCCTGGACAGCATGGCCAACTACCTGACCAAGCGCAGCCAGTGGATCATCGGCGGTGACGGCGCAAGCTACGACATCGGCTTCGGCGGTCTGGACCACGTGATCGCATCGGGCAAGAACGTGAACATCCTGGTGCTCGACACCGAGGTTTACTCCAACACCGGCGGTCAGAGCTCGAAGTCAACGCCTATCGGAGCCATCGCCAAGTTTGCCGCTGCCGGCAAGCGCATCCGCAAGAAGGACCTCGGTCTGATCGCAACCACCTACGGTTACGTTTACGTTGCACAGGTGGCCATGGGCGCCGACAACGCACAGACTCTGAAGGCACTGCGCGAGGCCGAGGCTTACGACGGTCCGTCGCTGGTGATCGCATACGCTCCCTGTATCAACCACGGTATCAAGAAGGGTATGGGTCTGAGCCAGGAGGAAGAGAGACTGGCCGTAGAATGCGGTTACTGGCATCTGTGGCGTTACAACCCCGAGGCCGAGGCTGCAGGACAGAACCCCTTCTCGCTCGACAGCAAGGAGCCTGACTGGGATAAGTTCGTAGACTTCCTGAAGGGCGAGGTTCGTTTCGCATCGCTTGTAAAGATGTATCCGCAGCAGGCCGAGGAGCTGTTCCAGGCTTGTAAGGACAACGCCCAGTGGCGTTACAACAACTATAAGCGTCTGGCCGCCCAGAATTGGGGCAAGGATCCCGAGCTGACACCCGAGGAGGAGGCACTCCGCAAGAACTGATTGCTGACAGCGACTGAATACGCTGATAGCGAATAAATAAAGAAATTCCGCGCCGGGAGCCGGCGCGGAATTTCTTTATCTTGACTTAAAGGCCTTAAAGGCCTTTAAAGACTCTAAGGTCCCCACAGCCTTATCAGTCCTTCAGGTAGTACTCGATGGTGGAGACTACGCGCACATTCTTGATGTAGGGGGTGTACTGATCGCGGTCGTCGATGCTGAACTGGCCCTGGGAGGCCGATTTGATTTTGCCCAGCTTCGACTTGGAGTCCTGGGCGAACTTCCGGGCGGCCTTGCGGGCGTTCTTGGTGGCGTCGGCCACCATGTCGGGCTTGATCTCGTTCAGCCCCGTAAACTCGTACAGCGTCTGGTAATTGTAATCGCCGGCCACGATGGCTATGCCCTGCGACATCAGTTCGGTCAGCTTGTTCATCAGCTTGTTCACCTTCTCTACCTGGTCCGAAGTCACTACCACCACGGTGGTGACGTTATAGCGGAAGGGAGCCGGGTTGCCGCCGTAGTTGTCGGCCTGCATATCCTGTACTTTCGGCGCGTTGACATTGTATTCCTTCTCGCTGATGCCGTTGGCGCGCAGGAACTTCACGATGGCCGAGTCGGTGGCCTGCACCTGCTGATACAGGGCTGTCAGGTCGTTGCCTACGGCTTTGCTCACGATGGGCCATGTCACCTTGTTGGCCATTACCTCGCGCTCGCTGAGACCGCGCACGGTCACCACGCGCGAATTATTGGAGATGCTGCGGATACCGCCGCTGATGAATATTCCCAACAGCATCAGACCCACGCATATCAGCAGGGCGGGCACCCAGCCGAAAAAGATTCTCCTGTTTCCTTTTTCCTGTTCCATAGTTTATGTGTTTTCGATGATTAAGTTTGTATTAAGATATGGAATCTAAAATAAAGTTTAATTTATAATTAAACAACTTCAGGGGGCAGAATATGCTCAGAATTGAAGAAAAATGATTAAATTTGCGGTGCAAAACGATAAAGAGATGTTAGAGAGGATAGAAACGCTGCGTCAGCAGCTTGCCAACGAAACGGCCGCAACGAAGGAGGCGGTCGAGGAATTGCGCATAAAGTACCTGAGCAAGAAAGGTTTGATACCGGACCTGATGGCTGATTTCCGTACCGTGCCGGCCGAACTGAAGCGTGAGATCGGTCAGAAAATCAACGAGCTGAAGAACGAGGCTCAGGAACGCATCAACGCACTGAAGGAAAGTTTCGAAAGCAGCGACGGCGACATAGACGTGGATTTGGACCTGACGCGCACCGGTACGCCCGTGTCGTGCGGCTCACGCCATCCGCTCACGCTGGTACGCAACGAAATCATATCCATTTTCGGCTCCATGGGCTTCACCATCGCCGAGGGTCCGGAGATAGAGGACGACTGGCATGTGTTCGAGAGCCTGAACTTCCCGCCCGATCATCCTGCCCGCGACATGCAGGACACCTTCTTTATCGACAGGGACAAGGCCGACGTGCTGCTGCGCACGCACACCTCGTCGGTACAGACCCGCACCATGGAGCATACGCAGCCACCCATCCGCATAGTATGTCCCGGACGCGTTTACCGCAACGAGGCAATCTCGGCGCGCGCCCACTGCTTCTTCCATCAGGTTGAGGGCCTGTATATCGACAGGAACGTGTCGATGGCCGACCTGGAGCAGGTGCTGTTGGGATTCGCACGCCGCATGTTCGGTCCCGACACGCGCATACGTCTGCGTCCCAGCTATTTCCCCTTCACCGAGCCGAGTGCCGAGATGGACATCAGCTGCCACATCTGCGGTGGCAAGGGTTGTGCTCTCTGCAAGGGTACGGGATGGGTCGAGATTCTCGGCTGCGGCATGGTAGACCCGAACGTGCTTAAGAACTGCGGCATAGATCCCGAGGTTTACAGCGGCTACGCTTTCGGCATGGGTGTGGAGCGTATCGCCAACCTGAAATACAAGGTGAAGGACCTGCGCCTGTTCTCCGAAAACGACGTCCGTTTCCTCAAGGAATTCGAATCGGCACATTAAGTGTAGGTTATAAAGTCTAAAAAGTTTAAAAAGTTAAGATGAATGTGTAGACGTTTCAGAATCTGCACTGTTATCTTAACTTTTTCAACTTTATAAACTCTTTCAACCCATTAAACGCATGACCATAAAGGATAGATACGCCAGGGTGCTGGAGACGTTTGCGGCCACGATACCGGAGCCGCAGACGGAGTTGCATTACGACAACCCGTATCAGCTGCTGTTAGCCGTGATACTGTCCGCGCAATGCACCGACAAGCGTATCAACATGGTCACGCCGGCATTGTTCAACCGGTTTCCGACGGTTCAGGACCTGGCCGCGGCTACGCCCGAGGATGTGTATCCCTTTATTCGGTCTGTGACCTATCCCAACGCAAAGAGTAAGTCGCTGGTCAAGGTCGCGCAGCGTCTGGTCGAGGAATTCGGTGGCGAGATACCCAAGGACATAGATACGCTGGTGACATTGCCGGGAGTAGGGCGCAAGACGGCCAACGTGATGTTGGCGGTGCTGTGGAACGAGGCGGCAATGCCCGTAGACACGCACGTGTTCCGCGTCAGCAACCGCATCGGACTGACCAACAATTCCAAGACACCGTTATCCACGGAGAAGACCCTCTGTAAGAACATAGCGCCCGAGCTGTTGCCCAAGGCGCATCACTGGCTTATACTGCATGGCCGCTACGTCTGCAAGGCGCGCACCCCCGACTGCTACGGCTGTCTCATTTCCGACTACTGCAAATCCTACCCCCGCTTCCTGAAGGAACTCGAATCGAAATCCGCCACCAAATCGAAGCAGCAAAAAGGGAAATGATAAATTTAGAAAATTGCTGAAATAAAGTCAAAATAAACTTTATTATATCAAAATAACCTTTATTATAGAGGACTGCTGAATTTATTTTTTATGGTATGGCGAAATTTATCGCTTCGTCCCTTTGCCAAATAATTCGGCATGAGACCCTAACCGGACCAAATCGATTTCATTTGCTTCTTGGTCAATCCATATAAGTAGAAAATCGCCCTGGATATGACATTCCATGCATCCATTATAATCACCGGTGAGAAGATGGGGTTTATAAGAGTCAGGTATCTCCAACTCGTTTTCCAGAATATGAAGTACGGTAAGTAATGCCTTAGCTTTTCTGGGGTTATTCCGAATCCTTTTGAGGTCCTTCTTATACTGGGTGGATGGTTTTAGTTTCTTCATAACCCCATTGACTTGAACATGGCTTCTACTGACGAGGTGTCAATCGAGGGAACATCGCGAAGTTTCCCGCTTCGAGCTTCTTCCATAGCGGCTTTTGTGACTTCGTTTGGCTCATTATATGCAAAATCAAGTAAAACACACTCCACAAAATTGTTAAGGCTGCGATGTTCGCGTTTTGCCATTTCCTTGAGGCGTTCTACTAAATCTACGTTTAGACGAAACATTGTGGCTTTCTTAGGGACTGTTGCTTCCATAGTGCTATCATTTTGTATGCAAATATACAGCATATTTCTTATTTATCCAAATGCTCCAATAAATGATTTTAAAATGATTTTTAATTCTCGAAGTTGAAGTTAATAGATTTATTTTTATTCTTTCCGGTGCCATTAGTTAATTTCGCATGGTCATGCGCAAAGTTAAAAAAGTTTTATACGGACACGTTTTTGCTGTCAGTTCTGTGATAGGCCGTTGTTTATAATTCCAAATCCGGAAAGAAACTAAGAAGGAACTTGAAATATCTGAAATGAAAGAGTGATGATGACACAGCCATCTTCGCTGGGACAGCCTACGCCACTACTGGAATGACGACGTCCACGTCGTCAATGTGCGGGCGGTGGGGACACCGCCCCTCCAGTAGAGACGCTGCTTTTCCGGTCGGGATGTAGGTGCGGTTATTGGTGGCGGGAGAGGCGACGGATGGGGAGAGAGGGGCGGAGGATGTTCTTGACGGGGCGGATGGCTGCGGGGACGCGGCAAGAGGCTGTGCCTCGGATGTCGCGGCTCGACGCGCCGACCGAAAACTTATATCGACCGGGCGCGGTGACCCATGCCGAACGGGATTCGTCGAACACTGCAAGGTCTTCCGGATCAATGTCAACGGACAGCCGTTGCGACTCTCCGGGCTTCAGCTCGCGGGTCTTGGCGAATCCGACCAGTTCCTTTACGGGTACCTCGATCTCTGCCGGCTTGGATACATATACCTGCACCGCCTCCTTGCCGTTGGCGCGGCCGGTATTGGTGACTGTTACGTCTACCTTGTAACGGTTCCCGTCAAACGTGACGCGGGGCTTGGAATATTTGAATTCGGTGTATCCCAGTCCGTAACCGAAGGGGTAGGAGACATCTTTGTCGAAAGAATCAAAATAGCGATAGCCTACATATATGTCCTCCTCGTAGATAGTATGGTCAATGTTCGGGTTCAGACGTGTCAGGGGCTTCTTGTTGGCCCCGAATATGATGCCGGTATCGGCGTCGTGCGGGAAATTGCGGTCTGAAGCCTGGTCGCGGTAATCAAGCGGGAAGGTCATGGGGAGTTTGCCCGACGGATAGGACTTGCCCGACAGGACGTCGGCGATGCTGTTGCCGGCCTCCTGGCCGCACTGCCAGGTGCACAGGATGGCGTCGGGGAGGTGTTTCCACGACCCCGTGTCGATGACGCCTCCGACATTGAGCAGCACGGTCACTTTCTTGCCCCTGGCATGGAAAGCGTCGCATACGTCTTTCAGCACGACGTTCAACGTGGAGTCAAGGTAGAAACTGCGCGTGGAGCGGTCGGCAAACTCGCCGGCTGCAAATCCTACCGTCACTACGGCGGCATCGTTCGACTCGGCATACCGCATGATGTCGGCGCGTGACAGGGATAATTCATCGGGTCTCATGCCGGCCGCCATGTGGAACGTCTTGTCCACCTCCTTGATGCGTTTCTTCTCGGCTGCGATATGAACCGTATATCGGGCGTTCAGGTCCGGGTCCGACAGGTATCCGGCGTTTGCGAGTCCCTCGGGGAGCGACACGCAGTATGCTCTGTTGACGTCGCCCGAGCCGCTGCCGCCGGCAATAATGTCGTACGAACAATTGCCGAACAGGGCTATCTTCCTGACATCGGCGGGGTAGGGGAGTGTCCGGCCGTCATTCTTGAGCAGCACCATTCCTTCAGGAGTGATTTCGCGCAGCAGGGCCGCATGAGCCTTCAGGTCGGGCCTGTCGGAATGAGGCTGTCCACGGAAACGGGGCGTGGAAGCTATAAGTTCCAGGACTTCCTCTATGTTACGGTCCAGAACAGACTCGTCGAGCTCTCCCGACTCCAGAGCCTCCATGATGCGGGCGTATTCGCCGGGAAATCCCGGCTGCAGCAGATTGTTGCGGGCCTTCATCTGGGCAGCCGCATCGCTTCCGCCGAACCAGTCGGAAACGACCACGCCCCTGTAGCCCCATTCGCCGCGCAGCAGCGAGTCGAGCAGCTCGACACTCTCCGAGGTGTAATGCCCGTTCAGATAATTGTACGACGACATCACGCACCAGGGGTCGGAGCGTTTGACAACCTTTTCGAATCCCTTGAGATATATCTCGCGCAAGGCCCGCTGAGACACTATCGACTCATTGTCCTTGCGGTTGGTTTCCTGATTGTTGGCCGCAAGATGCTTGACGCAGGCCCCGACGCCGCATTGCTGGATTCCGTCGACGTATGCCACGGCCATCTCACCGCTGACTACCGGGTCCTCGGAGTAATATTCATAGTTACGGCCGCAGAGCGCGTGACGCTGTATGTTGAGGGCCGGTGCCAGCATTATGTCCACGCCGTAGTCGCGTGCCTCCTCGCCGATGGCCTTGCCCGTGAGCCGGGCCACATCCCGGTTCCACGACGCGCCTATGAGAGTGGGCATCGTGAAATGAGTGCTGAAGTATGAGGCCGTGTCATTGGCTCTGCGCGTGTCAATCCTGACACCCGCCGGCGCGTCGGCGAAAACGATGGCGGGTATTCCGAGCCTCGGCACGGGGTAGGTGGTACCGGCCGCACCGGGCACAATCAGTTTTGTAGATCCGATCACGGCCTTGTCTCCGTTGTCGATCCCTTCCATGCCGGTGCCGATCACGAAGCGGGCTTTCTCCTGCCGGGTCATGGCCCCGACCACGTCCCTGACCGGCGACGTGCCGAACCGGGGCGATTCATTGTTGTCGGCACTTACTGTAATTACGGCGGCAAGTGCCGCGACTGCTATGATTGTGATGTGTTTCATCTCGAGGTGACCTTAATTCTTTTGGTTCCGGTTATGGGGCCGTTTCCTTCATGATCCTCCACCACCTCATAGTCAAGCGGCGTGGAGCGCCGGATCAGACTCAATATCTGGTCGAGCGACGCATCTTCGAAGGTGGCGTACAGGATGGCGTTGTCAAGCCTGGAATCGACCTCGAAGCTCACGTTGAAGATCTGGCCCAGGCGTTTGTAGACGTTTTTCAGCATTTCGTTGCTGAATACCAGATCGCCGTCGCGCCATGAAATCATTTTGTCGGTGTTGCCCAGATACAGTGACATCTTCTTCTTGTTCGCATTGTAAACGATGGACTGTCCCGGCGAAAGCGAAGATTCGGCAGAACTGTCGTTGACCCTGACGCTCCCTTCGGTAAGTGTGACGGTGGTGAGGGTGTCGGTGGAATAGGAACAGATGTTGAATTCGGTTCCCAGTGCCTCGACATCGAGTCCTGAAGGAGTGTGGACGCGGAAGGGATGCTTCGGATCCTTGGCGACGCTGAAAAAGGCCTCGCCGCTTATGTCGACCAGTCTGGGGCTGTCGTGTTCCTGTCTGTATGTGAGGCGGCTCCCGCCGTTCAGCCATATCTCGGTGCTGTCCGGAAGAAATGTATGGACCATGCTTCCGGGCATGGCCTTGATTTCCTGACACAGAGCCGGCCCGGCGTTCATGCCGGCATCCCTGCCTGCATAATACAAAAAGATGGAGAGCACCAGCAACGGCAGGGCGAGTACGGCCGCCGTCTTCATGATGATGTTCATGGTTTTGCGGCGCAGCCGGTCGCCTGACCGGGAGGAGGCATAAATCCTGTCCAACGTCCTGGACAATGATTCAAGCGTATCGATGCTGTTGACGTCATCGGGCGATGGAGTCGCGTCCCACACGTTCTTCAGTTCAAAGAATCGACGGGCCGTTCCGGGGGAAGCGGCGATGGCCTCCCTCAGCTCGTCCATATCCCGGTTATCGGCATTTCCCGACAGACACCTTATGATAAGATCGTCTTCAATATCTTTCTCTTCAATATCTTTCATTGATGGAATGCAATTACATTGTCCCGTATACAGCAGGAACATTAGGGAAATGATTTTTTAATAATCTCGCGAAGCTTTTTGATCACATTGGTGACCCTGACCTCGACAGTGCGTCGCGATACGTTCATCTTTTGGGCTATATCGTCATATTTCATGCCATCCCATCGGCTCATCCTGAACGCCTCTACCGATTTGGCGTCCAGCGAGAGCAACGCGGTCTCGATCAGCTCCTCCAATTCGTCGTAAAGGAAATAACTGTCGATGGCTGAATCGTTTAAATCGTTGGCAATCATAAAGCTCGCCGCGTACGAATCTTCTATCTTCCTGTGCTTGATGGCATCCAGACAGTCGTGACGCACGCAGCGCAGCAGAAAGCTTTTCAATGACCTTATATCCAATGTTTCCCGATTCTCCCACAACTTCACGAAGAGATTCATGACAATATCTTCACATTCCCTCCGGTCCGTTATGAACGAATTGCAGTACAGCAGCAGACTGCGGTAATATTTAGAAAAGATTGCGGTGAAGGCGTATGGATCGCCTTCACGCAACCTTTTCAAAAGCAGCTCGTCGCCTGATGAATCCAATTCATTCATGGGGTAACAATCAGCAAAACAATATAATGACGATGATTAAACTTATTTGCGTTTAACAAAGAATCAGTCGAATGTCTCGACATTCCAGTCTTCGATTTCACGGAGAGTGATTTCGAATCCCGGTTCGGTTACATTTAAATCGAATTTATAAAGTTTACCGCTTTCAAAGCTCATGTTGCCGAGTTTTCTGCGCAAGGACGCGCCGGCCACATCACATCTGACTGTGACTGCGGATGACGCGGGCAGGAGCAGGCACTCGGCCCGGGTCATGCCTGCATCGGTCTTCATCGCAATATGTGATTCGACAGCGGATGAAGTCAGTTTACCTTCCGCCAATGAAAATTCGCCTTTCGACGGCACCTCCTCGATGCATGGGTTAAGAGCCTTCAGCACATCGTCAGATATGCCCGCATCGGCGGTTATGAAGAACTGTACCATGCACATCACATGCTTCATCTGCACCTTGACCGGAGACAACGAGGGATATTTGTTGCGCGCGTTGTCGGAATAAAGATAATCCGAGGCGGCGGCTTTTTCCGGCGTGGATACGTCGAGGCTCAGAGTCCGGGAGGATGCCGCTTCGGAACTGTAGGGAGAGAAGCAGATGAAATCCACCTTGGTGGCGAGTTCAGGATATAGCGGCATCGTTTCCGAGTCCACGGGCTGCACATCCCCCTTCTCATCGGTGCGGAGCCGGACGCAGGCAGACGAGGAGAACGCGTTTTCCTCGCCGCTGGCGAACATGAACATACCTAATTCCTCGCCACCGTTCCAGTTTTCGGGCAGGTCGCGGTCATAAGGCTGTATCGTAGCCTTCAGCTGCACCGGCAGGGGAGTATGGCGCTCCTCTCCGCCCTCGTAGATGTCCTCGCAGGACACCATGACGGAGCTGAGCGCCATAACTATCAGTATATGAATTAACTTTCGCATAAAGAACTTGTGTCGTTGTTACTGAATCTTGACGCAACGGACATTCAGACCATTCGCAGTGCTGTAGTTATTGATCTGACCCCAGTCGGTGCCGCACTGGAAGGCATTGTTCTTCAGGCCGTCCATCGTGCCCGAGAACAGCATCACATTGTCCACGTTGCCGAACGTTCCGTTGAACTTGATGCGTCCTCCCTTGGGGTAGACTGTGAATGGATCGATCAGAACCGTATTGCCGTCGAGATACATGTTCCAGGGTGAGAGTCCGTTTTTGTAAGCGGGTACCATCCATCCTGCGGGCGACGGGTCGAACACACCCTTCTCGCCTGTAGCCTCCTCGGTCCAGAAGTTGGGACCGTACAGCAAGGTCGCGTTGGGGTCGTTGGTGATCCAGCTGTAAGGTTCGCCGGGAGCCGTAACGAACGTTCCGGGAGCCGTCAGTATGCGTCTTACGGACTGACCCTGATCAGCACCCCAGATATCGCCGGTGCGGTCATAGTTTACGGGATTGTTGTCGATGTCGTAGAGGGGCACGTCGGATATTTTCGCGCCGTCGGTGGGGAACTTGTCGGTGAATCCTGCGAAGGGTTCGTTGTTGCCTCCCTGATAATACATGCCTACGGAGCGCGGGCTGGAAAGATCCGCCGTCAAGGCGCCGAGGTTGCGGTCCATGAACACATAGTCGGTCACGCCGTCGCCGTTGTTGTCCACATTCGCCGTGTTCGCATCGGGATCGAAGTCAGTGATCCAGATATGCCATGACCATACCTTGTCGCCGCCCATGGTGACGGATACAAGAGCGTTGCCGCCGTTGCCGGGATTGGTCTTGACAGTCACGGTACTCTGCTCGGGATTTTCCGCATTCAGGTTCAGTGTCAGGCCACCGTCGGCCGGTATCAGGCTCTGGGCGTCCTGCCATACGAGTGCTACGCCTAATTCTCCGTCATTGCGGAGATTGCCCTGGTTGATGAACTTGATGGTACGCCATACCTCGTATGCCTTCAGGACAGGAAAAGTGACTGACTCGCCCGGCTTGACGATGTAGCAGTTGGGGAGGTCGGCCAGCGCGATCAGCGTGGAGACGATATTGTACTTATAGGCGGTTCCGGTTTTGAATGCGCTGTTGGCCAAAGTGCTGGGAGCCTGCGACTTTTCGCCGGAGCTGATGGTGATTTTGCCATCGGCGCCATCCTGTGCGGGGATGTATGCGCGGAAGTGCTTGGGCGCCACCTTCTCCATATTGATGTCTGCAGCCTCGGTGGATGTTACGGTCATGACCTCGTCGGTGCCGAACTTTCCGAGATTGAAGGACGCGGCAGGCTTGACACCGCTCAGAACGGCTGCGGATGCAGCGCCGTCAGTGACCTGAGCGTCTACCAGCGACAGCTGGTGGCTGAATGTAAGGGTCACAGTCTCGGTGGAATTGTCCACTCCTCCGGTGCGTGCCATCAGCAGGTCGCACATCGACTGCGTGGCGTCGTATGCGATAGCGGAGGGATCCACATTCTCCACATAGGGGTAATAGGCGTAGAAGTCGAGAGTCTCGCCGTCGGCGGGGAACACCACCTCACGGTCTATCTGCCATACGCCTCCGGTGTAGGTGAGCTTGCGGTTGTCGGCATAATTGCCCGATGCTGCAAGAGTGCCGTCGGGATTAGAGGTGCGTGACACTACGAACAGTCCGACCTGGTCGCCCTCGGTGAATGTCGTCTTGAAATTGTCGTCGGTAGTGGTGCGGGTGCCGGCCGTGGTCAGCTCGAACTTGAATCCCGCCTGGTCGCCGGTGCCGTCGGAAAAGAAATCGGTTTCCTGTGAGCAGCCTGTGAGGACCAACAAAGAGGATAAGTAATAAAGTACCTTTTTCATCAGTCGATTTTAAGGATGTTGGTTAATTATTGAGTTTTTATGAATAGACTTTTTACAATAAGGCGACCGGATCGAGGAAAGGCACATAAATATAAGAAAAATTTTTTACAAACATCCATAAATCTTTACAAAAATTAAAAAATCGCACTTCCGGTATGTGTGCGGCGGGAATTAAGTCGCCTTATTAGCAGAATTAAGAATGTGTATGCGTAAATATGCGTGTATGACAACGGTTCGCTTAAATACAGAACCAATTAAACGGTTCCCTTAAATCAGAACTAATCAATACTGTTTCCTTAAATACAGAACTAATCAATGCGAAAAATTCAGAATCCCAAACGGGACGGCACCATCACGAAACGGATGTTGCAGATTATCGGGGCGCTCCTGTCGGTGACGCTACTGTTATGTGTTCCATTATCCGCAACGGCGCAGAAGAACGTCAGGATAACGCTGAACGCGGCCGACATCTCGATACCCAAGGCCCTGGAGTTGATCGAAAAGCAGAGCGGCTATCATTTCGTGTACAACAAAAACATAGTCAGTGCCAGCGACAAGGTAAGCGTCAAGGTGACCAACGCCACGATCACAAGCACTCTCGACAGGCTGTTCGCCAATCGTGGCATCAGCTATGAGATCGACGACAAATACATCATATTGAAGTCAGGTCCCAAGTCCGCGCCGAACAAGACCGACAAGACGGTGGTTCAGAAAGTGACCGGATTCGTGAGGGACAGCAGCGGAGAGCCGCTGATAGGAGCCACCGTGGCGGTGAAGGGTAAGAAGGCACGCGCCGTGGTCGGCGTGGACGGCGACTACAGCATCGAGGCGTCGAAAGGCGACGTGCTTGCCTTTACTTATATAGGATTCAGCCCCAAAGAGGTGAAAGTCGGGGCCGGCGACAAGGTCGACGTAGTGCTTGACGAATCGGAAACACTTCTGAACGAGGTGGTTGTGGTGGGCTACGGCACGATGAAGAAGAAGGACCTGACGGGCTCCGTAAGTTCGATAAACGGCGACGCTGTGACGGACAGGAAGGTGTCGATGCTGTCCAGCGCATTGCAGGGAGCCCTCGCGGGCGTGTCGGTGACACGGTCGGGAAGCGATCCGAGTGCAGGAGCCGACATCAAGATCCGAGGCATCACCACCATCGGCGACAGCAACCCGCTGATTATAGTGGACGGAGTCCCCGCCGACAACATCAACGACATCAACCCCCAGGACGTGAAGGAACTGACGGTGCTGAAAGACGCGGCATCGGCAGCCATTTACGGCTCAAGGGCTGCTTCGGGCGTGATACTGATCACCACCAAACGCGCCTCGGAAGGGAAGGTGTCGATGCAGTATCAGTACGAATACGGCTACGAGACTCCTACGACCCGTCCCGACTATGTGGATGTGACCAGGTTTATGGCCATGACCAACGAGCTCAGATGGAACGACGCCGGCAACGGCCCGGACCATTTTCCCACATACATTCCGGCGATGATCAACAATTACGCCGAACTGAACGCCATGAATCCCGACGGGTATCCCGACACGGACTGGCGCGGAATGCTGCTGAAGGGACACTCCAACCGCCAGTCGCACAATTTCCGCATTTCCGGAGGCACCAAGGTGGTGCGCACCACGGCCTCGATAGGCTACGACATGTCGGACGGACTGTATAAGGATAAGGATTACAACCGATTCACAGTCCGCATGAACAACGACATCACAATCAACAAATACATCCAGGCCGCGATAGACCTGAATGTGAAGCGGAGCACCTCGCGCAGTCCGAACTATGATCCGATGAACGCCTGCTATCAGTTCCCGGCTGTATATGCGGCCGTATGGCAGGACGGCCGCGTGGCCGACGGAAAGTCGGGCGACAACCCCTATGCAGCGCTGAATTACGGCGGAACCGCCAAAAGACATTACAATCAGGTGGGAGGAAAAGCGGCAGTGTACATCACCCCCGTCGAGGGACTGAAGCTGTCGGCCATCGTCTCTCCGATATGGAACAACGAGGAGAGCAAGGCGTTCGTGAAACGCATAGAATACGCAGGTCCCGATACGCCTGACAACGTGATAGGCGCCATCAACGGCTTCGCCTCCACAAAGCTGACGGAGTCGCGCGCAAAAAGCTACAGCATCACAAAGCAGTTCCTGGCCAACTACGACAATACGTTCGGCAGGCATTCGGTCAGCGCATTGTTGGGATACGAGGACAACTACTACAAGACCGACAATATCTGGGCGGCACGCGATAAATTCGCGTTGACCGAGTTCCCGTATCTGGACCGTGGCAACGAGGACTATCAGACCAACGGAGGTAATGCAGCCCATACGTCATACCGGTCGTTCTTCGGACGCGCCATGTATAATTTCGACGGACGCTATCTGATTCAGGCCAACATGCGTTGCGACATGTCGTCGCGCTTCGACAAGAAACACCGCGCGGGACATTTCCCCTCGGTTTCGGCCGGCTATGTGGTGTCGAACGAACCCTGGTTCCGTAACTTCAACCTGCAGCCCTGGCTCAGCTATCTGAAAATCAGGGCTTCGTACGGTCTTTTAGGTAACGACCGCGTAGGCAACTACCCATATCTTCCGTTGCTGAGCTATGTAAACGGCTATTTCTGGGAAGGCGACAAGGGCGTGTCGCACATCACGGCCGCCCAGTGGCAATATGCCATCCGTGACATCTCGTGGGAAACCACCAAGACCTTCGGCGTGGGCATAGACCTCGCGTTCTTCAACAACCGGCTGAACATCACCGGCGACTATTATTACAAGATAACGAAGGACATGATCCTGGACATCGACATCCCGGACTATGTGGGTTATGACAATCCGCAGCAGAACACGGGCAAGATGCGCACCACCGGTTTCGAGATCGAGCTGAAGTGGAGCGACCGCGTGGCTGATTTCACCTACTCGGTATCGGCCAACCTGAGCGACTTCAAGTCGAAGATGGGTTACTTGGGCGGCAATCAGTTCCTGGGCGACCAGATAAAGATGATGGGCAGCTACTTCAACGAATGGTACGGCTACCGCAGCGACGGACTGTTCCAGACGCAGGAGGAGATAGACAATTATCCGGTAATGAGCAGCAGCGTGCGTCCCGGTGACATAAAGTATCTGAAGGCTGATCCGGAAGACAAGTCACCGATCTCGCCCGACAAGGACCGTGTGCTGTTGGGCAACTCGCAGCCGAGGTATCAGTACGGCCTGTCGCTTAACGGCTCGTGGCGCGGTTTCGACCTGAGCATAACGTTCCAGGGCGTGGGACGTCAGCTGAAACGCAAGACCGCGACGATGGTACAGCCGCTGCGCGACAATTTCGGCAACATCCCCAAGCTGATAGACGGCCGATACTGGAGCAACTACAACACGCCGGAGCAGAACCTGAAGGCGGAATATCCGCGCCTCACGGCCACGCAGGCGTCGTACAACTACGCGATGTCGGATTTCTGGCTGTTCAACAGCCATTACTGCCGACTCAAGAACATATCGCTCGGATATACGCTGCCGCAGAAAATAACCAAGACATTCTTCGTGCAGGCACTGCGCTTCTACGTGGCCGGCAACGACCTGTTCTGCATCTCCAATTATCCGCGAGGCTGGGATTACGAAGGCTACGGCTCAACGGGCTATCCCATCACAAAATCGTTTATCTGCGGCGTTAACATTACATTCTAAACAATCATGAACATACTTAAGACAACAATATTCGTGGCAGCTGCACTGCTGCTTGGCTCGTGTGCCGACCTTGACCTTGATCCGCTGGACACCGGCTCGAGCGACTCCTGGTATCAGAACGAGGAGGAGATAAAGGCATCGATCAGCGGTCTGTACCGAGTCGACTTTTTCCCGATAGACGGCGTGAAATGGAACGACGACCATCAGAGCCGCGACCGCCTCAACGATTTCACGGCCGCCACTCTCAACGGCGAGACGTGGGACGTGTGCATACGCTGGCGCAACGCCTATAAGGCGATAGCACGCTGCAACATCCTGCTCGACAAGCTCTCCGACCCTGCGGCCATAGGGATCTCCGAGGAGAAGGCTGCACTGTATAGGGCCCAGGTGCTGTTTGTCCGCGCCACGCAATACGGACTGCTGACCAGCTGCTTCGGCGACGTGGTGTGGGTAGACAAGGGAATCACCGTCGAGGAGGCGTTCAAGATGGGACGCACGGACAAGAGCGAGATAATGGAACATGTGTACGAGGACTATGACAAGGCGGCCGAAAGCCTTCCGCTGACCTACGGCGTGGCGCAGGAATTCGCGACCAAGTCGGCCGCCCTGGCCCTCAAGGCACGATACGCGCTGTACAACGAAGACTGGGACATCGCCGCACAGGCAGCCAAGGACTGTATGGATCTCGGCGTCAACCAGCTCTATCCCGATTTCTCGGAACTGTTTCTGGCCACAACGCATCACGCCAGTGAGAACATACTGTCCTGGCCCTACTCTCTGGAACTGGACATGGTCACCGACTCCGAAGGCAACATCCAGGGCTTCTCTCCCCGTAACCGCGGCGGTTACGCCAGCGAATATCCGTCATGGGATCTGTTCGCGTCGTTCCTCTGCACTGACGGTCTGCCTATAGACGAGTCCCCGCTGTTCGATCCGCACAATCCCTTCAAGAACCGTGATCCCCGCTGCGCCGCTACCATCGTGGAATTCGGCACAGAGCATTGCGGCGTGGTGTACGACCCCAATCCCAACACCACCGAGGTGTATAGCTCTGTTATGGGCAAGAACATAACCAACCTCGACTGCAAGTCGGGCAGCCAGTACGCGTCGTACAACGGCCTGCTGCGCAAGAAGGGTGTGGACGAGTCATGGATCAACAACGGCAGCTTCAAGGTGGCCTATGACTATGTGTTCATCCGTTACGCCGAAGTGCTGCTGACCTACGCCGAGGCCCGCATAGAGGCCGGCAAGATCGACAAGAGCGTGCTGGACGCCATCAACATGGTCCGCGCCCGTGCTTACAAGACGGATTACACCAACAGCTCGGCCTATCCGCGCGTCACCACCACCGACCGCAACGAACTGCGCCGCATCGTCAGGGTGGAACGCCGCATGGAACTTGCGTACGAGGGACAGCGTTACATGGACCTGATACGCTGGCGTCTGGCGGAGAAGGTGCTGAACCGCCCGGATTACGGTCTGCTTGACAAAGACGCCCTGGTGTCGAAGATTATCGCCAAGAACCTCTGGTTCTGGCCCGAGGTGCCGCAGATAGACGAGGACGGCGTGGCCGATTTCTCGCCCCTTTACGATAAGGGATACTGCAAGATCATCACCAAACGCCAGTTCGACGCTTCGAAGAATTATCTCTGGCCCATCCCGTCGCAGGAGGTGATAACGAATCCCTATCTGGGTCAGAACGACAATTATTGATCGACACTTATTGATAAGGAAGGCGTCTGTGCGCCTTCCGGAATCGCTACACAACATTTCAAACTGAAACAACACTATATGAGACTTTCTGTAAAATCAATTATAATCGGAGCCGGCGCGTTGATGCTGCCCTCCCTCGGAGCCTGCTCCGAGAAATACCTTACCTATAATCACACACCCGGGGAAAAGCCGGACGAACCTGAAGATCCGGACGATCCGATGCCCGAGACCATGCCCAAGGGTTCGTTCAAGCTGCTGGCCGACAAGCCCGGCCAGGTTATCAAGGGACTGGGATTCGAGATTCAGTCGGATATAAACGCGGCTCCGGACGTGAACGACGACAACGGCCCGATCGGAGTGCCGATGGACCTGGTGCCCGAGGAGCGTAAACGTCTTGCCGAGGAAATGCTCAAGGGTTTCCGCTACATGCGCGTGGGTATGGGAATATGGTTCCGCGGCCTCACACCGGACCGCAAGAACTTCACTGAACGCAAGCAGGGACAGGCGGAGTCCTTAGTGCAGCTGATGAAAGACGCCGGCGTGGAGGGAATTTCGATGGAATACTGGTCGCCCGCTCCATACTGGAAATCGAACGGCAGCTTCAACGACGGAACGCTGAAAAGTTTCGAGGATGATTTTCTCGAGGAGTTCGGCGACGCGATGGTGAACGATGTGAAATACATGAAAAGCCAGGGATTCAAGGTGTCGTCATGGGGCCTGCAGAACGAAAGCCAGTACGAGAGCGTGGGATATGCCCATTGTCACTATACCGAGGACCAGTTGGTGAAGGTGTTCGGCAAGGTGGCTCCGAAAATCAAGGCTCTTGATTCGGACATAGAGATAATCTACGACACCAACAGCGGACAGGCCGGCAGTTACGGTCCGAAACTTTGGCAGGAGAATCCGCAGCTTCTCCCTTACGTGGACGCATGGGTGTTCCACCGCATCGGCGACGATTCCGACGCCGTGATGGACAACCGCGACAACTACAAGGCCAACAGCCAGGGCAAGCCGGTATATCAGAACGAGTTCGAGTATTTCAACAATCAGATGTCGGAACACACTTACGAATGGTTCATGGTCAACACTGCCCAGTCCATCATGAACTGGATGACCTTCGTGGAATCGCCGAAATGGTTCTGGCTCCATGCCCTGAAGGGAATAGACGACCATACGGACCGTGACGGTTTCGGTCTCGGAGTGTGGCGTCCCACATACGCCAACGAGAGTCATGATTATCCCGACCTGGCTCACGGACACTGGACCTACAACTGGCAGAACTACAACGCGCTGGCCGGCTTCCTGAAATACATGGCGTGGGATTCGCGCCGCTACAACGTGCAGGAGGACGAGGAGCGTCACGACAACCGCATAATGGCATGGAAAACGCCGCAGGGCAAGCTGGTGTTCGCTCTGACCAACCGTTCGGATGATTGGTTTGAGTTTGACGTGACCATGGACGGAGCCAAGAACATGAAGGGCTTCCGATATGACAAGAAAGGGCGCGATGTGGAAGTAGGTTCCAACGGCGGTGCCGCAACGTTCAGCGCGAAACTGAAACCCTGGAGCATCGAGTTCTGGGTGGAGCAGTAATAATGCATTCTTACTAACATAGACAACATGAAATTCAAGATAGGGAACATCATCTGTGTGGCGGCGTTGCTGACCTTCACCGGAGGATGCTCTGCGGGAGCCGGAGCCAAAGGCAAGGATGACGGCCGTCCGATGTACGGCGGCGTGTATCCTCATCTGGCTTATTACAACAACGAAGGCGAGTGCGGCACCGGAGCCGTAGTGCCCTGGCAGGGAAAGCTGTGGGTGATCACATACGGCCCGCACCTCCCGTTCGGGTCGAGCGACAAGCTGTATGAAATCGATGACACCCTCGGCATCAAGGTGCGTCCCGAAAGCGTGGGAGGCACGCCGGCCGACAGGATGATCCACCGGGAAAGCAACCAGCTCATAATCGGCCCGTACTTCATCGACAAGGACTGCAACGTCAGGGCGCTGTCGTACAGGGACGCGCAGGGCCGTTACACTGGAGTGGCCCGGCACCTGACCGATCCGGCCAACAAGGTGTACATCGCCACGATGGAGGAAGGCTTCTATGAGGTGGATGTAAACACGTTGAAGCATAAGGAGCTGTATCCCGACGCCAATACGGGGGTGCACAACGACACGGGCGTGAACCCCGAGAACAATCTGTTGCCCGGAGCACACGGCAAGGGCCTGTACAGCGGTCAGGGTGTGCTGGTGTTCTCCAACAACGGCGAGGCTATTCCCGAAGCGCTGGAAAAATTCAACATCCCGTCCGGCTGTCTTGCCGAATGGGACGGCAAGAACTGGAAGGTTGTACGCCGCAACCAGTTCACTGAGGTGACGGGTCCCGGCGGAATATACGGCAATCCGTCGCCGGCCACCGATCCGATATATGCGTTGGGCTGGGACTACAAGTCGGTATTGCTCGGAGTGAGGGAAAACGGAGGATGGAGCTTCTACCGTCTGCCCAAGGCCAGCAACTCGTACGACGGCGCCCACGGATGGAACACCGAATGGCCCCGTATCCGCGAGGTGGGTACGCAGAGCGATCCATTCATGCTGATGACCATGCACGGAATGTTCTGGAAATTCCCGCAGAGATTCGGCAAGAACAATGATAAGGGAATCATGCCCCTGTCGGCATATCTGAAAGTGATAGGCGACTTTACGCGATGGAACGACCGTCTGGTGTTCGGATGCGACGACTCCGCGCAAAAGGAATTCCTGAACAAGCGCAGGATAAAGGGCGACATAGCAGGTCCGGGCCAGAGCAACTCAAACCTATGGTTCCTTGATCCGGGCCAGGTGTCGGAACTCGGTCCCACCAATGCGACCGGTTCCGTATGGCTGAACGAAGATATAAAGAGCGGAGAGGCGAGCGATCCCTTCCTGTTCGGACCCTGGGCCAAGCGATGCGCATGGATCCGGAACGACGGCAAGGAGGCCGTGACGTTTCAGTTCGTGGCCAAGGGCGCCGACGGCAAAGACAAAGTGTTGAAGACTGTCACCGTACCTGCATCCGACTCGCGTTTCGCGGAATTCAGCGCAACTGACAAGGGTGAATGGATCCGCGTCGTCGCTGACAAGGACACGAAGGGTAGCGTGGTGTTCAGTTTCGCATCGAAGGAGACGAGAACCGAGGAAATGTCACCGATATTCGCCGGACTGTCGAAAATAGGGGAGAAGCATGATTCCGAAGGACTGATCCTGTGCCTGAGCCAGAACCGCCGTAAACTCGGCGTGGCCGCCAACACGGCCGACGGCAGCGCCTATTATGATCTGGACGGCGACATGATGCTGCAGAGACGTGACAGCATGGAAAAGGCATCGTATATCCGTAAGAATGTAGCCATCCGTTCCGAAGGGATGGAAATCACCCCCGGGTCGGTGCTGATCACGGACGACAAGGGTCGTCGCTGGCATCTGCCGCTGGGAGCGCGGGCCTTTACGGAGCCGACACGACAGGACGCAATGCGCGTGTGTCGCGAGGTCTCGACGGAAAGAGACCTGCTGAATCTGCACGGCACGTTCTATGAGCTTCCGGCCGAGAATGCCGACGGATTCGCCAAGGTGCGCCCCATAGCGTCGCACAATCTCGGCATCAACGATTATGCGTCATACCGTGGAATGCTGCTCATGTCGGGATGCAATGCCGACAATGCGGACAATCCGCGTATCGTGACATCCGACGACGGCAAGCTTTCACTCTGGGCCGGCGTGATCGACGATTTATGGAAATTGGGTAAGCCGACGGGCAATGGCGGTCCCTGGGTGGACCGTCATGTCTCCGCCGGGGAATATTCCGAGCCATATCTGATCGGATTCTACGACCGGCGCACGCTGAATCTGTCGCATAAGTCCGACCATAAGGTGAAATTCACCGTCGAGGCCGATCCTACGGGCGAAGGCGACTGGATGCATTACGCCGATTTCGAGGTGAATCCCGACGACTCATTCATATATAAATTCCCGGATTCGTTCCAGGCACGCTGGATACGGTTCAAGACCGACACTCCGTGCGTGGCGACCACATGGCTGGAGTATCGCTGATGCGTCGGCATCCTCTATGATACGTCAGCATCCTTTAAGGAGACCGAATGTGTCTTTTGCGCGTTCGGTCGCCTATATATTATAGACATACTCTTAACGACTTCATAGAAATTAACCCGTAAATCAACATTATGAAAAAATTCTTTATTACTCTCCTCTTATGCTCGTCGCTGTTCAGTGTCAATGCCGTAGCCGATAACGCAGGCATAGGTTCCGACATAGAAGACTGGGGTGTCGTAGTGGACGGCAAACTGCTGGTGAAAGTGACTCTCGACGACGCCGAGGCAGTAAAGATAATTCCGGCCGGCGAATCGTCGCCCGTGACTCTGCAGAATGGAGTGAATACAGTCAAGGTGCCCGAAACGGACAGCAAATTTACAGTTGACGCCAACGAAGGATACACGATTGTTTCGATAAAGGTGGGAGATCAGGACGTCACGGTGACCGACGGAGCCGCGACTGTGCAGTGTGTGGCCGGAAAGGAAGTGACGATCACTACGAAGAACGACACAAGCTCCGCCACATCGATCGTTATGGGCGACAATATGTCGGCTGCCCGTTATTTCGATCTCAGCGGCTCCGAGGTGGCCGTTCCGCAGAAGGGCAATATATATGTAATGCTCCGCGGAGGCAAGGCAGTCAAGATACGTAAATAAGTTTCTGTAGATGCTCCGTAAGAAGTCGATCCACAGGTTGCCATACGTCCTGCTGTGTTGTGTGTTGGGTGCCGAAGCCGCACAGGTGAGTGTGAATACGCCGAATACGGCGCTTGTGCTGGAGGTGAACAAGGGGGCGGAACCCGAATATCTGTACTATGGCAACACCGTGACCGGAGAGGACATGCAGTCGATTAAGACTGCGGGAATCCCGTACGCCAAAATATACAGGGCGTACGGGACCTATCCGGACGAGGAGACGCCCCTGTGGATCACCCATACTGACGGGAACATGACGAGCCGCCTTGTGGTGACCGACGTGACCCGGGAATCTACGGACAAATCGACATTGACCACTGTCAGGACTCGGGATGACAGATACCCGGTGAACGTGGATATCCGATTCCTGAGTTATCCTGATTGTGATGTCATAGAGACATGGACTGAAATAACCCATCGCGAGAAAGGAGACATAACCCTGACCCGTTATGATTCGGCCTGCCTTCCGATACATATAGGGGATGTCTGGGTAAGCCACGAAGGGGGCGCATGGGGCCAGGAAGGGCGTCTTGTGGAGGAACCGTTGCACAGCGGAACCATGCGTATCCGTAACAAGGACGGCGTAAGGAACTCGCAGACCTCGCGTGCGGAGCTGATGCTGTCGCTGGACGGCAAGCCCGACGAAAGGAACGGTGCCACCATCGGCGCCGCGCTGTGTTACAGCGGCAATTACGTGGTCGACATCGACACATACGGCGGTCGCTATCATAGTCTGCGGATGGGTATCAATCCCGACAACGCCGCCTACCGGCTTAGCCCCGGCGAAACGTTTGTGACCCCCAGGGTGGCATTGTCATACAGCACGGAGGGCAAAGGGGGAGTTAGCAGGAATTTTCACAAATGGGGGAGACTCCATTCGTTGTGTCATGGCGACAGACCGCGTAAGATATTGCTGAACAGCTGGGAAGGGGTCTATTTTGACATCAGCGAGTCAAAGATGGCGGCCATGATGAGGGACATAGCCTCTCTGGGCGGCGAACTGTTCGTGATGGACGACGGATGGTTCGGCGACAAGTATCGGCGTGACAACGAAAGTGTGGCGTTAGGCGACTGGGTCTGCGACCGGGTCAAACTCCCCGGAGGCATCAAGGCATTGACCGACAGCGCCCGTAAAGCCGGCGTGGGATTCGGATTATGGCTCGAACCGGAGATGGCCGACATATCGAGCGAAATTTATGAAAAGCATCCCGACTGGATAGTAAAGGCCGCGGGACGTGAGCCGGTGACCGGTCGCGGAGGGGCGCAGGTGGTTCTTGATTTCTCAAATCCCCGTGTGCGCGACCATGTGGTGGCCACGGTAGACAAGATATTGAAGGAAAACCCATGGATCGAATATGTGAAATGGGACTGCAACAGCGGAATATATCAGCATGGATCGCAGTATCTGCCCAAAGACAGGCAGAGCCATCTGAACATAGCGTGGCACAGGGGCCTGGAGGAAGTGCTGTCAAGAATCCGTGAGAAATATCCAGACCTGACTGTCCAGGCGTGTGCCGGCGGCGGAGGCCGTGTAAACTGGGGCGTGCTGAAATACTTCGACGAGTTCTGGACCAGCGACAACACGGATGCGCTGGAGCGCATATTCATCCAGTGGGGCACGTCGCATTTCTATCCCGCCATGGCCATGGCCTCGCACATCAGCGCGTCGCCCAACCATCAGACTCTGCGGAGCATGCCAATAAAATATCGCGCGGACGTGGCGATGAGCGGACGTCTCGGCGTGGAACTTCAGCCCAAGGACATGACCCGGGAGGAATATGAAGTGTGCCGCAACGCGATATCCGATTATAAGCGGATCAGGGATATAGTGCAGTTTGGGGACCTGTACCGTCTGCGGTCGCCGTACGACGAGGGAGGCGTGGCCTCGCTGATGTATGTGTCCGAAAACAAGGACCGCGCCGTGGCATTCTGGTACCGTACGGACGTGTATGTGATGCAGATTCTCCCAGTGGTGAAAATGGACGGCCTCGATAGTGACGCCATATACAGAATCACGGAATTAAACCGGATAGACGACAGCCCTATGCCATTCGAAGGGAAATGCTTTTCCGGGTCGTTCCTGATGAATCACGGACTTGACATTCCATACCGACACGATGTGGCCAAGGAACGGAAGAACGAGTTCTCGAGCCGCGTATTGCTAATCGAAAAAATCTGAAACCGAATGATACCAAAAATGAAGGCAATGGCCGCGCTGATGTGCGTCTGTTGCTTTACGGCCGTGTGCGCCGGAAAAACAAGTGTCAAGTCGCCGGACGGCAATATCTCGGTGACGTTCAACCTCGACAGAACGGGAAAGCCGGAATACTCGGTGAGTTATAAGAACCGGGCCGTGGTGAGACCTTCGCGTATGGGATTCACTTTGGCCGACGGGACGTCGCTGGCCGAGGGCTTCAAAATCAAGGAAGTGACACGTCAGGAATGCGACAGCGTATGGACGCCCGTATGGGGCGAGAATGAAACCATACGCGAACATTATAACGGCATGACCGTGAGCCTGACAAAAGCAAAGACACGCGTAGATATCGAGTTCAGGGCCTTTGACGAGGGAGTTGGATTCCGTTATGTGTTTCGGGAAAGTCCGGTATCGCCGCTGGTGATTCAGGATGAGGTGACATCGTTTGCCATGAACGGCGACCATACGGCATGGTGGATAAAGGAGGATTACGATTCACAGGAATTCGAATACACGGAAAGCCGTCTGTCGGAAATAACCGCACCGGGCGTGCAGACATCGCTGATGATGAAGACCGACGACGGCCTGTATGTCAATCTGCACGAGGCGGCCCTTGTCGATTTCCCGGCAATGCACCTGAGGCTCGACAAGACGAGCAATACGTTCCGTGCGCATCTTACACCGCGTCCCGACGGCACCGCGGCCATTACGGACGTTCCCTTCAGGACGCCGTGGCGCACCGTGACGGTAAGCGACCGGGCGACCGACATACTGGCGTCGAATCTGATTCTGAATCTTAACGATCCCTGTCAGATCAAGGATACGTCTTGGATACATCCCGTCAAATTCATGGGCGTGTGGTGGGAAATGATAACCGGCAAAAGCGGATGGAACTATACCTCGGGAGGCGATATAGACCTCGCTACGTTCGATTATGCCTCGGCCAAACCTACCGGAAGACACGGCGCGAACAATGAAAACGTGCGTCGATACATAGATTTCGCGTCACGCCACGGGTTCGACCAGCTGCTGGTGGAGGGATGGAACATCGGTTGGGAGGACTGGTTTGGCAAGGAGAAGGATTTCGTGTTCGATTTCGTAACGCCATATCCGGATTTCGATATTGCGGCGCTGAACGAGTACGCGCATTCCAAGGGCATAAAGCTGATGATGCATCACGAGACGTCAGGTTCCATTGCCAATTATGAGCGTCATCTCGACGCCGCCTACGATCTGATGAACCGTTACGGCTATGACATCGTAAAGAGCGGCTACGTGGGCAACATACTGCCGAAAGGGGAGTATCATTATAGCCAGGACATAGTGAAGCATTATCTCAATGCGGTCAAAAAGGGAGCGGAAAAGCATATCATGGTGAACGCGCACGAGGCCGTGCGTCCCACCGGACTGTGCAGGACATGGCCGAACCTCATGGCCAACGAAAGCGCGTTAGGTCAGGAATACGCCGAGATGTCGCCGCGTCATGTCACGGTGCTGCCGTTCACGCGTCTGCAGGGAGGGCCGATGGATTTCACACCCGGCATATTCCGCATGAATATCACCGAATTCGCACCGGGCTATCAGGGTAAGAAGAAACGCGCCACCATCTGCAATCAGCTTGCCCTGTATCTCACCATGTATTCTCCGGTGCAGATGGCAGGCGACCTCCCGGAACATTATGAGCGGCATATCGATGCGTTTCAGTTTATCAAGGATGTGCCGGTGGACTGGAGCCGGAGCGAGTATCTGGATGCCGAGCCGGGTGATTATATCGTAGTGGCCCGCAAGGACAGAAACGGGCCGGACTGGTATGTGGGAGGAGTGACCAACGAGGAGGCCCGCGACTATACCCTGCGCTTCGGCTTTCTGCCTGAAGGGAGGGAATATGAATGTACGGTATATTGCGATGCGGGTGACAGCGACGGATTCACCAATCCCGAGGCCTACACCATATATAGGAAAAGGGTGACATCCGCATCCGAACTGCCTTTGAAAATGGTGCGCGCCGGAGGATTCGCAGTCAGACTGCAGCCGGTGTTCAGCGCGTTGCAGCTCAATGTGTGGCAGGAATGCACCAAGGTGCCGGGAGGATTCGAGACGCTGGTGTCGGAGATAGAACACCGGCAGCCCGATTTAGTGACACTCAGCGAAGTCAGGAACTATAACGGAGTGGATTTTACGGCGCGGCTCTGCGAATCATTGAAACAGAAAGGACTGCGGTATTATTCGCGCCGCAGCGATGATTCGGGAATCATAAGCAGGTATCCGATCAATGACTACTCGACGGTATATCCGTTGCAGGACGACTGCGGCAGCATATACTGTGCGGACGTGGATATAGACGGCATCAGGCTGGCACTGTATACGGCTCATCTTGACTGGCATCACTATTCCTGTTATAACGCCCGTGGCTACGACGGCTCGACATGGAAGGAATGCGAAAGGCCGGCAGACGCACAGACGCTGGTAAACCTGGGACTGAAGTCAAAAAGAACAGAGGCTATCAGTCGGTTTGTGGAAAGCGCCCGTGAAAAGATGGGACAAGGACGTCATGTGATTCTGGGAGGTGATTTCAACGAGCCGTCGTTCAGGGACTGGACTCCGGAAATGTCGTCGGAATTCGGGCATAACGGATTTACGGTGCAGTGGCCCGTCACAACGATGCTGGAACGCGACGGATTCAAGGATATGTGGCGCACGGTTTATCCGGATCCGGTGCGCAATCCCGGCATCACGTATCCGTCGGATGTGCCGTCATTGCCGGCCGATAAGATATGCTGGGCGCCCAAGGCCGATGACCGCGACAGGATCGATTTCCTGTTCGGCAGCGCGGGCGTGGAGCCGGTGGATGCGTTTGTGGTAGGGCCGCGCACCTCGATGTGCCGTTCCGGCAGGGTGAGGGAAACGGATAGCGACAGCATCGCTGACGTGTCCGACAAATGGTTCAGTGACCACAAGGGGGTGATGGTGAAATTCGTGGTCTCGGGCACACCACGGCACGGCTACAGCCGGAGGTAGCTGCGGTAATCGAGGTCGTGGTGACCGCGAAGACGGCGTGGACCGCGCGCCTGCATGGCACGGCGTCTGGCGCGTCGCTTATAGTTGCGGAATATGGTCTTGCGTATGCATTGGTCCACGCTGAAGATGCCGGGGCCGAGGATGACGTATCCTAACGCCACAAACAGTAATGCGGAGGCTATGGATATAGGGAGCGTGCCCTGCAGCACCATCGGGATAAAGTACGGGAATGCCGCCACGCTGACTATGCGTGTCATGAAGCCTAACAGGATGGATGCGGCCATTACGAAGATGGACGTGGACAAAGCTATGTTACCTTGCACGGAATCCAGCGCCGGCACCAACACAGCATCCGATATGGCCAGTACGGAGGGATTCATGACGGCATACGCGAAGGATGCCAGAAGTCCGGCGGTGAACAGGCGGAGTAACAGAATGCGTGCGGACGCTCCTTTCATGGTCTTGGTGTCGATGCCCGTGAAGAAATTCAGGCAGGCCTTGAGCCTCACTGTCGATGAAATGGTGGATACCAACTGCTTTACAACGGGATTGTAACGTTCGGCTTCCTGATGAAGCTGGCCGAGTGTCTTTTGTCCCGGATTGATGGAGATAACGTTCGGCTTGTTCATGACACATATTCTTGTTGAAACTCAATGATATAACAAAATTTGGTTGATTTTTGTTCCGGGAATGTGAAAATTCAATTTCCTGAAAAGTAAAAAAAGTGCGCCAGAACCGGTGGTCATGGCGCACTTTGTGTATCAGATAAAAATGATCAGAGGCGTATTGCCGTCCTCTGCTTCCGTGCAATCAATGCTGGTAGAGGAAGCGCTTGATGCTGCGCTTGGGGGTCTTCTCGAATTCCTCCTCCATGATCTTGATGGTCTTGACCTTGCTGTAGGAGGGGAGTTCCTGATTCAGCGCAGCCAGGTTCTGTACCATGATCTTCTCCAGTTCGTCGCGGTCGATGTCCTGCGAGCGCGCGGAGTCGAAATCGGGGTAAACCAGAGCCTCGAGGTCGGTGCCGTTCTCGACTACAAGCGATTCGTTGACGTATGGCAGGTTGTCGAGCTTCTGTTCTATCTCTTCGGGATATATGTTCTGTCCCGAAGGGCCGAGTATCATGGTCTTGCTGCGGCCGTTGATGGTGATGAAGCCATCCTCGTCGATGGTGCCCATGTCGCCGGTGTTCATCCATCCGGACTCCTTGTCGAACACCTCGGCTGTGGCCTTGTCGTTCTTGTAGTAACCATGCATCACGTTGACGCCCTTCACCATGATGTTGCCCGGCACATTACGCGGATCGGGGGAGTCGATCTTCACTTCCATCCGGTCCACGGGACGTCCCACGGTATGGGGCTTTGCAATGGAGGAGGAGGCGTATGAGATCAGGGGGCCGCATTCCGTCATGCCGTAACCGACCGTGATGGGGAAGCCTATCTTGTACAGGAATTTCTCGACATCGGCGTTAAGCGGTGCGCCGCCGATGATAAGTTCCTTCAGGTTGCCACCGAAGGCCTGCAGCAGATTCTCCCTGATTTTGGCAAGGAGGCGGTCGTCGAGATAGGGTACTTTCAGCATCACCTTCATCAACGGCTTCTCAAGCAGCGGGAACACCTTGTTGCGGATTATCTTCTCCACAATCAGCGGGACGGTGATGATCAGGGCAGGCTGCACGTCGGCGAAGGCCTTAAGTATGATTTTCGGACTCGGTAGTTTTGTCAGGAAATAACAGTGGCACCCGTGACAGAAGGGATTTAGCATTTCGATAGTCATGCCGTACATGTGTGCCAGGGGCAGCATATTGACCATCTTGACTCCGGGCCTGAGCATGGTGAGGTTGTCAAGGCAGAAGCGCACGTTGCTCCACAGACTCCGGAACGGCACCATCACGCCCTTAGACATTCCCGTGGAACCCGACGTATAGTTTATCATTGCCAGGTCATCGGGGTGGTCCTCATAGTATTTCACATTGTCCTGTTCGAAACTGTACGGGAATTTGGCTCCGAACCGTTCGTTGATATTGTTTCGGGTGTCGGTCAGTTTCTCGCTGCGCGACAGCGGCATGCCGAACTCGCTGATGTATATTGCGCCCACTAAGTTGGGGAGCAGGCGCTCGTCGAGGTTCTCCCAGATTCCGGCGTCGACGAAGAACAGCTTCGCTTCCGAGTGATTCACCAGATGATGGATGGTGTCGGGCTTGAACTCGTGCAGGATAGGCACGGCCACCACGCCCGCCGTGAGGCATGACAGGAATACCACGGTCCAGTTGGACGAATTCTTGCCGCAGATGGCCACCTTGTCGCCGCGTTGCACGCCTGCAGCCTCAAACAGGATGTGCATCTTGGCGATGAGCAGCGCCACGTCCTTGTATTGCAGATTGACGCCACCCATATCGGACAGGGCCATCAGGTTCCAGTTGCTTTTGATGGAATGCTCTATGAGAGCGTTGAGCGAATCTTTATTTTCGTTTGTCATAGAGTATCAGTGTGTTTCAGTTAGTGTCAATGTGTGTCTAAGTATTGAATTATCTGATTGAGGTTGCATCCGTTGAAGATTATCTTTCCGTCGGGCCCAATCAGCAGATGATGGGGGATGCCTGCGAATCCGTAGGCATCGTATGCGGCCATGTCGGTGTTGTACAGCACAGGCCATGCTATGCCCTGCTTCGCCACGCTCTTGGCGGAGTCCTCCGGGGTGTCGCGCACGGCCACACCCACTATCTCAAGGCCCTTGGAGCCGTAGCGGTTCAGCAGTTCCTTCAGGTTGGGAATCTCCTTGATGCACCATGGGCACCAGCTGGCCCAGAAATCTACGAGAGTGTATTTGCCGGGTTTCACCATCGCGGCGAGGTCCGCGGGCTGTCCCTGCGCGTTCTGTCCCTTGACGTTGGCGTAAGTCATGCCGGGACGTGTGGCCACGCGGGCGGCGATGCGCTTCTCCAGCACCTTGATGTCCTCGCGGTTGCGCCACGATTCGGGCATCTCGTCCAGCACGTTCTGTGCGGTGACCGGGTCGGCGAATCGCAATGCCTGCTTGCCGAGGTAGAAGCCTACGCCCGAGTCACGGTACGTGCGGTACAGGTCTACGTTGACCTGGCCGTACAGGTTCAGGTCGTCGAGGGCGTCCACGGCGTCGAGCACGTCGGCGACCTTGTTGTATAATGCGGTGTCTTCAACCTCCTTGGGTATGCGGCGTGCCTGCACATCAGGCGTCACGCAGCCGGCAGCAATGGTCAGAGTCAGCAAAATTGAGAAAAATTTCTTCATAATTACAGGTTATTGTGCGTTTCTAATGTGTTTCCATATAAAAACGCAAGGAACGGATGGTTGTTTTAAAAAACGGTTGTTTTTGTAAGGGCGCGTCACTCCGGCGGTTTATTTGTCGACCATAATCTGCAGCACTTTTCTGTCGGTTTCGTCCATGGCCTCGCGGCCGATGCACGTCAGGTTGCGTATGGTTTTGTCAATATCGTTGTCCACGATGCCTTCGGCGCACGACACGCACTGGTCGTTGATGGCCATCACTGCCGACATCAGGGCGGTGTAGACTCCGGATGCAATCTTCATGGCGCACGACGGCTTGGCACCGTCGCATATCATGCCGGTCAGATTGGCCACCATATTCTTGATGGAGGCGCATACGCGGTCGTAGTCACCGTCCATCAGATATGTTATGCCGGCCGAAGCCGCGGTGGATGCCACCACACAGCCGCACAGGGCGGAGAGCCGCCCCAGGCTCTGCTTGATGTATATGCTGGTGAGGCTGCTGAGCGTCAGGGCGCGTACTTCCTGTTCGTGCGAGGCGTTGCAGTCGCGGGCGTAAGTCAACACAGGCAGCGTGGCCGTGATTCCCTGGTTGCCGCTGCCGGAATTGGACATCACCGACACCTGTGCGCCACCCATGCGGGCGTCGCAGGCGGCCGAAGTCATGGACACGATGTGCATCAGCGGAGTGTCGCCGAAGAATTGTTTACCCTGCCGGCTCAGCAAGGCGCCGAGGCAATGGCCGTAGTTCTGTTTCAGGCCTTCCTTAGCGGCGCGGAGGTTCATCTCGCCGGCCTCGAGCATGAATTCGATTTCTTCCAACGGCGCCGTCATGGCAAATTCATACACCCGGGCATAGTCCAGCTTTATATGGCTTTCGGCGGCGGCTTCAGATTCTGCCGATTTGTTCAATGATGCTTCGCCATCCTTCTCCAGATACACGAAATTGGTGTGTGCTCCGGAGATCACGGCGCATGCCGAATGTCCGTCAGCCTCCACATGTACCTCGATATAAAGGTTGGACGGGGCGTTGTCCTTATGCCGGATTCTGATGCGGTTATCGTCCACATATCGCTTGCCGGCCTGCAGCGAGTCGGGATTGACGTCGCGCAGGACTTCGAGTCCGTATTCCGATTTGCCGCAGATGGCTCCGAGCGCCACTGCGATGGGCAGTCCAATCATGCCGGTGCCGGGGATTCCGACGCCCATGGCGTTCTTGATGATGTTGCCGCTTAGCAGCAGTGTGATGCTGTCGGGCAACGTGCCGAGCATTTCCGTAGCCTTGGCCACGCAGAGTGAGACTGCCGCCGGCTCCGTGCATCCGCACGCAGGCACCACTTCGCTCTTTATCAGCTCGATGATCTGGTCTCTGATCGGTTTGTCCATCGTATTGAGGATTAAGGTTTATACTGTTCAGTAATTAGCAATTGCCAACGGTTCAGAGGGGAAGTTTGCCTTTCTCGCTCTGTTCTATGCGTTTGTTGCGCCAGCATTTGCGGCACACGGCGATATAGCGTTCATTGCCTCCTATCTCCACTACCTCGCCTTCGGTTATGATCTCGCCGGCACTGTTGACGCGGGCGTTGACTATTGTCTTGCGGCCGCATGTGCAGGTGGATTTTATTTCATCGATAGTGTCGGCTATCTCCAGTAGGCGGCGCGACCCTTCGAACAGGTTGGTGCGGAAATCGGTGCGCAGGCCGTAGCATATCACGTTGATGCCGAAATCGTCTACGGCACGAGCCAGCTGATCGACCTGTTCGGGCGACAGGAACTGAGCCTCGTCCACCAGGATCCACCGCGGGCCGTTGCCGGTGGCCAGCATGTCATGGATGACGGCGTAGAGATTGGTGTCGGGATAAATCCAGCTGCATTCGCGTTCTATGCCTATGCGGCTGCGTATCACGTTCTTCTGCTCGCGGGTATCGACCACAGGCTTGAAACATTTGTATGCCATGCCGCGTTCCTCGAAATTATAGGCCGTGGTGAGCAGCAACGCCGTCTTGGCCGAACCCATCGTGCCGTATCTGAAATATAGTTTGCCTATTTTGCTCATTTGGAATCAACTCCGTATTTGAAATATATCGGTATCAACAAAAACCGACTCCGGACACCGCCTCTGAGGCGACACCCGGAGTACAAAGTTAATACTTATTTCCTCAATTCCAAAATAGAAAATGAGGATGGAAGTTTACGGTTCGATGAGTTTGTGGCGGGGGACGAGGAGCTTCATGAGGCACCAGGCGGCGAGGTAGCCGACGCCGCAGATGCAGAACACGATGAAGTAGCCGGCGGGCTTGCCCTGGAAGCCGAGAAGCTGCATGTTCGTTTCCGTGGCGTAGTCGAACAGGATGCCTGAACAGAAGTTGATCAGGAAACACCCCAGTCCGCCGGCCATTCCTCCGATACCGGTGATGGTGGCGATGGTGCTGTTGGGGAACATATCGCCGGCCACGGAGTATATGTTGGCCGGCCTGGAAGTCGCCGATCATGGTGGCCACCAGCTCGTTGTCGCGCGGATTCAGGTTATAGATTATGGTCTTGGGCAGTTTGTTGTCGCGGGCCAGCATGTCGAGGAACTTGGACATGGTCTCGCCCACGGTGTAGTCGCCTATGGAGTCGAATCCTGTGTCCGGACCGATGGCGAGCATCATGCGGGTGTTGTTGTTGCGCAACGCACCGTAATGATACTGCTGGGTCCAGCCGGCATCGTGGTCCATCACGCCGAACTCATATAGCATGGCGGTATTGAACACGGCTATCTCTTTGGGCGTCAGTTCCTCGTTGCGCAGGTAAATCTTGTTGAAAATCGCCTCGACTTCAGCATCGGTATAATCTTCGGCATAGAAGGCTCCGAGACCGTGGCCGGAGAGGCGGCAGCCGACGGAAGCGAAGAAGTCGTGGCGTATTCGCAGGGCCTGTATCAGGTCGGCGAACGAGCGGATGTTCAGCTTCGCGACTTCGCCGAGGCGCTTGATGTAGTCGCGGTATTTGCCGGGATTCTCTACAGCCATGGCCATGTCGGGGCGCCATGTCGGCAGCATCTTTACCTTGAAACCGTCCTCGCGGGTCCTGATGTGGTATTCCAGCGAATCGACGGGGTCGTCGGTGGTGCATACCACTTCCACGTTATAATGCAGCATCAGGGCGCGCGCCGACATGTCAGGCCGCTGCAACATCTCCGAGCAGCGGTCGTATATGTCGCGGGCTGTGGCTGGGTTCAGAAGATCAGTGACGCCGAAGGCAGTTTTCAGTTCAAGGTGAGTCCAATGGTATAATGGGTTGCGCATGGTGTAGGGCACCGTCTCGGCCCATTTCCCGAATTTCTCCCAGTCGGAGGCGTCACCGGTTATGAAGCGTTCCTCCACTCCGTTGGTGCGGAGCGCGCGCCATTTGTAGTGGTCGCCCTCCAGTCATATCCTGGACAGATTGGGAAACACATGGTCCTCGGCCACGTATGCCGGCGACAGGTGGCAGTGATAGTCTATGATGGGCAGTCCCTCCGCATAGTCATGATACAGACGGCGTGAGGATTCGGTCTGCAGCAGAAAATCCTCGCTGATGAATTCATTCGTGATGTCAGGTTTTTAGGTACAGGGCGCATCAGTCTGATGCTTCTCCGATTCATTGAATCTGCAGGCCGTGATAATAAATATAGCCGACAACCAATGGGCTGACGGCTATATACGGGTGCGCACGATAGGACTCGAACCTACACGTCGCAAGACACCAGATCCTAAGTCTGGCGCGGCTACCAATTACGCCACGTGCGCCTTTTCAGACGCAAAGGTACAACAAAAATCGGGATTAATCAAGAATAAACCCGATTAATCGGGATTAAACAGGATTAATCGGGATTGAATCGGGATTGAATCGGAATAAATCGGGATTAATCAAGAATAATCCCGATAAATCCCGATAAATCAAATCAAAATCAGATAGACTTCTCGACGTTCCAGGCGAACGCGCGGAGGCCGAGCATTGGTTTGGTCTCGTCCAGTTCGTGCAGCCTTTCCATCAGGAGGTCGAGCTGTTCGTCGGGCACGAACGTCATGATGGCCGATGCGAGCGATGGCCAGGCGTGGGTGCCATAGTGCGGGTCGCCGGTCTTCGAACCGCGTCCCTGCACCTCGCCGAAGGCCGTGAAGCCTCGGCAGGAGGTGCGGTTCAGTACTTCAATCACATTCTCGTGATGTGCCTGATCGTATGCTATGAATACTCCTTTCATTTCGATTCAATTTTAAGATTCTTCTTCTCCAGCATCTTGCGGTGCTTGCGGCGCTGGTTCTTGATGCCGTTGCCGGCGAATACGCAGTACAGCACGGGCACGAATAGCAGCGTAAGGCAGGTGGAGAATGTCAGACCGCCGATCACGGCCGTACCCATAGGACGCCACATCTCGGAACCCTCGCCGGAACCGATTGCCATAGGCACCATGCCGAGGATGGTGGTGAGCGTGGTCATGACCACAGGACGCAGACGCGAGCGGCCGCCGTCGATCACGGCCTTGCGGATGGACATGCCTCGTTCTCGGTTCAGGGTGATGTAGTCTATGAGCACGATACCGTTCTTCACCACGATACCGATCAGCATGATGGCACCGATCATGGACATGATATTCAGCGTGTGACCGGTGAGCCACAGTATGAGGAACACTCCGGAGAACGCGAACAGCAGCGAGGTCATGATGATGCCGGGATATGTGAACGACTCGAACTGTGCCGCCATCACTATGTATACAAGGATGATGATCAGCACTCCGAGCATCAGCAGGTCGGAGAACGAATCCTGCTGGTCCTCGTAGGAACCGGCTATCTCGATGGAGATGTTGGCCGGCAGGTGCATGTTGTCGATTGCCGCCTGTGCGTCGGCCACGACGTCGCCGAGGGGGCGGCCGTCCACTACGGCCGAGACGGTTACGACGCGCTCGCGGTCCTTACGCTCGATGGTGGGAGGCGTGGAACGTTCCACTACCTTTCCAAGCTCCTTGAGACGGACTCCCTGACCGGTACTGGAGTATATCATTATGTTCTCCAGGTCCTCGATGCGGGTACGGAACTCGGGAGCGTACATCACTTTCACGTCATATTCCTCGCCGTCCTCGCGGAACTGCGTGGACGTGGCGCCGTTGACGCGGTTACGCAGATAGTACGCGGCCGTCGACAGGTTGATGCCGTACATGGCCAGTTTCTCGCGGTCGAAGTCCACCTGATATTCCGGCTGATAGTCGGAACGGGAGATGGTGACATCGGCGGTACCTTCGATGCCGGCCAGCGCGCCTTTCAGCTGCTGAGCCACGGAGTCGGTCTCCTCGAAGTCGTAGCCGTAGATCTCGAAGTCTACCGTAGACTGTCCGCCCATGGACGAGCCACGTCCGCCGCCCACGTTGACCTGTGCCTTCTTGAACTCGGGGAATTGCGTCTCGATATCCTGACGCATGTCCTCGGCTATCTGGGTGATGGTGCGCTTACGCTCGGTGGGATTGGTGAGGCGCACGTTCATCGAGATGATGTGCGGGCCGTTGTCGGACAGCGAGGCGAACGTGTTGTCGGAGCTTGCGGGACCGACGGTGAAGTTGGACACCAAGATTTCCGGATACTTGGCTCGCCACAGCGAGTCGAGGCGCGAGGTGGATTCGTAGGCCTGTTCCACCCGCGATCCGATGGGCAGCTCGAGGCTGACGCCGATTCGTGAGTTGTCGGATGTGGGGAAGAACTCCGTACCCACAAACTTCATGAGGAATATGGAGCCGATGAAAATGCCGAGGCAGACCAGGATGGTGACTGCGCGGTGCGAAACCACGCGTCCCAGCACGCGTGCATACCATGCGTCGAAGCTGTCAAGCGCGCGTTCGATGTATATGTACCAGTTCTTCTTCGGATTTTTCTCGGCCTTGGTCTTGGGACGCAGGCGCAGCCACTGGCTGCAGAGCATCGGGGTGAGCGAAAGGGCGCAGGTGGTGGAGATAATCATCATGATCGTCACCATCCATCCTAACTGACGGAACAGTACGCCGGTCATGCCGGTGACCATGGTGAGCGGGAAGAACACCGCGATAAGGGTCAGCGTAGATGCGATAACCGAGATGGCCACCTCGTTGGTGCCGTGCACGGCCGCCTGCTTCGGGTCTGACCCTCGTTCGATATGCGTGGTGACATTCTCCAGCACCACGATGGCGTCGTCCACCACCATACCGATGGATATGGACAATGCCGAGAGTGAGACTATGTTAAGAGAGTTGCCCGTGGCAAACAGGTATATGAACGAGGCGATCAAAGACACGGGAATCGTGATGACAATAATCATTGTGGCGCGCCAGCGTCCCAGGAACAGGAACACCACGATCATGACAAACAGCAGGGCGTACAGCACCGTCTCCACCAGAGAGGCGATGGTGTTGCGGATGTTGTCCGAAGTGTCGACGATTACACCGATCTTGATGTCGGAGGGAAGGTTCTTCTGCAGTTTAGGCAGCATCTCCTTTACCTTGTCGGAGATTTCCACGGAGTTCGCTCCGGACTGTTTCTGTATCACGATCATGGCGCCTTCCTTGCCGTTGTTGTATGTGTGCTGTGTCCGCTCCTCGACGGTGTCGGCTATGCGGGCCACGTCCTTAAGGTAAACGGTCTTGCCCTGATACGAGCCTACGGGGAGGTCGGCCAGTTGTGACGACTCCTCGAACTCACCCTGCACACGCAGCGCGTAGGTGTTGGAGCCGATGTCGAACGAACCGCCGGGGATGTTGCGGTTCTCGTTGCCGATGATGGACGAGATCTGCTCCACCGAGAGATTGTATGCCTCCAGGCGGTTGGGGTCGATGTAGACGTGTATCTCACGTTTCGGCGCACCGGAAATGGACACTGTGCCGACACCGTCGATACGGGCCAGCGGGTTGGCCAGGTTCTCGTCCAGAATCTTGTAAAGACCGGGCATCGATTCGTTTGCCTGCACCGAAAGCAGACAGATTGGAATCATGTCGGTGGAGAACTTGAAGATGATGGGGTTCATCGCGTCGTCGGGAAGCGACGACTCCACCATGTCCAGTTTGTCGCGGACATCGTTGGTCAGCACGTCTATGTCGTAACCGTATTCGAATTCAAGGGTTATGACCGAAGTATTCTCGCGGCTGGTGGAGGTGACGTGTTTCAGATGCTCCACGGAGTTCAGGGTATTCTCCAGGGGCTTGGTCACGTTCTGCTCTATATCCTTGGCGCTGGCACCGGGATACATGGTGATTACCATGATGGTGTTGGTGTCGATGTCGGGATACAGGTCGATGGGCAGCTTAGCCAGCGAGAACAGTCCGAGGATCAGGACCGTCACGAAGCAAAGCAGCGTGGTTATGGGGCGCTTTACAGCGGAACTGTACAGACTCATGGTTGCGATTATTTAGCTAACTTGACTTTGGCACCATTGGCGAGGCGGGCCTGGCCAACGGTCACTACCTGCGCGCCGGACTCCACACCCGAGATAAGCTCGTAGGTGTCGCCGAGGCGCTGGCCGAGTTCAACCTTGTTGTACGACACGGTGCCGTCGGAATTATATACATATACGTAATGGTTGCCGGAACCGGTCTGCTTCACCACGGCCTTGTCGGGCACAACGACGCGGTCGGCTTTGCCGAGGTTGAGGCTGACGCGTCCGAACATGCCGGGCAGGATCTTGCCGTTGGCGTTGGGCATCGTGACCTCTACGCCGAACGTGCGGCTCTGGGCGTCGACGGTGGGCATCACGGTGGTGACGGTGCCCTGGAATTCCTCGTCGCCGTATGTGTCGAATCTGATCAGGGCGGGCATTCCCTTATGTACCTTGGGCAGATCGCTTTCCGAAACGTTGATCACCACCTTCAGGGGCTGAACGCGGGCTACGGTAAGGATAGGCAGCTGGGCAGTCAGGTCGCCCGGATCGTAGTTGCGTGCGGTAACGACACCCGAGATGGGGGAGGTGAGCACGGTGTTCTCGCGCACGTTGCGGAGGGTGCGCTCAGCGGTGGTCAGCGCGTTTTTGGCATTGATCAGCTGGATCTCCATCTGGTCCACCTGCTGCTTGGTGCCTCCGCCTATCTTGAACAGCTCGACGGCGCGGTCGTAGTTGAGCTGCACGTTCTTGAGGTTGGCGCGGGCGTTGTCCACCTGGGCCTCGTAGCTCACGGTGTTGACGTCGTCAAGCACCACGACGCGCTGTCCGGCCGACACGCGCTGACCCTCGTCCACCAGTATCTGCTTGATGCGGGTGGGCATGGAGCTGGAGATGTTGTTGATGAGTTCCGGTTCGACGGTGGCGGTGTACTGGCCCACCTGGTTCACTATCTGCGAATGGACGGTCTCTACCTTGACTGTGGGTACTGTTTCCTGTTTGTCGGCGGCATTGTCGGCCTTCTCCTTGTTGCCGGAGCAGGACACTGCCATTACACCCGTCAGCGCGACGGCGGCTATTGATATGTATCTTTTCATAAGATGGGTTAGTTTGCTGATTTATAGTTTGTGGTTATGCCCAGTGCGTCTTCCTTGCCAAGCAGGGTATCCAGCTCGGAAGTGGAGACGAGGTAGTTGTAAATGGCCTGCAGGTACGAAAGCTGGGCCGAGGTGTTGGCCACCTCCGCGTCGCGCAGGTTCAGATATGTGGCGGCTCCGATCTCGAAGCTCTTCTGCATTATGTCGTATGCCTTCTGCGCCTGTTTCATTCCCTGTTCGGAACTGGAGATCTGCTTCACCTGCTTGTTGAGGTTGTCCAGAGCCAGGTCCACCTGCATGTTGAGGTTGTTCACCAGGTTTTCGCGCTGGAATGTAATTTCCTTCACCTGCACCTGAGCCTGCTTCACGGCGTTGAGGCGTCCCAGACCGTTGAAGATGGGCACCTGCAGGGCGATTCCGACGTTGCTGTAGGGATTGAACTGCTGGTTTTTCAGCGCGTTGCCGCTGCTCATGGCGTTCCAGTTCATGTTATAGCTGATGCCAAGGGTGGGAATCCACGCGAATTTCTTGGCCGTAAGGCTTTGTTTCAGCATCTTGGTCTGGATGTCGAGGGTGCGCAGTGAGGTGTTCTGCGACAGGTCGCGTTCCGTGCCGAGATGGTAACCGTACATCTCGCGCTGCATGTCCTTGAGGGTGATGTTGGGCATGACGGTCACCTCATGGTCCATACCCATCAGGATCTTCAGCATCAGCGACGCCTGTTTGACGGCGATGTCGGCCTGGAGCAGTTCGGGCTCCACGTTCGACACCTGGACCGAGCTGCGCAGCACGTCATACTCCGAAGCGGTGCCCTGTTCGAACTGTTTCCGGTATATTTCGGCGTTTATCTTGGCGATGTCGTAGTTTGCCTTGATGACGTTGCGCGATGCGTCGGCGAGCAGGAGGGCGTAGTAAGCCTTGTTGATGTTGTTTACAAGGTCGAGGCGCGATGCGCGGGCATCCTCCATGGCCGAGAGTATCTGCGTGTCGCTGATCTGAATGGCTTTCCACAGCTGGGCGTTCACCAACGGCATCGATGCCGAAAATCCGAAGTTCCAGTTGTTGTCGGTACCCATCTTGAACTGCTGGGTCTGGCCGCCCATGTTCATGGATACGGTCTGGAGCTTGATGGTGCGCTGGTATGCGCCTGAAAAATCGATGTTGGGGAATACGCTTGCAAGAGTCTCGCGCTTGCTGTAATCCATGCGTTTCACTTCCAGGTCGGCCACACGGATGGTGGGATTGTCCTGCAGGGCAATCGACACGCATTCCTGGCGCGACAGCCGCACGGTGTCGTTGGCTGCGCCCGGTATCGAGCATGCAAACATTAACAAGGGTAATGCTGCCAGTCTGCTGATTTTCATAAATATCGGTTAAATAGTTGTTATTCGTTGTTTTGTTCGCATTTCAGGATTCCGTCAAGACGGTGCGAGCCGCCTATTTCCTCCAGAATCTCGAGTCCCTTAGGGGTGGCGATGCTGCGCAGCAGCGCGGTGCTGGCCGTCTCGTAAGCCTCGAGAAGGGTGACGTCGGGCGGAAAATTCTCCTCCATCCGTTTCAGCGATTCCATCTGGATCATGAACAAACGGATTATGATGCGGTAGTCAATGTTCGGGCGGAACACACCCTCCTCCACTCCTTTCAGGAATCCGTTCAGCATGTCTTCCTGCGACCTATGGATGTTCTTTTCGAAATAGGGGCGTATCTGCGAGTAGCTTTCATCCATGGCCTTGAAGAATTCCGTCCCGAACTCGCGCATGGCTTCCTGATGGAGGCGCAGCGCTATGGCCATTGTCTCCATCATGTTCCCGGCATTGTGCGTCAGTTCCATCAGCCGTTTGGCAAAGTCATCGTGTATCAGGGTCAGAGCCTCGCAAAGCAGTTGTTCCTTGCTGCCGAATATCTCGTACAGGGTGCGTTTGGATATGGATAGGCTCTTGGCCACATAATCCATGGTCATGTTCTTGGCTCCCTTTTTAATAAGCACGGGATAAATGCGGTGCAACAGATGCGTCCTGTATTCGTCGGATGTCATTGGCTGTGAGAAGACGTTTGTTAGTCGGGGCAGAATATAGCATGCCCAAAGCGGTGCAAAATTAAGTAAAAAACCCGAAACCGCAAAGCAGTTTCGGGTTTTTGTATGGGACTTATAATGTATGACTATGTCTATTAACAGATATTAACGGTTCAGAGTGGTTTTGTAAGTGCCCTTATCGGTCACGATGATGTAGATTCCGTCGGGAAGGGCATTGATCTCGCGCTCCGAAGCGTTTTCAAGCACGCGGATGCCTTGAGTGGTGTAGACGGCACGGACGGTGCCGTTGTATGCAGGGGTTTCTATTCCGGTGGATTGATTTACCGTAACCTTGCAAGTGGCGTAACGTCCGTTGGGCGAGCATACTGTTACTGTTGCCGTACCTACGCTCTTTCCGGTCGCGTTGCCTTGTGTGTCGACCGTCACTACGTCGGGATTGCTGCTGGTCCATTGCAGCTGCCCGGCAGCCGATATCGGGGTGACAGAATATGTCAAAGCCTTGGTCTCGTTTATTGTCAGTTCGCAGGTCTGGTCCAGCGTCACGGTCTCCGTGACAGGAGCGATGATGACCGGGAACGGACGGCAGGCGTCGTATTCAGCGCTTTCATCACCGTTAATTATCGTATGTGCTTTGACTTTCATCGTATAGGTCCCTATGCCGAAATTCGGAATGAAATCATCTGTAATGATTCTGTAGTTGCCGGGTCCGGGCAGGGTATAATATGCGTATGTCGGGGAATTGTACTTTGTCACGCCTTGAGAATCAATCAGCTCGAATCTCCAGCCTAACTGCAGCCCATTCTGGTGGTCTGAGCCGAGTCTCCAATAGGATTCGAACGTCTGTGGGTTATCCGAAGGCGAGAACTTGGTAGGCGACATTCCGTACATCTCGCACGGCGCGTCAAGTGGCTGTTGAACTTCACTCTCCAAGACGGTGATAGGGTAGGTACCGGCGAGTTTGCGGCCGTAATCGTCCTTGAAATATACATCGTAGTCGCCGGGAGCGAGCGTCAAGGTGATGTTGCCCGATGATGCCATGCAGATGTCGGCAGGCAGAGCCTGGCTGAATTCAAGCATTGTGATTTCATCGCCTGTGGAGTTGCGGGCTATCATCGAGAGATTGCCGGCATAATCCTTGTCGGAAACATTCATGAACGCCATGTCGCAATAAATCTGATTGTTCCGGGCCAATTTGCCTGCGGTGGAGAAATATGAGGTCATCAGTACGGGCAAGGTCTCGGGATCGGCTTCCGGAACGGCGACCGAGGTGATAGCCCCGTCGCTGACGGTCATGTACAGATAGTTCGTGAAGCCGTCACCCGACGGCATCATGGTCCATGTCTCGTCGTTGTTGTTGCGATAGGCCGGATATACCTTGTATTCGCCGTCGGCAATATCCGATGGAAGGGTGGCGTACATTGCTATGATGCCGTATCCCGGCGGCAACCCCTCTTGTGCGAAGTCGTTTGTGTCGCCGATATATTGCTCGGATGTCTGTCTGTTTTCGAAAACGATCCCTATGCTTCCTGTGAAATCCTTGGTGCCGGCGTTGAAGAATGCCTCGAAACCGCCGTCGTAGGCCGGGTAGAATACATTTCCCAAACTTTCGTAGCCGGATTTCAAGCCATACGTGAAATCTCCATTGCATACCATCACGGGATTCGGCATGTCGATAGTCTGCGGAGTGCCCTGGCCGGGAGGAAAGACATTATATATTACGCCTTGGTTATAGTTGAAACCGCCGGCACCGCCACCGATTCCCAAAGTGCCGGGATTCAGGGCACAGAACATGAAATAACCGTCGCTCGTGCCTCCCCATCCCCAGTTGAAATGGAAATAATGGTCGCCCTGATAGCCGTCGCATACGAATGCATGACCGCCTTGCGAGCCGCTGCCGCTGACCTGTACAGGCCGTGATGCAGCCAGTTCGTTATAGACCAGTTGCTCCCATTCGGCGTTGCTGAACAGCGTGCGCGACGCATACGCTATGGAAGAATCGTACTTGAAATAACGTTCAAGCGCCACCGGAACAGCCTGGGAGCTGGCGCCGCTCTCGTTCGGAGTGTAGCCCATGTCTACCGATACGCCGCAGGCATGCATCAGAAGCGCCACTGCGTCGGCCTGGGTGTCGGTATAGTTGCCGTACGTATATACAGGCAGCATGTTGTCCCAGTCGAACGTGACTGTAGAGAAATCCATGGATTCCACGAAGGACTGACCGCCCGAAGGATTGCAGGTATATGAATGCGAGCCCTGTCCGGCAGCGGGATATTTCCAATAGCGCATCATCTGGGCCATGGCGGTGGCGACGCAACCGGTCACTGCTTGACCCCATGTGGTTCCGTCAGTGTATTTTATGACAGGGCACTGATTGTTGTACGGTTCACCCTGGTTGTATTTGGTTTCAAGCAGGGGCTCAATCGGTGTGCGCGGAGCCTTTGCCATAGTGTTGGCAGGTACCATTCCTGTCATCTGTATGTTCTCCGGCACGTTTTGGATTAGGCCGTTGCGGATGGCGTAGTCCATCTCGCGGGCGTATTCGGACAGCCACCACTGCATCTGCGGCGGGATGTTGTCGGCGTCGATGCGGCTGGTGTCGCTGTAACCCAACAGGGCCGGGAAGCGGTCGTCAGCCGGCGACACAAGATAACCCTTGTCGCCGGGCGCCGAGAATACGTACACGGCGGCCTGCGCGGGATTCTGTGTGTAGTTCATTACGTAGCTGAGCTTGTGGGCCTGTCCCGGTTTCCGGTTCAATGTCAGGTTCTTGGTTGAAGCATCGCGGGACGCGGCGTCCATGGCGCGCTGCAGGGCTTGTTCCGGACTGATTTCGGCGGCTCCGGCCATAAGCGCGACCGTCATGCCCAGCGTCAATAGCAAGTCTTTTTTCATAATATTACTGTTGTTTTATAAAAATGGAACTGTCTGAATTTACTGTTGAGTAAAATTCAAACAGTTCCTTGAATTTGTCGTTATGACGGGAATGTCAGCCCAAGAGCTTGATGCGTAAGTTCTTGATCATGTCCTGCGACATTCCATCCAGGTCAAATTCCGGCTTCCAGTCCCATTCGGTGCGGGCGCAGGAGTCGTCGAGCGAGTCGGGCCATGAGTCGGCGATGGACTGGCGCAGCGGATCCAGCTCGTACTCCATCCTGAAGTCGGGAATGTATTCCTTGATCTTGTTGTAGATTATCTCCGGGTCGAAGCTCATGGATGCGATGTTGAACGAGTTCCGGTGCACCAGGCGCGACGGATCGGCTTCCATGATTTCCACGGCAGCGCGCAGGGCGTCGGGCATATACATCATGTCCATGAATGTGCCGGGCTTGAGCGGACACTTGAAGGTCTCGCCCTTGACGGCTGAATAGTATATGTCCACGGCATAGTCCGTGGTGCCGCCGCCGGGAGGAGTGGTGTAGGATATCAGGCCCGGGAAGCGTACCGAGCGGGTGTCGACGCCGAAGCGCTTGGCATAGTAGTCGGAGAGGAGCTCGCCGGTCACTTTGGTCACGCCGTAGATGGTCTGGGGACGCTGCACGGTGTCCTGCGGTGTCTTGACATGGGGCGTGGAGAGACCGAAAGATCCGATGGAACTCGGGGTAAAGAGGGCGCAGTTGTGTTCGCGCGACACCTCCAGGGCGTTGTACAGTCCGTTGACCCCGATGTTCCAGGCAAGCTGCGGACGGGCCTCGGCCACGGCCGAAAGCAGGGCCGCCAGGTTGTAGATGCTGTCGATGTCGTGCTTTTTCACAACATCGGCTATCTGCTGCGCATCGGTTATGTCTACGATTTCCGCAGGCCCGCTTTCCAGCAACTTGCCTTTCGGAGCCGCATTGGGAATATAGCCGCACACCACATGGCCGTCGCCATATATGCCGCGCAATTTCATAGTGAGTTCAGAGCCTATCTGCCCCGTCCCTCCAATCACAAGAATGTTTTTCATCCCTTGTCGTATTAGATATACTGCTATAGTCTCAGGCAAGATGCCTGTCATGAAACCTCTCTCGGATTTCACAATGCAAAAATAATCAAAAAAAATTAGATACAATCAAAAAATATTTAGTAATTTTGAAAGTGCACTGCGAATCAACGGCGCGGTGTGATACAACGATAGAAAAACAACCAAATACTGATATCATGTACACAGGATTCAAGAAGCATCTTGAGCAGGAGCTTGCCGGCATCAAGGAGGCAGGTCTCTACAAGAACGAGCGGATCATAGTGACTCCGCAGAGCAGTGACATCGAAGTCGAGACAGCCGAGGGCAAAGGGGAAGTGCTGAACTTCTGCGCCAATAACTACCTGGGCCTGTCGGACAACAGCCGTCTGATAGAGGCCGCCAAAAGGGCGATGGACTCCCGCGGCTACGGCATGAGCTCCGTGCGCTTCATCTGCGGCACGCAGGATCTTCACAAGGAGCTTGAGGCTGCTATCAGCCGTTACTTCAAGACCGAGGACACCATACTGTATGCGGCGTGTTTCGATGCCAACGGCGGTCTGTTCGAACCGTTGTTCACCGAGGAGGACGCCATCATCAGCGACGCGCTGAACCATGCCTCCATCATCGACGGCGTGCGTCTGTGCAAGGCCAAGCGTTTCCGCTACAAGAATGCCGACATGGCCGACCTGGAGCGCTGTCTGCAGGAGGCTCAGAGCTGCCGCTACCGCATCATCGCCACCGACGGAGTGTTCTCGATGGACGGCAACGTGGCTCCTATGGACAAGATATGCGAACTGGCCGAGAAATATGACGCGCTGGTGATGGTTGACGAGAGCCATTCGGCCGGCGTTGTCGGCAAGCGTGGCCGCGGCGTGGCCGAGAAATTCGACGCATACGGCAAGATCGACATCTTCACCGGCACGTTAGGCAAGTCGTTCGGCGGCGCCATGGGTGGATTCACCACGGGCCCGAAGGAGATCATAGATATGCTGCGTCAGCGTTCGCGTCCCTATCTGTTCTCCAACTCGGTGGCTCCGGCCATCGTGGGCGCGAGCCTGGAGATGTTCAGGATGCTGGACGAGAGCGACGAGCTGCACGACCGTCTGATGGGCAATGTGGAGTATTTCCGCACAAAGATGCTGGAGGCCGGCTTCGACATCAAGCCGACGCAGAGCGCCATCTGCGCCGTGATGCTGTATGACGCGAAGCTGAGCCAGGACTTCGCCGCCGAGATGCAGAAAGAGGGCATCTATGTGACGGGCTTCTACTATCCGGTGGTGCCGAAGGGCGAGGCCCGCATCCGCGTACAGCTCAGCGCGGCGCACAACCGCGAGCAGCTGGACCGCGCCATCAACGCCTTCATCAAGGTGGGCAAGAAGTTAGGAGTGCTGAAGGGCTGAAAGCGCTGTCGCTGAAGCTCCGGGCGAGATGCTGTCGCTGAAGCTCCAGCCCGGAACAAAACCGCCTGAAGACCGCCTGAAACCCAGAGGCACGGGAATAAAAAGACACAGGGCATAGAGCCTCTGTGTCTTTTTTTGTTTCTTTTGTTTCTTCTGTTCCTTTTTGTTCCTTCTGTTCTTCTGTTCTTCTGTTTCTTTGGCCGCGGGGGTTAGTTGGCGAAGTCGACGGAGAGGCCGAAGCGGAACTCGCGGGGATTGACGGGATAGCCGGGCATCGAGAAGTAGTTGCGGCCGAACCAGTTCTGATTCACGTGGCTGCATAGTACGAAGAAGCGAGTCTTGGAGAGCTTGAAATTAAGATAGGCGTTGCAGAAGGCGTAGTTGCCGACCCAGGTGGGGGAGTCGCCCTGTACGTGGAACGACATCGTGGCGGGCTGATACATCATGCCGCGATACTTGGTGTAATAGTCGCAGTCAATACCTAACTGAACGTGCAGCACCCTGGCTATCTTGAACTGCAGGAACATGTTGCTGTATACGGTCAGCACGGGCAGCGGCAGGCGCTTGCTGTCGGACGACATCTGGTAGGTGATGCGGTTGTTCCAGTTCCAGATGCCGAACGTCAGCTTCTGGTCGAGACGGGCCGAAAGGACCTGCACGTGGCCGCCGAACTGCTCGGGTACGCCGGAGGCGTTGAAATACACCATGTTCTGCACGTTCTCGAAGTCCACGGATATATCCGTCTTGGTCCAGGGAATGTAGAGGTGTCCTCCGACGCGGAACTTGCGGATCTTGCCGAAATTGTTGTCCCATGCGAAATGGTTGCCTGAATAATGCTTCAGCGTCCAGTCCGGCTCCAGGTTCTTGAAGAAACCGTGTGCGCCGATTTCGACGGTGTCCTTGCCGAGACGGAATCGGGTGGTGATGCGGCCGCGTATGTCCATGTCGCCTATGGCGTCGCCTAACAGTCCGAACTTGGCGTCGGCGAAATATTTAAGAATCTTGCCTTTCTGCTTTTCGATGCGGCCGCTGACCCACAGGCGGTTGCGCTTGGCTGACGGGTTGGGCTGAACGCCTTCGGGCAGAGGCGTCAGGTTTTCGCCCTCGGGAGGCAGTATGCCGTCCTCGCCGGGCTGGGGCACTTTAAGCAAGTACCAGTACTTGTCGTATTCGTACGTAGCCCATGCCGACAGACCGAACGGCGCCCATTTCTGGAAGCCTTCTATCATCTGTACGCCGAGGGTGTTGGCCACGGACATATATTTCGACTTGTCGTCGGTGTCGCCGTTGTTGAAATATGTGTTTGGCCAGAAATCGCGGGCCGAAGCCGGGTCGCGTGCCAGCAGACGCCGGTTGTTGCGGTTGTAGTCGAGCGAATATATGAACTTGATGACGGGCACCAGTTCCTTACGCTCCACGGTGTCCTCGGGTTGGGTTATGTCGCGGTAGAAGCCGACGCAGTATGCGTGGCTCATGTAGAATTCCTCGCCGTTCAGGATGTTGTGCACCTGCGACAGACGCACCGGGATGCTCTTGGGCTCGATCTCGTTGACGCCGCCCTGCACCTCGGCCGGGTTGGTGATGTACAGGTCGTTGGTGATACCGCCGTTCTCCTTGTTTACGTGCCGGTAATGGTTGAACAGCATCTGCGTCTGATAGTGGTCGCCGGTGTAGTAGAAGTTCAGTCCGAAGTCCACTGCCTTGGCGGCCTGGTCGGTATAAGAGCCTTTGGTATAGGGATAGTCTATCCAGCCCCCGACGCCGATCTTGCGGTTGACGTTGCCGGCAAATACGCCGCGCAGAAAGTCGGTGCGCGACTCGCGGTCGAACGTCAGGTTGTAGGTCAGCAACGTCATGGGGATATAGACGTTGTAGAACTTGGTCTTTTCCAGCGTGGGAATCCAGGGACTCAGGGCGTTGTTGAAGAAGAACTTATGGTCGTCGGGCCGCTCGAAATAGAGCATGCTCAGACCGGGTCCCGACAGCTGGCCTGTCGTGGCGAAGGCATCGTAGGTCATCGTGGGGATGAATGTGCGCTGATAGTTGTACATCAGCGTGTCCATAGTATTCGGCTGCCGTATGCCTAATTGCGTGTCGAGAGTCCATGCCGACCCGGGCTTGTAGAATTTCTTGGTCTTGGTGTCGGTGTTCCTGTCCATTTTCTGGTTCTGGGCGCCGACGGCAAGGGGCAGACAGAACATGACAAGGAGTGCGGCCAGAAAGGCCACACTCCTTTTATGTATTGATGTCAAATTATTTGCTAACACGGTGCAAAGTTAATGAAAAACTCTTCCCCGCGCAAATTTTTAGTCTCCTTGCTGATACAAGACTGCGGGTGTACCGGTTATCCTATCTGATGCACGGGGCGCAGCAGGTCGTTGACGGTCTTGACGGGGTTGAACGTCTCGGCGGGAACCTCGATGAATATGGTGTTCCAGTCCGACATGGCGCCGTTCCAGAGACCCGGCAGCTCTAATGCCTTGATGTCCACGCCCTCGCGACTCTTTTCGGAGATGAAGCCGGTGGCCTTGTCCACATACTTGGTGAGGTCGAATTTCTTGCCTGTCCAGTCCTTGGTGCACACAGCTAAGTCAACGGGGTTGAAGTGCGTGGCGTTGGCCATCATGTCCTTCTGAGCCTTGTCGGCCATATTTATCTGCGTGGATTCGAGGATCTGGGGGCTTACGGTGCCGTCCTGGTTATATACGAGATAGGGACCTCCGCCGGGTTCCCCTTCGTTGCGCACCATGCCGGCCACGCGGAAGGGGCGGTTCAGCTTGGAATAGATATATTCGGCTTTCTGTTCGGGCGTCATCCTGTCGGCCTTGTCGTGGGTGATGCACAGCACCTCGCGCATGAACTTCAGCATCGTGTCGAGTTCCTGCTCGGTGGGCTTGCCCTGACGGATGGCGCGGCAATACTCGTCGGCGCGTTTCTTGACGCCAACCAGGGTGCCTCCCAGCACCTTCTTATACTGTATGGTGACGGGACGGTGCAGGTCGGGCACCACGTTGTCGATGTTCTTGATGAATATAACGTCGGCATCGAGGTCGTTCAGGTTCTCGATCAGCGCGCCGTGGCCGCCGGGACGGAAGAACAGCTTGCCATCCTCGCGGTAGGGGGTGTTGTCCATGTTTGCGGCTACGGTGTCGGTGCTGGGTTTCTGCACGGAGTAGGATATGTCGTACCTCACGCCGTAGAACAGGGCCAGGACTTTGGCGGCTTCCTCCACCTTGAGTCTGACGAGGGGCAGATGGTCTTCGGAAACAGTGAAATGCACGCGCACCAGTCCGTCCTTGTCGGCGGCGTACTGGGCGCCTTCGGCCAGATGCTCCTCGAGCGAGGTGCGCGAGTCACCGATTACCTTGTGGAACTGCAGCAGCGCCTTGGGCAGCTTGCCATAGTTCAGACCCTCCTTCTCGACCAATGCGCGGGCAACGTCCTCATAGCGTTTTTCGTCAATGAGGGTCAGCGCGCTCTTGCCGTACAGACGCACGCAGGCGCTGTTCAGCATTGGGAAGAAAGCGAACTTGCCGATATTGCCGAAGAAAGTCTTCATGAAGTCGTCTTTAGACAGCTTGCCGTGGTCGTTGATGAAAGCGAACACGTTCTTGAACATACGCGAGGCGGCGCCGCTGGCGGGCACCATCTTGAGCACCGAGCCGCCGGCGGCGCGATACTCGTCCCATATCTTGACGCTACCGGCCGCGGCCTCGGGCGAGAGCACTGCGATGCCGTGGCCCGGCGTGGCCGGTGCCTCTATGTCGAGCCAGGGAAAGCCCTTGGCGATCATGTCCAGCTGCTCCTGAAGTTGCCCGGGTGTGATACCCTTCTTTTCGAGCAATTCGATGTCTACGTTCTCGAGTTTCATTGTATTATAGTGTTATTGATGTTTGTTTCTTCAAGGTCCGGAATCAGTATTTGATTTTGTCGGCGGTCTGCGCCCATTTCTCAAACGCCTTGATGGTCTCGCTGCCGTCCACGTGTATGGCGGGGAGTTCGCGCTTCTCGCGTTCCTTGGCAAGTTCCTCGTAAATGAAGTTGTCGCTGAAGTCGATTGCGGCTGCATCTTCCTTGGTGTTGCCGAAGTAAATCTTCTTCACGCCGGCCCAATACAGGGCGGAGAGACACATCGGGCACGGCTCGCAGCTGCTGTACACGGTGCAGCCGGTCAGCCTGAACGATTTCAGCCGGGAGCATGCGTGGCGTATGGCGTTCACTTCGGCGTGGGCCGTAGGATCGTTGTCGAGCGTCACGGAATTGACGCCGGTGGCAACTACTTCGTCGTCGCGCACTATGACGGCGCCGAACGGTCCGCCGCCGGCATCGATGTTGTCGTACGACAGCCGGGCGGCCATATCCATGTATTTGGGATTATAGTCTGTATTGTTCATAGTATCATCAGATTATTTCTGTTGTTGGTCCTGAGTGCCGGTGCTGCGGTCTATGTGTCGGCGCAGCAGGTCGATCTTGCGCGACAGCATGGGTATGCGGCGCTCCATGGCGTTCATGTCGCGCTGCGAGGCGTAAAGCTCGTAGGTGGCCATTATCATCTTGCTGTAGTCCAGGGGCATCTTCCATGAAGCGACAGGGCCGTTGTTGACGAACGTCACGGTGATGTCGTTAAGCTGGTTGTCGGCTATGAGATGACCGATGCTGTCGGCGGCGGTGCCGGTGAACATCACCACGTTAAGGTTGCCGGCCATATAGTTCAGGGCCTGGTCGGCCGGCACTATATCCGATGTGGCCGAAACCGACGGAGCCGTTACCGTGATGCTGTTGAAACGCTTGCCGCTGCATGCCGCCACAAGCTCGAACTGGCCGTTCTCGGCGAGTCGTGCCATAAGCGACGTGGAGGCGGGAGGATATTTCCCCTTGAAGGGTGTGTATATCATATACGGGGCGGCCTCGCGCTCGTTGGCCACGGTGGTGAAGTCGCGCAGCCACACGTCCTGCCGCTCGCGCAGCCTGGCGATGTTGTCGTTGCAGGAGTCGATTTCCGCTTTCAGCGCCGTTACGGAGTCCTGAAGGCTCTGCGCATAGTCGGCACGCGCCTTCTCGGCATTGTCCTTTTTGCCCGAGCAGGCGCCGAGGGCGGGCAGCAATATTGCCGCCGTCAGGACCGAGGTTATTAGTCCGATATGTCTATTCATGGTTCAGTAATTTCTAATCTGTCTGTAATAATCAGTCTATCTGTAATAACGCGGAAAGGCTACATTCTGATTGCATCCTTCACGCCTTTCACACCTTTTATTTTCTTAAGTATGGATGTGAGCTGACGGTTGTCGACCACGCCCACCACCAGGAATCCCTGGAACATACCGTCGTTGGAGTCGATCGAAATGTTGCGGAGCACGGCTCCCTGCTCGTGCGAGATGATGCCGGTGATGTTGGCCACGATGCCGATGTCGTCGTTGCCGATTACGCGTATGGTGGCGGGCAGCACGTTTCCGGTCTTGCCGCTCCATGTGGCGTTGATGAGGCGGTACGGGTAGCGGGCCTTGATGTTGGCGGCGTTGGGGCAGTCCTCCTTGTGTATCTTGACGATGCCGTCCGACGAAATGAATCCGAACACGCGGTCGCCGTATATGGGGTTGCAGCATCTGGCGAACCGGTAGCTCAGACCGTTGATGGATTTCTCGCCGATGGCCAGCACATCATGGCTCTGCCGCTCGGTTTCGGCGGTGTTGATCTTGAACCCTTCGGCCGATACGTGTTCCTCGGTATGCTGGCGGTTAAGCTCCTCGACGTATGTGTTCAGGAATCGTCCCGGGTCGATCTTGTCGGCCCCCATGTCGGCGAAGAATTCCAGATTGAACTTATATCCCTGCTTTTTGATCAGCTTCATCATCAGGGTCTCGTCCAGTTCAATCTTACGGTTTTTGGCGCGGCGCATCAGAGCCTCGCGGCCGAGATCGGCCATTCGCTGCTTCTGCTCGTTGAGACACTGCTTTATTTTATTGCGGGCGCGCGCGGACTTGACAATCTGCAGCCACTCCAGACGGGGTTCCTGGTTGTTGCTGGTCAGGATCTCGACGGTGTCGCCGTTCTGTATCTGATAGTTCAGTTTGCGGTGGGCACCATTTATGATGGCACCGGTGCATTTCGCGCCTACATTGGTATGGATATGGAATGCGAAATCAAGCACGGTGGCTCCGGCCGACAGGCGGAACAGGTCGCCTTTGGGTGTGAATGCGAACACCTCCTTGGCCGTCGGGTCGAGGTTGATGTTGCGCATCAGCTGCATCGGGCCGGCCTCGGCAGTCTCCAGTATGTCGCGGATGTTGGCCATCCACTGGTCGGTACTGTCGCCTTTCACTCCCTTGTAGCGCCAGTGGGCGGCAAGACCCTTTTCGGCCACAAGGTCCATGCGGCGGGTGCGGAACTGCACCTCCACCCATTTGTTGCCCGGGCCCATCACGGTGGCGTGCAGCGACTCATAGCCGTTGCTCTTGGGCAGCGTGATCCAGTCCTTCATGCGCGCCGGATTGGCCGTGTACATGTCTGCAAGGATGGCGTATGCCTTCCAGCAGTCGGTCTTCTCGCGGTCGCGCGGTGTGTCGATTATGACGCGTATGGCGAACAGATCGTAGATGCCCGGCAGGTCCACTTTCTGCTTCTTCATCTTGTTCCAGATGGAGCTGATGGACTTGGTGCGTCCCTTGATTTCGAATTCAAAGTCCTCCTGCTCCAGACGTTTGCGCAGAGGTTCGATGAATTCCTTGATATATTGGTCGCGGCTTCGCTTGGTGGCGTTGAGTTTGTGGGCTATCTGGGTGTATATCTCGCGGTTGGTGTATTTCAGCGACAGATCCTCGAGTTCACCCTTTATCTTGTACAGGCCGAGACGGTGAGCCAACTGCGCGTAGAGATAGTTGGCCTCGAACGCCACGTTGCGCACCCAGATGTCGTCGGGATGATGGTTGATGGAGCGCATCAGCACCAGGTTCTGGACTATCATGACGATTATGACACGGATGTCGCGAGCCAGTGCCAGCATCAGGCCACGGAAATTATCCTGGTTTGTGGCGTTGTTGCGGTTGCTGAATCGAGTCACGGCTTCTATGCCGGAAATGATGGAGAGTATGTCGTCGCCCCAGCGTTTCAGCACGAAGTCATCGTCGATGATTCGGGCATTGTGCATGGGTTGCAGCAAAATGGCTAACAATATGTTGCGGTCTGGATCGACCATCTCGGCGAAAGTAACGGCCGAAAGGAGGGCCTGACGGCACAGGGGCAGGTTCTTGGCGTCGCGGGCCGGAAGTTTATGGCCGTAGGCGTCGAGAGCCAGCGCTTCGATGTCGCGCATGTCTTCGGGCGAAAGGATGTCCGCGCCACGGCGGCGAAGGTCGTCGGCCAGTCGCAGGGTTTCCTTCAGTTCATCCGGAGTCAGTCGCAGGGTAATGTCAGTGTCGGTCATTGTTATCAGGTCAATACCGCCATTGTCGCGGTGTCTACTGCAAAGTTACAAAATTTTTCGCTAATACGCGCAGAGCAAGTATTAAATATATGTAAATAAAAAGACCGCTTCAAAATATTGGAATTTTGAAGCGGCCTGAGGGGTGAAATGTGGGTCTCGAACCCACGACCTTCGGAACCACAATCCGACGCTCTAACCAACTGAGCTAATCTCACCATGTATTCGCATCGAGGGAGCGTTATGAGGTGCTTTTCTCAAATGCAGTGCAAAATTACAATTTTTTTTGCAAACTACCAAACGAAACGTAGAATTTTATTCTTAGTTTGTTTTTTGTTGCCTCGGAGAGGCTGTTTCTCAATAACCCCACGATGGCTGGAGGGCGCGTAGCGTCCCGACTGCCTTCGTGGGGTAAAACAGATGTCACACAGCTTGGTCGGAGACCATGACGCTCGCCTTAAGATTCAGTAACACCGGGGCAGTACAGAGACATGGTCTCCGACCAAGCTGTGCTATGCCATAGCTACCCCACGAAGGGCGGTGTCAGCTGTCGCTGTCGCCGCCCATCGTGGGGTTATCAAGAAACAGCCTCTCCGAGGCATCACGACTTGGAGAGACGGTTCAGCAGGAGGTTGGTGAATTCGTAGTTCTTGATGCCCCATTTGGGCGAAAGGACCATGTCGGGAGGTGCCTGGGCAAGAAAGCGTTCGATACAGATGTGTCTCGGCACTGCCTCAACGATACGTACGCACAGGTCAAGGTAATCCTCAAGGGAATAGCCGGTCACAGACACCTCGCCCGATTCAGTCATGGCGGCGAGGGGTGTGTCCCTCAGCACCTGAAGCTGGTGCATCTTGAGTGAGCCTATAGGCAAATCGCAGGTTCGCCGCACGGTGTCAAGGATCATTTCGTCCGTTTCGCCGGGAAGGCCTGCAATGAGATGAACGCCGACATGGAGCCCCGCTTCGGCGCAGTTTCGGATAGCCCGGATGGCGGTTGCGGCATCATGGCCGCGGTTTATCAGTCTCAATGTCCCGTCATGCAGACTTTCCACGCCTATTTCCACAAAGACAGGCATCATGCGGCCATATTCCTTCAGAATTTCAATCACTTCGGGGCCGAGGCAGTCGGGACGGGCACCGACTACTATTCCGCAGATGCCGTCAACGCTTACAGCATCTGCCAAATCTTGCTTCAGACCTTCGCCGTATGTACTGGAAAACGACTGGAAATAGGCAATATACCGCATATCGGGATATTTCCGGGCGAAAAACCGCTTTCCGTCCCGCAGCTGTTCCGCTACCGAGCCGCCGCTGAAGCAATATCCCGGCGTGAACGACCTGTTGTTGCAGTAAATGCAGCCGCCTGTGCCCAGAGTACCGTCGCGGTTGGGACAGGAACGCGAGGTATTGACCGATAGTTTCTGAACCTTGAAGTCGGGGAAAATCTCGTATATGTATTCTGAATAATCCTTGTAGAACGGATTCATGACATACGCATCAGGTCGGCGACTACGAGCCACGCCATTGCCTCGACTACAGGCACTGCCCTGATTGCCACGCATGGGTCATGACGCCCTTTGGGTGGAATGACACAGGGTTTGCCGTCGAGCGTGACGCCGGGCCGGGGCTGCATTATCGAAGATGTGGGTTTGAAAAATACCGAGAACTCCACGGGCATGCCGTTGGAGATGCCGCCGAGTACGCCGCCGGAGTAATTGGACCGGAACGTGCCGTCAGGATTCATCACGTCCATGGCTTCGCTGCCGAACATGGATGCCATTCCTACGCCGAATCCGATGTCGAATCCTTTCGCCGCCGGTATGCTCATCATGGCGTAACCTAAGCGGGCGTGCAGTTTGTCGAACACAGGCTCTCCGATTCCTACGGGGAGTCCGTTGATTACGCCATGCACTATGCCGCCGGTACTGTCTCCTTTCTGCATCGCCTCCTCGACGGAATTGCATTCCTCGAAGTAAGCGGACACCTCGATGCCCATTGTCTTGAGCCATTCGCGGCACAATGCGCCGGCCACGACCCAGTTCACCGTCTCGCGGGCACTGGCGCGGCCACCGCCGGCAAACTCGTGGATACCGTATTTTTTGTAGTAGGTGTAGTCGGCATGGTTCGGACGGAACACTTCCTGATAGTCCGAGCTGCGCGTGTCGGTGTTGCGGATCATGAATCCGATGGGGGAACCGAGAGTGAGGCCGTCGCGGCTGATGCCGCTCAGCAGTTCCACGCGGTCGCTTTCGCGTCGCGGCGAGGTATGGGGGTCCACGCCCGGACGGCGACGGTCCACGAACGCCTGCACCGACTCGGGGTCTATCTTAACCCGCGAGGGGAGTCCGTCAAGGACTCCCCCCATAGCGGGCCCGTGGCTTTCGCCAAAGGTCGTGATTCGTACTATATTGCCGAACGAATTCATATTACTTGTCCATAGTGACGAGCAGCTCCTCGTTGGTGCGTGTTATTTCCATGCGCTTCTTGATGAATTCCATGGCTTCGATGGAATTCATGTCGCTGAGGTAGTTGCGCAGGATCCACATTCGGTTCAGGGTCTCCTGCGGGAGCAGCAGGTCGTCGCGGCGTGTGGAACTTGCGGTGATGTCCACGGCGGGGAAGATGCGCTTGTTCGATAGCTTGCGGTCCAGCTGCAACTCCATGTTGCCGGTGCCCTTGAATTCCTCGAAGATCACCTCGTCCATCTTGCTGGAAGTCTCGGTCAGAGCGGTGGCGATGATGGTGAGCGAGCCGCCGTTCTCTATGTTACGGGCCGCTCCGAAGAAGCGTTTGGGACGCTGCAATGCGTTGGCGTCGACACCTCCGGACAGTATCTTTCCGCTGGCGGGCGACACGGTGTTGTAGGCGCGTGCCAGTCGGGTGATGGAGTCGAGCATTATCACCACGTCGTGTCCGCATTCCACCAGGCGCTTTGCCTTTTCAAGCACCAGCCCGGCTATCTTGACGTGACGTTCGGCGGGCTCGTCGAATGTAGAGGCTATCACCTCGGCGTTGACGCTGCGCGACATGTCGGTCACCTCCTCGGGACGTTCGTCAATGAGGAGCATGATGATGTATGTGTCGGGGTGATTCTCGGCTATGGAGTTGGCTATGTCCTTCAGCAGGATTGTCTTACCGGTCTTGGGAGGAGCCACGATGAGTGCGCGCTGGCCTTTGCCGATAGGAGCGAACATGTCTACCACGCGTGTAGAGATATTCTGCTGTGTGGAGCGTGTCAGTGTGAATTTCTCGTCAGGGAACAGGGGAGTGAGATGTTCGAATGCCTCGCGGTCCTTGACATCCTCGGGATTGAGGCCGTTGACCGACTGGATTTCGCAGAGAGGGAAATATTTTTCGCCGATGCGGGGGGGACGGATGGTGCCCTGCACCACGTCGCCGGTCTTGAGGCCGTATGTGCGTATCTGCTGCTGGGTGACATATACGTCGTCGGGACTGCCCAGGTAGTTGTAGTCGCTGGAACGGAGGAATCCGTATCCGTCGGGCATCACTTCGAGAAGACCGTATGTGGAGACGATGCCGGCTAAGTCGTATTGATGCGGAGTCTGCTGCATCTGGCGTTCCATCTGGCGCTGTTGCTGACGCTGTTTCTTGGAAAGCTTCTGATTTTTCTTGTTGTTCTGCTGCTGGGGAGCCTGAACCTGCGGCTCGGAAATTATGACCGGACCGGCAGGCATCTGACGCGGTTCGTCCATGTATGGTTGCTGCTGCTGTTGCGGCTGGTTCTGCTGATTCTGCTGGCTGCGCGGGGTGAAGGTGCGGCCTTTTGCACCGCCGAAGAAAGCGCCCAGGCCGCTGCTTGCGGAATCCTTGAAGAAAGTGCCTTTCTTTTTGGGCTGAGCGTTGGCGGATTCCTGCTGCGTAGCCTGTTCGTGAGCGGGCTGAACGTCGGTCTGCGGTTCGGCGGCGCCTTCAGGCTGCGATTCCGCCTCCGGGCGAGGCCGGGTCTCGTCGAAAAGGGCAGGGGCGGCTTCCGCGGCTGCGTCGCTTGCCGGAATTGAACCGGCCTGCGGTTGCGCCTGGGCTTCGGGGGCTGCGGCTTTGGGCTTGCGGCCGCGCTTCTTGGGCGCGGAAGCCTCGGGGGTCTCGGCGGTCGCTTCGGGTGCGACTGCAGGCGATACTTCCTCGGCGGCTGCCTTTGGCTTGCGGCCACGCTTTTTGGGAGCGGTGGAGTCCGGGGCTTCTGCGCCGTCCTGAACGGAACCGGCTTGCGATGGTGCCTCGGCTGAAGCCTGTGCCTTGGGCTTGCGGCCTCGCTTCGGCTTCATCTTGGCGACCTCGGCACGGGCCGTTTCTATAGACGCATTGTCTATGATGTAGTATGCCAGTTCCTGCTTGTCCGCATTCTCGGCCTTTTTCATTCCCATCGATTCGGCAAGCTCGCGCAGCGGAGCCTCCTCCATCGACATAAGTTCTTCAAAACTTTGCATATTTCTTTATGTAGTGCAAACTTGTAATCTTTCGATATGCGGAACGCCTTGATCACAGGAATTTCCGCGTCCGGAATTATCTTGCATTCCATTTCGGCACAATAATCCGAAACTGCAATAATAAATTACAAAATGAGTATAATCCGAAAACCGAATCAGATAGATTCGCTGAATTTTAAATGTAAATAAAAGTGGGTGATGAGATTCCTAATGTGGAAATATCCAACCCGTTACTACCTGTATAACACATAACGAGGGCTGAAATACGATGCAAAAGTATAATTTTTTTTTGAATTGTGCAAAAAAAATTATTTTATGGCCATGCATTCCATTTCCACGAGCCATCCGGGACGGCATACGGGGGCGTTCAGGATAATGCAGGGTATGTCTGAAAATCTTTCCTTAAACATGGCGTTCACCACCGAATAATCGGATGCGTCGCGCAGATACACCAGAATCTGCCCTACATCCGCCCAGCCGAACGAAGCGGCGTCAAGAAGTGCACCTACGTTCTCCCACATCCGTTCCGTCTGACGGCGTACGTCGCCGGGCCATAATATCTGTCCCTTGCTGTCGATGCTGGCCGTGCCGGAAACGAACAGATGGCGCCGGTCGGCATAGTCGATGCTGGTGGCCCGTTCGAAAGCCACGCCATATTCGTGTGTGGGATTTAGATGGTCAAGGGCGTTTATCTGCCGCATGTCCCCGTCCTTGAGCCCTAACACGGAATAGGAGTCGTATGTCACGGCGACTTTGCAGTCGGCCTGTCTCCCCTGGATTCCGGTGCTGGCTATGAATCGTGTGGACGTAGTGAGTCCCAGCTCGTCGAAGGCCTCGTTACGGCCCCGCACCACCTCGGCGTAATCCAGGTCGATGTCGCGCACGAACAGCCATGTGCGGACACAGTTTTTCAGAAGGCTTCCCCCGCGATGCTCCAGTGCCTTGCCTGTTTCGCTCAGCATATCATGGATGGCGGTGCGGGGATCGAGGCCGGGACGTGTCCGGCTCGCCTCGAATATGTGCGTGTGGCCGAAAGCCTCCACCACATATCTGCCGTCCCGGTCACGCCGAGACACGGCATCCTCTATCATCCACACCCATAACGCGACTTTGGAGCCGTCCAGGGGAGGTTGCTCAACGATGGACGTGGCGCACTCCTCCATGTCGGGCAATGAAGCCTGTCGGTTGGCCGAGTCGCTGAGAAACCAGCGCCGGAACACCGGGCACATCCTGTCACTCATAGTCTCTTTAAGTTCGGCATATTGTCTTTCAATTTGCGCAAGCTGCTGTTCGAACCCGAGGGTGGTATCATTTACCGTGATTATGCTGTGGGCCTCGTTCTTTCCGCCGGAAGCCTTTGTTATCCTGGTGGTAATCATGGTGTTTTATTTGTGCAGGGCCGTGGCTACGTCTGCGGGACTGAACGAAACGGGACACTTGCCTAAGTCGGGGACATTGAAGGATTTAAGATTGTCGTCGTAGAACGACGGCGATTTCTGCGGCAGCAGGAATGGTTTCGACACCTTGCCGTCGGCCGAGACATGGGCGAAGTAGGGTTTGCCGTACAGGCCGTCGTCCCGTTTGCTGGCGAACACGAACCATCTTCCCGACGACGACCAGCTGTGGTATGTGTCGCTCATCGGGCTGTTGACGATGTCGAGAGTATCTATTTTGCCGTTAGTCAGGTCGATCATCTGCAGGTCGGACTCGCGATGCCATATCGGGAATGTGCCGTATGCCGCAGCGGTATAAAGAAGGTGCTTGCCATCGGGTGAAACGCGCGGATGGCTTACGCTCAGTTTCCGGCGGATTCCGGCTACCACCGTATCGACTGTCGATGCGAAAGTGCCCTTTGCGGGGTCAAACCCGATGCGGCACAGGCTGTAGCTTACGCTGTCCACGGCCGTGGGACGCGCGGGCATGCCGGCCACGCAGTAATAGATGCTCTTTCCGTCGGCGCCGAATGTGGGGAATGTCTCGAGACGTGTGGAATCGGCCAGCAGCGGCGAGCGCAACACCTTGTCGTCGCGCAGGTCGTAGACATATACGTCCGATTTGGTGTCGAACACTTCCAGACGTTTGCCGGGCCGTGAATGGAATGCGGGGATTATGACGTTGGTGGAAAACGTCAGGTAGCGGCCCGAAGGATCGAATTGCGCGTACACCGGACCCGACACCATGTCGGCGGTCTTGAAATCAAGTAGGCGGAGTTTGCCGTGATCGTTCAGCACCATGCCGCCACCTTCGCCGCGGACATACAGAAAGGAGAGTTCGCCGTCCGACGGTGAATGCGTGTGGCAGTTCATACAGCGGTTGCCCGCGTTGTTGTAGTCGCACAGCACCCGTTCGGAAAAATCCTCGATGTTCCGCTCCATGATGCTGAGGCGCGAGAAGACCTCGTAATCAGGCTCTATGAGGCGGTATGTCAGGTATGGGTCGATTTTGTCTTTGGACACGGTTATATTGAAAGGCCTGTACTTTATCCAGCCTGTTTCGGTCAGGGCGCTGACGGTTACGGTCACGGTCGCGCCCTGCGCATGGTCCATGAGGCGCTTCCAGTCCTTAAGGTCGAAGATGGCCTCGTTGCCTTTTCTATGGGACTTGATGCTGAAGCCGCGGGCTTCAGCCACGGTGTAGATGGCGCGCACTGTCGGGCCGGAGTGGACGGTATGGTTGGCACGGCAGCTGTCAAGGAGCATGAAGTTGAGGGGCGCGATGTTGCACGGCACGGTAACGTCGATATAGTCGGGGTAGATAGGAGGAAGGGCGGAGATGGCGCGCTCGTCATGGGGGGAGGGAGTGCATGAGGGGAGAGTGCATGGCGCGGCCATGCACCACAGTAAGGCCGTGAGTATGTATATGGGGTTCTTTATGTTCATGTTCGGTTATGGCTGATGTTGTGTGTCGAAATAGTACCAGTAGGTGTCGCTGAACGACGGGTCGCCGCGCCGGTTGCCGTAGATGTTGAACTGACTTATTAGCTCCGGCAAGGAGATGTAGCGCTGCCAGTCTTCCTCCGGGGCGTCGGTACCCGCTAAGTATATCATCAGCGCTTCCTGATACAGCCTCTTGTGGCGGGGATGTCCCTTGGTCATGCAGTAGGCGTCGTAATCCATCTTGAAGGTATCCATGTCCTTCAGCAGCAGGTCGGTGCAGAGAAGGTAATCCAGGGCGACGGTGTTGTCGGGGTTGGATTCCAGCAGTTCAAGCAGAATGTTGCGGCAGTTGTCGCCGATGCGTATGTTGTCCTTTGTGTTGGACCGGGCGCGGCGGCGTTCTATGTCCGCTTCGGTCTGCGGGTTCATGCGTCCCGGCGTGTGGTCTGCACTCCAATCTGCGTATGCGTGGGTCTTGCTCAGGATGTTCAGGTATTTGCGGGCCGCGAGTGTATCGCCGCTCACCAGGTTTATCTCGGCCAGACGGCGTATCATGCGCACGTTGCGGTTGCGGGGCGAGAACACGTTTCGCATCATGGCGGCGCGTTCGGCGTATGTCATGTCGCCTAACTCATAATAGAGATCGTTCATCATGTTGATGATGGAAAGCGGAGACTTGTCGCTGATGGTGGTAAGGGTTCCGAGGCTCTTGACCGGGAATTTCAGCAGATTGTCGGGCAGGGAATCCTGCAAGGCGGATGCGGTGTAATAGTGGAACGCGGTGTAATCGTCCGGTTCGTCGACGGCGAGAGCGCGTCGTTTCACATCGTCATAGTCGCGAAGCCATAGGGCATCGGCGATGGCGAGCCGTTCCTCATATTTCGTTTCGGGCATGGAGGGTCGGACAAGGCCGGGATATAACAAAGCCTTGGAATATGGCAATGCGTAGTGTGCGCACAACACCGCCGGTGTGGCAAGCGCCAATGTAACAGCTGCGCCGGCACCAATCCAGGCGTATTTGCCCTGACCTTTGCCATGGTATCTTTTTATCAAAAGCAGTGACATGGCCGCGGCGGTGAGTAATGCACCGAAACCGAACATCCAGTATGCCAATATCACCGATAGCGGCGAAAGGTCGATGACATGGCTTTTGCCGTAATTTATCCACAGACGGGACAAGCCCAAGACCAGGCCCCCGGCCACGCAGATGAAGAACGCCAGTGTGGTGGTAGCCGGCATGGAGCAGCTCACCATCAGGATGGCGAACAGAACGGTGCCGATCAGCGCGGGCACACAGGGAAGTATCCGGAACAGAATGACGGAGAACAAGGCTGTGCAGCCGGTCACGGCAAGCGAGAGGATGATGACGCCAACCACGGTGTTGTGATAAAACTGCGTCAGCCAGTCGCCGGCCATGCAGCCGAGCCATGCCGGATTGTCAAAGTATGCGGACAGCCAGTGGGGCGCGTTGAGAAATATCTGGTTCTGTTCCTGCCACAGGAGGTGCGACGGATAGGCCGTCCCGTAGAATATGGCGAGGAGTATGCAGAGCAGCGCGAGTCCGCAGGCCGTCAGTGCCTTGCATGACAGCCCCGGATTGTGGATTTTCTGAATAGCTCCGGCTTTGCGTGTGTTGCGTGACATCCTTAAATGCTATTTTGTTCCGACAGGCACTCTTTCGTCCGACAGGATTGCGTTGACGGCCTCGCGACTGTCGAATTCAACCTTGGATTTGGTGAAATCGGGAGTATTGAACGAGAACAGTGACTGCCTGTAATATTCCAGCGGGTTTTTCTGAGGCAGAAGGAAAGGTTTGGTGAAACGGCCGTTGTCGTCCATACCCGCAAGGTAAAGGTGGGAGTAGAGACCATCGTGACGACGTGACGTAAACACTATCCACCTGCTGTTGTCGCTCCAGTTGTGGAAACTGTCGGCGTCCGTGCTGTTGATTTCGTCGGCGGGGCGAGCCTTACCGGTGGCCAGGCTTAGAAGCCATTGGTCTGACTCCTTGTGCCAGATGCTGAAGTAGCCGTAGTCGCAAAGGGTGAACAGGATATACTTGCCGTCATACGATGGACGGGGCCATGTCACGCTCTTGCCAATGGCTTCGGCATTGAACAGAGTGTCGACACGGTCGCCGAAACTGCCCGTGGCTTCGTCGAAGGCGATTCGGCACAGGTTGTACTTCTGGTCCTTGTGTCCGAGGGGATAATTCTGCTGGCGGGCCGTGGTGAAGTAGAGCCATTTGCCGTCGGGCGAGAAGGATGGAGTGTTCTCCGACCACACCTTGGTGCGGAGCAAAGTGTCGAGCAGCAGACGGTTTTCCTTGGTGTCGTAGACGAATACGTCGGACGACATGTCGAACACCTCCAGGCGTTTAGGCCCGGAGATGTGGAAGCCCTGCCGGGTCTGGTTGGTCGAGAATGCGCAGTACCGGCCTTTCGGATGCCAGTAGGGATATACCATCGAGCCGCCGATGTCGTCGTTCTTGGCGTTAAGCCATGTGCATTTGCCGTCTTTGTAAATCAAGGTGGCGCCGTGCTCGCCGCGCACATGAAACACATACTCCTTGGGATTCGTGCGGTTCGGCGTGTGGCAGTTGTAGCACTGGCCGTCGGTCATGGTGTTCTCGATGATGGGGAATTCGTCGAATTTGCCGAGGTCGCGCTGGTATATGCCCATTTTGCTGTAGACTTCGTAACCGGGTGCGATGCGGCGGTAGGTCAGGCCCCACTGGTCCAGGGGATTCGGGCTGACGTGGATTTTGAAGTCATTGTATTGCACCCAGTTTCCGTCAATCCTGGCGCATACCGTCACGGTCAGGTCCTTGCCACGGTTGGCTTGGGTAAGTTTGTGCCATTTTTCTGTATCGAAGTCGGCGTACTTGCCGTTGGCGTGCAGTTCCCGGCCGTCGGCACCCCTGACCGTCACGTCCACGCGCTGCACGTTGCCTTTTTCCGGCACTACCGCGAAATTGAGGGGCGCGATTCCGACGGGAACAGTCACGCCGACGTAGTCGGGGAAGATGGGAGGCGGCGTGGCCGCTTTTTGGACATTATCAGGTCTGCTTCCGCATCCCCACAGTAAGAAAGGAAGCATAAGCAGGAGGATTCTATAACTCATTCCGGTCTTGCCGAGACGGCTGGATTTTATCATGGATACAGATTATTCTTCAGATAACAGATAATAGAAAAGCGAGCGGCGGTAAGGCTCGATCAGGGCCGGATTCTTGCCGGTCCATGCGGATGCGAACCCGCGGAGCTGGTTTACCACCGATTCGGGAACCGCATCCTGCGGAATCTGCCGGCCGTTCTTCATCGAGATGAAGGCGAGAGCCTGTTGTGCCAGCAGCGGATTGTAGCGCGGATCGGCTTCGGCCACGACCCCCATGTATTGCGCGAATTTATTCAGGTCGCGTTGCAGCAGGGGGTACAAGATCAGATACTGCTTTGCCGGGGTGTTCGTCGGGTCTTTCAGAAACAGCTGGCCAAGGGTCTTGTCGAGTTCTCCCTCGCTGAACATATAGTCTTCGTCGATCATACGTTTTCTGAGGGTGCCGTAGAGAGGATGGTTCTCCACATTCTTAGGATTGCGGATCAGTTCGAGGTTGCGCTGCGCCCATTTATAGTAGAACAGGGTGTTGCGGAGCATCGTCAGGTATTTTTCGGCCAATGTGTAGTCGCCTCGGATTATGGCTGTCTCGGCGAGTCTGCGGATGGCGCGGCTGCTCTTGTTGTAGTTGGGAATGGCCTCCATACCCTCGAAGTAGAAACGCTGCGCGCTGTTGACGAGGCCGAGCTGGAAGAATATCTCGCCGGTGTTCCATGAGGAGAGAGTCTCCTTTAGGAAGGGCGGAATCAGCCCCTCAGGGCCATGCTGCGGATAATTGAAGGCGATAGCGTCGAGCCGGCCGGTCATGGCGGCGGCAAGGTTTGTGGCGCTGACGCTGAGGGGCAGGTTAGGTTCGTGTGCGTCGGAATATCGAAGAATCCCTTCCCAGTCGTTGGCGCGCACCATATAGTCGTAGTCTATGAGACGGTAGGTGGCCGTGTCGTATGATCTGGAATAGAGTGCGACGAGTGCTATCAGTTCGATTCCGACTAAGGCTGGAACTGTTATTTTTTGTGGCAGGCGCGCCATTGCGATAGCCATGACGGGAACAATGATGCAAAGAGCTGCCACTATGATTTCGCCGGGATAGAAACTGTCGGGCAGCATCATGTAGCCGATACCTGTAAGCTGACAGGTCACCGGGTAGGGGAGGATAAATGACCATATCCATACGTTGGCGGCGAGCCAAAGAAGGGATATAATAGCAAATAAGGCCTTATGTGTGGCGGAATGCTCCGCGTTCTTGCAGCAGGAGGCTATTGCGAGGAGAGTGAAGATTATTGTGGCGGGACCGCACAGCCAGTAAAGCAGCGGGGTGAACACGGCCATCAGTATGTATTCCTTTACGGCTTGCTGTTTTGCTGTCGCGTTGCCGGCGTCAATACGGAGGTAAAGACAGGAAGCCCACATTACGGCGGTGATGGCGACTGTGAAATTCATGGTGACATCGGGATTGCCGAGGAACAGCAGCAGGGCAATCAACGGCAGGAACGCGAGTGCGAGCGCCGTGTATGTCCGCATCTGAGGTGCAGACTTTCGGACAGCCTTGTAACAGGACAACAGGAACAGAGTCAGCATACCGGACATGACGGCCGCCCCGATCCAGTAGTTGTTGAAGAACTGTGTCAGGAACTCGCCGATATATGTGGCCATACCACCGGGGCGGGGCATCAGGCTCAGAAAGTATGCGGCGGTGGTCTGGAACAGTTGCAGCTGCTCCCGGTAGCCGAGGGCGCCTCGGTATGGCACGGCCCAGAACCAGTACAGTACAGCCGCCACTGCGATGAATATGGCTGTCAGTATGTATTTAGCAGACGTGTGTGTTTTCTTGTCGCCGGTATATTTGATTTCCGCCATGATGTCAGGTCAGTATTTTTGTACAAAGATACCGAAATTCCGCAAGATATGCAAATCGGGTCAGTAGAACGGTAGTAGTGCGGGCTGTCCGAGCCGCGCGAGTATTTTAGACAGTAGAACAGTAGAACGGATAGTGGCGCGGGCTGTCCGAGCCGCGCATGGAAATGGCTACAAGCTGGGTGCCTCGGAGAGGCTGTTTCTCATTAACCCCACGATGGCTGGAGGGCGCGAAGCGTCCCGACAGCCTTCGTGGGGTAAGATGGATGCTGTACCGCTTGGTCGGAGACCATGCCGCTCGTCTTATACCGGCAGTACAGAGACATGGTCTCCGACCAAGCTATTTTGAGCCATGTCAATCCCCACGAAGGACGGTGTCAGCTGTAGCTGCCTCCGCCCATCGTGGGGTTAATGAGAAACAGCCTCTCCGAGGCAATGCGCTGATCGGAGAGTCCGCGCCACTAACTACTCCTGTTTCTCCTGTTCTCCTGTCAAAATAACAGGTAGCTGCTGTGGGCGGAGGGGACACCGCCCCTCCAGTCGCAGCTCCTGTTTCTCCTGTTCTTCTGTCAAATAATCAGGTGGGGATTAGTCGGGGTCGCCGTACATGTTGTGGATGAAGTCGTAGGCGGGGCCGGAGCCGAGGCGGCGCAGGATGTCGCGGATGCTGTCCATGTAGCGGTCGTTGAACTGCCGGAGGGAATCGGAAAGGGCCGCGGCATACACGGTGTCGCCCTGCTCGCGCAGATACTTGATATGCTGCGACTTGTTCCACTGTACGCGGTCATGGTCGGCCTTCAGGTCTTTCCACTGCTGAAGAAGATCGTTCTGCGGCGTGCCGTTGCCTGAGGACACGGAGTCGATCACCACGTTAATCACCCCGGGCTCGGTCACCACAAGTAGATCCTGCGTGCCGAACCTTTCGTTGATTTCGATAGTGACCCGTGCAAGAAATTTGCCTCTGTGGCCGCGTATTTCAAATTTACCGTCCTTTATATACGCGGAATCCGTCCCGATGCTGTCTCTGATGCCGGGTTTGCCGAAAGGAACCAGAAGCACCTTTTTTCCGTTGAGACGGGTCTGTGAAGTGGTTCCCTTGATTACATATTCATCCTTGCCGTTGTCGTTATGGCAGGAACTGAACAATGAGCCTGTGCAAATCAATGCAACAGCAAGAACGGGATATAATGTTTTCCTGAGTTTCATATAGAAAATACTTTGTTCTTATCGAAAATGCTTTATTTCTTGTCGAAGATAGTTTATCTCATATCGAAGAAACTTTATTTCGTATCGAATTAACGTTGAAAAAAGGATGCGCATTGCATGATGCGCACCCTTTTCAACAATGTATACCAAATAAAATTAAGGTCATCAAGGATTATTTACCGAACGACCACCATGTGCATTCCGCACCGTCGTCAGTACCGTTCTTGTAAATAAGAATCAGAGCGTCACCTCCAAGATATCCGATTTCGAATTCAGTCGGCATTCTGCCTTCGGTGTTGATGGCGAACGGCCACATGATTGCGCCTTCAGACGTGTTGAGGGTGCCCATTCGTGTGCCTGTCGGATTCCAGTCTACGGAGAATGAACCCTGACGGACCTGGTTGCCGTCCTTTCCATATACCGTAACGGTTGCTTCGTCCTCGTTGAATGTCATGTAAGACTGGCTGTAGCATTCAGATTCAAATTCAGCATATTTTCCGCCGGCATGGTTTGTCTGGCCGCTGAACTTATCGTTGCAGTCGCCGTCGTTGACGCCGCATCCCCACCAGGCGCCGTTGATTACACCGGTGCCATCCTGTGCGCCCATACAGCCGCCGTTACCCCAGACAGCACCTTCGTTGGTTGAAGTCGGTTTCCAATGCCAGTCGTGGGATGCGAGGAGGGCTTCCGGGTCGTCGTCGCTCATAAACGACCACCATGTGCATTCCGCGCCGTCGTCAGCACCGTTCTTATAAATCAGGATCATACGTGAGGTGTCGAGATAGCCAATCTGGAAAGATGTAGGCTGTGTTCCTCCGGTGTTGATGGCGAAAGGCCACAGAATAGCGCCTTCGGAAGTCTCGAGGGTACCTCTTGAATGGGTGGTTTCATTTATAACTTTGTTATTGTCATAGTCCTTGATCGAGAAGGTTCCTTTGGTGATTTCCGTACCATCGGGGCTATAAGTGGTTATAGAGCCGTCTTCGTCGAATACCATGTACGAAAGCAGGTCGCATTGGCCCTTGATTTCCTCGTACCTGCTGCCGGCATGGTTTGTCTGGCCGCTGAATGTGTCGGGACAGTCGCCGTCGTTGACACCGCAACCCCACCAGGCACCGCTGATGTTGGCACTGCCGTCTTGTTCGCCCATCGAGCCTCCGTTGCCCCATACGGCGCCGCCGTTGGTGCTGGTAGGCATCCACTTCCATTTCTTATGTCCCTTGTTGGAAACAAGGATCTTAACGGAGGGGTCGAGGGCCTGTGCCACGTCAAGGGTGAAGTCCCTGGAAGCCACCACTTCCTGACCGTCCTGGTTGATGTATGCGAAATAGAGGGTCTGTTTCGGGTCGCTGCCTCGCGAGGGGAGGAAGTAGAACATACCGCCGGCACGTCCGTACGACAGCTGCTTGCGCTCGCCGTTCTTCTCGTAGAAGATGTTGACGGCCGATACGTTCGGGATGTTATACTGTATGTAGTTACCGGTCTCGGACGGAACGTACGACACGTTGCCCTGGTCGTCGGTCACTTGGTTGAACTGTGCGAATGTCGCACCGTTCAGCAGGCTTTCGGCCGTCATGTTCTCGTAGTCGAAGCTGCCTTTATCCATCAATGGGTCGCAGGAGGTGAACAATACACCTGCCGCTATGCCCAATGTCAAAAGAATTTTTTTCATTTCGAGTTTTTGTTTTAGGGATTAGTAAACAGGTGTACCTGTCATGTTCCAGTCTGCCACGTCTGTACCCCAGCCCGGATTCTGCTTCAGCACGTCAGGATTGTCGATGACATTGATCTGACCCGGGGGAATCTGGAGGAAACCGTTGGTTTCGGCATAACGCTGTGCCCATGTTGACGAAGCATGCTTCATGACGGTCCAACGGCCGGTGTAGTTCACGGCTGATCCGTTTTGCTTCTCGAGAGCCTGGGCGGCTTCGCAATTCACACCGCCGTCAATGCCCGACCAGCGGCGCAGGTCGTTGAAGCGGATACCCTCGCCGAACAGCTCCCAGCGGCGTTCGTTCTTGATGTTCTCCCAGCTGTAGCCGGTCTTGGTAACACCGGCACGTTCCTGAACGCGGTTCATCATGGTGGGAGTACCGGTAAGCTCGCTGTGCATCAGCATCACGTCCGACAGACGCATCAGCACGACGTCTGCGAAGTGGTCGCCCTGGAATGAGTTGCCGTTTTTGTTGGCAACGTCGGTGTTCTGCGAACGGAACACGCCCCACCATGTGTACGACTGGGTGTGATCGTCCCAAGAGGAATTCTTGCAGGTGACGGGCATCCATTTCTTGTTGTACATGCCGGTTTCCTCCGAGCATGATGTAGTATAGGCAAATTGCTGGAGTTCTTTCTCGCAGTCAAGCACGGTTGCTTTCTTTCGGGGGTCGCTGTCCGGCCATGCGTTCACGGCATTCATGTTGAACACGCCCTGGCCCCAGCCCTGTCCGAAGGGAAGGGTCTCCTGACCGCCGTTCTCCAGACCATGCTTGTTGGCGTCGCAACGCAGACCCAGATAAAGGGAGGTCATGTTGGTGAAGCCCATGGCAATTGTGCCGTTCCATGTGGCGATGTTGGAGAACTGAACCTGGAACAGCTGTTCCTTGTTGCCGTTGCCGGCCCAGTACTTGCTTGCTGCCGCCAGATCCTTCGTGTAGTCGTAGTCGGGAGCTGTCAGCTCATTTGTGTACTGCCACAGCTGGCGGAAATCGGATATGAGTTCGGCTCCGGAATTGTTGATGCAGTCCTCAAGGTAGGAAACTACCTGGGCCTTGGTCAGCGGGCCGTTCACGCCCTCCTGCTCGGGAAGCTCTATGTCCGCCAGACTGGCTGAAGCAAGCTCGCCGGCCTTGTTGTAGAAGCCCTGATAGAACATATATGCGCGGGCCAGGAAGCCTTCGGCCGTACCCTTCATGGCATGTCCGTCGCCCCATGTCGTGGCACCGTGCTGCATCAGGTTGGAAGCTGATACGAAGTCCGCGAGGATATGGGGATAGATCACGTCCTTGGCGCTCTGCTGCGGACAGGGATCGGGTGCGGCGGCCTCCCAATATGCGGGAATGTCACCCCAGAACTGCGTTCCCCACAGATAGTAGAGACCGCGCATGAAATAAGCCTCGCCGAGAAGCTGGTTGCGCGTGTTCTCGTTCCCCGACCAGTCGAATGCGTCGACCGAATGGATTATGGCGTTGGCACGGGCGATACCTACGTATGTGCAGTGCCATGCGACGCTGAGGAGCTCGTCCTTGTTCGACATGAGGTGGCCGATGGCGTGGGACTCGACGTCGCCCGTACCGCCGGCACCGTTGGTGTCGTCAGACATTATGTTCCATACCAGCCACGGAGTCTGAAGAGGGTCGTTGGCATATTGATTCATGACTCCGTACAGTGCGGCCAGCTCCTTGTTCAGGTCGGCCGGCGCTGCCGGATAGTTGTCTGTATTGGCCTGAGTGTAGTTCTTCGTGTCAAGGAAGTCCTCGCACGATGTGAGCGAGAGGAGCCCGACTGTGGCCAATGTAATCAAAAGATTTTTTTTCATCGTTATATAGTGTTCTCTTGATTTTTAAAAATTAGAATTTTACAGTCACTCCGACAACGAAGGTACGTGCGGAAGGATAAAGACCTGTGTCGATTCCGCGAATCCATCCGGCACCCGAACCATTGTATTCGATACCGCCGTTAGAACCGATTTCAGGATCGACGCCCTTGTATTTTGTGATGGTGCAGAGATTCTGGGCCTGTATGTAGAGACGCAGCTGCTGGAAGGGAGTCTTGAACTGACGGGCGAAGTCATAACCGATGGTTATGTTCTGCAGCTTGAAGTAATCGGCGTTCTGCATGTAGTATGTGGAAACCCACTGGTTGTTCTCGCCACCGACCGACAGACGGGGAACGGAATTGCTGGTTCCCTCACCGTGCCAGCGCTTGAGGATATCGGTCGTGTAGTTCAGATACTGATTGGCAAGAAGGGCTGTACGGTAGCACTGCATAGCCTGCATTCCGAATGCGCCGGAACCTGCGAGGTTGAAGTCAAGGCCTTTCCAGGTGAAGCCGAGGTTGATACCTAATGTCCAGTCGGGGTTCGGGTCGCCGATTTCGTGGCGGTCACCGTCGAATTCAATCTGGCCGTTGCCGTCGTAGTCGTCCCAGATGAAGTCGCCCGGCTGAGCGGTCTCAAGCACTGCCTTGCCGGCTGCGCGTGCTGCTTCGATCTGTTCCTGAGTCTGCCAGATGCCGCTGTGGCTCATGCCGCTGAAGTAACCGATGGGGTGTCCCTCCTCTACGAGCGATACGTACGAGGAGTTCTCGAACAGAGAGCTGCTGACGTTGTCGCCTATCTTGCCCGAAGCGGTGGCAAGGCGTGTCACCTTGTTGCGGTTGTAAGCGGCGTTTACGTTGACATGATAAAGGAAGTCGGGGCCGATGTTGTCGCTCCAGGAGAGTGCCATCTCGACACCGGTGTTCTTGACGTCACCGCCGTTGATCATGGCTGCTTCTTCATATCCGAGGATGTCGTTCAGAGGAGCCTGCACCAGCCAGTCCTTGGTATTCTTGACGTACCAGTCGAACGTGAAGGCCAGTCGGTTCTGGAAGAATCGTGTGTCGAAACCGAGGTCCCACTGTTCGGAGGTCTCCCATGTCAGGTTCTCGTTGGGAACGTTCTTGGCGTATGCACCGGTCTGATAAATACCTCCTACGGTAGAGATCGGGTCGCTGTTGAACTTGTAGCCGTAGTCGGCGTAGTCAGTCGGGGAGAAGCCGATGTTGGAGAGGTAGTAGAAGTTGCCTACCAGGCAGTTTCCGTTCTGGCCCCAGCTTGCGCGGAGCTTGAAGAAGTTCATGACGTTTGTGGCGTTCTCCATGAATTTCTCGTTGGTGAGCACCCAGCCGGCGGAAACCGAAGGATAGGTGTGCCAGCGGTGGCCGCGTGCGAAGTTGTTCGAACCGTCATGGCGTACGATGGCGGTCAGAAGGTAGCGTTCGTCGTAGTTGTAGTTGATACGTCCGAAGAATGAGGCGATGCGTCCTTCGCGGGGATTGTCATAACCGCTGTAACCGGTCATGCCGGCCATGTTGGAAGGAATTGTGAAGTTCCAGCCGTTCAGTACCAGAGAGTTCAGGTCGTCGGGCGACTGGCTGAACGTCATGCTCATGCGGGTGTCCCATTTCGACATCTCGACCGACTGACCGATCATGACATCGATTTTGTTCTTGGCGAACTCGGGGAGGGTATAGGTGATGGTGTTCTCGACCGACATGCTGGAGCTCTGCTGCTGGTTCTGCTCCATGCCATAGTTGCCGCTGGCGTTGGTGGAACTTGCGGAAAATGGCATCGAGGTGTGGCGATAGTTGTTCGCGCTGTAGCCTGTATTGATCTGGCCACGGTATCTGAGGTTCTTGATCGGTTCGATGATCCAGTACAAAGTAGCGCCCACACCGAAGTCGCGTCTTTTGTTCAGGGAGTTGTACTGTCCGTTGATGAATCCCTCGTACGGGTTGTTGAAGATCATGGAGCTGTAGCCTGCGCCATCCTCGCGGAAGTTGGTGGGCTTGCCGTCCTCGCGGAATGCGGGAACAAGGGGAGATGCGGAGTATACAGGCTGCATGATGTTGGAGTAACCGTTACCTTCGGCCAGGTCGTGGCTTGCATGGTACCAGTATGAGATGTTCTCGCCCAATGTGATGATGTTGTGGTCCTTACCCTTGAGCAGGACGTGCTCGGAGTTGACGCGTCCGCCGTAACGGCGGTAATTGGAGGCGTTGCTGCCGCCAAGGATACCTTCCTGGTCGCTGTAGTTGACCGAGATGGAGAACTTGCTGCGGTCGCTTCCGCCGTTCACCGTCACGGCATGGCTGTGCTGGAAAGCGTTCTTGTTGCGATAAACGTCAAACCAGTCCTGGCCTTTCCAGCCGTTGTTGACTTTGTCGAGAATGGCCTGGGGAACAAGCGCGCTCCAGTTTGTGGCGGTGCCGTAGGTGTTGAAGTTGGTCTCGTTGATGACTTCCATATACTGCCGGGCGTTGAGGGTGCCAGGCTGGCGGTAGGGATTGGACCAGCCTACGAAACCGTCGTATGTAATGGAGATCTTGCCCTCCTTGCCCTGCTTGGTGGTGACGAGGATTACACCGTTGGCGGCACGTGCACCGTAGATGGCTGCGGACGCGGCGTCCTTCAGCACGTCGATGCTCTCGATGTCGTTGGGGTTGATGCCGTTCAGACCGTCGTTGGCCGTACCGGAAACGATACCGTCGATAACCAGCAGAGGCGACGACTCGCCGATGGTGCCGACACCACGGATGCTTACCTTGAATCCCTTGCCGGGCTGTGTGGAAGCCTGCGTGATCTGAACGCCTGGAGCCTGCGACTGCATGGCGGTCAGGGCGTTGGTGGTGTTCATCTGCGCGATCTGGTCGCCGGATACCTGGAATGTGGAACCGGTCACCAGCTTACGCTTCTGCGTGCCGTAGCCCACTACCACTACTTCGTCCAGGTTGTTCTCGTTTTCCTGAAGCATAACGTTGATGACGTTGTTGTCGCCGACCTTAACTTCAGAGGGCTCGTATCCGACATAGCGGAATTGGAGAACGTCGCCCTTCTTGGCTTTGACGGTGAATTTGCCGTCGATGTCAGTGTCCGTTCCGATAGTCGTCCCTTTCACCAATACTGAAGCTCCGATCAGCGGTTCGCCGTCGGAGGCAGATGTCACCGTTCCTGAAACGGTACCCGGCTCTTGGGCAGATGCGATTCCAATGCTTGTGAATACACATAGCATCGCCATCACAAATCTGAGTAATCGAGCCTTGAAGTAATCAATAAGATTCTTTTCCATCGATACTGATTTAATAAGTGTGTGTTGTTATTTGGGTTTGTTATTGGTTTGTTATTGTATAGTGTCAGTTTATGTGGGTTGTGAGGAGATTCTGAGTTTATGTATTAGTTTCAAGTGGTTTGTGCGTATAGGTTTTCTATCGTGGGCCTAAGCAATAATCAGTGTGTGTCTTAGTACAGTGGAATTACTGTTGTGGTACAGTGAAATGACTGTTAAGGCTAACGTAATGATTGTTTTGGCTAACGTCGATGCAAAGTTAGGTTTCTTGCGAAGATAATTTTAATATAATTTTGTCCTCTATTGGTATAATTTTGACATTCTTAATAGATTTTAACAAATTGATCCCGAAAAAGTAACGTAAAATCTCCGATTTATGAGTGTGTCTGAAACACTTATAACCAATGATTAAAAAAATAAGTTAACGATATAACAGGGATGAAGGGAGTTCGCTGCGACTGGAATGACGACGTCCACGTCGTCAACTCGTGGGCGACGTGGACGTCGCCTCTCCAGTCGCAGCGGATTGATGCGCGGCTCGGAGAGCACGCGCCACTGTCAGCTACTGTCGCATGAGACGCTAATAAATCGGGGAATGGCGCGTTAATAAGGTATGGGACGAGTACTGGCGATAGATTACGGGCGGAAGCGTTGCGGCGTGGCGGTGACCGATATTCTTAAGATTGCGGCCAACGGGCTGCCGACGCAACGCACATGCGACCTTGAAAAGTATATTCTCGATTACTGCAGTCACGAACCGGTGGAGCGTATCATTATCGGTCATCCGCGCACGGTGCGAGGCGAGGATTCGGAATCCATGCGGTATATACGCCCCTTCATGAATCGATTGTCAAAGATACTTCCCGATATGCCCGTCGAGATGGTGGACGAGCGTTTCACCTCCGTTCAGGCTCACCGCGACATGATAACGGCCGGCTTCAAGAAGTCAGACCGTCAGCGCAAGGAACTGGCCGACGAGATGTCGGCGGTGCTGATTCTGACTTCGTGGCTTGAAAACCCAAGACTGTAATTATAATGAAGCATTCTGCATTGACGGCCGGGATTCACCAGCAGGTACGCGCGCTTATGCACGGCATCACGTCTGCTATAGTAGGCTTGAGCGGGGGAGCCGACTCGGTGGCGTTGCTGTATATGCTTCGTAACATCGGAGTCCGGGTCCGGGCGGTGCATTGCAATTTCCATCTGCGAGGCGCGGAATCTGACCGCGACATGAATTTCTGCATCGAACTGTGCCGTGGTCTTGACGTTACCCTCGACATCGTACATTTCGATGTGCCTGCATATCAGGCCGCGCACAATGTGAGCCTTGAAGTGGCCTGTCGCGAACTGAGGTACGAATATTTCCATAGAATGCTTCAGGAAACCGGCTTCGACCGGATAGCGGTGGCCCATCACGCGGACGACAATATTGAGACTCTGTTCCTGAACCTGCTCAGAGGCTGCGGTATAGACGGGCTGCGCGGAATGCTGCCCGATGCCAACAACGTGGTGCGTCCGTTGCTGCATGTCACGCGCGCCGAGATTCTGCAATATCTTGATGTCATAGGACAGGCTTACGTCACGGATTCCACCAATCTGCAGTCGGACTATCGTCGCAATTTCATCCGTAACGAGCTGCTGCCTCTGATAGAAACGCAGTGGACCGGCGCACGCAAGGCCATCACTTCGACCATATCCAATCTCAGGTCGGATTCCGAGGCCCTCGATATGCTGGGAGCACGCGAGCTCGATTCGCTTCAGGATCAATCTGTGTTGCCATACAGGGTGCTGAAAGAATCCGCCGCCCCGCAATGGCTGCTGCATAAATGGCTGACGCGCTACGGCACAAAATCCAATATATCCCGCGAGATTATGGCGGCGTTCGCCGCCGGTCGCCCACAGACCGGCAAGCAATGGTGTGTCCGCGACGGCATAATCCGCGCCACTCGCACCGCCCTGCAATTTACGGCGACCGGAGGGGCGGTGTCCCCACCGCCCGTAAGTTGTTTTTGACAGGAGAACAGTAGAAACAGGAGCAGCAGCGTCGTTAGTGGCGTGGGTGCTCTGAGCCGCGCATGGAAAATAGCCACAAGCCCGGTGCCTCTCCGAGGCAATGCGCGGCACGGACAGCCCGCACTGCAAATAAAAAAGGGCGTGTCAACGGGAAAGTCGACACACCCTTGAGTGGTTATGTAATCGGGATGCGATTATTTCTTGTTGCCGAAGTAGCGCTCGTAGAGACCGGCGAAGCCGCGGCCGTGACGGGCCTCGTCCTTTGCCATCTCGTGAACGGTGTCGTGGATAGCGTCCAGACCAGCTTCCTTGGCGTTGCGGGCGATACGCATCTTGTCGGCGTTGGCGCCGGCCTCGGCGTGCATGCGCTTGTCAAGGTTGGTCTTGGTGTCCCATACCATGTCGCCGAGCAGCTCGGCGAACTTGGAAGCGTGCTCTGCCTCCTCCCAAGCGTAACGCTTGAAAGCCTCGGCGATTTCGGGATAACCCTCGCGGTCGGCCTGACGGGACATGGCCAGGTACATACCTACCTCGGTGCACTCGCCCATGAAGTGAGTGTTCAGATCCTTGATCATCTCCTCGCTCGTACCCTTGGCTACGCCAATCTCATGCTCGGTTACGAAATTCAGAGCGTCCTCTTCGTTCAGCTCTTTAAACTTGCTCTGCGGAGCACCGCACATCGGGCACTTCTCGGGAGCGGTCTCACCCTCTGCGATATAGCCGCATACGGTGCAAATCCATTTCTTTGCCATTTTCTATCGTTTTATTTTAGTTTGTCAATACTCTGTTCTAAGTATAAACAAAATTAGTCAAAATTTGATTAACCTCAAAGAGAAATAGTTTAAAAATAATTTATAAAGTTGAAAAAGATAAGAAAATGCTACAGCTTGCCTCGGAGAGGCTGTTTCTCGATAATAGCTATATCAAGCTGGAATGCGTTGGTTTATTGCCTCGGAGAGGCTGTTTCTCAATAACCCCGCGATGGCTGGATGGCGCGCAGCGTCCGACAGCCTTCGTGGGGTGGGAGACGGGTACGGACCGCTTGGTCGGAGACCATGCCGCTCGTCTATACCGGCAGTACAGAGACATGGTCTCCGACCAAGCTGAGCTACGCCATGTCAAACCCCACGAAGGTCGGTGTCAGCTATCGCTGACCCGCCCATCGCGGGGTTAATGAGAAACAGCCTCTCCGCGGCAGGGACGCTGTCGCTGACCCGGCCCATCGTGGGGTTAATGAGAAACAGCCTCTCCGAGGCAGGGACGGTTTTAGATAAAGAACAGGATGACCAACTGGGCTGCCACCACACGCATAAACATGGTGAGAGGGTAGACGGTGGAGTAGCTGACGGCAGGAGCGTCGTTGTTGGCTATCTTGTTACCGTAGGCCAGTGCTGGCGGGTCGGTATAGGAACCGGAAATCATACCGCAGATGGTGAAGTAGTTCATCTTGTATTTGGCGCGTGCCACGATGCCCATTACCAGCAGGGGTATCATCGTGATGGCGAAACCATACAGCACCCATGTCGCGCCTTCGGGGGTGAATACCGTGGCTGCGAAGTTCTTGCCGGCCGCTATACCCACCGATGCGAGGAAAAGGCAGATGCCGAGTTCGCGCAGCAGCAGGTTGGCCGACGAGTTGGTATAGGTCACAAGGTGTATCTTATGTCCGTAGGCACTGAGAAGGATGGCGACGATAAGGGGGCCGCCGGCCAGACCTAACTTCATGGGCACCGTCATGCCGGGGAACTGCAACGGTATGCAGCCCACCACAATGCCGAGGAAGATGCCGATGAACATGGTGATGAGGTTGGGCTCGTTCAGACGTTTCATGGAGTTGCCTAACTTGGAAGCCAGGTTGTCGATGTCGGAGAGCTTGCCCACAACCGTGAGGCGGTCACCCATCTGCAGGCGCAGACCGGAGGATGCCACCAGATCGACGCCGGCACGGTTCACGCGCGTCACGTTAAGCTGATAGCCGTCGTGCAGGTGGAGCGAGCCGAGTTTGACGCCGTTGTATTCGGTACGTGTCACAAGGATTCGGCGCGATACTACGGGACCCTGTTCCATCTCCCATTTCTTCTCGACGCTGGGGCCGATGAAACGGTTGAATATTTCCTCGTCCTGCGCCTGGCATACGATTAGGCAGAGGTCGCCGAGGTGAACTTCGGTCTTGGAAGTGGGGATGATGACGTGGCCGTCGGGCTTTTCGATACGCGACACGACATAGTCCGCCGAAATCAGGGTGTGGAGCTTCAGCATGTTCAGACCGTCAATCAGGTCGTTGGTTACACGCAGCGTCATCATGTGGGGCGCAAGCTCGCTATTGGTTGACTCGGCCTCCAGTTCGGCGGTCTCCTTGGCGTTGTCGATCTTGAAGATGACCTTGATCAGAATCATGGTCAGGATGATGCCGATCACACCGAGGGGATAGGCCGCGGCATATCCCATTGACATCTGCTGGCTGACGTTGCCGCCGTCGGGCACAACCTGCAGGAAAGTCTGCTGTGCGGCACCGAGACCGGGGGTGTTGGTCACGGCACCCTGCATGATGCCTACCATCTGCGAGATCGAGGTGCTTCCTTCCGCACCGCCCTGGATGTAATAGATGGCCAGCATCACCGCCACGTTGAGGCTGATGCCCAACAGGGCCAGCAGGTTCATGCGGATGCCGCCCTCCTTGAACGACGAGAAGAAACCGGGGCCGACCTGCATACCGATGGAGAAGATGAACAGAATCAGACCGAAGTCCCGCAGGAAGTTGAGCACCTCGGGGCTTGTGGTATATCCGAAGTGGCCCAGCAGCAGGCCGACGAACAGCACGAACGTCACGCCGAGCGACACGCCGAAAATCTTGATTTTCCCGAGGTAGATACCCGTGAAAATCACTACCGAGTAGAGTATGATGGTACTCGGCAGGGAGAGGTTGTTTGGTTTAAAAAGCTCTAATAACCAATCCATGTTACAGTTTATAGTTTGTTGTAGTTTGGAAAGTTGAAAAAGTTTAAAAAGTCAAGATAAATGTGATATTCGGAATACAGCACTATTCTCTTAACTTTTTCAACTTCACAACCTTTTTCAACTTTGGTTTCAGGTCAGTTTGCGGTAGCGGATTCGGTGCGGGGTGCTGTCGGCGCCGTCGCGGCGCTTCTTGAACTCCTCGTATTCCGAGTAGTTGCCTTCGAAGAATGTCACCTTGCTGTCGCCCTCGAACGCCAGGATATGGGTTGAGATGCGGTCCAGGAACCAGCGGTCGTGGCTCACGACGACGGCGCATCCGGCGAAGTTCTCAAGACCTTCCTCCAATGCACGCAACGTATTGACGTCGATGTCGTTGGTAGGCTCGTCAAGCAGCAGTACGTTGCCTTCGCTCTTAAGGGCCATGGCCAGGTGCAGACGGTTACGCTCGCCTCCGGAGAGGACGCCGATCTTCTTTTCCTGGTCGGCGCCCGTGAAATTGAAGCGCGACAGATAGGCGCGGGCGTTGACGTCGCGGCCTCCCATACGGAACGATTCCACACCCTGCGAGATAACCTCGTACACGCTCTTGTCGGGGCTCAGGTCCTTGTGGTTCTGGTCCACGTATGCTATCTTGACGGTGTCGCCCACGTCGAACGTACCCTTGTCGGCCTTTTCCAGACCCATGATGAGACGGAACAGAGTGGTCTTGCCGGCGCCGTTAGGACCGATGACGCCCACGATGCCGTTGCTGGGCAGCATGAAGTTGAGGTCGGAGAACAGCACCTTGTCGTCGTAAGCCTTGGCCACGCCGTTGGCCTCGATCACCTTGTTGCCCAGACGGGGACCGTTGGGAATGTAGATCTCCAGTTTCTCCTCGCGCTCCTTCTGGTCCTCGTTCAGCAACCGGTCGTAGCTGGACAGACGCGCCTTCCCCTTGGCCTGACGGGCCTTGGGCGCCATGTGTATCCATTCCAGCTCGCGCTCCAGGGTCTTGCGGCGCTTGGACGCCTGCTTTTCCTCCTGAGCCATGCGCTGTGTCTTCTGCTCAAGCCATGAGGAATAGTTGCCCTTCCATGGAATGCCTTCGCCGCGGTCCAGTTCCAGAATCCAGCCGGCCACGTGGTCGAGGAAGTAACGGTCGTGAGTTACGGCGATAAGGGTGCCGGGATATTGTGCCAGGTGCTGTTCAAGCCATTCCACCGACTCGGCGTCGAGGTGGTTGGTGGGCTCGTCGAGCAGCAGGATGTCGGGCTGTTGCAGCAGCAGGCGGCACAGAGCCACGCGACGGCGCTCGCCTCCGGACAGGTGTTTGATCAGCTGGTCGTCCGGCGGACAACGCAGCGCGTCCATGGCGCGGTCCAGACGGTTGTCGATGTTCCAGGCATCGGCCGCGTCGAGCTTGTCCTGTAACTCGGCCTGACGCTCTATCAGCTTGTTCATCCGGTTCTCGTCCTCCAGGACTTCGGGGTCGCCGAAGGCGTTGTTCACCTCGTCATATTCCTTAAGCAGATCCATGACGTGCTGCACGCCTTCCTCCACCACCTGACGCACCGTCTTGTCGGGATCAAGTTTCGGATCCTGTTCCAGATAGCCGATGCTGTAACCGGGCGAGAACACCACGTTGCCCTGATAGGACTTGTCGATGCCGGCTATGATCTTGAGGAGTGTCGATTTTCCCGATCCGTTCAGACCGATGATGCCAATCTTGGCGCCGTAGAAAAACGAAAGGTAAATGTCTTTAAGAATCTGTTTCTGCGGGGGCACGATCTTGGAGACGCCCACCATCGAGAAAATTACTTTTTTATCGTCAGCCATAAGGTTAGTTTATGAAGTTTATAAAGTTTAAAAAGTTAAGAGAATAGTGTGTTTATCGGGATGTCGTTACATTTATCTTAACTATATAAACTCTTTCAACTCTTTCAACTGCATATTATTTGGTTACGGTACGGTAGTCGCACTTGACTTTGCCGCGTTCGAAGGCATTGAGCTTGGAGCGTATCATTTGCTTGCGGATAGGTGCGATATGGTCGGTGAACACTTCTCCGAGCAGATGGTCGTATTCATGCTGGATGATACGGGCCAGGAATCCGGAGAATTCCTGCTTGTGGGGCTTGAAATTCTCGTCGACCCATTCGAGCGATACGTGCTCCACACGTTTCACGTTCTCGGAAAGGCCGGGCAGTGACAGGCACCCCTCGCTGCGGGACACGGGTGCCTGGTCCTCGATAATCTCCAGCTGCGGATTGATCAGCACCATCTTCGAGTCGGCGCATTCGGGGAATTCAGAAGCGAGCACGGACCCGTCGATGACGATGACGGCGATGCCGAGGCCAATCTGCGGCGCGGCAAGACCGATGCCTCCGGCGGCATACATCGTGTCGAACATGTCTTTTACAAGTTTCTGTAATTCAGGGTAATCTGGCTCGATATCCTCAGCCTCCCGGCGCAATACGGGGTGTCCGTATACATATACTGGTAATACCATCGTGAAAGTCTGTTTTATTGAAGCCGGCTACCGTTATTGTCAAGTGAGTTAACCGCCTTCGTTGCACGTTGCTCTAATTTTAAAATGCAAAATTACCAATTTTTTCCCACCCCTGCAAATATGAAAGAAATAAGAGGGCATGGCGGAACGGATTCCGACATACCCTCTTTGGGTCGGTGATGACGAAGAATTACTTCTTGGAGCGGTTGCCGTAACGGCTGCGGAACTTGTCCACGCGGCCGGCGGTGTCGACCAGCTTCTGCTTGCCCGTGAAGAAGGGGTGCGAGGAGCTGGTGATCTCAAGCTTTACAAGAGGATACTCCTTGCCGTCAATTTCTATTGTTTCGCGCGAAGCAACAGTGGAACGTGTGATGAACGTCTCGTCGTTCGACATGTCCTTGAAACATACCTCGCGGTACTCCTTGGGATGAAGATCTTTTTTCATTTCAGTTTGTACGTACTTAATGTTTAAAAGTTGGTTTAGCAGGTCGCGATCCCACTAATTGGCCTGCAAAGTTACAAATTTTTTTGAAACCGTGCAAATAACGGCGGATTTATCGGGATTTATCGCAATATTGTCCTAAACGTTTTGGGCAAAAATAAAAATAGGAAGTAGTTACTAAGGCAAAAAATGACTACCTTAGTAGTGAGCGACCAACTCAACTACTTCCTATGGCAAATATAACACTTTTCGCACAAACAATCGCCCAGTTACCCCGTCAAACAATCAGAAAAATAATCCGCGAGGCCCAAACAGACAAGCACAACAAGGGTTATGACACGTGGAGTCAGCT
>ERZ1027047.16-NODE-16-length-102912-cov-9.386177_pt1 | contig 102912 bp, 116 predicted proteins | sample MGYA00519286_ERZ1027047 | MGnify/ENA primary metagenome ERZ1027047 (study PRJEB26926, sample SAMN06164592) | human gut metagenome | biome: ENVO:00009003; feature: ENVO:2100002; material: ENVO:00002003 | host: Homo sapiens | place: USA | collected 2012 ... | reverse complement strand
GCGGTACGCGAGCTGGGTTCAGAACGTCGTGAGACAGTTCGGTCCCTATCCGGCGTGGGCGTAGGATATTTGAGAGGAGCTGTCCTTAGTACGAGAGGACCGGGATGGACGGACCGCTGGTGTATCTGTTGTTGACCAACAGCATGGCAGAGTAGCCAAGTCCGGCAGGGATAAACGCTGAAGGCATCTAAGCGTGAAGCCCCCCTCAAGATAAGATATCCCATCATAAGAGTAAGACCCCTTGAAGACTACAAGGTTGATAGGCTTGGAGTGTAATCGTGGCAACACGTTCAGCTGACAAGTACTAATAGGTCGAGGGCTTATCCTTAGAGGTTTTGAGAACGGAAAGATGATTTGTTAAGAGGTTAGATATAAAATCTTTGTATGAAGTTCTGAAGGTACATGCTATATTGTATCTTATATAATCCTCGATAGCTCAATGGTAGAGCACTCGGCTGTTAACCGAGTTGTTGTAGGTTCGAGCCCTACTCGGGGAGTTTTTTTAAGGCCCCATGGTCAAGCGGTTAAGACATCGCCCTTTCACGGCGGTAACACGGGTTCGATTCCCGTTGGGGTCACTGAAAAGGATTCTCAAAAGAGGGTCCTTTTATCTGAATAATCAGATAGGTATATATAATATACGCCGATGTGGCTCAATTCACTAAGATCAACGAACGAAGTGAGTTGGTCGCATGCAGAGCAGCTGATTACAAATCAGCTGATAAATATATACGCCGATGTGGCTCAATTGGCAGAGCAGCTGATTTGTAATCAGCAGGTTATCGGTTCGAGTCCGATCATCGGCTTTGTACATTAGATACGAAGCTATAAAGTTTCATATTGATGTATGTTGTGGGTATACAGGTATATCGACAATACGGACGTTTAGCTCAGCTGGTTAGAGCAATCGGCTCATAACCGATCGGTCCCGGGTTCGAGTCCCTGAACGTCCACTTTTGGCCTGGTGGCTCAGCTGGTTAGAGCGCCGCCCTGTCACGGCGGAGGTCGTGGGTTCGAACCCCATCCGGGTCGCTTACAACTGCATAAGCGTTGTTCAAATTTGCCGGCATGGCGGAACTGGCAGACGCACAGGACTTAAAATCCTGCGGGACTAATCTCCCGTACCGGTTCGATTCCGGTTGCCGGCATATAACTTAAACGGTGGAAACCTTGTAGAATCAAGGGTTCCGCCGTTTTTTGTTGCTCGAAAATCGTCTAGGTGTGCAAAAGGTGTGCAGAAATTACTTATTCTTTGCAAGAAAACAGGAGAAACGATCGGATAATAAAGTGAAGATATCTTCAGACTGATACGGGGGGTGAAATAAATTATTACGCAAAAGAATTTTGTAGAGAAATTAAAAAGACAAAATGAAAAGGCTCTGGAGTATGTCATCCGTGAATATGGCGGCTATGTGAAAGCTGCGGTGAATCATAACCTTGCGGGACTTCCAGAGGAAATGGAAGAGTGCATGGACGATGTCTTTCTGGATGTGTGGGAGCATATTGAGCGGTTTGATGCGGCAAAGGGAAGTTTCAGAAACTGGATTATTTCCATTGCACGGTTCCGTTCGATTGATTATCTGCGCAGATACAGCCGGACATGTATGGAAGAGGATGTATCGAATTACGAGAGCAAGTTAGCGAGAAACGACCGAATTGATACGCTGGAACAGGAAATATCCACGGAGACAGAAAAGCTTCTGGAAGGACTGAAGGAAGAAGAGCGTCAGATATTGTTACGCTATTATGCAGAGGAAGATGATGTGGATGTATTGGCGAAGGAATATGGTGTGTCCAGCTCTACGATTTACAGCAAAGTTTCCAGAGCAAAGAAGAAAGTGCGAAAAAATCATGGAAGATTGGAGGAACATGTATGATGGAGATATACGAGGTTTTAAATCAGGTTCATTCAGAGGAAGAATATATGGAATTTCCAGAGATGGAAACAGCTGCATGTATCCGGAGGGTACGGACGAAGCTTCATGACAATCGAAAAAAACATGTATGGCGGACAATTGCGGCGGCTCTGATTGGAGGAGTGGTATTATCCGGGGGAATTGCTTACGCAAACTCAGAAGGCTTGCTAGATAAATTCTTCCATAATGAGCAGACGGAAGAAGTGCCAGAACAGTACGTGGAACGGGAATATATTGAAGAGGATTATCCGAATGGATTGAAGGTTATTACAAATGCAGAGACGAAATTGACATTTGAGATTGAGAAGGCGATCACAACCGGCGATATGGTGGATGTGATCTGGACTGTGACCTACCCGGATTATGACGCAGAAATGTATGATGTGGATTTCCGGATGCGAGGGGGCGACCTCTATTACGGAGATCAGAAACTGGAAGAGACATCGTCTCTGATTCTCGGAGAAGAAAGTGATCTGAAAGAAAATCAGCGGATGTACGACAGCATTTACCTGATTCCGGATGGCATGGAGCTCGAGGAGGGGGATGTGCTTACAATGAAATTTGATGGTTTAAATGGTGAGACGACGCACATTGATAAAAACGATCCAAAATACGCAGACCGGGATGAGGCGGATCTGGAGGCACTGTATTCCGATACTGTTTTGATTGAGGAAGCAGACTGGACACTGGAATTCGCATTGCAGGAAAGCAAATTTGAACCGGGCACGCTGGATTGCAGCAATTCTGCGAAGATTGTGGAAGCAACGTTAAGTGAACGGATGCTGAAATTTACAAGTGTTGGAGATTTCTCTCTGCATGAGTACATCAAAATCAAGATGAAAGATGGAACGTATATTGGAGGATTTGATTTTGAGGCAGGAGGATCGCAGGATTACGATCAGGAACGGCAACAGATCGACTTTGTAATAGAGTTTACTATGCCGATTGATATCTCACAGGTGGAGCTGGTTGTGATTGGAAACGAGCGACTTCCAATGAAAGAATAAATGAATATAAAAAGACAGAAAGACCGCGGATCGAATGAGCGGTCTTTCGTGTTCTTATGATTGAATCCTGACGCAAAAAGTGGTAAAATATAAATAGTATTTTTGTTACAGGAGGTTTCGGTATATGGAACACAAAAAGGTTAATTTTTTACATTCTGTGCGTCTGAAGATGTTATTGGCGATGGCATTTTTTGCTTTCGTAACGGGAGGATTTGCTTGCGCACTGTTTATTTCTTCTACGAAAGAGGAAATCGGTTCAGTCACACGTGGATATATGCGTGATCTTTCCAGAGCTTATGGCGTTATGCTGGACAATGAGCTGGACACGGATGGTGATGACGCGCTTTCCGGCGAGCATCTGGCTTCGATACTTGCAGGCGTTCAGGTGGAAGGAGTCGAAAGCAGCTACATATATGTAGTCAGCGGCGATGGTACGATGTTGTATCATCCAACTGCAGATAAGATCGGCAAGCCGGTGGAGAACAAGGCGGTCAGTGATGCGGTTGCCAAGATTGCCAAAGGTGAGAAGGTTGAAAATGAAGTTGTTAAATATGAATTTAAGGGTGCAGACAAGTATGCCGGTATCTATGTGAATGATACACAGGATTTTATCATGGTAGTAACTGCCGATTATGACGATGTATTCAGCAGTATCCGGAAGGTAGAAGGAAAAATCGGAATTATCGTATTACTTGAGCTGTTGATTGTTGCAACGATCGGATCTGTATTTGCGCATATTATTGTCAAGCCTATGAATGAGGTTTCTGAACTGACGGTGAAGGTCGGAGATATGGATCTGACGAAGAATGAGATTCAGACCAGACTGGCAAACCGTAGGGATGAGATCGGACGCATGGGACGAAGCCTTGACTATCTGACACAGTCTTTGAAGGGTGTGGTAGAGAATATCAAGGAGAAGAGCGCGCAGGTCATGGACGCTGCTAATGTACTGGACTCAGATGCCACGGAGACATCGACGACGATGGAACAGGTGGAACAGGCGGTCAATGATATTGCGGAAGGTGCAACGACACAGGCAGGTGAGACACAGCGCGCAGAAGAGCATGTTGTGGAGATGGGCAACATGGTGCAGGAGACGAGCGACGAGGTGGAGAAGCTGCTTGCATTTGCACAGAAGATGCAGGAATGTACTTCGCAGGCTTCCGACATTTTGCAGGCATTAGAGAAGGTCAATGCACGTGCTGAGGAGCATATTGACATAATTGCGGAACAGACGAATACAACGAATGAAGCAGCCATGAAGATTAGTGAGGCAACACATCTGATCACATCCATTGCGGAGGAGACGAATCTGCTTGCATTAAATGCCAGTATTGAGGCGGCGAGAGCCGGTGAGCAGGGCAAGGGCTTTGGTGTTGTTGCAAGTGAAATCCAGAAGCTTGCGGAGCAGACAAATGAGTCAGCGACGCATATCGAAGAAATCGTACAGGAACTGCTGCGTGATGCAGAAAAGGCAGTGGAGACGATGTATGGCGTGAAGGAAATCATGCATACACAGAGTGACCATGTGGAACAGACGGAGAGCGCATTTGAACAGGTACAGTCAGGGGTTGAACAGTCAATCGAAGGAATCAACCGCATTTCGGAGCATACAACCCGACTGAATGATGCAAGAGAAAAGGTTGTAGGAATCGTGCAGAACCTGACATCCATTGCAGAGGCAAATGCAGCCGGAACCGAGCAGACATCTGCATCCGCAACAGAGGTTGGTGCAATCATGGAAGATATTTCCGGCAAATCAACAGCGATGCGTCAGGCAGCGCAGGAACTGGATGACGGTATGAATATATTCAAATTATAAATCGACAAGGAGGAACGCAATGTATTTTGAAAAATCAAAAGGCTTCCCTGCTGATTTCTTATGGGGCAGTGCATCTGCTGCATATCAGGTAGAGGGTGCCTGGAATGAAGATGGAAAGGGAATGTCAAACTGGGACAAGTTTGTACGTATTCCGGGTAAGACTTTCCAGGGTACAACCGGTGACAAGGCGGTTGATCATTATCATATGTATAAAGAGGATGTCAGGCTGATGGCAGAGATGGGGCTTAAAACCTATCGTTTTTCCATCGCGTGGTCACGTATTATCCCGGATGGAAATGGTGAGGTGAATGAGAAAGGCTTGAAGTTCTACGATGATTTGATCAATGAGCTTTTGGCAAATAACATTGTTCCTATGGTTACAGTCTATCATTGGGATATGCCACAGGCACTGGAAGACCAGTATCATGGTTGGGAAAGCCGCCAGATTGTAGATGACTTTGTTCGCTATGCAACAATCTTGTTTGAGCATTTTGGCGATCGTGTAAAGCATTGGATCATCATGAATGAGCAGAATGTATTTACCGGTCTGGGCTGGATGGGAGGTATGCACCCACCAGGAAAGATCGATGAGGAGAAGCTGTTCTATCAGGTAAATCATCATGCATTTATGGCACATGCTAAGAGTGTACTTGCTTTGAAGAAATTACATCCGGAAGCATTGGTTGGATCTTCATTTGCATATGGACCATCTTACGCGATTGACTGTCATCCGGAAAATGCGATGGCAAAAGCAGATTATGATGATCTGAAGAACTATTACTGGATGGATGTATACGCATATGGTAGATATCCGCGCGCTGCAATGGCATATCTGGAAAGTAGAGATGTTGCTCCACAGATGGAAGCGGGAGATGCAGAAATCCTGAAGGAAGCTGCAGCCAAGGTTGATTTTATGGGTGTAAATTATTATCAGACTACGGTTGTAGAATACAACCCAATCGATGGTGTTGGCGCATCGCACGAGATGAATACGACCGGAAAGAAGGGAACTGCAAAGGTACAGGGCGTGCCTGGACTCTTCAAGAATCCTTCCAATCAGTTCCTTCCTACTACAGATTGGGATTGGACGATCGATCCGATGGGCATCCGTATGTGCTGCCGTGAGATTACTTCCCGTTATGATCTCCCAATCGTGATTTCAGAAAACGGACTGGGTGCGTTCGATAAGTTCGAGGATGGAAAGATTCATGATCCATATCGTATCGATTACCTGAAGCGTCATATCGAAGAGCTTAAAAAAGCTTGCGATGATGGCTGCCGCGTACTTGCTTACTGTACATGGTCTTATACCGACCTGCTGAGCTGGCTGAATGGTTACCAGAAGCGGTACGGATTTGTCTATGTTGACCGCGAGGAGGACGAAAACAGCGGAACACTCAACCGCTACAAGAAGGACTCCTTCGACTGGTATAAGCATGTGATCGAGACAAACGGCGAGGAACTGTAAGAACCACGCGATCTGCGACAAAATCAAGAAGAGTAATTCAAAGACTGCAACGTATCTGCGTTGCAGTCTTTTTGCGTGCCAATGTTCCCGTACTTGCATATAGTATATTAGAAACTTCGACCAGATATTTCGCAATGTGAGTTGGGTATATGTATTATTCATAAGCAGACCATTGGAGCATGTCTGCGATGAAAATACATATATCCAACGGAAGTTGCGATAAAATTCGAGGTTTCAAAAAAATATTTGGAGGGAACAATATGGCACGTGTGTTTATTGGCGTAGGACATGGTGGCACCGATCCCGGTGCCGTCGGCTATCTCGTGGAGAAGGACGTGAATCTGAAGATGGCGAGAGCCTGCTACGATTACCTGCAGGCAAGGGGCATTGACACCCGCATTTCACGAACGGGGGATGTGACCGATAAGCTGGTATCAAAGATCGACCGCTGTAATGCATTTGCACCGGATATCGCGCTGGATATCCACAATAACGCTGGTGGTGGGGATGGCTTCGAGATCTTCCACAGTGTAGTCGGCGGCAAAGGAAAGGAACTTGCACAGAACATTGAGAAAGAAGTTGTGAAGATCGGGCAGAACAGTCGGGGCTTGAAGACGAAGAAGAATTCTTATGGACGCGACTATTTCGGATTTATCCGGAGTACGATATGTCCGGCGGTCATCTGCGAGGGTGTATTTGTAGATAACAAAGCGGATGCGGCGCAGGCAGATACCGATGCAGAATGCCGCGCATTTGGTGAGGCGTATGCCCGTGGAATCCTTGCAACACTCGGAATTGCGGATACGGCTGGGAAGACAGACACAACAAGCAAACCAAATGGTGCATCTGGAACGAAGACACCTGCACCGGCTACTGGAAACACAAGTGGTTATAAGGTGAAGGTAACGGCGAGCGGCTTGAATATCCGCAAGGATGCGGGAGTTGCACATACAGTAACCGGGGTAATCCGTGACAAGGGCGTGTACACGATCGTGGCTGAAAAGACAGTATCCGGGCAGAAATGGGGAAAACTGAAAAGTGGTGCTGGATGGATTTGTCTCGTCTACACGAAAAAAGTGTAACACTTGACAATTAAAATCAAAAATAATATTTCACAAAGGATTCTCAAGTTGCGAAATAAGTGGTATAATGTACAGCATATGGCGGTCAGAGGAAATTCTGCGTGCCTGAATTAGGAGGATTACAAAAATGGAAAAAAGAGAGTTGGTATATTATCGACTGGATAAGATTGACGGTAAGATCTTAGATATCCTGCAGGGAAATGCAAGAGCATCTTTGAAGGAAATTGCAGAGCAGGTATTTCTGTCTCCGACAGCCGTTGGCGCACGTATTGACCGTATGTTGCAGGAGGGCGTGCTGGAAGGATTTACAACGAGACTGAACCCAGAAGCCATGGGACATTATATCAAAGCATTTATCAATCTGGAGGTACAGCCGGAGCAGCGTGAAGAGTTCAACGAGTACATTGACGGCGTATTGAATGTCGTAGAATGTAACTGCGTGACAGGCGATTTCTCTATGCTGATCGAGGTCCGTTTCCCAACAACAACCGAGCTGGATCATTTCGTAGGCGAGTTGCAGAAGTTTGGTAAGACAAAGACACAGATTGTATTCTCAACATGCGTGAAGCACAGATGCCGGTACTGGAAGGTGGATGGCAGAGATTTCGAGTCTCATGCCAAGGCATCAGAAAATCCGGAATCTGAGAAAACCGATAAATAGGCAAATAGACAAAGGATTTTTAAGTGAAAAAAAAATTCACGAAAGAATCTAAAGTTTTTTCTTTACAATCCTTTGCTTTAGTATTATAATGTGCCTATCGGTTGAAAAAAGCCGAAATATTTAATTCCTAGGGGGAAATTTACTATGTCATATGTTGACGAGGTACTCGAGGTAGTACGAAAGAAAAATGCAGATCAGCCAGAATTTTTACAGGCAGTAACAGAAGTACTTGAGTCTCTTAGACCATGTATCGATGCGAACGAGGAATTATACAAGAAGAATGCAATTCTTGAGAGAATTACAGAGCCAGACAGACAGCTCATGTTCCGTGTTCCATGGGTAGATGACAATGGTCAGGTTCAGGTAAATAGAGGTTTCCGTGTACAGTTCAACAATGCAATCGGACCTTACAAGGGTGGTATTAGACTTCACCCATCCGTAAACCTTGGTATCATCAAGTTCTTAGGTTTTGAGCAGGTATTAAAGAACTCACTTACAACACTTCCAATCGGTGGTGGTAAGGGTGGTTCTGACTTTGATCCAAAGGGCAAGTCAGACCGTGAGATCATGGCATTCTGCCAGAGCTTTATGACAGAGCTTTGCAAATATATCGGTGCTGATGTCGATGTACCTGCCGGTGACATCGGAACAGGCGCAAGAGAGATCGGCTTCATGTTCGGTCAGTACAAGAGAATCCGTGGAATGTTCGAAGGCGTTCTTACAGGTAAGGGACTTACATATGGTGGTTCACTTGCTCGTACAGAAGCTACAGGATATGGTTTATTATACCTTACAAGTGCACTTCTGAAGGATCACGATATCGATATCGCTGGCAAGACTTGTGCAGTATCCGGTGCCGGTAACGTAGCAATCTACGCAATCCAGAAGGCACATCAGCTTGGTGCGAAGTGTGTAACATGTTCTGATTCTACAGGTTGGATCTACGATCCAGAAGGAATCGACGTTGACCTTCTGAAGGAGGTTAAGGAAGTTAAGAGAGCACGTCTTACAGAGTACGCTGCAGCTCGTCCATCTGCTCAGTATCATGAGAAGAAGAACGCAGATGATCATGGTGTATGGTCTGTTAAGTGTGACCTTGCTCTTCCATGTGCAACTCAGAACGAGTTGAACCTTGACGATGCTAAGATGCTTGTAGCAAACGGCGTTATCTCTGTAACAGAGGGTGCTAACATGCCTACAACATTGGAAGCTACAAAGTACCTTCAGGAGAATGGTGTTCTCTTCGTAGGTGGTAAGGCTGCAAATGCAGGTGGTGTTGCTACTTCTGCACTTGAGATGAGCCAGAACTCTGAGAGACTTTCTTGGACATTTGAGGAAGTTGATGGAAAGCTTAAGGGAATCATGGAGACAATCTACGCTAACATTTCTGATGCTGCTAAGAGATACAATGCAACCGTTGGCGGAAACGATGACTATGTAGCTGGTGCTAACATCGCTGGTTTCGAGAAGGTTGTAAACGCTATGCTTGCACAGGGTGTTTGCTAATTCTTAGAAAACTCTATAAGAACTTTTCAGGGCTGCCCTTTTAGGCAGCCCTTTTTTATGTCTTTTTTGGGGAAAAGTCGTAAAACCGGAAGAATCCCCCAACCGGAAGCTATTGGGAAGCAAGCGAGTTGGGGGAAAAGCTGGGAAATCAGCCACAAAGCCCCAATTGGCTTCGGGCGTGGCGAGGACAGCGGGGCTTTTCGCGGATCATGCACAGCTTTCTGTGTGGGATGATGGATTCTGTGCAGGGACATTTGCGACAGTCGGTACTTAATGAGCGCGTGCGCGAATTTAGTACCGCTACTCGGAGCAACTAAGCGGAAGCGGTCCCGGAACAGAACCATCACCCCACAGAAAGCGTCCGTGTCGAATATCCCCGCTGTCAGGGGAAAATCTCTTGTATAATATGCAGAAACCGCATATAATAATAACCAAGTATGCAAACAAAGACTTAAGAGACGAAAACAATTACGTTGTAATATGAGAGACGAGGTGAATCGATTATGTCATATGTAGAATACGAAAAAGCACAGAAATTAGGACTGAAAGCATTTAAAAATGCGGTTTCCAAGGGCGAGAATGAATACCTTCCGGTTTTGGATGAAATATTAGAGGGCGTGGATATCGTGGGCGAGATGTCACTGGGTATCGTTCAGATTCCACTTGACCGTATCGTTGGAACGAGCAATGTCGGAAGAACATACGCATTTGCGAACAACTTCATGCCACTGCTTGATTATAAGACAGAATTTGGTGCCAAATGGTCGGCACTGTGTGACAGCCAGATCGAAGAGGGAATTCGTGATCCGATCAAGGTTTACGAATATATGAATAAATTCTATGTCGTAGAGGGAAATAAGCGTGTATCCGTGATGAAATATTTTGATGCGGTTACAATCCCGGCACAGGTGACACGGAAGATTCCGAAGAAAACGGATGATCTGCAGGTGAAGATCTATTATGAATTCATGGATTTTTACAAGCTGACAGAGATCAACTATATCTGGTTTTCACAGGAAGGATGTTTCCGCCGTCTGTTGGAGCTGACGAGTCCAGATCCTGATGCGGAATGGACAGATGAGCAGAAGCTTGATTTTGGCTCTGCGAACCATCGGTTCTGTGTGTCATTCAAGGCACTTGGCGGCGATAAGCTGCCGCTGACCAACAGCGACACATTGCTGATCTTTATTGACATCTACGGATACGAAGCTGTAAAGAATATGACCGAAGCGGAGATGAAGGAGAAGATTAAGCTCCTGTGGGATGAGTTCCTGATTGAGTCCAAAGGCAGGGAAGTGGAGCTGCATATGGAGCCGACGAAGCTCGGACGTAAGAAGCTGATGGATTATTTCCGAAGCTCGACACCGAAGAAGGTGATGGTAGCGTTCGTTTTCAACAAGGATCCACAGGAATCCGAATGGCTGTATGGACACGAGCTTGGACGATTATATTTGGATGAGCATTATCCGGATACGATCAAAACACTGAAGGTGCACAATATCGCATCCGAGGAAGAGGCGATATCGGCGATGGAGGACCTGATCGCGATGGGCGTGTCAATCATTTTCACAACGACACCACAGCTCATCAGTGCGAGCGTGAAGGTGGCGGTCAATCATCCGGAAGCCACGATTATGAACTGCTCACTGAACACGTCTCATAAGGTTATCAGCACCTATTACGCGAGACTTTATGAAGTGAAATTCCTCGCGGGCATGATCGCGGGTGCATTGTCAAAGAATGGAAAGATCGGCTATGTGGCGGACTATCCGATCGTCGGTATGACTGCGAACATCAATGCATTTGCGCTTGGTGCGCGCATGGTGAATCCATATGCGAAGGTCTATCTCGAATGGACGACCGTGAAGGGAAATACGCGGGAGAATGTACTTCGTGAATTCGAGGAAAATGGAATCGAATACATTTCCGATCAGGTTATGATCAAGCCGAATTCACATAACCGCCGGTATGGCTTATATCATATCGAAGGGGATGAAACAATCAACCTCGCATTCCCGCTATATCAGTGGGGCGAATTTTATGCGAAACTGATTGAGAGTGTGGTAAATGGTGCAATCAAGCAGGATGATGCTGTGAAGACAAAGGCAATCAATTATTGGTGGGGCCTTTCTGCAGAGGTCGTTGATATCATTTGTTCGAACAAGGTGCCTGAAGGCACGAAACAGTTAGTCGGAATTATCGGCAAACTGATCCGTGAGAACAGCTTCCATCCGTTCTATGGTGTGCTCCGGGCGCAGGATCATACGATCAAGAACGAGGACGAGGAGATCATGACACCGGAGGAGATCATGTTGATGAACTGGCTGGTGGATAACGTAGAGGGCGAGATTCCAGATGTCGAGGATATGAAGGATGAGGCGAAATCCATTGTCGAGCAGAAGGGTGTCAAGGATGAGGCGAAAGCAGATGCCGAACAAAAAGAGGTAAAGGACGAGGACTAAGATAAATGAAGATTTTGTTACTTGCAGACGAAGAGTCCAAGTATTATTGGGATTATTTTGAGAAAAGTAAATTAGAGGGGATCGATCTGATTATTTCCTGTGGCGATCTGGCTCCGCAGTTCCTGTCTTTCATGGCGACATTTGCGAAGGTGCCAATTCTGTATGTGCATGGCAATCATGATGCCTGCTATGACGAGACGCCACCGGATGGCTGCATCTGTATCGATGATGATGTATATGTGCATGAGGGTGTTCGGATCGCGGGACTTGGTGGAAGTATGTGCTATAATTTCGGGATGTATCAGTTCACCGAGGATGAAATGAAGAAACGTGTGCGCAAGTTGCGAAGGAAGATCAAGAAGGCTGGTGGTCTGGATATTCTGATCACGCATTCACCGGCATTTGAACTGAATGACAGCACGGATCTGCCACACACTGGCTTTCAGGCGTTTTATCAGATTTTGGATGAGTATGAGCCACTGTTGTTTGCACATGGACACGTGCATATCAATTATGGAAGAGATTTCAAACGGATTTCAGAATATAAGAATACAAAAGTTGTCAATGCGTTTGAAAAATACATCATAGAAATCTGAAAAAACTTGTAGGAAAGTAGTATTTTTGGTATAATTCTAACATATGTGTAAAAAATGACACAGATTAACAGAGATTAGGGAGAGGGATACGATGCAGAATAGATATGATAAGTGCCCGAATTGTATGCAAGCCCTTGGACAGGGAGAAGATGTCTGTCCATATTGCGGGTTCGATGTGAGTGGCTATGAAGAAAAGCCAAACTGCTTGCGTCCGTTTACAGTTTTACAGGGGAAATATATGATCGGCCGTGTGATTGGCATGGGCGGTTTTGGGATTACATACATTGGCTGGGATTTGAATCTGCAGACGTATATCGCGATCAAAGAGTATTATCCGGAAAGCTTTGCACAGAGAGATGCGATGACGACAACGATCGTATCAACACTGGATAGTAAGAAAGAAATATATGACAAGGGTTTAAAACGATATGTAGAAGAGGCACGGAATCTCTCGAAGTTCTATCAGTTACAGGGTATCGTATCCGTGAAGGATTTCTTCTATGAAAATGGCACCGGATATATCGTTATGGAATATATCAATGGTGTGGATCTGAAGCATTATCTTAAGGGCATGGGCGGAAAGCTGGATGAAGCGACCGTACTTGCTTTGATGAAACCGGTATTTGAATCTCTGTATGAAGTACATAAAAATGGATTGGTACACCGGGATATCAGCCCGGATAATATCATGGTTGATAACGAAGGCAAGATCAAGCTGATTGATTTTGGTTCGGTACGCGGACAGTCCGCAGAGACTGACAAGACCTATACTGTGATTTTAAAGCATGGTTACGCACCACCAGAGCAGTATTATGCGAAGGGAAAACAGGGACCTTGGACGGATATCTACAGTCTCTGTGCGACGATGTATAAGATGCTCACCGGTGAGGTTCCACCAAACGGCGTGGAACGTATGGAGGAGGACACTTATGTAGATCCTTCGAAGAAAGGCATCTCCGTATCCGAGCGGACAGAGACAGTGCTTCGAAAAGGACTTGCGGTAAAGGCACCGGAACGTTATCAGGATATTGGACAGTTGCTCACAGATCTGTATGGAAGTGGACCGGTTACAGCGGGCAATGCAATGCCGCAGGCAAATCCATATACCGCATCTGGAAACGGAAATAGTTCGATGTCTGCATCGATGCAGTCGATGCATCTGGCACCGGGACAGAACGATACCGCATCTGGAAAAAATAAAAAGAAGATTGGGTTGATCGCAGGGATTGCGGCAGCAGTTGTGGCACTGATTGTAGGGTTGGTTCTGATCCTAGGCGGAGGAAAGAAAAAAGATAACGATGCAACGACGACAGAACAGCCGGCTGAGACAACAGAAGCAGCCAGTGCGACAGATGCGACGACAGAGAACACAACGGAAGCGACGACGGAGACAGATGTAAGTGGTGTAGGCGACTATGTATGGCCGACGGAACTGTCTGATTCATGGAGAGATTATACTGCGAACATCGATGGTACGATCTACCAGTTTCCACTTCCATATTCAGAGTGGAAATCAAAGGGCTGGCAGACAGACAGCGCGACTGTGAAGGTGGCATCGGGTGACTGGGATTATATCACAAGTTATACGGATCGTGCACAGCTGACGGTGATCGTAGCCAATCCGGGTGTCAATGAGGCGGAGATCAATGACTGTTATGTTGTTGGATTCTCATTTAGCTCCAAATCCGGAAAATATAAAGATGACTTTACAATCGAGTTAGCAAATGGAATCAAGCTGTTTGAATCGACAGAGAGTGATATCAAGACTGCATATGGTGCACCGGAATACCGGAGTGAAAATGAGTATTCTGATGGAAGCGGAACTTATGTATCCATTGATTATGCAGGAGATGACGAGAAAGATGGTATGGATTTTGATGTGACACCGGAGAAAAATCTGATCTCCATCCGGTTGATCAATTCCAAAATGCCAGAGGGCGCAACTTCGGTTGCAGATCTGAGTATGGATGCACCGGCAATCAACGATCAGTATGTGGCACCGGGTGGTGCAAGTGCTGACCGATTTGATGGTATTATTACAATTGGAGACAAAAATTATGTACTTCCGGTTCCATTTACGGAACTGGAGAAAGACGGATGGACACTGGATACTTCCGTTTCCGACTATATCGGTGGTAAGAACTACGAGAGCACTTACATGGAGAAAAACGGCGAGAAGCTCAGCATCAAGCTGGAGAACTTCACCGGCAATGCCATTCTGCCAAAGTATGGATATATCTCTGAAATCGGAGTAGAAGCGGATTATTATACAAGTAACATCACGTTCCCAGGCGGTATTTCGATGGGCGATGATGGAAGTAAGATTGAGTCGGTGTATGGCGATCTGGGCGATGATTTCTCTAAGGACGAATATACATATTTCATTTCCTACTATGTATATTACTATGAGGGCGATCATTATATCAGCATAAGTGCTTATGCGGATCCGGATACAGGAAAGATAACAGACTACACTTTTACTATGAGCAAAGAGATCGAATAAGATAGGAGTTGAGGTTATGTCAGATTTGAAATTTGACCAGATACTAGATGAATATGTACGTTTTTGTAATGACTCCGGAAAGATTGACTTAAATCTCTACGAAGAGTACAACGTAAAGCGGGGACTTCGAGACTCCAACGGACGAGGCGTACTGACCGGACTTACAGAAGTGTCCGACGTTATGGGATTTAGCGTTGTGGATGGACACCGTGTGCCAATTCCTGGAGAGCTTTATTTCCAAGGATATGAAGTACAGCAGCTCGTACAGGGCTTCCGCAACAGCCAGTATGGTTTTGAAGAGACGACATATCTGCTTTTGTTTGGTGATCTGCCAAGTCAGGAACAGCTTGACTGTTTCAAGGAGGTGCTTGGTGAGCTTCGCCAGCTGCCAGAGAGCTTCAACCGTGACGTTATCATGAAGGCACCGAGCCGTGACATGATGAATGTCCTGCAGAAGTGTGTTCTGACCTTATATACTTACGATCCAGATCCGAACAATCTGGATATCAAAAATGTACTGATGCAGTGTCTGCAGCTGATCGCACAGTTTCCGGTTATGGCGGCGTACGGTTATCAGGCATACAGACACTATTATCTTGATAAGAGCTTAGTTATCCACAGACCGAAGAAAGAACTTTCAACCGCAGAGAACATCCTGCGTCTGCTTCGTACCGATGGTAAATACACCGCACTGGAAGCAAAGGTTCTGGATGTCTGTCTGGTTATCCATGCGGAGCATGGTGGTGGTAACAACTCAACCTTTACGACACATGTATTGACATCGACAGGAACGGATACGTATTCGACCGTCGCTGCTTCCCTTGGCTCTCTGAAGGGACCGAAGCATGGTGGCGCGAACATCAAGGTACAGCAGATGTTCGATGATATGAAGATGCATGTCAAGGATTGGGAGAACGAGGATGAGATTTCCGAGTATCTGCAGGGACTCCTTGACAAGAAGGGCTTCGACCATTCTGGACTGATCTATGGTATGGGACACGCGGTTTATAGTGAGTCCGATCCAAGAGCGGTAATCCTGAAGAAGTATGCGAAGAAGCTTTCCGAGGAGAAAGGCTTGCAGGATGAGTTTGCACTGTATGACAGAGTTGAGCGTATCGCAGCGAAGCTGATCAGCGAGCATCGCCGTACATTCAAGACGGTTTGCGCGAATGTTGATTTCTACAGCGGATTTGTTTATACAATGTTGAAGCTGCCAATCGAGATCTTTACACCGATCTTTGCAATCTCCCGTATCTCTGGCTGGTCTGCACACCGGATCGAGGAGTTGGTAAATAAGGGCAAGATTATCCGTCCAGCGTACAAATTCGTTGGTCATCACAAAGAATATATTCCAATCGAGAAGCGTGATTGGTAAGAAAATTACGACAGTTTGCATGTACAAAATGTGCAAACTGTCTTTTTTTATCTGTATTTCATGACAAAAACGGGACTTTCATTCTTGCGTTGGAAAGTTGGGTGTGTTAGTATTGCTTGTATAAAATTAGAACGCAATGTATAAGAAAATAGACGAAAGGGACTAAAAGTATATGTGGGTAGCCGATCAGTGGAAAGAATATGAGATTATAGATTGTTCAAAGGGAGAAAAACTGGAACGATGGGGCGATTATATTTTGCTTCGTCCGGACCCGCAGGTGTTGTGGGATCTTCCAAGAAAGAACCCGGCATGGAAAAAGCTGAATGGACATTATCACCGCAGTAACAAGGGCGGTGGAGAATGGGAATTCTTCGATCTGCCGAAGCAGTGGAGCATCAATTACAAAGATCTGACCTTTCATTTGAAACCATTTACCTTCAAACATACTGGACTTTTCCCAGAGCAGGCGGTGAACTGGGACTGGTTTAGTGAGAAGATACGAAATGCAAACCGTGAGATCAAGGTGCTGAATCTGTTTGCCTATACCGGCGGTGCGACACTGGCAGCAGCGAAGGCGGGCGCTAAGGTCACACATGTCGATGCATCAAAGGGTATGGTGACATGGGGCAAGGAAAATGCGGTGGCATCCGGACTTGAAGATGCACCAATCCGCTGGCTGGTTGATGATTGTGTGAAGTTCGTGGAGCGGGAGATCCGCCGTGGCAATCATTATGACGGCATCATCATGGACCCGCCATCTTATGGCAGAGGACCAAAGGGTGAGATCTGGAAGCTGGAGGAGAAAATCCATCCATTTATCGCACTGGCAAGTCAGCTTTTGTCGGATAATCCGTTATTCTTTTTAGTGAATTCATATACAACCGGACTGGCTCCGGCGGTGCTTACTTATATGATTTCTACCGAGGTAGGAAAGAAATTCGGCGGACATGTGGAGTCGCAGGAGATTGGACTTCCGGTGAAAGAGACAGGACTGATCCTTCCTTGTGGCGCGTCAGGACGCTGGAGTGCAGAGTAGTTAGAATGTGATGTAAACAACCATTGTAACGATTCGTTGACATGTACTGTCAACATAGAGAGAAAGAAGGAAAAGACAGATTGCAGGAGACAGAGAAGACAATGGAAGAGAAAACAGAACAGGAAACGGTTCAGGAAACGACGTGTAGCGGACATGAACATGAACATGACAAACCGCGATATGGACGACAGAACAAATCTAAATCCATTTATATCACGAAGATCGCGATTGTTGTATTTACCCTGATCCTGCAGATCCTTTTCTGGGTATTTCTATATGGAATTGCCAAGAACTACATGTTTTACTGGAAAACGCTGGCGATTTTGATTTCGGCGACGGTTGTGCTATATATCGTCAATAAGCCAGAAAACCCCGCGTATAAGCTGACGTGGATTCTGCTTATGATGGTAACGCCGATCTTAGGCGGTGTGCTGTATATCGCGATTGCTGGTAACCGAACCCGTATGAAGTTTATCCGGGATGCGCAGAAGAATCATCTCGATACATTTCAGTATATGCCGAGTGATAAGAGCCGGCAGCGGGAGATCCGGAAGCTGAGTCAGAGTGCGAGTGTGCAGTCGACGTATATTTCCAAGACTGCAGGTTATCCGGTGTATAAGAATACCGCTGTGCGTTATTTCCCGCTTGGCGAGGATAATTTTGCGAAGCTTGTGGAAGAATTAAACAATGCAAATCATTTTATATTTATGGAGTATTTTATCATCAAGCAGGGCGAGATGTGGGATACGATCTTGGAAATCATGGAGCGGAAAGCAAAAGAGGGCGTGGATGTGCGTCTGATCTATGATGATTTTGGATGCTCTATGTGGATTCCTTCCCGATTCATCAAGGATATGAAGGAGAAGGGAATCAAGGTTGCAGCGTTTAACCCGATTGGTCCAGTCTTTAACTTGAGACAGAACAACCGTGACCACCGGAAGATTACGGTCATTGATGGTTATGTCGGATTTACCGGCGGTATCAATCTGGCGGATGAATATATCAACAAGAAATCACGGTTTGGACATTGGAAGGATACCGGTATCATGCTGAAGGGCGAGGCTGTCTGGAACCTGACGCTGATGTTCTTGCAGACATGGTTGATGCTGACCGGCGAGAAAGATGATTATTCGTCGTATTCACCAGAGAAATATCAGGATATGGCATTCTTCTCGGATGGATACATTCAGCCGTATGGCGACACGCCGGTGGATAATGAGATTGTCGGAGAGAATATCTATCTGAACATGATCAACAAGGCAAAGCATTATGTCTATATCACAACACCGTATCTGATTATTGATAATGAGATGGTGACAGCGTTGACACTTGCGGCAAAAAGCGGAATTGATGTGCGCATCATTACGCCGGGTATCCCGGATAAGAAGCTGGTGTATCTGGTAACCCAGTCATATTACTACCAGTTGATCGAAGCAGGAGTGCGGATCTTCCAGTATACGCCGGGCTTTATCCATGCGAAGACTGTCGTTGTGGACGATAAGGTGGCAACGGTCGGTACGATCAACTTCGATTACCGGAGTCTGTATCTGCATTTTGAGTGTGGTGTATGGATGTTTAATTGCAGCTCAATTTATGAGATCAAGGAAGATTATATGGACACACTGGCGAAGTGTGATGAAGTGACAAAGGAGAAGATCCGGGAGACGAGCCGCCTGAAATTGTTCGGACAGAGCCTGCTCCGGTTAGTAGCCCCGTTGATGTAGCTGTGAAGAAAGAAGGAACGTTATGCAGCAAAGAGGAAAAAAAGGAAATACCGACGATCTGCTTGCAGCAAGCTTCAAGGAGCTTCTGTGCAAGGCACCGATGGAGAAGATCACCATCAAGGATATCACAGACAAGGCAGGTGTGATCCGACCGACATTTTACAATCATTTTGCAGACAAATATGCACTGCTTGAATACATTGTACGGCATGATCTGCTCGAACCAATCAAGCCGCTCCTGTTAAACGATATGATACAGGAAGGTTTGACATTGCTTTTTTCAAGCATGCAGAATGAGCGCGCTTTTTATGAGCGGGCGGTGTGTATCGATGGACAGAACTCTTTTGAGAGTATTGCGCGTAGCGAAGTGTCGAAGCTTCTGTTAGAGATTATCGATCAGAAGAAACAGGGCAAAAACCACAAATACGCATGGCTTGATCGTCAGATTATTGCAGAATACTACGCGAACTCGATGTGCTATGTAGCGATTGCGTGGATTAAACGTGATTATATGATCTCGCCGAAGGATCTGTCAGAGGTTTACAAGTATCTGACAAAGTCTTCGATGATGGATGTCTTGAATGAGTTAGTATAGTCTATACATAAAATTTATGGATGTATAGCAAAATAAACACATTTAGACTTATGTATAGAAAACACAAACAAACAACTTGGATTGAATATTCAATATATTCAATCCTTTTTTTATTATAGGGGTGCAATGAAGATGAGAGAATAAAAAGAAGAAAGAAAGGTGGATGACTCGTGATTCATTTTGGTAAATGGGTAGTGAAACACAAAGTACTGATTCTGGTGATAGCAGTCCTGCTTTTGATCCCGTCAGCATTTGGATATTTTCACACTCGTGTAAACTACGACATTTTAAATTATCTTCCGGACGACATCGAGACGATGAAAGGTCAGGAGATCATGGTGGACGAATTTGGTACCGGTGCATTTTCCATGTGCGTGGTAGAAGGTATGTCAGACAAAGACATATCTGCTATGCGTAAGGAAATGTGCAAGGTCGAGGGCGTCAAGGATGTTTTATGGTATGACTCCTTCATGGACTTGTCCGTTCCGATCGATTTACTTCCGGACAGCATCAAGGATGTATTTGTAAATAAGGATGCAGATTCGACAATCATGTTTGTCTTATATCCGAATTCCATTTCTGCAGATGAGACAATGGAAGCGATCGAAAGCCTGCGTAAGGTTATGAACAAGCGGTGCTTCCTCTCAGGTATGTCTGCAGTCGTTACAGATACGAAGAACCTCTCCAACAAAGAAACACCGATCTATGTATTGATCGCGGTTATTCTTTCGACGATCGTTCTGGCGCTTGCGATGGATTCCGCTATCATCCCGGTTTTCTTCCTGTTGAGTATAGGTATGGCGATTGTTTATAACTTAGGTACGAACGTGATCAAGGGAGAAATCTCCTACGTGACACAGGCACTGGCGGCGGTTTTGCAGTTAGGCGTTACGATGGATTACTCGATCTTCCTGTGGCACAGCTACGAAGAGAAGCAGCAGGTATATCCGGGTGATAAGAACCGTGCGATGGCACATGCAATTTCCAACACGATTTCATCTGTTGTTGGTAGTTCCATCACAACCGTAGCCGGATTTATCGCACTTTGCTTCATGAGCTTCACACTTGGTATGGACCTTGGTGTGGTTATGGCAAAGGGTGTTGTATTTGGAGTTATCTGTTGTGTAACCGTATTGCCATCTATGGTTTTGATCTTCGACAAGGCAATCGAGAAGACAAAGCATAAGGTTATTTTGCCGGATCTCTCCAGAATATCGAAATGGGTAGTAAATCATTTCTACATATTTATTATCCTGTTCTTTATCCTGATTGGCCCAGCCATTTATGGATATACACATAATACCGTATATTATGATCTGGCAGGTACACTGCCGAAGAGCTTGGAGAGTATCACAGCGAACGACAAGCTGGAAGAACAGTATCACATGGGTGCAACTCACATGGTACTTTTAAATAAGGATACTTCAAGCAAAGATGTTGTGAAGATGACAAAAGAGATGGAACAGGTCGACGGTGTCAATGCGGTACTGAGTCTGGACAGCGTGATCGGAACGACGATTCCAAAGTCTATGCTTCCAAGTGATATCGTAGATGTATTTGAGAGTGGCGACTATAAGATGATGTTGATCATGTCCGAATATGCAGTTGCTTCGGATGAGGTCAATGCACAGTGTGATACATTAAAGAAGATTGTAAAGGAATATGATGAGACTGGTATGCTGATCGGTGAAGCACCTTGTACAAAGGATCTGATTGATATTACCGATGAGGATTTCAAGATGGTTAGTGCGGTATCCATCGGCGTGATCTTCATTATTATCGCAATCGTATTCAAGTCTATTACGCTTCCAATTATATTGGTATCCGTCATTGAGTTTGCGATTTTCATCAACATGGGTATTCCAACGTATACCAAGACGACACTTCCGTTTATCGCGTCAATCGTAATCGGAACGATACAGCTTGGTGCGACCGTTGACTATGCGATCCTGATGACGAACAAATATAAACGTGCGAGATATCATGGCGCAGAGAAGAAGGAAGCAGTGATCGAGGCAATGCAGGGTTCTGTACAGTCAATCGTTGTCAGTGCGTTGAGCTTCTTTGCAGCGACATTCGGTGTTGGCCTTTATTCAAACATTGATATGATCAGCTCTCTGTGTACATTGATGGCACGCGGTGCGTTAATCAGTATGGTAGTTGTTATTCTGTTGCTGCCAACGATGTTTATGATCTTCGATAAGGTCATCATTCATACAAGCGCAGGCTTCCGAAACAAAGAAAAACAGATCGAACAGTAATCAGGTTGGAAAGCATTTCGAAAGGAGAATACGTTATGAAGCGTTTAAATAAGAAAGAATGGAAGAAAACGACAAAGTATATCGCAGGTTCTGCCGGAGCTGTTTCACTGGCAGTGGCTTCCTGCGTAGCCGGAATCACAGGCAGTACAGATGTGACAAAGTATGACAAGGAATACCTTGCCGGAGATGATAAGGCAAGCGATACCGACGCAACGACAGTCATGAATACGGATGAGCTGGCAGATACGCTCGCTGAAAATGTAAATATGACAGAGAAGGATGTCGACAAGGACGAGACCGTTTATGTATTTGCTAAGGCAAATGGCGATGTCGATAACATCTTAGTCAATGAGACATTGAAGAACCGTGACAAGAGCGACAAGATTGAAGATACAACCGATCTGAAGGATATCGTAAATGTCAAGGGCGACGAGACATTTACACAGAACGGCAACAAGATCACATGGGATGCTGCCGGAAATGAGATCAGCTATCAGGGAACAACGGATAAGGAGCTTCCGGTCTCTGTGAAGGCAACTTATTATCTGGATGGAAATGAAATTTCTCCAGAAGACCTGGCAGGTAAGAGTGGTAAGGTAAAGATTCGTCTGGATTATACAAGCAACGAAACAGTAACGAAGGAAGTAAATGGCAAGGACGAGGATATCTCCGTACCATTCGTTGCAGTATCCGGCATGGTGCTTGGCGACAACTTCAAGAATATTCAGGTTACAAATGGTAAATACCTCGCACAGGGTGAGAGCAATATCGTTGTCGGTTATGCAATTCCTGGACTGGATGATGGCGTAAAGGATGCAGCCGCAGATCTGGATACAGAGATTCCGGAATATGTAGAGGTGAGTGCAGATGTGACAGACTTCTCACTGGATATGACAGTGACACTGCTTGTCAATGGCTCTGAGATGAATTTCTCCGGCGGCGTGGATCTGACAGACCTCGATAAGCTGACAGACAGCCTGAGCAGTGCTGGTGATCAGTTAGCAGATGGTTCTGGTGAGCTTTCCGATGGAGCAACACAGGTATCCGATGGCGCAGGTACATTGGCAGATAAGATGGGTGATCTGACATCCGGTGCCGGAAGCCTGAAGGCAGGTATGGAAAGCCTGTCAAGTTCCTCTGGAGATCTTTCAAATGGCGTCAGCGTAATCAACCAGAGTGCACAGGCAATCGCAGCAGGTGTCAATACACTGGATACAGCCGTTAACACAAAGATGACAGAAGAAGAGCAGGCTGCTGTCGCAAAGCAGGCAGCTTCACAGGTTTCTGCAAGCGTGGAAGCACAGTTCGCAGCAGGAACGGACACATACAATTATATTTATAATTCAGCAGTAAACAATTACACAACAAGTATGAGTAATGCAACGGATCAGATTGCGCAGGCATACATTAATTCTGACGCATATACAGCATTTTATAATGCAGCACTTTCATCCAAGGCGATGGAATATGCTACGGAGAATGCTCCAAAATTGATGCAGGCATATAATCTGGATTATCAGACGGCGTTTAATCAGGCATATAATGGTGCGCTTCAGAATGCAGAACTGCAAGCAGGAGTTGCTGCAAGTGTACAGGGCGCATTCAAGCAGATGGCGCAGCAAACAACCACATCTCTTGCAGAAGGCGGCAAGGCAGCCATCGGTCAGTCCGTTGTAGATGCATGTAAGTCAGCAGCCACACAGGCAGCTTCTCAGGCAGCCGGTCAGGCAGCCGTACAGGGCGCTGAGACAGCAAAGGCAACGATTGCTTCCCAGATCGAAGCAACACAGGCAAATGGTTACAGCTTAGTAAGCGGCGCAAATGCACTGGCACAGGGAACATCAACTCTGGCAGGCTCGATACCAGCATTGAAGAATGGTATCAGCCAGTTGGTAAGTGGCGCAAATGCATTGGCAAGTGGTGCCGGACAGTTGAAGGATGGTGCTGTGACACTGGCAGATGGCGCATCACAGGTAGCAGATGGCGCAGGTACCTTGAATGAGAGCCTTGTAACTTTGAACAATGAGGCAATCAAGAAGATGATCAGCGCATACAACGGCGATGTGAAGGATTCTGTTGAGAGACTGCAGGCAGCAATGGAAGCAGCAACCGAGTATGACAGCTTCGGTGGAAAGTCAGACAACACAGCCGGTGTGACAAAATTCATTATCAAGACAGCAGCTATAGCTGCTGAGTAATATACATTGGTTTCAACAACCAATTCTTCTCCCCCGCAAAACGCGTCGGCACAAGCCGGCGCGTTTTCTTGTATTTAAAGAAAAATACAGTTGAAACATGTAGAGTGGTCGGATATAATAAAGCCATATATGGGAAAAAGAGGCTTGCTATGGAGAAAATAAAAGAACAGATCGAGCGGCTGCTTCCGCAGATGACGCGGATCATCGTGAGTAACCGGCTGGATAAGACATATCAATATCGAAAAGTGGAAGTCACATGGACGACTGTGCGTGGGAAAGAACTTTGCCAGATTGCGGCGTACACGGAAAAGCAGGTCTTTCAGGAAAATGTTGATGTAGAGGAACTTGCAGACAAGCTGCTTGTGCATTTCCCGGAGCATCTGTGCCAGATGAATATATTCACAGAAGAAAAAGAATATAGTTTTAAGATGACGAAGAAAGGCAAACTGCTGACGAACGCAACCAGACTTCCGGCAAAACAGTCGGGAACATCAAAACTGGCGAAGACAAGCGGCAGCGATGTAGCGGATCTGGCAGATAAGATGAACAGCCGCCGGGGCGAACACAACCGGAAGAAGAATTATATTTTACAGGAGGGCATGACAGTTCCGCCACTTGTGGATATGGGGATATTCACGAAAGAGGGAAAGGTTGTCCGTTCCATGTATGACAAGTACAAACAGATCAATCGCTTCGTGGAGCTTGTTGATGATGTGCTGAAAAATGAAACAAAGGATGAAATCTATATTCTTGATTTCGGATGCGGCAAATCCTATCTCACCTTTGTCCTCTATTATTATATAGTAGAAATCCGAAAGAAAAAGGCGGAAATCATCGGACTGGATCTGAAAGCGGATGTGATAAAACACTGCAATGAGACGGCGGAGAAGTACGGCTATGACCATCTGCATTTTGAACTTGGAGATATCAACGGCTATAAGACGAAAATGCCGGTTGACATGGTTGTGACATTGCATGCGTGCGATACGGCGACTGATTATGCGTTGTTCAACGCTGTACAGTGGAATGCAAAATATATTTTATCTGTGCCGTGCTGCCAGCATGAAGTAAACGGACAGATCGAAAGCGAATTGCTGGCACCGATGATGGAATATGGCATCATCAAAGAACGTATGGCGGCACTTGCGACGGATGCGATACGTGCCAATATGCTAACGTACCGTGGGTACAAGACACAGATTCTGGAGTTTGTGGATTTTGCACATTCACCGAAGAATCTGTTGATACGTGCTGTAAAATCTGCAATCCCAAAAGAAAAACGGGAGCGCAGTTTACAGGAAGTTGAACGCATGTGCGAGGAGATGCACATCGTTCCTTCTATATATAATCTACTAAAGTAAAAGAGAGGGAAGAGGAGGAAAAATTATGAAACCAAAGAAAGAGAACAAAAAAGGCGGTGCAATCGTCAGCCTGATCGTCGGAATTATTTTCGTGCTGCTGGCAATCATGTGCTTCATCGGGGACATGGATTATCTGCTTGGAGGCAAAGCAAAAGATTTGAATGAGATTGCAGCCAATGTCCGCCCGCAGAAGGACGATCACGTAAGAACAGACAGTTACCTTGTACTTGGTAACTTCGCAGAGACAAAGCATTACATCAATGGCATTATCCCGGCAGGCAAGGAACAGCATTACGCGATCGTACTTGGTGATGATAACATGGATGATATTACGGATGCGAAGATTATCGTACTTACCGTGAAGAACAAGAAAACGATTAAGAAGTTAGACGAGCTTGCAAATGATGATAATGCAAACTTCAGCGATGCAATTGCAATCGAAGGACAGATTCGTACACTGGATCCGGAAATCGAAGGCTATTACAGAGATGCACTGGCGTCATCCGGCATTGCAGATTACTGCGATTATTATACGGTTGCAGTCGATGCTACGCAGACAAGATTTTTTGGCTGGATGATTGTGCTTGGCGCTCTGGCAATCGGTGTGCTCTGTATCGTTGCATTCGCAAAGATTAACAAACAGATTAAGAATGAGAAGAATCTTGCTTATACAAATGCAACACCGGCGATGGGACAGCCGGGCAATCCGTATGTGAATCCGGTAACCGGACAGCCATATGATGCAGGTGTGGTAAATCCAGTCACTGGACAGGCATATAACCAGACACCGGATGCAGGATATGGACAGGCACCAAATCAGACTTACAACCAGACACCGGATGGTGCACCAAGTGTTCCATATACACCGGGACAGAATACAGACAACAATCCGTATTCATAACAGACATTATTATAGAAGAAACACACAAAAATATCAAAAAGATACGGAATCTGGCAGACAATACCAGCGTATCGAAAAAAATACAAAAAAATAAAAAAAACTCTTGCATTTACAGGTGGTATTGAGTATAATAACCCTTGCTGTGACATTGATAGCGTAGAAGCGAAGGTTGCTATGCATGACATAGGTTTTTCGTGGAGCGAATGTCAATTAACGATAACTGGCGACAAGTCACTGTACTCAATAACCATCTGGCAATGCCAGAGATGACGTGTGAAGATATCTGAAACACCTTGGTGTGAGATAAGATAAGAAACACACGGGAAAGTTGTACAGTCACCACTTGTCGTACTACAAAAAGTGCGAAAAGGAGGCGGCTTTTTTTATGGCAAGTCAAGTAATGAGAATCACATTGAAGGCGTACGATCACAAGTTAATCGATCAGGCTGCAAAGCAGATCATCGAGACGATCAAGAGTACAGGAGCAAAGGTTTCAGGTCCTGTTCCAATGCCTACAAAGGTTGAGAAGATCACAATCCTCAGAGCTGTTCATAAGTATAAGGATTCCAGAGAACAGTTCGAGCAGAGAACTCACAAGAGACTCATTGATGTACTTACACCATCACAGAAGACAATCGATGCTCTTCAGAAGCTTGATGTTTCAGCTGGTGTATATGTTAATGTAAAGATGAAGTAATTCATCAATCAAAATGTTTATTGCAGTACCTAATTACGCGAAAGCGAATTTAGAATGATTGCTCCGGCAATCCGCTGTGAATTAAAATTAGGAGGAAAAATTTCATGAAGAAGGCTATTTTAGCAACAAAAGTCGGAATGACTCAAATCTTCAACGAAGACGGTGTTTTAACACCAGTAACAGTTTTACAGGCTGGACCATGTGTTGTAACTCAGGTAAAAACAGTTGATAACGACGGTTACGATGCAGTACAGGTTGGTTTCGGCGAAAAGAAAGAAAGAGTAACAACAAAGGATGTTTCTGGAAAGAAAGTAATCAGAAACCCACATGGCGCTGGTAAGGCAGAGGTTGGCCACTTCAAGAAGGCTGGCACAACACCTAAGAAGTTCGTTCGTGAGTTCAGACTTGAGAACGTAGCTGATTACAACGCAGGTGATGAGATCAAGGCTGATATCTTTGCAGAGGGTGACAAGATTGATGTTACTGCAAAGTCAAAGGGTAAGGGATACGCAGGCGGTATCAAGAGATTCGGTATGAAGTCTGGTCCTTCCGCTCATGGTTCTAAGTATCATCGTCATGCAGGTTCCAATGGTTCTGCAACTACACCAGGTAGAGTATTCAAGGGTAAGAAGATGCCTGGACATATGGGTAATGTAAGAGTTACAGTACAGAACCTTGAGATTGTTAAGATAGATGTAGAGAACAACGTAATTTTGGTAAAGGGTGCCGTACCTGGACCAAAGAAATCATTAGTAATGATTAAGGAAACAGTAAAGACTGGCAAATAAGCCGGGCTTTCAGGAAGGAGGATCATTAGATGGCAACAGTAGCAGTTTATAACATCGAAGGTAAAGAAGTAGATAAGCTTGAGCTTAACGACAACGTATTCGGTGTTGAGATAAATGAGCATTTAGTACATCTGGCAGTTGTAAGCCAGTTAGCAAACGGTCGTCAGGGTACACAGAGCGCAAAGACACGTTCTGAAGTATCTGGTGGCGGAAGAAAGCCTTGGAGACAGAAGGGAACAGGTCATGCAAGACAGGGTTCTACAAGATCTCCACAGTGGACAGGCGGTGGTGTTGTATTTGCACCAAAGCCAAGAGATTACTCTATGAAGATGAACAAGAGAGAGAAGCAGATCGCTATCAAGTCTGCACTCACATCAAAGGTTCAGGATTCTAAGCTTATCGTAGTTGATGAGTTCAAGCTTGATGAGATCAAGACATCTAAGTTTGCTCAGATCCTTGACAACTTAAAAGCACCTAAGGCTTTGGTTGTAACAAAGGATAAGGATGAGAAGGTTGTTCTTTCAGCTAGAAACATCCCAACAGTTAAGACAACTATGACAAACTCAATCAACGTATATGACATTCTTAAGTATGATTCACTCGTAATCACAAAGGATGCAGTAGCAGCAATCGAGGAGGTGTATGCATAATGGCAGATATCAAATATTATGACGTTATCCTTAAGCCGGTTCTTACAGAGAAGAGTATGAACGCTATGGCTGAGAAGAAGTACACTTTCCTTGTTCATCCAGAAGCTACCAAGGCTCAGGTTAAGGAAGCTGTAGAGAAGATGTTCGAGGGAGCAAAGGTTGCTAAGGTCAACACATTGAATCAGGATGGTAAGACTAAGAGACGTGGTATGACTTACGGCAAGACAGCAAAGACTAAGAAGGCAATCGTTCAGCTTACAGCTGAGAGCGCAGATATCGAATTGTTCGAAGGTCTTTAAGATTAAAAGCTATGTGCAATAAAAGCACGATAATAAATTGAGATTCGAAAGGAGAACTAAAATGGGAATTAAGACATATAACCCATATACACCTTCCAGAAGGAATATGACAGGTCTTGATTTCGTGGAGATCACAAAGAGCACTCCAGAGAAATCACTTCTTGCAAAGAAGGATAAGACTGCAGGACGTAACAATCAGGGTAAGATTACAGTAAGACATCACGGCGGCGGAAACAGACAGAAGTACAGAATGATCGACTTCAAGAGAAGAAAAGATGATATCCCTGCTAAGGTAGCTGCAATCGAGTACGATCCAAATAGAACAGCAAACATCGCACTGCTTCACTATGCAGACGGTGAGAAGGCATATATCATTGCTCCAGTTGGACTTAAGGTTGGCGACGAGCTTATGAATGGTGCAAATGCAGAAATCAAGATTGGTAACTGCTTACCACTTGAGAACATCCCAGTTGGTACTGAGATTCACAACATTGAGCTTTATCCTGGAAAGGGCGCACAGTTTGTACGTTCCGCAGGTAACTCCGCTCAGCTCATGGCAAAGGAAGGCAAGTATGCAACACTCAGACTTCCATCCGGCGAAATGAGAATGGTTCCTATCGTTTGCCGTGCAACAATCGGTCAGGTTGGTAATATCGAGCACGGACTTGTTAACATCGGTAAAGCAGGACGTAAGCGTCACATGGGTGTCCGCCCAACAGTACGTGGTTCTGTTATGAACCCGAACGATCACCCACATGGTGGTGGTGAAGGTAGAGCACCGATCGGTCGTTCTGGCCCATCTACTCCTTGGGGTAAGCCGGCACTGGGACTTAAGACCAGAAAGAAGAACAAGCAGTCTAACAAGTACATTGTAAGAACAAGAGACGGTAAGAACGTTAAGTAAGGAGGTAAGTTATGGCTCGTTCATTAAAGAAAGGACCATTTGCAGATGGTTATTTGTTAAAGAAGATAGATGCTATGAACGCTGACAACAAGAAGGACGTCATTAAGACATGGTCACGTCGTTCAACAATCTTCCCATCATTCGTTGGTCATACAATCGCTGTATATGATGGAAGAAAGCATGTGCCTGTATATGTAACTGAGGATATGGTTGGCCATAAGCTCGGTGAGTTCGTTGCAACAAGAACATACAGAGGACATGGCAAGGATGAGAAGAAGGGTAAGAAGAGATAAGTCGAAAGGAGGACACATTCATGGCAAAAGGACATAGATCCCAGATTAAGAGACTCAGAAATGAGAATAAGGATACAAGACCTAAGGCTACTGTTTCATACGCTAGAGTATCAGTAACAAAGGCATGTTTCGTATTAGATGCGATCAGAGGCAAGGATGTAACTTCAGCACTTGGTATTCTTGCTTACAACAATCGTTATGCATCAAAGGTAATTGAGAAGTTATTGAAGTCCGCTATTGCGAATGCAGAGAACAACAACGGTATGAAGGTAGAAGACCTTTACATCGCTGAGTGTTATGCAAACAAAGGACCAACAATGAAGAGAATTCAGCCGAGAGCACAGGGTAGAGCTTACAGAATCGAGAAGAGAACAAGCCACATCACTGTTGTGCTGGATGCAAGATAGGAGGTAAGCAATGGGACAGAAAGTTAATCCACATGGTTTAAGAGTCGGAATCATCAAGGATTGGGATTCAAAGTGGTATGCTGATACCAAGGACGGAGAATTCTCAGACAACCTTGTTGAGGACTATAAGATTCGTGAGTTTTTAAAGAAAGAGCTTTATTCAGCAAACATCTCTAAGATCGAGATCGAGAGAACAGCTGATAAGGTAAGAGTAAACTTATATACAGCTAAGCCTGGTGTAGTAATCGGTAAGGGCGGCGCTGGAATCAACGAGATCAAGGCTAAGCTTCAGAAGCTTACTTCTAAGAAGCTTTTCATCGACATCAAGGAGATTAAGAAGCCGGATCTTGATGCACAGTTAGTAGCAGAGAACATTGCACAGCAGCTTGAGAACCGTATCTCATTCAGACGTGCTATGAAGTCTTGCATGAGCAGAACAATGAAGATGGGCGCACTTGGTATCAAGGCTTGCTGTTCAGGACGTCTTGGTGGTGCAGATATGGCTAGAACAGAGTTCTACACAGAGGGTAAGATTCCTCTTCAGACTCTTCGTGCTAACATCGATTATGGTTTTGCTGAGGCAAACACAACTTATGGTAAAGTTGGTGTTAAGGTATGGGTTTACCACGGTGAAGTACTTCCTACTAAAGGAAACAAGGAAGGGAGCGATAAATAATGTTAATGCCTAAGAGAGTAAAGCGTCGTAAGCAGTTCAGAGGCACTATGGCTGGTAAGGCGCTTCGTGGAAATAAAATTACAAACGGTGAATATGGTATCGTAGCTCTTGAGCCTGCTTGGATCAAATCCAACCAGATCGAGGCTGCCCGTATCGCTATGACAAGATATGTAAAGCGTAATGGTAAAGTCTGGATCAAGATTTTTCCTGACAAGCCAGTAACAGCAAAGCCTGCTGAAACTCGTATGGGTTCTGGTAAGGGCGCTCTGGAGTACTGGGTAGCAGTTGTTAAGCCAGGCAGAGTTATGTTTGAGATCGCTGGTGTGCCAGAAGAGACAGCAAAGGAAGCCCTTCGTCTCGCTACACACAAGCTGCCTGTAAAGTGTAAGATCGTATCAAAAGCAGATTTAGACAAGGAGGTTAATGGCGGTGAAGCTTAAGGATTATAAGAACGAATTAAACGCAAAGTCTCTGGAAGAGTTGCAGAGCGAGTTAGTAGCTGCTAAGAAGGAATTATTCAACTTGAGATTCCAGAACGCCACTAACCAGCTTGAGAATACAAGCAGAATTAAGGTTGTTCGTAAGAACATTGCCAGAATTCAGACAGTGATCGCTCAGAAGGCGAACGCATAATTATCGTAAAAGGAGGAACATATTGTGGACAGAAATCTGAGAAAAACACGTGTAGGTTTAGTTACAAGTGATAAGATGGACAAGACAATCGTTGTGTCAATCGTTGATAATGTAAAGCATCCTCTTTACGGTAAGATTGTAAAGAGAACTTACAAGCTCAAGGCACATGATGAGAATAATGAGTGTAAAGTTGGCGATAGAGTAAGAGTAATGGAGACAAGACCTTTGTCAAAGGATAAGAGATGGAGACTTGTCGAGATTATCGAGAAGGCTAAGTAAGGAGGCGCAGACAAAATGGTACAGCAGGAAACAAGACTTAGAGTTGCTGATAACACAGGTGCTAAGGAAATCCTCTGCATTCGTGTATTAGGCGGTTCTACAAGAAGATATGCAAATATCGGTGATGTCATCGTTGCCTCAGTTAAAGACGCAACACCAGGCGGAGTTGTAAAAAAAGGTGATGTTGTGAAAGCCGTAGTTGTACGTTCTAAGAAGGGTGCTCGTCGTAAGGACGGTTCCTACATCAAGTTTGATGAGAACGCAGCAGTTATTATTAAGGATGACGGTAATCCAAGAGGAACACGTATTTTTGGACCTGTCGCTAGAGAATTGAGAGACAAGAAGTTCATGAAGATCGTGTCTCTTGCACCAGAAGTATTATAGGAGGTAGCGACGATGGCAACTATGAAGATTAAAAAAGACGATATGGTTCAGGTCATTGCCGGTAAGGATAAGGGCAAAGAAGGTAAGGTATTATCTGTTGATGCTAAGAACAACAAGGTTCTTGTTGAGGGCGTAAACATCGTTCACAAGCACAGCAAGCCAAGCATGCAGAACCAGCAGGGCGGAATCATTGATAAGGAAGCTCCTATCGACCTTTCAAACGTTATGTATCTCTACAAGGGTAAGCCCGTTCGCGTTGGCTTCCAGGGTGAGAAGAAGGATAAGGTCAGAGTAGCCAAGATCGATGGCAAGACAGAAGTTATCGATTAATATAGGGAAGGAGGCAGAAGATTTTGAGCAGACTTAAAGATTTATATAGCAACGAAATTAAAGATGCTATGGTTAAGAAGTTTGGATATAAGAATGTAATGCAGATTCCAAAGCTTGATAAGATCGTTATCAACATGGGCGTTGGAGAAGCAAAGGAAAACGCAAAGGTTTTAGATACTGCAATCAAGGATCTTGAGACAATCACAGGTCAGAAGGCAGTTGTAACACGTGCTAAGAAGTCCGTAGCGAACTTCAAGTTAAGAGAAGGTATGCCAATCGGATGTAAGGTAACACTTCGTGGCGAGAAGATGTATGAGTTTACAGACAGACTTGTAAACCTTGCACTTCCACGAGTACGTGACTTTAGAGGTGTAAATCCGGATGCTTTTGATGGTAGAGGTAACTACGCATTAGGTATCAAGGAGCAGCTTATTTTCCCTGAAATCGAGTACGATAAGGTTGATAAGGTAAGAGGTATGGATATCATCTTCGTTACCACGGCTGAGACAGATGAGGAAGCTCGTGAGTTATTGACTTTGTTCGGTATGCCATTTAAGAAGTAGGAGGAAATGAACTATGGCTAAAACATCTATGAAGGTTAAGCAGCAGCGTCCTCAGAAGTTTTCTACCAGAGAGTACACTCGTTGCAAGATTTGTGGTCGTCCACATTCAGTTTTGAGAAAATATGGAATTTGTAGAGTATGTTTCCGTGAGTTAGCATACAAGGGACAGATACCAGGCGTTAAGAAGTCAAGCTGGTAAGAGTGAAGAAGAATAAGGAGGAAACAAAGCTATGTCAATGAGCGATCCAATTGCAGATATGCTTACAAGAATCCGTAACGCAAATACTGCAAAACATGATACAGTAGATATACCTGCTTCTAAGATGAAGCTGGCGATTGCAGACATTCTCCTCAAGGAAGGTTATGTCAAGGCAGTTGACGTTGTTGAGGAAGGAAACTTCAAGACAATCAAGATTACACTTAAGTATGGTGCAAACAAGAACGAGAAGATCCTTACAGGTCTTAAGAGAATCTCTAAGCCAGGTCTTCGTGTATATGCATCAAAGGATGAGCTTCCAAAGGTACTCGGTGGCCTCGGTACAGCAATCATCTCTACAAATAAGGGTGTATTAACAGATAAGGAAGCTAGAAAAGAGAATGTTGGTGGAGAAGTACTGGCTTTCGTATGGTAAGTCGGGATTTTCCACAAGAGAATAATTAAGGAGGACAAGGCGAAATGTCACGAATCGGAAGAATGCCTATCGCTATTCCGGCAGGCGTAACTGTTGAGATAGCAGAAAATAATAAGGTGACTGTAAAGGGACCAAAGGGAACTCTTGAGAGAGTACTTCCAGCAGAGATGGAGATCAAGCAGGAAGGCGAAGAGATCCTCGTAAACAGACCAAACGACTTGAAGAAGATGCGTTCACTTCATGGTCTTACAAGAACTCTCATTCACAACATGGTAATCGGTGTAACTGAGGGTTATACAAAGGTTTTGGAAGTTAATGGTGTTGGTTACAGAGCAGCTAAGCAGGGTAACAAGCTGAACCTTGCACTTGGTTACTCACATCCAGTTGAGATGGTTGATCCAGATGGAATCACAACAACTGTTGATGGTAACAAGATCACTGTTAGCGGTATCGACAAGGAAAAGGTTGGCCAGTATGCTGCCGAAATCCGTGAGAAGAGAGCCCCAGAACCATATAAGGGCAAGGGTATCAAGTACGTTGATGAAGTTATCAGACGTAAAGTTGGTAAGACTGGTAAGAAATAATAAGGGAGTGAAAAGATATGATTAAAAAGGAATCAAGAAGTGCTATTCGTATTAAGAAGCATTTAAGAGTTCGTAACCGTTTTAGCGGCACTGCTGAAAGACCAAGACTTGCTGTATTCAGAAGTAATAATCATATGTACGCTCAGATTATTGACGATACAGTTGGTAACACTTTAGTGTCAGCTTCAACAGTTCAGAAGGACGTAAAGGATCAGTTAGAGAAGACAAATGATGTAGCAGCAGCTGCTTATCTTGGCAAGGTAATTGCACAGAAGGCACTTGACGCAGGCATCAAGGAAGTAGTCTTTGACAGAGGCGGTTTTATATATCAGGGTAAGATTCAGGCTTTAGCAGATGCTGCTAGAGAAGCTGGTCTTGAATTCTAATAGGGAGGAGAACAACACATGAAACGTGAAATTATCGATGCTTCTAATTTAGAATTGGAAGATAGCGTAGTAAACATTAAGCGTGTCACCAAGGTTGTAAAAGGTGGACGTAACATGAGATTTGCTGCTCTTGTAGTTGTCGGAGATAAGAACGGACACGTAGGTGCCGGCTTAGGTAAGGCAGCTGAGGTCCCTGAGGCAATCCGCAAGGCAAAAGAGGATGCAATCAAGAAACTTGTAAAAGTTGATATCAATGAGAATGGAAGTATTCCATATGATTATACAGGTAAGTTCGGCAGCGCAAGCGTTCTGCTGAAGTCTTCACCAGAAGGTACTGGTATCATCGCTGGTGGTCCTGCTCGTAAGGTATTGGAGCTTGCAGGATACAAGAACATCCGTACAAAGTCTCTCGGCTCTAACAACAAGCAGAATGTTGTTCTTGCTACAATCGAGGGTCTTAAGGCAATTAAGTCCCCAGAAGAGATTGCAAAACTCCGTGGTAAGTCTTTAGACGAGATTCTTAACTAAGGAGGTAATTTGAGATGGCAGATAAGGTAAAAGTAACATTAGTAAAGTCACCAATTGGTGCAATTCCTAAGCATAGAGCAACTGTGAAAGCACTTGGTCTTACAAAGATGCATAAGACTGTTGAACTTCCAAACAATGATGCTACAATGGGAATGGTACAGCAGGTTCGTCACTTAGTAAAAGTAGAAGAAGCTTAATTTTGTTAGAAGGAGGAACAGTCATGAATTTATCAAGTTTAAAGCCAGCTGAAGGCGCTGTATCAAGCGATAGCTTCAGAAGAGGCCGTGGACATGGTTCAGGAAATGGTAAGACTGCCGGTAAGGGCCACAAGGGTCAGAAGGCTCGTTCTGGAGCTCCAAGACCAGGCTTTGAAGGTGGACAGATGCCACTTTACAGAAGAATCCCTAAGAGAGGATTCACAAGCAGAAATCATAAGGAAATCGTTGCAATCAACCTTTCAGTTCTCGAGAGATTTGAAGATGGCGCAGAAGTATCTGTAGCTTCATTGATCGAGGCAGGTGTTGTAAAGAACCCTAGAGATGGTGTTAAGATTTTAGGAAATGGAGAGTTGACTAAAAAGCTTACTGTTAAGGCGAATGCATTCAGTAAGGCCGCTGCAGAGAAGATCGAAGCTCTTGGTGGAAAAGCAGAGGTGATTTAGTATGTTCAAAACCTTACGTGACGCTTTTAAGGTCAAAGAGATCCGTATGGGATTACTCTTTACATTCTTTGTCCTGATAGTCATCCGTTTTGGTTCGTTGATCCCGGTACCGGGACTGAATACAGTCGCAATCAAGGAATATTTGGAGAGCGCGCTCGGTGATGCAAACAGCTTCCTGAGCTCGTTCACCGGTGGTTCCTTCACACAGATGTCTATTTTTGCATTGAATGTAACACCATATATTACTTCTTCCATTATCATCCAGCTTCTTACTATTGCGATTCCAGCATTGGAGGAGATGCAGAAGGATGGTGAGGACGGAAGAAAGAAGATTACAGCTATCACAAGATATGTAACAATCTTTTTAGCAGTAATCGAGAGTCTCGGACTTGTCATTGGTTTCGACCGTGGACATTATATGACAGTAACCGGACCACTTGGATATCTGCTTGTTATCATTACATTGACAACAGGTAGTGCCTTTGTTATGTGGCTTGGTGAGCGTGTGACGGAAAAAGGTGTTGGCAACGGTATTTCTATTATCCTGTTGATAAACATCGTATCCAGAATGCCAAGTGATTTTTCGGACTTATATACAAAGTTCATGAAGGGTCAGGATATTGTAGATCAGGTAATCGCAGGTGCGATTATTCTGGCGGTTATACTTGTAACAACAATTTTGGTTGTTTTGTTACAGGGCGGAGTCAGAAAGATTCCGGTACAGCATGCACAGAAGGTACAGGGAAGAAGAATGATGGGCGGACAGCAGAGTCATATTCCTCTGAAGGTCAACACATCAAGCGTTATCCCGGTTATCTTCGCTTCTTCCATTCTTTCCGTACCAATGGTTGTTGTGAATTTGTTTAATATCAACACCAGCGGTGTATGGGCAAAGATTTTAAGAGGTATGAATTCGAATTACTGGTTTAACCCTGCATATCCATGGGCAAGTGTAGGTCTGATTATATACATCCTGTTGGTTGTATTCTTCGCATATTTCTATACATCGGTAACATTTAACCCGATGGAAGTAGCGAACAACTTAAAGAAGAGCGGTGGATTTATTCCAGGTATCCGTCCTGGTAAGCCGACACAGGATTACTTAAATAAAATACTGAATTACATCGTATTTATCGGTGCGGTTGGTCTGTTGATCGTTGCGGTCATCCCAATCTTCTTCAACGGAATGTTTGGTGCGGACGTATCGTTCGGCGGAACCTCACTCATCATTATCGTAGGTGTAGTTCTTGAGACGATTGATCAGATCGAGTCTAAGATGATTGTACGAAATTATTCAGGATTCTTGAATGATTAATGTCAATAAAAGGAAGCAGGAGTGTATCCTATGGGTACATTCCTATTCCTAGTTATAGGGAAATAAATTTTGCGGAAACAAAAAGCATAGAAAAGAAAAGTATGGAGGGACAATAATTTGAAGATTATTATGTTAGGCGCACCTGGTGCAGGTAAGGGAACGCAGGCAAAGATGTTAGCTGAGAAGTACGGAATTCCACACATTTCGACTGGAGATATCTTCCGTGCCAATATCAAGAACGGTACAGAGCTTGGCGCAAAGGCAAAGGAATACATGGACAAGGGATTACTTGTTCCAGATGAGCTGGTTGTAGACCTGATCATGGATCGTTTCAAGGCAGATGACTGCAAGAACGGTTACATCCTTGACGGATTCCCAAGAACCATTCCGCAGGCAGAGGCACTTGACGCTGCTCTTGCTGCAAATGGCGAGAAGATCGACTATGCAGTCAACGTGGAAGTCCCAGATGAAAACATTGTAAATAGAATGTCCGGCAGACGCGCATGTGTAGGATGTGGTGCAACCTATCATATCGTATACAACCCAACTAAGGTTGAGGGTAAGTGCGATACTTGTGGTGCAGACCTGATCCTTCGTGACGACGACAAGCCGGAGACAGTCCTGAACCGTTTGAAGGTTTACCATGAGCAGACACAGCCACTGATCGACTTCTATACAAAGAAGGGCGTCATCGCAGAGGTAGACGGAACAAAGGATATGAAGGACGTATTTGATGCGATTGTAGCTATTTTAGGTTAATATCTGTATCGGAGTTCAAAATGGCGATCATAATCAAAACAGAACATGAGATAGAGCTTATGCGTAAGGCGGGAGAGATTCTCGCCAAAACGCATGAGGAATTGAAGAAAATTATAAAACCGGGCATATCCACATATGAGATAGACAAGTGCGGTGAGGATTTTATCCGAAGCTGCGGATGCGAACCATCGTTCCTGAATTATCAGGGCTATCCGGCGTCCATCTGTGTCTCAGTCAATGATGAGGTTGTACACGGCATACCGTCTAAAGAACGGATTTTGCAGGAAGGCGATATCGTAAGCCTCGATGCCGGAGTTATATACAAAGGATATCACTCGGATGCTGCAAGAACGTATGGTGTCGGAACGATCGATTCCGAATCGGTGCAATTGATCGAGGTAACGAAGCAAAGCTTTTTTGAAGGGCTTGCACAGTGCCGGGCGGGCAATCATATAAATGATATATCCAAAGCGGTTTTTGGGTATGTTACGAAAAGAGGGTATTCTGCTGTCCGTGATCTGGTTGGACACGGTGTCGGCGCACATCTCCATGAGGAACCAAATGTGCCGAATTACCCGAAGCTGTTCAAAGGCCCGAAGTTAAAACCGGGGATGGTCATAGCGATTGAACCGATGATCAACATTGGAAGCTATCAGGTTGGCTGGCTGAATGATGACTGGACAGTCGTTACCATGGATGGCTCACGTTCCGCACATTATGAAAATACAGTACTGATAACTGAGGGAGATCCAGAGATCTTATCACGTGCAGAGGGATTGGAATTATAATATAGATCAATAAATTAAGGAGGATATGATATGCCAAAGGCAGACGAAATCGAAATGGAAGGAACCGTATTGGAGAAGCTTCCAAACGCAATGTTTCAGGTAGAATTAGAGAATGGGTTGAAGGTACTTGCCCATATCAGTGGAAAGCTCAGAATGAATTACATTAAAATCCTTCCGGGCGACAAAGTAACCGTGGTTTTATCTCCATATGATCTTACAAAAGGAAGAATCACCTGGAGAGCAAAATAAATTTACATTTTCACTTGCATTTCGCTATGGAAAATGGTATCATAGGTTTTCGTAGCGGACTTTTTGGAAAGGAGAGTATTTTAATGAAGGTTAGAGCATCAGTTAAACCAATTTGCGATAAGTGCAAAGTCATTAAAAGAAAAGGCAGTATTCGTATAATCTGCGAAAATCCAAAGCACAAACAGCGTCAGGGTTAATTCATGTTCGCGTATGTCATAAATGCCATTTATGATAGAACATGGGTCATTGTTAGACATTAGGTCTTACAATCTGACAGGACAGTTGGAACAAGGTATGTAGGATGATAGCCCATCTATAACTATGCCTTGTATTTGTGCGTGTAATGGTATTCCACATTACATACCAACTTCGATTGACGCCACGCCGGTATTCGGGTGGACGACAACGGACATCAGCTCTTGGCTGGAGTTGATAAAAGCGGCTGGACACATAGCATGTGTCAAAAATTGTTTCATTAAGTTATTTTACGGAGGTATAACAAGAATGGCTCGTATTTCAGGTGTTGATTTACCAAGAGAAAAGCGAATCGAAATCGGACTTACCTATATCTATGGTATAGGAAGAACATCAGCTACAAGAATTCTGAAAGAAGCAAACGTAAATCCGGACACTAGAGTTCGTGATCTGACTGACGATGAGGTTAAGAGACTCAGCGAAGTTATCAACGAAACTCAGGTCGTAGAAGGTGATCTGCGTAGAGAAGTAGCTCTTAACATTAAGCGTTTACAGGAAATCGGTTGCTACCGTGGTATCCGTCACAGAAGAGGATTACCTGTTCGTGGACAGAAGACAAAGACAAATGCAAGAACTCGTAAGGGTCCTAAGAAAACAGTAGCAAATAAGAAGAAGTAATGGAGGTTCAGGTTAATGGCTAAGAAAGTTACTACTAAGAAAGTGGCTAAGAAGCGTGTTAGAAAGAATGTTGATCGTGGACAGGCTCATATTCAGTCATCTTTTAACAATACAATCGTTACATTGACAGATGCCGAAGGTAATGCATTATCTTGGGCAAGTGCAGGTGGACTTGGATTCAGAGGTTCCAGAAAGTCTACACCATATGCTGCACAGATGGCAGCAGAGACAGCTACAAAGGCAGCTCTTCCTTATGGATTGAAGTCAGTAGATGTTATGGTTAAGGGACCAGGTTCAGGTAGAGAGGCAGCTATCCGTGCACTCGCAGCCTGCGGTTTGGAAGTATTAAGTATCAGAGACGTAACTCCAGTTCCACATAACGGATGTCGTCCACCAAAGAGAAGAAGAGTCTAATAATAAGGAGGTACATGATAATGGCAGTAGATAGAACACCTATTCTCAAGAGATGTAGATCCTTAGATATGGATCCAGTCGTTCTCGGTGTAAATAAGAAGTCAAGAAGAAAATTGACTAGAGCAAACAGAAAAGTAAGTGAGTACGGATTACAGCTTCGTGAGAAGCAGAAGGCTAAGTTTATTTATGGTATGCTTGAGAAGCCTTTCCGTAACTTGTATGTAAAGGCAGAGCGTATGCCAGGTCTTACAGGACCAAACCTTATGATCCTTCTTGAGTCCAGACTGGATAACGTAGTTTTCCGTATGGGATTTGCAAGAACAAGACGTGAGGCCAGACAGATCGTTGATCACAAGCATGTATTGGTTAATGGCAAGTGCGTAAATATTCCTTCATACAGAATCAGTGCTGGTGATAAGATTGAAATCAAAGAGAAGAGCAAGTCTCTTCAGGGATTTAAGAATATCGTAGAGGCAAACGCAGGCGTTGTTACTCCAGCTTGGATGGAGTCAGACGTTGAGACATTGACAGGAACTGTTAAGGAGCTTCCACTCAGAGAGCAGATTGACGTACCTGTAAACGATACACTTATCGTCGAGTTGTACTCTAAGTAATTCGCGTAAGTAAAGGGTTTGTAGCTAAGTAACACCAGTTATCCAGAAGGAGGGTCAGTAGTGTTTGAATTTGAAAAACCTAGAATTGAAATCGCAGAGATTTCAGACGATAACAAATATGGTAAGTTTGTAGTAGAGCCATTGGAAAGAGGCTATGGTATTACACTTGGTAATTCTCTTCGTAGAATTATGTTATCATCTCTTCCGGGAACTGCAGTTAGTCAGGTTAAGATTAAGGGCGTTCTGCATGAGTTCTCATCTCTTCCAGGTGTAAAGGAAGATGTGACAGAGATCGTGATGAATATCAAGGATCTCTGCATCAAGAACAATTCTACAACAAATGAGCCTAAGGTTGCATATATTGATGCTTCAGGTGATAAGGTTGTGACGGCTGGTGATATTCAGGTAGATGCAGATCTTGAGATTTTGAATCCGGATTTGGTAATCGCAAATTTGAGCGGTCCGGAAGCAAAGTTGGAGATGGAGCTTCTGATCACAAACGGCAGAGGTTACGTTGGATCTGACAAGAACAAAGGTCTTGATTCATCTATTGATGCAATCGCTGTTGATTCTATCTATACACCTGTGGAGCGTGTAAATCTGACAGTTCAGAACACACGTGTCGGACAGGTTACAGATTATGACAAGCTTACACTTGATGTATTTACAAATGGTACATTGGCACCAGATGAGGCAGTCAGCCTTGCAGCAAAGGTGCTCAGTGAGCATTTGAATCTCTTCATCGATCTTTCAGAGAATGCTAAGTCTGTTGACGTTATGGTAGAGAAGGAAGACGATCAGAAGGAAAAGGTACTTGAGATGAGTATCGACGAACTGGAGCTTTCCGTTCGTTCTTATAACTGCTTGAAGAGAGCAGGTATTAATACAGTTGAAGAATTGACAAATAAGACTCCGGACGATATGATGAAGGTTCGTAACCTTGGTCGTAAGTCTCTCGATGAAGTTTATGCTAAATTAAAAGAACTTGGTTTGTCGCTTCGTACTGGTGATGAATAATATCCACTTAAGCCGAAGGATTAGTAAGCAAAGTGAAGACCCGAAAGGGTAAGGAGGAAAATTAAAATGGCAATGTATAGAAAACTTGGTAAAAAGTCTGATCAGAGAATCGCATTACTTCGTAATCAGGTAACACAGCTTCTCTATCATGGAAAGATTGAGACAACAGAGGCTAGAGCGAAGGAAGTTCGTAAGATCGCTGAGCACCTTATCACACTTGCTGTTAAGGAGAAGGATAACTTCGACGAGATCAAGGTAACTGCTAAGGTTGCTAAGAAGGACAAAGATGGCAAGCGTATCAAGGAAGTTGTAGATGGTAAGAAGGTTACACAGTACGACGAAGTTGAGAAGACAGTTAAGAAGGATCAGCCTTCCAGACTGCACGCTAGACGTCAGATGCTTAAGGTTCTCTACCCGGTAGTTGAGGTTCCTACAGATGCTGCAGGAAAGAAAGCTGCTACAAAGAAGGTAGACCTTACAGCTAAGCTCTTCGACGAGTATGCTGCAAAGTATGCTAGCCGCAAGGGTGGTTACACACGTATCGTTAAGATTGGCGAGCGTCGTGGTGACGGTGCTATGAAGGTTATTCTTGAGTTAGTTTAATCTATATAAAACCAGACGGGTTGTCGAAAGGCAGCCCGTTTATTTTTTCATGGAGAATAATTATGACGAGAAAAATCGGAATTGTGTGCTGTTCAGATGGATTCAATCGGGCATACGAAGGTGAGATTGAGGAATTGCATCGGATACTGGCAGACATGGGGATTGAGAGTGTGATCAGCCCATTTCTGTATGCGCGTGATGGTGTGGCGAGTGGAACGGCAGAAGAACGTGCGAAGGCAGTAATGGATTTTTACTTGGATGATACGATTGACGCAATCTGCGACATATCCGGTGGAGATATCGCGAATGGAATCCTGCCGTATCTGGATTATAGCGTGATTGCAAAGATGGATAAGCAGTTCTGGGGATACAGTGATCTGACGACTATATTAAATGCAATCTACGCGAAGACCAGGCAGACAGGGGTGTTGTATCAGATAAGAAATGTGCTCTATAAGGAGCGGGAGCAACAGATGACGGATGTGCGAGATGTCCTGTGTGAGGGTGGTGATGCGTTGTGCCGGATCGATTATCATTATGTACAGGGGACGGAGATGCATGGAATCATTGTCGGAGGAAATATCCGTTGTTTCTTAAAGCTGTCTGGGACGGCGTATATGCCAGATCTGAATGGGAAGATTCTACTTCTGGAGAGTCGGTCCGGAACAGTAGCACGAATGGAAACCTATCTGAGCCAGTTGCAGCAGATTGGTGCATTTGAGCAGATCGCGGGTATCCTGCTTGGAACATTTACGGAGATGGAAGCAAAGCAGTGCATGCCGGATATTGTGCAACTTGTGAAGAAGTATGTGAGAAAAACAATGCCGATTGCGGTCACGAAGCAGATCGGACATGGGACAGATGCCAAAGGGATTGTAATAGGCGGAGAATTGTAATTTTTCGTCAAGCATTTTATGGAAATACGTTTGCCTTGCTGGGCATATGATGATATGATGACTTTAGTTATGAAAAGTTTGATATATGCGGGGTAGGGGTATGAAAAAATGGAGAAATAATTCAGACAATGCAGGTTTCACACTGGTAGAATTGATTATTGCAATTGCAATCATGGCGGTGCTCGCGGGTGCAATCGGTCTGACGGTTATTCGTTACATTAGGAAAGCCAGAGCATCAAATGCGATGGAGGAACTTCGGACGATTGTCTCGGCGGTTGAGACAGGCATGGTTTCCAGTTATGCGGAAGATCATGAGATGAATCTAGATAAGACATATACGGATGACGAAGGGAATGCACAGCGATGTGGTGTACTCACGAATTATATGATCAGCCGGGCACAGAATAAAAGTGCAAATGGCATTACCGATGCAAATGCGTTGGAGTATTATTTTGCACAAAAGGTGTTGGAAGAATTGAATGCGGAGAATGGAAGCGACTATCGTTTCCTGAATTTTACGGGCGACGAGGATGAGCCGCTTGGAATGAATTGTGATTCGTTCTACGGACAATTTGGTTGTCCGGGCGTGATTGTTGTGTATGGTGGGGAAGGAAAGGTGCTGTTTGCGCAGTATTATAACTCTGGTTGCCTGATTCAGTATGAGGCGGGCGAAGGCTATACCTATCTGGATGATACGACGGAATTCGTCGGAAGTACGACGATTCATTAGTGTGATTTGCTCGAATCCGCCGATACAGACGATGCAATAATTGATGAGAATATATGAATATAAAAGAAAAAGGATTGACTGTATAGATACAGCTAATCCTTTTTTATCTGTTATGTGAGATTGCATTGACTGTCAATCAGACCGGCATATGGAATACCTGACGTGGGTCTAAGGCTCCATAGATTTCGCGTCAACCATCTGGACAGCTCCGGCGAAGTTCCCCTGGAAATAGTTCGCGATTTCATCGGAATATCCATATACAATTCCCTTTCTGTAAGGGAATAACAGGTTCTGCAGTTGGGCGACTGCTTCATCAAGCGGCGCTTTCTTGGAGAAACCACCGGTTGTGATCTGGCCAAGTGAATAAGTTCCACCATCTCGTGCGAGCAGATATAAGGTATGAAATTTGCTTGTCGGAATAAAATTCATCGTCTGTTTAACTACATTTCCATAGATCCACATGATATCGCGAATCGGAATTACGCGCACCGTCTTCGCCTCATAGACGAGAATTGCTGTCGGTGTTGCAACGAAAGAGAACGCTTCCACGCCATATGGAATCTGCTGGTCAAGCATTGCAATCTCCTGTGGTGAAAGCAAATTCCATGATGCTTCAGCGGCTGCGTATTTTTTCTTGTTAAATGCAGTCTGCTTGATACCGCCCCAAGCGGTAATTCGTGCGTTAATGTTTGTAAAATTAGAAAAATCCATATGTACCCTCCCAATGTGTGTAAAATAAATGTCAGATATAACTGACAAATAGTCTGAAAATGCTATATTCCATACATTTCGTACAATAATAGCAGATTCATACAAATTATAACATAGAAAAGCTGAAAAATCATTTTTATTTAACGAAAAAATATTGTATGGATGTTTCCGTGTTAATATGTGAAAATTTCTTTATTCTTTTGAGAAAAAATTGCGACATACATAGAAAAAATGGTATAGTAATGGATATGTTATAAGATAGTTATTGCGAATATGAAAAACAATCAGGAATATAGGATATCATGATAAAAATCAGAGATCTCACATTTGAATATTTTGACCGGGATGACGAAGGAAATCTGACGGAGATGGTAAACGCCATCCGCGGAATCAATTTTGATGCAGGAGAAGGTGAATTTATCGTTGTGGCAGGGGTGAATGGAAGCGGAAAAAGCACATTTGCAAAGATCTTAAACCGCCTGTTGCTTCCGATTGAAGGTACGGTTCTCATCGGCGGACTCGATGCAATGCAGGAGGAAAATATCATTCCGATCCGGAAGATGGTTGGCATGGTGTTCCAAAATCCTGACGATCAGCTGATTGGTAGTGTAGTGGAAGAGGATGTCGCTTTTGGTGCGGAGAATATTAGCGTGCCGCACAAGGAACTGGTGAAGCGGGTGGAGGATGCACTTGCACAGGTAGGGCTTGCGGTATCCATGCGCATCGAAGAGCTATCCGGAGGTGGAAAACAGAAGGTTGCGATTGCAGGCGTGCTTGCAATGAAGCCGCGGTATATCGTGCTTGATGAGGCAACCAGTATGCTCGATCCAAAATCCAGGCGGGATGTGCTGCAGCTGATGAAAGAGCTGCAGAAGCAGGGAATCACGATTATTCTCATTACACATCTGATGGAGGAACTTCTGCTGGCAGATTGGATTTACGTGATGCATCAGGGAAGGCTTGCTATGAAGGGCAGCCGGGAAGCGCTTTTCTCGCAACCGGAGAGGCTGCGTGAGTTTGGATTGGAACTGCCGATGACCGTGCTGCTTGCACATGCTCTTGCGGAGCGTGGGTGCGTGCGGACGAAGGATTTATTTTCCGTGGAAGCGATTGCGGAACGCATATACAAGGAACATCCGTATGCATTTCTGAAGGAAAAGACAATGGAGCCTGCATCCGTGGATAAGAAAGCGAAAGTGTTGTCGCAGGCGATTGTATTTCAACATGTGAACCTATCATATGGAAAGAAATCGATTTTGAATGATGTATGTTGTTCTATTGAGAAGGGCAGCTATACGGCAATCATTGGACCTTCGGGGGCTGGAAAATCGACGCTTTTGCAGATGATTCCGGCGCTCATTTCACCGACGGATGGAAGCATTTATGTGGATGGAATGGAAGTGACGGATACTTCTGCGGATATTGCAGCATTGCGTAAGAAAATCGGGTTCATCTTCCAATATCCAGAGCAGCAGTTGTTTGCGAAAAATGTTTATGAGGATGTAGTATTTGGACCGCGGAATGTCGGCATCAGCGAGGTTGAAGCGGAGAAACGTGCGTATGAGGCGATTCAGTTTGTCGGGTTGCCGCAGGATGTCTATGATCTGCCGATGGATAAGCTGTCGGGTGGGCAGAAGCGGCGTGTTGCATTGGCGGGCGTGATTGCAATGCAACCGGATTACCTGATCTTAGATGAACCGTTGGCAGGGCTTGATCCGGTTGGAAAGAAAAAGATGCTGCAGATCCTGCGTGCGTTACACCGGGATGCGGGAATTACAGTGGTTGTAGTCAGTCACGATGCGGATGCGGTCGTGGAGGACGCGGAGCAGGTATTGTATCTGAGGGATGGGAAAATCTTGGAGCAGGGAGCACCGTCGAATGTATTTTACCGGTTGTGGCTGCGCGAGATGGAGCATATGACGAGTGATAAGCATTCGAAAATGAATGGCGAACAGATGAGAGACAGAAACACTGGACGTTTATCCGAAGATACGCTGGCAGAAGCACTCTGCGAGCTTCCGGTCTGCATGCAGTTGTTGATCCGCCTGCGCATCATGGGACTTCCGGTATCGTGTAAGCGTACACTGCCTGCGGAGACGGTGCAGGCAATCGTGGATGCGGTTGGAAGATGATTTCGTATATAGATATTGTAGTATAAGAATGTCTAAAAGAGGTAGGAACATGATGAAGGATATCACATGGGGACAGTACCATAGCGTGGATTCGATGATCCACCGGATAGATCCCCGTGTCAAAATTCGATTTACAATTATATATATTATCCTGCTGTTGCTGGATCGGAATCTGCCGTTGTTTCTGTTTCTTACGACAGTATTTGCCGGTGTGTGGGCGTGCAGCCGGGTGCCGATGCGCAAGATGATACGCGGAACGAAGGGCGTGTTCATTTTCATCTTAATTTGCAGTATATTAAATGCATTTACCATGCATGGAACGACGTTGGTAAAGCTTGGCGTGCTCACGATCACGAAGGAGGGACTGATCAAAGCCGGATTCGTGTTCTGGCGGATGTTGCTGTTGATTCTGATGTCAAGCCTGTTGATGTATACGACGACACCGACGAGACTGACGGACGGTATGGAGAAGTGCATGCATCTAAGTGGCGGCGTGGCAATGGGAATCACGATCGCGCTACGATTTGTACCGATATTATTTGGAGAGTTAGACCGGATCATGAAGGCGCAGATGGCGCGTGGCGCGGACTTCAAGAAGGGAAATCCGGTCGTGCGTTTAAAGAAGCTTCGGACAGTGATCTTGCCGCTTTTCCAGAATGCAATCTCGCGTGCCGGACATCTGGGCGATGCGATGGACAGCCGCTGCTATACGGGCGGCAAAGGACGGACGAAGCTGCATCCACTCGTGTATGAGAGACGCGATGTGGTCGCGTATGTGTGCATGCTGGCGATGGTTATTGCGTCGGTGGTGTTGATTGTGAAGTTCTAAAACGTAGGATAGATAAGTAGATGATAGTTACTGAATGATATATAGTGGTGAGATAGAATAGTGTATTTCACAATATAAGAGAAAGGAGATTCGCTCCATGAAACGAATCAAATTAACCGTTGCGTATGACGGGACAAATTATTGTGGCTGGCAGATTCAGGACAATGGAATTACAATCGAGGAAGTCCTGAACCGGGAACTGTCGAAGCTGTTGCAGGAGGATATCAAGATCATTGGCGCAAGCCGGACAGATTCCGGGGTGCATGCGCTTGGAAATGTGGCAGTCTTTGATACGCAGACACGGATTCCGCCGGAGAAGATCAGCTTCGCGTTGAACCAGCGGCTGCCGGACGATATCCGGATTCAGGAATCGTGCCAGGTGGCGGATGATTTTCATCCGCGGTTTTGCGATACGATCAAGACGTATGAGTATCGCATCTGGAACGACAAGTTTCCGAACCCGCTCGTACGGCTTTACTCGAAATTTTGTTATTTCAATGTTGATGTAGCGAAGATGGAGCAGGCAGCAGCGTATCTCGTCGGAGAACATGATTTCAAATCATTTTGCACGCCGCGGACACAGGTGGAGTCAACGGTGCGCACGGTCACAGAGATTTCCTTCCGCACAGAGGGCAAGATGATCATTATGACGATCCGCGGAACCGGTTTCCTATATAATATGGTGCGGATCATTATGGGTACATTGCTTAAATGCGGGATGAACATGTATCCGCCGGAGCATGTGAAGGAGATTCTCGATGCGAAGGACCGCGCGGCAGCAGGTCCGAAAGCGGAAGCGTGTGGACTGCAGTTGGTTGGAATTGAATATTTGTAGAAAATTTACGCATTTCTTGAAAAAAACGTTGACACACGCGGACACGTATAATATAATACCTAAATGTGACAAAAGACAGGTGAAGTGCGTCCCAATAGCCCCGGGATTCATGGAATACTCTTTTGAAGCAATGTACAGTACGCATTCGGCACTGTGCGGACAGGCTGTTTCGGACATTTCGGCTTGAAAGCATGGGTATGATGCAGGACAATTCGAATAATTTTAAGGAGGAACACCACAATGAAGAGCTTTATGGCAAGCCCATCAAACATTGAAAGAAAGTGGTATGTAGTAGATGCTACAGGACATACATTAGGTCGTTTATCATCAGAGATCGCAAGCATTTTAAGAGGAAAGAACAAGCCGACATTTACACCACACATCGATACAGGTGACTATATCGTAGTTGTAAATGCTGATAAGATCAAAGTAACAGGTAAGAAGATGGATCAGAAGGTTTACTATCACCATTCTGATTACGTTGGCGGTATGAAAGAGCAGACTCTCAAAGAGAAGATGGCTAAGAAGCCAGAGGATGTTATCTACCTTGCAGTTAAGGGCATGCTTCCAAAGGGACCTCTCGGAAGACAGATGATCAAGAAGCTTTATGTTTACGCTGGACCAGAGCACAAGCAGCAGGCTCAGAAGCCAGAAGTATTAGAGATTAAGTATTAATAAGGGAGGAAACGTTCGTGGCTAAGAATAGTAATAGATTTTACGGAACAGGTAGAAGAAAAAGCAGTATCGCAAGAGTTTACCTTGTACCAGGAACTGGTAAGGTAACTATTAATAAGAAAGACATGGATGAGTATTTCGGTCTTGATACATTGAAGCTCATCGTTAAGCAGCCATTTGCAGCAACAGGTACAGAAGGAAAGTTCGATGTACTTGTAAATGTTAAGGGTGGCGGATTTACAGGTCAGGCTGGTGCTATCAGACATGGTATCTCCAGAGCACTCCTCGAGGCAGACGCTGAGTACAGACCAGCACTCAAGAAGGCAGGATACCTTACAAGAGATCCTCGTATGAAGGAAAGAAAGAAGTACGGCTTGAAAGCAGCTCGTCGTGCACCACAGTTTTCAAAGAGATAATTTGCGAGCAATCGCATGCAAAAAGCTCCAGAGAATTTATTCTCTTGGAGCTTTTTTGTTGCGATTATTGGCGGATTGATGATGACCGAGCCGTAGCGAAGCGTAGAGGAGGTTCATGTGCTAGATTCGCAGATAATCCGTATAAGTTGACTTGCAATCCCCGCAAGTAGCTACCACAAAAACCTCAAATATTTGATAGAACCCGTCGAAAAAAACGAGTATAATAAAAAGAAAATACATAGAAAAGGGGGAGAGAAGATTATATATCTTCTGATAATGTATGGCAGCTAGTAAAAATTCAAAAGGGAAACGATTAAATATCTTATGGGTGATTATCCTGATCGGCAGCGTTCCGCTGCTCACGGCAATTCTGATTCTGACAATTTATTCTACAAGAAAAATGGAACAGGAACTTGAAGACAGTACATATGCAAGACTAAAGGCATGTGCGGTTTCGGTAGAGAAATACTTTGAGTGGGATGTCCGCGAAGACATCTTATGCAGGGACGATGTCAGCTACGAGTTTATCGATTCATTGAAAAAGGACAATATCGAGCTTACATTTTTTGAAGGAGATGAACGATACATCACTTCGGTTGTTGATGAGAATGGAAACCGTCCGGAGGGAACAAAGGCAGATGCTGCAATCTGGAAAACTGTCCAGGCGGGCAAGGATTACCACGCAGATGGTGTACAGATTGCAGGTGCAGATTACTATGTATACTACACACCGGTGTATTCCGATGCCGGTGATGTGATCGGTATGGGATTTGCCGGCGAGAAAACAGCGACTGTCAACGCAGCAAAGAAGGGACTTGTGCGTACATTGTTACTGATCTCTGCGGCGATAGGCATTCTATACCTGGGTGCCCTGATTCTCCTTGCGTTGAAGATCCGGAAGTCACTGGCGAAGACAACAGCACATATTGAACGGATTGCGAACGGAAGTATTTCAGAAGACGTGGAAGGCTCTTCGGCAATTGCGGAGATTGACACGTTGATTGATTCCTCAAAGATACTTAAGGAAAAACTGAATAATATTGTAACAAGTGTAAATGATCATGTTGTGAATCTGCAGCAGGATACATCTTCCCTGAATGAGCGCGCTGATTTCAGTAATGAGGGTGCCGGACAGATCAGTCAGGCGATGGAGGAATTGTCTGTGACCGCGGTGACACTGGCAGATAATGTGCAGGATGTCAATGCGAAGTCCATCGAGATGGGAAATGCAATCACGGATATCGATAATGATGTGCAGGTATTAAGTGCAAATTCTGAGCAGATGGGCAAGGCGAACAGCACAGCAACCAAGTCCATGGAGACTGTACTGGACAGCTCAAACCAGTCGGCAGAGATTATTGAGCGGATCACAAATCAGATTGAAGAGACAAACCAGGCGATTCTGTCAATCAATGAGGCAGTCAACCTGATTATGGATATTACCGGACAGACAAGTCTGCTTGCGTTAAATGCATCAATCGAAGCAGCACGTGCCGGACAGTCGGGAAGCGGATTTGCGGTTGTGGCAAGTGAGATCAAGAAGCTGGCAGAGCAGAGTGCCGAGGGTGTGGATACGATCAAACAGGTGGCTGATAATATCTTTGCGAAATCAAATGAGTGTGTGAGTATGGTACATGATGTACAGACATTGCTCAGAAAAGAGCAGGATGATATCTCTGCAACATGCAGCAGCTTTGCAACACTCAGCAAGACGATTAGTGACAATATTGTGGCAGTAACGCGGATCAGCGAGAAGTCAAAGCAGCTTGATGGTATCAAGCAGTCCATCATAGCCAATATTACTGACCTCAGTGCGATTTCCGAAGAAAATGCGGCAAGTAACGAGGAAGTATCTGCGAATGTGACAAGTATTGCCGAAGCAATCGACCAGATGAACACGGCAACCGGACATGTCAGCAAGGTGTCGGATGAACTGGCAGAAATGATGAAGTATTTTGAATAAGAATATCAGAAGGATGAAGTATGAGTGTATTTTATTTCATTAAAACAGGATTTTTCCTTCTGGTAATGTTATTTGCTATTATTATTACAATATGGATGATCCGATCACGCAAACAAAGAGAACGTGATGGATCGGTTGATCCCATTATGGATATGGTAAATCAAATGGGAGGGATTGGTTCTGAATTTGACAAAATGGTGTTGGATGTGAATCCAAAATACCGGTTGAAAAAAGATCCGCAGAGAATATACTGGATACTATTATTTGAGATTTTATCGTTTCTGGTAGTTATAGTCAGTATGATAAGAAAAATGATGGAACTTGGATATATTCCAGATATACATGGTAAATCAGAATGGGTATTTATTGAGGCAACGATTTTGTTGTTAGGCGGGATTGCATTGCTGCAATTCCGGAAAATAAAGAGGAAAATTCGAATTCGTGAGAACAATATGGAGGATATGCAGATAGAAGGGACGGTTGTCGATGTAGTGAATGGTTATGCTACAGCGATGCATGGCTATGGAAGGCTGATTGTTGAGTATTATGATCCATATGAGCTATGTAAGAAAAGAATTGTGTTAGGACAGGATTTTAAGGTAAAAAAATACCCAATTGGAAAAAAATATACACTTTCATATTCCAGATCCATGCATGAGGCATACGATTTATGTAATAATCGTTTAGAAGGGCGAAAGGACATATATTTTACGTTTATAGGTATAATAATGTGTTTGCTGGCTGTATTGTGTATCTTATTAGCGTTAATTTTAATATGATAAAATAGTTGAACGGATATTTGAGAACCTGAATTTTCAGGTTCTCTTTTTTATGTTCAAGATTAAAATACTACTTGACATATAATACTATACGTTATATAGTATACGACATAAGGAGGTATACATATGGATATTCAATTAAAACGAGGCATGTTGGATGTATGCGTGCTGGCGGCAATCAAAGATGAAGATTCCTATGGATATCAGATCATCAAAGATATGAAACCGTATGTGACAGTTTCGGAGTCGACGCTGTATCCGATTTTACGACGCTTAGAAGCAAATGCGTATCTGACGGTACAATCGGTGGAGCATAACGGACGACTTCGGAAATATTATCATATTACAGACGCAGGACGGGCGCGAATCGATGAGTTTCAGGAGGAATGGAAGGAACTGGAATCCATCTATCGGTTTATCGTTCGGGAAGAACCTATGAAGGAGGCACAAGACCATGAATAAACAGGAATATTTGTCGGCAATCCGGGTGCGGATTCCGAAGATGCCGACGGAAGATATGGAGCGGTTCATCGCTTATTACAGTGAGATGATCGATGACCGGATGGAAGATGGCATGACGGAGGAAGAGGCGGTTGCCACGATGGATACACCGGATGAAGCCGTGGATCAGATTCTGGAAGATACGCCACTTAGCAAAATCGTTAAGCAGAAGATCAAACCGACGCATCGCCTGCGTGCATGGGAGATTGTTCTGATTGTACTTGGTTCTCCGGTTTGGGTGCCGCTTTTACTTACAGCAGGAATACTGGTATTAAGTATGTTAGTTGTTGTATTTTCACTATTGATTACATTTTATGCAGTGGTCATATCAGCAGCAGTCGCGGGAATCGCGGGAGTTTTAGCTGTGGTTCCATTCCTGATGATCAGCAATGTTCCGGCAGCGGTATTTATGCTCGGGTGCGGAATCGCAGGTGTCGGACTTACGATTCTGTTCTTTGTCGCAGTGAAGCCGGTAACGGTGGGATTCTGGAATCTGTGTAAGGCAGCTGTGAGCGGCATCAAAAGAAAGTTCGTAAAGGAGGGCTAAGATATGAGCAGGACAAAAAAAGCGGTTATCATTGGATCCGTGTTAGTCGGTATCGGTGTGATTATAGGATTTATCGGAATTGCAATAGGTGGATTCAAGTTTCCGAATGGAGCGGTTGATCTGACCACAATGAAAGCACTTCATACCGAGAAGAAAACTGTGCAGATTGCGGATGCATTTGATAAAATAGAGATAGCCGGGGCAAGCAGCATGGATATTGAGATCTGCAAATCAAAGACCGGTAAGAATTATGTGGAATATTATGATACGGATGATTGGACAAGCCATGTGGATGTGAAGGATCATGTGCTGAAATTCACAACGGACGATAAGGGAAAACATAAAGCAATCGTATCACTGGGATTTGGAAAGGATACGAGGACGCGAATTTATCTGACTGATGCGGAATACAAAGAAATCGCTGTAACAACCTTGAGCGGATATGTTACAATTCAGGATGTGAATGCAGAAACTGTAAATGTATCTGCATCCAGTGGAGATCTATATATGAAGAATATAAATGTCCCGGATTCCATTATGGCAACATCTTCTTCCGGAGATATTGATCTGGAAAATGCAACAGCAAAGCAGATAGAACTTGGAGCTAATAGTGGAGATATTGAGATGCAGGATATAACCGCAGAAAGCTTGCGTATGTCGACGTCCAGCGGAGACATAGATCTGGAGAGCTGTGATGCTGAGAAATTCGATATCACAACATCGAGCGGTGATGTCGATATGGAGATTACAGCGGGACGCACATATCGGTTTGAGACGAAAACCAATAGCGGAGCTGTGGATGTTCCGGATGGAGATGCGGATTCCGACTATCTGTGCAAGATTGTAACATCGAGTGGAGATGTGGATGTGAAGCAGAAGTAGAGGTATATATGTTAGATATCATTATAGTAGAGGATAATCATGAAATCGGCGAGCTGCTTTCGGATTTTCTGCGTAATGAAAATTATATTGTGAGCGTTGCAAAGGATGGCGAGGCTGCATTGGAGCTTTTTGAACGATACGGAGCGAAGCTTGTAATCTTAGATCTGATGCTGCCGGGGATGGATGGCTTTGCAGTCTGCTCCAAGATTCGAGAGACATCCAATGCACATATTCTGATTGTGAGTGCCAAGACAGAAAAGAACGACAAATTAAAAGGCTTGAATCTGGGTGCTGACGATTACATTGAAAAGCCCCGGAGGATGAGAATTTATCGGATGCAGACCGCGAACGCAGGTTACAGAACTGGCTGCTGGATCTGGGGTGGTAGAAATGAAAGAGCAGATATCATAAGGTATCTGCTCTTTTATTTGACGAGCGATATAAAAATAAATATACTTAGGAATGGAATCTATTTGACGCACGACAAATAAACATAAAGGAATCAATAGTTAAGATGAGCAAACAAAAGAGAAAAATATTGCGACAGGGGTTCATCAAATCCCTGCCGATTCTATGTAGTTATATTTTCTTAGGGGCAGCCTATGGTATGATGATGGAAAATGCCGGTTTTTCATGGATGTATTCGCTGCTTGCGAGCGTGACCGTGTACACCGGCGCATTTCAGTTTATGTTGATTACATTTCTGTCGAGTGGCGCATCGATCGCGACGATTGCGATTTCAGCGCTTTTAATGAACAGCCGTCAGTTCTTCTATGGACTGACCTTTCTCGAAGAGTTCCGACAGATGGGGAAGCGGAAGTGGTATATGATCCCGACGCTTACCGACGAGACATATGCAGTGAACTGCACTTTGACGGATGAGGAATATCCGGACAAGGAGGAAAAGCATGGAATCATGTTTCTAGTTGCCGTGTTCAGTCATTGCTATTGGGCGATTGGTTCGGTGCTCGGCGGAGTGCTCGGGCAGATTATTCCGTTCGACATGACCGGCATTGATTTCTGTATGACGGCACTTTTCGTGATTATCTTTATCGATCAGTGGGAGCATGCGACGAGTCACAAGCCGGCACTCATTGGCTTGGGTGTGGCAGTCGTATGTCTGTTGATTTTCGGGAAGACTGCATTTATGTTGCCTGCGCTTTTGATCGTATCGGGCATCCTGCTTGTGATGACGCGTGCGGAGAACCGTGACAAGAATAAGATGGAGAATGAGGATTTGGGCATAGATAAATGCCCGCCCGATTATTCTGCGGACAGAGAGGCAGGTGCGGACAGATGAGTACATGGCAGATTATCGGAATTATTTTGATGAGTGCATGTATCACAGTTTTGTTGCGTGCACTTCCGTTTCTAATATTCAAAGGGAATAAGACGCTGCCGAGACCGGTGCAGATACTTGGCAGATACCTGCCGCCCGCGATTATGGCAGTGCTGATCGTGTATTGCCTGAAGGATGTGAGAGGAGATTTCCTGGGGACGGGCGTCTGGCAGCTTCTGGCAGTGGTCGTTGTGGCAGTCAGTTATAAATGGAAACAAAACACATTTTTGAGTATCCTGATTGGAACAGTCTGTTATATGGTGCTTCTGCGGATTTTCTAGTTCGCGCATAAAAAATGGCTAAAAATCAGGGGTTGCAACCATCGGTTGACAAATTGTCCGTGCGGCTTTCTTGTGTGTAACGGAGAAAATGCGTACGATAGGAACATCAAATTTGCCATGCGGATGGCAGGAGGAGGCGCTTATGATATTAGCGGATAAGATTATTAACTTGCGAAAAAAGAATGGTTGGTCTCAGGAAGAACTGGCGCATAAATTAGGAGTCAGACGACAATCCATTTCCAAATATGAAGGGGCACAGGCAGTTCCGGATTTGGATAAAATATTGAAGCTTAGTCAGATCTTTGGTGTGACAACGGACTATCTCATTAAAGATGAGATGGAAGAGGAGATTTATACCGGGGAGGATTCTTATGAAGAAGATAAACCACAGTATAAAGTGACGATGGAAATGGCAAGTGAGTTTCTGCAGATCAGAAAAGAGGCTGCAAAAAGAATCGCATTTGCAACGTGGCTCTGCGTGATATCACCAATCTGTCTGATCGTGTTAGGGGCAGCCAGCGAAGTGGAAGCGTTTGGAATCGGAGAAGATTTTGCAGGTGGAGTTGGAATGTGTGTGATGTTCATACTGGTTGGAATTGCGGTTGCGATTTTTGTATGTACCGATATGAAACAGAAGAAATTTGAATTTTTAGAGACAAAATGCTTCGAGACTGAATATGGAGTGACAGGGATGGTGAAGGAACGCAAAGAACAGTTCCATGAGCGATATGTCCGTTACAATGTGATTGGTGTTACATTGTGTATATTTTCTGTGATTCCGCTTTTTGGCGGTCTAGCTATATTCGGTGACCGGGACTTCCCGATTGTATGTATGGTAGGGATTATGCTATTTCTGATTTCTTGTGGTGTATATTTCTTTGTGCTGGGAGGAACGCAGATGGCTGCCATGGAGAAACTTCTTGAAGAAGGCGATTATACAAGGGCAAAAAAGAAAATCAGCGACAAGATGGGCGCATTTTCACTTGCGTATTGGCTTGGTTCAACAGCGATTTTTCTTGGTATCAGCTTTATCACGAACGATTGGAAAGATGCTGGGATCGTATGGCCGATTGTCGGCGTATTGTATGCGGCTGTACGTGTGATTGTGGAGCATGTATGCAGTAAGGAAAAATAGCCATTATATATGAGAAAGGGCTGTTGCTTAATTTGTGGCGACGGCTCTTTTTATTTCCAAAATAGTGGTTGACTATTTCTTTTTTACTATTATAATAGTTCTAAAAAGAACTAATTGAAAGAAGGAATCGAGAAATGAAACTTCAGACGCCATCCAATGTCTTTGACATGACGAAATGTCTGATGAAACTACAGGAGAAATATCTGGAAAGTGTGCGGTATGAGTTTAATCTTAGCCGCATCGAGATTATTATTCTAACGTTTCTGTATAATAACCCTTCCTATGATTCTGCGCGGGATATCGTGGAATTCCGAATGCTACAGCGGGGAAATGTGTCTGCGGCGGTCGATACTCTGGAGAAAAAAGGATATCTGATACGATATACAGATTCGGATGACAAGCGGATCGTACACCTGAAACTCACGGAACAGACAAACGATATTGTCCATGCCATTGAGGAAAAGCAGGAAGCACTTGTATCATGTATCTTTGCAGGATTTTCGGAGGATGAAAAGAAGAATTTTGCAGCATACAATGCGCGACTGTATCAAAATGTAATGTCACATTTGAAATAACGGAAAATCATCAATTATATAGTAGAAATGAGGAAAAGAAATGAAACAACAAAATGAAAACGAGGAATCAAATGCTGTATCCGTGTCCGTACAATCCGACCGTACATTTTTAGCGACAGAGCCAATCGGCAAGCTGCTTGCGAAGCTGGCACTGCCGACAATCGCCGCACAGTTGATTAACATGTTATATAACATTGTTGACCGTATCTATATCGGACATATTCCGGATACGGGGGCGATGGCACTGACCGGCGTGGGCGTCTGCATGCCGCTGATCATGATTATAACTGCCTTTGCGGCATTAGTTGGAAATGGCGGCGCACCTCGTGCGACAATCTTTATGGGTAAAAATAAGAAAGACGATGCGGAGAAGATACTTGCCAACTGTTTTACGATGCAGATACTCTTATCCATTATTCTGACGGTAGTTTTGCTGATCTGGAACCGGGATTTCCTGCTCGCTTTTGGAGCAAGTGCAAACACGATTGAGTACGCGGCATCCTATATGAATATCTATGCACTCGGAACGATCTTTGTACAGCTTACCCTCGGCATGAATGCATTTATCACAGCGCAGGGTTTTGCGAAGGAAGGCATGCTCTCTGTATTGATCGGTGCAATCGCGAACATTATATTGGATCCAATCTTTATCTTCGGCCTTCATATGGGTGTCCGGGGAGCTGCACTTGCGACAGTGATTTCCCAATGCTGCTCCTGCATCTGGGTAATAAGCTTTCTGTTCGGGAAGCGGACAACGCTCCGTATCCGCGGCAAAAACATGGGATTGAAGGCAGCGTATATTCTTCCGTGTCTGGCACTCGGCTCTGCAATCTTTATTATGCAGGGCAGCGAGAGTATTATATCGGTATGCTTTAATTCGTCTCTCCTGAAATACGGTGGGGATATCGCAGTCGGTGCGATGACGATCTTAACAAGTGTGATGCAGTTTGCGATGCTTCCTCTGCAGGGCTTGGGACAGGGCGCCCAGCCGATCATCAGCTACAATTATGGTGCGAAAAATGCATCCAGAGTCCGGGCTGCATTTAAATTACTGCTGAAGGTCAGCCTGCTATATTCCACGATTCTGTGGTTGTTTATCATATGCTTCCCGAAGGTTTTTGCATCGATTTTTACGACAGATGCAACCTTGATTGCATTTACCAAGGATGCGCTCCGTTATTACCTTGCAGCATTATTCATGTTTGGTATCCAGATTGCCTGTCAGATGACATTCAATGCACTGGGAAATGCACCGGCATCCATTCTTGTTGCGATTATGCGTAAATTTGTGCTCCTGCTCCCGCTTATTTTCATTCTGCCGCATATCATTACAGCAGATAAGACGATGGCTGTTTATTTGGCAGAGCCGATCGCGGACGTGCTTGCGGTGACATTTACATCAATCCTGTTTTCGTTCCAGTTTAAGAAAGCCTTGCGGGAGATTTCATAATTGTGTCTGAACATGAATGATTTACATATAGTTAACATGAGATTGCTTGCAATATATAATCTTGATATGGTACACTGAAAAGCAATAAGTAACAGGGGAGGAAATGAGATGAAGAGAAGGTTATTATGTGTTGTAATGGTTGTTGCGATGGCGTTGTGTCTTGCAGCATGTGGAGGTTCGGATTCAAAAAATGCGAAGATTACATCTGCGTGGTCAATTGTCGAAATGACAGTAAATGGGAAGTCTATGACATATGATGATTCAAACCGGGATGCAAAGGCACCACAGTTTTCGTGTGCGGATGGAACGAATTTTACATTTACAAACAGTGGAAAGGCGCACACGGGAACACTGGAAAAATCAGGTGAAAAATACATCCTGCATTACAGTGATTCGAACAAAACGATGGAAGCGACGATTTCCGGAAAACAGATGACAATCGTGATTTCAGGGAGCGACAGCATGCGTCTGGTGTTCGAAACAAAGTGATGAAACTTCAGGATTGACAGACCGGCAATACGGGCGTATAGTTACATACAGAAAAAGGGAATGAGGTTCTCCCTCGGGTAACCGGAACTGCTTATAAAGCTGATGACTTCTACGATATTGATCGCAGAAGGTGTCAGCTTTTTTTGAGCTTAAAAGGAGGAAAAATATGTTAACATCACTTGCACTTATCTTTCTGGTCGGACTTGCGATGTCCGCCATCTGTAAACAGATCCGCCTGCCGGGCATCATCGGCATGCTGGCGACAGGAATCGTACTCGGTCCCTATGTGCTGGATCTGTTGTCCCCGTCGATTCTTGGAATCTCCGCAGATCTGCGGAAATTAGCGCTTATCATCATTCTGCTCAAGGCAGGATTGTCGTTGAACCTCTCGGATTTAAAGAAGGTGGGACGCCCGGCAATCCTGATGTCGTTTGTGCCGGCATCGTTTGAAATCTGTGGGTATATTCTGTTTGCGCCGATGATCCTCGGCGTGACACGTGTCGAGGCAGCCGTTATGGGTGCCGTCATGGGTGCGGTCTCCCCAGCCGTCGTTGTACCGCGTATGGTGAAACTCATGGAGGAAGGCTATGGAACGAAGAAAGGTATCCCACAGATGATACTGGCGGGGGCATCGTGCGACGATATCTTCGTGATCGTGTTATTTACAACATTTTTGCAGATGGCACAGGGCGGACATGCAAATGCGAAGGATTTTATCAATATCCCGATCTCAATCGTGTTAGGAATCGTACTCGGTTGTATCGTCGGCTATCTGCTGTACCGGTTCTTCGAGCTTGCGTATAAGAAGAATCACTGCGTTCGTAACTCAACGAAGCTGATTGTGATCTTAGGTATGTCGTGTCTGCTGCTTGCAATCGAGGAGTGGGTGTCTGCATATGTGGCAGTGTCCGGACTTCTGGCAGTTGTCAGTATGGCATGTATGCTTAAGGTGAAGAGCACGACATTTGTGTCGAAACGGTTGTCAGAGAAATTCGGTAAGCTGTGGATTGCCGCAGAGGTAATCCTGTTCGTGCTGGTTGGAGCGGCAGTTGATATCCGGTATATGGCAAAGGCTGGGGCAATGGCGCTTTTGATGATTGGGGCAGCGCTGCTGTTCCGCGCAGTCGGTGTCTGCATCTGCATGCTTGGTACGAAGCTTACATGGAAGGAACGGCTATTCTGTATCATTGCGTATCTTCCGAAGGCTACTGTGCAGGCGGCGATTGGGTCAGTTCCTCTGGCAGCCGGGCTTTCCTGCGGTACACTTGTGCTTTCAGTTGCGGTCATGGCAATCGTGATTACAGCACCGATCGGCGCGCTCAGTATCGACAGCACATATAAACATTTACTGGAAAAAGAGTAAACATGGGACTTTTCCGTGCCCTGAATCATCTAATAGGTGTATGGACATACAGAATATAAAACTCCGGAGGGAAGGGAGTGAAACACATGAAGAAAGAAGCCTTTGGTGAACTTGTGATTTCGAACCAGGAAAGCTGGTACCGGATCGCCAAAAGCTACTTATGCAATGATGCGGATTGTGCTGACGCGATTCAAAATGCGATCGTGCATGCATTTGAGAATCTGTACAGCCTGCGCAATGATAAGTATGCGAAAACATGGTTTATAAGAATTCTGATCAACGAATGTCATCAGGTCATACGAGAGAATAAGAAGGTCGTAACTTGGGAGGAATATCAGGAAGAAGGCCGGGAAGCGGAATACATACGTGGGTACGGACAGTATTCGGAATTGTATGAAAGCATCATGCGGCTGAAGGAGAATGAGCGGACCTGCATTATTTTGTATTATTTTGAGGAGTACAGCATTCGGGAAATCGCGCAATGCCTCGAGTCTACCGAATCGGCAGTCAAGAAACGTCTGGTGCGGGCAAGGGAGCATTTGCGAGGAATATTAAAGGCAAAATCGGCATGAAGGTCAGAACACCGGGATGATTGAAACGGGTAAAGGAGGTAATGTGTTATGGATATTGATAGAAATAAAATCAATGAGATGAAATCAGAGTGTCTGCAAATGCCGGATTATATCCGGGATATGATCGAGGAGACGGTCGAACAGCAGTTGAAGAAAAAACAGCGTTACGGTAAGAAAATGTGGAGAGTTGCAGCCGCGATTCTTGCTTTTGCCTGCGTGGGCGGAGGAACCACACTGGCGGCTACAAAGTTATACAAAATGCATCTGGAGCAGCAGGGGAAATATGGCTCTACATTGATCTATGGAGAGGCAACCAATACCGATGCGACGGATACCGACGCGGAAGTGAATCAGAATGCACTGTATACGTTGGATGTTTCCTACGTACCGGAAGGTATGACGGTAGATGGGTTGGATGATATTTATGCAGATGGAAATAATTATGTGAAAAAAGTTTCAGTTTATAAAAAGGATACACCATATATGGGAGGCGTTTCGTTTACATTTTTGAAAATGCCGGCGGATCAGCAGGTTTCCTTTGATCAAACACATGTTATTTCCACCAAAGAACTGGATATCGATGGCCGACAGGCAATTGTGATAGAAAGACAGGTTCTGGAATCAGCCAGACGACAGATTCAGTATGAGCTGTATGTCACATATGAAAACAATTATCTGTTAGGAATGTTTGTGTATGACGATACCGAACTTGATACTGCCATAGATATTGTAAAAGGATTGAAGCTTACCGCAACCGATGATCCGGAGGCAAAACGCAGAATCGTGGCGGAAGAATATACAGGGTAGGAGGAAGCAACTGCCGCAGCGCCTGTTTATGAGGCAGACGAAAACGCTGGCAAGAAGAACAGATTTACGGAAACTTCGAAAGAATCAATGGAAGAACATATGCATCAGGTCGGAGATAGCTTCAATGTACCGCAGTCTTCCCTGACGGCAAAGGTATCCAAGGTGGAATTACTGGATTCCCCGGATGCGATTGATGCAGCCTATGCGCTCGATCCGGTCAAAACGGATGCGGAAGGAAAGTTGCTCAACAATGTGATCGCCTATGAGAAATGTGGGAATGGTATAGATCAATTAGATGAGGTTGTAGAGACGAAGGAAGTAAAGGAAAAGATCCTTTATATCGAGGTTGCGTATACGAACACGAGTGACCAACAGACCGGAGATACCATGTTCCAATGCGGCCTGCTCTGGGCGAAGGAAACCGGAGATGGCTATGAAACGGTTGACGTCTATGCGAAGGATGATGTGGATTATGATAGTTACTATGGACAGAATTATCGTATTTCCAATGTACCGCTTTATTACTATAACGGAAAAAGTGCAGAGGAGAAAAATCATCTGATCCGGGTTCAGCCGGGTGAAACAAGAACGGTCACTTTGGCATTCCTTGTAACGGAGGATGAGCTGCCGTATCTGTATCTTGATCTTTTCTCCGGAAATGACGACTATACACAATTTAGTCAATCAGCATTGCTGTATGGATATGTAGATATTCGTCAGTAGTTTGAATTGTTATACGGAAAAATATGTGGAAGTTGAAAACGCTGTATGCAGGAATGTATACAGCGTTTTTGTTATAAAGCTTGAGAGTGACAAAACTGTCACTTAGTTTGTCACGCCCCCGTAATATATGTCTGATATAGTGTAGATATATTCATCAGATAATTGCAAAACATATACAATTACTTGGGTCATATATTTTTATCTGGATTCATTCTACATATACGATATGTTTGGAGTTTAGAAGTTCTTAATGTTCTATAAATATGCAAGCCATGTTTGGACACGATGTCCAAACAAACCGACACTGAGCCATGGATGGCGAATTGGCGGTGGTGGCGTAGCTTGCGAATATGTAGATTAGAACATTTAGAACTTCTTAGCTCCAATACATTGTATATAGAATGAACCAGATAAAAATATATGTTAATAAATTTTATGTTTTGCAATTATTTGAATAAATACAAACAACGGGGGAGCGATATGGAAAACTACACCAAACTTTCAATCAAATATCTAAAGTTTCAGAAAAAGCGAACAATCCTGACGATCCTAGGTGTCGCTTTAGCGTCAGGAATTCTGTTCGTGATATTAACCTTGTATTTCAGTAACTTCATCAATACCCGCGATGCACTTCGCAAGCAGGCAGATTACGAGATCGTGCTTCTGCCGGAGCAAAATCAGGATGTCTCGGCATTGCTCAAACAGGACTTCGTGAAGACGGCGTATCGTGGAAAATACTACGATTATTATTCGAACTCCTATATTGAAAATGCAATCTACATTAATGTGAAAAATCCTTACCGGTTGGACGCGAATGTGGAAACGATCGAGCAGACCTACGGTGTGAAGGCGCAATTAAACCAACAGCTCGCATCCTACTATCTGCAGGGCGACACCGGAAATGATACATACATTATTCTTCTGATGTTCCTGCTTTTGTCGTTCGTGATCGCAGTCATCGGAGTTGGAATCATCCGGACAACGATCCAGTTGAATACGATGGAACAGATCAAAGATTATGGAATCCTGCGTTGTATCGGAGCAACACAGGGACAGTTAAAAAGTGTGATATTCCGAATGGGATGCATGCAGGAGCTGCTTGGAATCCTTGGTGGAGTCGTGATCGGATTCCCAATTGCATATCTGGTTGGCTTATCCATGAATATCAAGGTTCGCCCGCATGTGCTTCCATTTCTGTATGTGCTGATTGTCTTTATCGGAGATCTGTTCTTCGTTATGGATGAGAATGGAAAACTCGTAAAGAAGATTTCGCCGATCGAGGCGGTGCGCGGGCAGACAAGCGGAACACGGAAGGTTAAGGCACGTAAGCAAAGCATTTTCGGAAAGATCTTCGGCGTGCAGGGCGATTATGCATACAAGAATCTGATGAGCAATAAGCGTCGGTTCTTAAAGACGATTGCAACATTTGCGTTATCAATCGCGGCATTTATCACGATCGCGACAATCTTCACTTCGTTTGTACAGATGCAGAAGCAGATTGCACCTTCTTACGGAGAGTATCAGGTGTATTTCTTCAACGAGGCAAATGATGAAGAGACCATAGATGCAGTGAAATCAGTACTCCCAAACGAAGAGACACTCACAGACATTGCACAGAACAAAGAAGTGAAGGATGTGAAAGCAGTATATGCAGCGACTATGAAGGCTGCGGACTTCGAAGAATTCCGGACACATTTCACAGAGGATTTCCGGCAGGAAACGTTGGAGGGACAGATCGTTGAACGATTGGAAACAGGTGAGAAATATAAAGACAATGCATCACCGGTGGATCGTGTGAGCGTGATTGGATATGGAGAGGAAGAGTATCAGAAATATGCGTCATATCTGGTCGAAGGAACGCTGGATGTCGATGAGAACGGAATTGTGCTTGTACAGAATGTGGAAGCAACGTTGGATGAAGGCATGGATGATGAATCCTATGATGCGATTGATCTGATTGCATCAACGGTGGAATATCCGGCGACGGATTATAAGCTTGGTGATACGATTAAGCTTTCGTGGGGGAATGACAAGAAGGTATATGAGATTCAGGGCATTGTCCGGATCGATAAGGATAAATTACAGACGCAGGGATTTGTAAAATGTATTGTACCGCTGACGAACTATTTCCGGATGACCGGACTTGAAAAATCGGATTCCACAGGTGTGAAATGTAAGCTTCGTTCGGACAATATCTCCGCTTCGCTGACATCGAAGCTGGTGAACGTGCTGGATAACTCAATGGGAGATTACTCGTATCCGGATGCCATTTATTCCGGGGCATTGTTTAGTACATCCATCAGCGCAATCAAATATATTCTTGCATTTGTGATTGTGATTTTATGTGTGAGTTCTCTGAATATCATCAATACGACAGCGAGCAATCTTTATCTGCGGCGGCAGGAATTCGCACAGCTTCGCGCAATCGGCGTATCGGTGCGGGAGCTTCGGAAGATGGTAATGCTCGAAGGTGTGATCTCCGTTATCTGTGCGAATGTGGTTGGTGATGTGCTTGGATTTGCAGTTATGATGCCGCTTGCGAAAGCAGCGCTGGTGTTGTTCATGGTGAAACTTACTTTCCCGATTATCGGTGCGGTGATTGGATTTGTGCTTTCCGTACTTGTAATGTGTGGATCCATCTATATACCGATGAAGCGGATGACAAACCGGATCGCGGATGATCTGAACGCAGCCGGGGATTGATTAGGAGTTTGGTTGAAGCTGGATTTAGACAGGATTGGGACTGAATTGGGGCAAAAAGCCAAAATAGAGGAAAATCCCCCAATGCAAAGAAGAAAGAAGCAAGCTGGATTGGGGAAAAAGCTGAAAAACAGAATATTTGCTCCAACGGGAAGAAGGAAGAAGCAAGCTGGATTGGGGGAAAGAGATAGAAAACAGGATATTTGCTCCAACAGGAAGAAAAGAAGAGAAAAACAGGTAGGAGTAAAGAAACAGAAAAAAGAAGAATTGCTCCAACAGAAAGAAATAAAATAACAAAAATAAAGATATCAGGAGGGAAATCAACATGGATATTGTAAAGATGGAACATGTCACGAAGATATATGGAAGCGGAGACACACGGGTTTGGGCGCTCGATGATGTGAATCTGACCGTGCAAAAAGGAGAAAGTCTGGCAGTGGTCGGAGCGTCTGGCTCCGGCAAGTCCACACTGCTGCATGTCATGGGCGGTGTCGACACGGTTACGAATGGAAAAGTAATCGTGGACGACCGGGATATCACAACATTGAAGGATGAGGAAATGTCGGTGTTCCGCCGGAGAAAAATCGGATTTGTATTTCAGTCGTATCATCTGATTCCAGTTCTGACTGTGGAGGAGAATATTCAGATGCCGATTCTGTTGGATCATAAGAAACCGGATCGGGAGTACATCGACCATGTCATTGAGATGCTTGGTTTGAAAGACAGACGGAAGCATCTGCCAAACCAGTTGTCCGGCGGACAGCAACAGCGCGCGGCAATCGCGCGGGCACTTGCAAACCGCCCGTCTCTGATTCTTGCCGATGAGCCGACCGGAGCACTTGATTCTACAAATGGAAATGAAGTTATGGCGCTGCTGCAGGACTCTGTAAAGAAGCTGAATCAGACCCTTGTGCTGATCACACATAACATCGATCTTGCCAGAGAGGCAGACCGCATCGTGCGGATCACAGATGGTAAGCTGACCGAGGAGTGAGCAGGAAAACGATAGGTTGTTAGAAAGACGGACTTAGATAGGTGAAGAGAACTTTGTGAGATGCCTAAAAGACAGGGAAAAACAGGGCAGAATTAAAGGAGAGAAAATGATGGCAAATAAGTCAGGATGGAAAAATCAACAAAGCAAACATCAAAGAAGAAATCACCATTTAAGAGAGATTATCCTTGCTATTCTGGTGGTTTTGAGTGTAGCTGCAACTGTATGTCCGTATTCCGCACAGGCGGCGACACCGAAGGTATTGGTTTCCGGTTACAAAGTATCAGCCGCGACGATCTATTCCGGAGATAATTTTAATCTGACTCTGGAGATTCTGAATACTTCCAAGAACAAAGTCAAAAATATGAAAGTGACAGTCGCTTCGGAAGGTGGCGAGATCATCCCGGTTACTGGAACAGGAAGTGCTTATGTGGCAGAGATTGCTGGAAATGAAACCAGTGAGCAGACATTTTCCATGCAGGCGGCAGCGGGACTTGCAGAGAAGACGTACAAGCTTTCTGTGAAGATGGGGTACGAGAATACTTCCGGCGAGGCATTTGAGATGGAGGATACGTTGTATCTGCCAGTATATCTGAAGCAGCGCATATCTGTGACAGATGTTATGACAGATGATGCGAAGGTCGGTGACGAGGTGGAGATTACCGCGCAGGTCAACAACCTCGGCGAGGGCATGCTCTACAATGTAAATGCCCGCGTGGAAGGAAAACACGTGGAGAAGCAGGAGACATACATCGGCAATATTGACACAGGAAAAAGCGGCAACGTAGATCTTCTGGCAAAGGCAGTCATGGTAACTGATTTTGAAGAGATGGCAAAACCGGAGGATTGGATCATTGTGACCTACGAAGACCGGAATGGCAATAAGCACGAAGAAAAAGTGGATGTATCCTTCTACATTGAGACGGTCGATTACGAAGATCTGGAGGTCTTGAAGGAAGCACCGGAGAAGACCGGACCTGTCACATGGCAGATTCTCCTGATTTGCGCCTGCGTGCTTGCAGTCGGTGTATTCGTGGGTGTAACTATTAACAAAAAACGTTCACGATAAGGTGAAATGGAGAAATCGCAAATCCCCAAAAGTGTAAATTGAGTTGTTCAGAAATACATATTCTAAAGCAGACCATTGAAGCACGCTGGCACTTAGCGAACGGCAAACTTGTTTGACGTGAGTTTAGTACCATTGCGTGATGAAGTGAGCGAGAGGAGAGCGCATATGAACCATAGGTTCATATTTAGGATGCGCTCGACGATTTACCGCCGAACGAAAGTGAGGGGGTGCTACCCGTGCGTGTCTGCATAGAATTGTATTTCTGAACAACTCACGATAAACTATATGGATTTGCGAAAAGGAGGAATCCATGAAATTTATCATGCATTTAACAATTCAAAATATCAAGCGTAGAAGGGTGCGAACCATCCTGACTCTCCTTGGCGTGATGATCGGTGTGGTAGCAGTTGTCTCTTTGCTGTCGCTCGGAATGGGCGTGAAGCGGGAACTCCTGCAAGGCTATGGTGATGATGCTTCGATTCGGCAGATCACCGTGCAGACACCGGAGAACAACCAGAACAAGAAAATGCTTCTGACCGACCATACCATAGAGAAGCTTGCAAAGCTCGACAAGGTTGCGAATGTCTATCCGCGCTATGAAGTATTTACGAATATTCAGGTCGGTCAATATACCGCGTATACGAATCTGGTTGGTATCCCATCGGAGCAGTTATCAGCAATCGCGCTGACCGATACATCCAGCCTGTCGGAGCATGCGCGGAAACCAGAGCTGGTGATCGGAAATGCGCTGGGTTACATGTTCTTCCACGAAGGATCTATGACCAGCTACCAAGACGGAAAAGGCGACCTGAACGCATGGATTGGCGAGAAGGCGAAGGTTTCACTGGGACTTGATGAAAATGGAATCACAGATCGGCTGACGATCGCGGGAGTGATGCAGGGGGACGCAGACGAGTTCAGTGAGCAGTCGCAGAGCATTTATTGCGATATTGATGTGCTGCGCGCATATCTGAAGAAACATGCAGCACAGGGAAATGTGCTTGGGCAGCCACTCGACAAGAACGGAAATGCATACACCTCGTGGGTGTATTCAAGCGTGGTTGTCGAAGTCGGTAAGATGGAAGACGTTGAGTTTGTTGTCAAGAAATTACAGGATATGGGATATCAGACAACGAATATGAAGGAGTACCGTGATACAGCGATGCGTACAGTACGAATGCTGGAGTTGTTGCTGGGTGGCATCGGACTTATTTCGTTCCTTGTTGCAGCAATCGGTATCAGCAACACAATGACAACCGCTGTTTATGACCGGGTTGCGGAGATTGGAACATTGAAGGTACTCGGCTGTGAGAAGCGGGAATTGATGGCAATGATCTTGCTGGAAGCAGGTATTTACGGACTTGTTGGTGGTGCGTGTGGCGTGGTATTGTCACTGCTTTTTGGGAAGATTATCAACCGAATCGCAGTATCTGTATTGCTTTTAGAAGCAGGTACGAAGATTGCTGTGATTACGCCAAAGCTTGCATTATCAGCAGTCGGAATGGCGATGCTGCTTGGAACAATTGCAGGTTATTTCCCATCACGATGGGCGGCAAAGCTTTCACCGCTTACAGCGATGCGGAGAGATTGATAAATAAGAAATGTGACGTATCATCTGAAATGGTGGTGCGTCTTTTTCATATTGATGGTATAATAAGCGTAAGAATACCAAGTAATATAGAAGGAATCGGGGATTATGGCACATAAGATATTGATGGTGGAGGACGATTTTGCCCTCGCAATGGGAACGGAATATGCGCTTACTTCGGAAGGCTATGCGGTGGCAACCGCAGGAAATCTGGCACAGGCACGTGAAAAATTCGACGATAGCATCGACCTTGTGCTGTTGGATGTGATGCTGCCGGATGGAACTGGATTTGAGTTTTGCAAGGAACTTCGGGAGAAGAACAGCGATGTCCCGATTATATTTCTGACGGCGGTTGCAGAGGAAGCAAATATTGTTCAAGGGCTGGAGATTGGGGCGGATGATTATGTGACGAAACCGTATCGTGTGAAGGAATTGCTGGCGCGGGTAGCAGTGAATATCCGGCGTTATACGCAGGCACGGCAGACGAGTCAAGAAAATAGCAATCGTGTTGTGACATTTGGAAATACGGCCTTCGACGGCGAAGCATTTGTTCTGACACAGCATGGAGAGAAGCTTGATTGTACGACGAGCGAGCTGCGGTTGTTGCGATTTTTATTGCAGCATCGTGGACAGGTGATCAGTCGGAGTGCGATCATGGAACAGATCTATGATATTGATGGAGAGTTTTTCGAGGACAATACACTTTCGGTCTATATCAAACGGCTTCGACAGAAATTAGGGGAAGATGGAGCTTATATTGAGACGGTGCGTAGAATGGGGTACCGGTTCCGGAAGTGATCGCGAGTATACATGTGGATGATTGAGTTCGGAAGCGATTGTAAAAATATAAATATGCAGGCAAAAAGTTACGAATTACAACAATTTCATAAACGATTTTTCATATACGGCGGAATTGCGTACATTTTTTACGTTGTTTTTGCTGCATTGGTTTTGTGGCTGCGCGGCTGGCAGTTGTGGGTGACGCTGTTACTTGGCTGTCTGCTGCTTGGAAGTGCTTACGTGGCAGGGCGTCGTTCAATCGGTACTATGAGCCGGGAGCTACGGGCAATCGTAGATATTATGAACCAGATTCTCGAAGCACCGGAACAGGTTCCGGCAGAACCATATAAGCAGGGCGAACTTGGAGAATTATATACGAATCTGTACAAGCTGGTGCAGGCGTTAAAGGAGAGTAACCGCAAGGAGCAAGAGGAGAAGATCTTTCTGAGGGATATCATGTCGGATATTTCCCATCAGCTGAAAACACCGCTTGCGTCGCTCACGGTATTTTTAGATCTGCTGTATGATGGACGCGTGCCAGATGTTGACAAACAGAAGCAGATGCTTTTGGAATCAAAAAATCAGGTCAGCCGTATGGAATGGATGGTGCTGTCCATGCTGAAGCTTGCGCGTATCGAGGCGGGGGCAATTCAGTTTGAGAAGCATCCGTGCAGTCTATATGCGATTGTGGCGCAGGCGAAGGAGAGCGTCGCATATCTGACGGAGAAACGCGGGCAGCAGATTGATGTGCAGATCGACGAGAAACAGATGCTTGTCTGCGATGGAGACTGGCTGACGGAAGCAATCATTAATTTGCTGAAAAATGCATCAGACTATTCCAGCGAGCAGACGACGATCCATATCTGGACGGAAGACAATCCGATGTACACGCGCATTTATGTGAAGGATGAGGGCTGCGGCATCGCGGAGTCTGAACTGAAAAATATATTCAAACGCTTCTATCGTATCAACAAAGCGGTCAATCCGAACAGTGTCGGAATCGGTCTTTCCCTGACGAAATCCATCGTCGAGGGCATGGGTGGTAAGATCTCGGTACGAAGCGAGCTTGGCTGCTATACGCAGTTTATCCTGACGTTTGTGCATACATAAATATGTTTGAGGGTATGTGGTAAGCATAGACAGATTTAACAGAAAACATTTGAGTTATTCCAATCAAAGTGTTACACTCATAGAGAAGTATTGTTGAAAAGCAAATAAATGAGGTGTAGATATGGAACAGACAGGCGGAAAGTGGATGTCTCTGATCGGGGCATACATGATCGTAAAGGGAATTGTCAATCTGATATTGGGATTTTCGGTTGGAAATATTGTGACGCTGCTAATCAGTGGTGTACTCGCATTCCTGATCATCAAGGGCGTGCCATATATGAATTATGTGACCGGCGCGTATCTGGCGTTGATGAGCGTGATACATATCATCCCGAATATTCAGGACCATCATTGGTTTTATCTGGCAGAGGGTATTATTGATCTGATTGCAGCAGTTGTGCTGTTCACAAGCGGAAAGACCAAAGAATCATAAAGCGAAAATAAAAACATGGAGGGAGCGAAAGTCCAGCCATGTTTTTCGTTTATATAAAATGGAGTGAAAATAAAATGAACGAACGATTAGACAAACAGATGGATTTTATCCGGGAGATCGACAAAGAGAAATTCATTACCCGGATGACAAAATTAACCGATGGAAAGCGCCGGGAAAATGATGCAGAACATGCATGGCATATGGCAATCATGACGATCCTGCTTTCCGAATATGCAAATGAGAAGATCGACGTGCTGCGAACGGTCACGATGCTTCTGATCCACGATCTGGTGGAAATCGATGCGGGCGATACTTACGCCTATGACGAGGAAGGCAAGAAGACGCAGGAAGCGCGTGAGAAGAAAGCGGCAGACCGCATCTACAATCTGCTTCCAGCGGATCAGGCGAAGAAACTGTATGATATCTGGCTGGAGTTCGAGGCGAAGGAGACGCCGGAAGCGAAGTTTGCACGCGCGATGGATAACCTGCAGCCGATGATGCTCACTGCAAGTACAGGTGGCTTTGACTGGAAAGACCGGGGCGTGCGTGCGGAACAGGTAATGAAGCGCAACGAGATCACGCCGGAAGGTTCGAAGACGTTGTGGGATTATGCATACGATAATTTCCTGAAGCCGAATATTGAGAATGGAAATCTACAGTAATGGAGGCGAAACATCGTGTCCGGAGAGACGAAAAGTAAGAAAAAATATGAGATTGATATGTGCAACGGTGCCATCCTGCCGAAGCTGCTGGCGTTCACGCTGCCACTGATGTGTTCGAGCGTGCTGCAGCTTTTATTCAATGCGGCTGATATCATCGTTGTTGGAAACTTTGCAGGGGATACGGCGCTTGCAGCAGTCGGAAGCAACACAGCGCTCATCAATCTGTTGACGAACTTTTTCCTGGGACTGTCAATTGGTGCAAATGTACTGGTGGCGCGGTTCTATGGTGCGAAGGCAGAGGAAGATGTCAGCGATACCGTACATACGGCGATGCTTTTGAGTGTTTTCAGCGGCATCATTCTGACTGTGATCGGTTGTATCGGAGCGAGACAGATTCTGATCTGGATGCAGACACCAGAGGATGTACTTCCGCTTGCGACAACGTATCTGCGCATTTATTTTATAGGTATGACATCCATGATGGTATATAACTTCGGCAGTGCCATCCTGCGTGCGGTCGGAGATACGAAACGACCACTTTACTACCTGTCGGCGGCAGGTGTTATCAATATTGGACTGAACCTGCTTTTTGTAATCGTGTTCCGTATGAGCGTGGCAGGTGTTGCACTGGCGACGGTTATTTCTGAGACGATCTCTGCCAGTCTGGTCATCCGCTGTATGATGAAGGAGAAGGGCAGTATCCGTCTGACGCCATCAAAGCTTCGCATTCATCCGAAGCGGTTTGCAGAGATTCTGCGGATCGGACTCCCGGCGAGTCTGCAGGGCGTGATTTTTGCGATATCAAATGTCATTATCCAGTCGTCCGTCAATTCTTTTGGATCGACGGTCGTTGCCGGGAATTCTGCGGCTAGCAATATCGAGGGCTTTGTGTATGTATCGATGAACTCATTTTATCAGGGTACGATCAGCTTCACGAGCCAGAATGTCGGCGCGGGCAAATACGAGCGTGTGAATAAAATTTTATTTACGGCACAGGCATGCGTGATCGTGACCGGTCTGGTGCTTGGCAATCTGGCGGTATTCTTCGGACCGGATCTGCTTGGATTTTATACGAGAAGTGCGGCTGTGAAAGCGGCTGGTATGAATCGTCTGAAGATTATATGTACAGTTTATGCGCTGTGTGGTATTATGGATGTCATGGTTGGCTCACTGCGCGGACTTGGGTATTCCGTGATGCCGACGATCGTATCTCTGATTGGTGCGTGCGGACTCCGACTGTTGTGGATATTTACATTTTTCCGCATATACGAGCAGTTCCATACACCGCAGTCGCTGTATCTGACCTATCCGGTAAGCTGGATCATCACGATCTGCGCACACGTGGTCTGCTTTGTGATTGTGCGTCGTAGGATAAGCAGGCGGTTGAAGACACAGAGCATGGCACAGTAACGCACAAACATATTTGGCATGCGGTATTCGATGATGCAGATCATGCGGATGGTACATGTTGTATGCAGAAAATAATTCTGGGAATAAATAAGGTATAAATTTTAATATAAAGGAGACTTACGATGAAACAGGGTATCATATTTGACATGGATGGCACATTGTGGGATTCTGCGGATGGAGTCGCAAAATCATGGACACAGGTGATTCAAAACGAGTATAAGAAAGATATGGCAGTTACCGAGCAGGATATCAAGCGGGTGATGGGCAAAACAATGGACGTGATAGGAGATATTTTTTTCCCGGAGCTTACTTTGGCGGAACAGAAATCTCTGGTTGGAAAATGCGGTGACTGGGAGAATGAGTATCTCCGCAGAAACGGAGGAAAACTTTACCCGGAGTTGGAGAATACACTGAAAAAACTCAAAGAACAGTATCATCTGTATATCGTAAGTAACTGCCAGAGTGGCTATATCGAGGCATTTCTGGACTATTATAATTTTGGACAGTATTTTGAAGATATTGAATGTTATGGAAATAACGAGAAGAGCAAGGGGGATAACATCCGTCTTGTGATGGAGCGAAATGGTCTGGAGCAGACCATCTATGTCGGGGATATCCAGGGCGATTATGATGCGACAATGCAGGCGGGGGCGACCTTCATTCACGCAAAATATGGATTTGGAACGATCAATACAGAAGTTGCAGAAATCGAGAAGTTCAGTGACCTTCCGGAAGTGGCTGCCAGAGTGTTTCAGGAGATGAAAGCGTAACTGCCGCAGAACAGGATGACGAATGTGCGCACAATGAAATAAGAGGGAGACTGGTAGATTGGAACAGACGATGCAGGCAGAAAAAACAGAAGTTATACGCACGGGAATTACAGGCAGTACGCTCAAGATCATTGCAATGATCACGATGCTGATTGATCACATTGGGGCAACCATTGTGTTACAGCTTGTCCAGCGAAATTCGGATAATTTTGATGCATTTGGAAATGTGCGTATGACAGGGATGGTTATCCTGTATTATGTTCTGCGTGGCATTGGCAGATTGGCATTTCCCATTTTTATTTTTCTGTTGCTAGAGGGATTTCAGTATACACATAACCGGTTTCTCTATATTGGACGACTGCTGCTTTTTGCGATTATTTCGGAGATTCCGTTTGATCTGGCAGTGAATCTGTCGACGAATAGCATCTTGAAAGGGCATGTATTGGAATTTACCAGCCAGAATGTATTCTTTACACTGGCAATCGGCATGATTGTGCTGACGGTATTGGAGGGACTGCGAGTCCTGCAAATAGATACGATTTTGAAAACGATTCTGATCATTGGTGTGACTGCGCTTGGGGCAGCACTTGCATATGCGTTGCATACTGATTATGGTGCGATTGGCGTATTGGCAATCTGTGCGGCGTATGGATTCCGGAATCAAAAAAAGGAACTGCAGATGGCAGTTCCCTGTATTGTATTATCGGTATTAAACATGTCAGAATTATGTGCGCTTGCGGATGCTGGTATTGTGCACTTCTATAATGGGAAGCGTGGCTTAAAACTAAAATGGGTATTTTACATATTCTATCCGCTGCATTTGCTGATTCTTGCAGGCATCTGCGTGCTGCTTTTTAAATAGAAAATATTATGCATAATTGTTATACATCAGACCACTGTAAACAGACTGCGTATAGGTTGCGGTCTGTTTTTCTTTTGCGTTCGGATATGTCACGATCAGGCGGTCGATGTAAGCGAGCGGATCTAAGGTCAGACGATTCACTGTCTTTCCGATATCTGCCCGAAGGCTGGAATTTTCTCCAAACAGTGTATTTAATGTATCGTACGAAATGCCGTTTGCCTGTGCAACATCAAACTGCATGCGATGATCCTCGCCAATGGTAATGCCGATGGAGGCAAGCTGTTCCTCATGACGTGTGACAATACCAGAGATATCGTGATAGAGGTTGCGGCTTCCAATCGAGGTTGGCTCGCCCTCCTCGGAGAGGGTAACTAACTGATTGTATGCATCAGTGAAATTTGTCATTTGATCGACAAGTAGACTTTTGTCCGGTGTGAACTGCACATTTACTGGTGTATCTGTGACCTTATGAAAATCAAATTCCGCAACTTGATTGATCGAGATATGATTGGAGGTTGAGGAATGCACCAGATCGTTGATGTAAAATCGCGCATTTTCCGGATAGGTCTGTATCTGATTGAGTCCGAAAGTATCAACTACTTCGGCACCCTGTTTTTTATCAAATGTAAAATATAAGGAAGAAACGGTCTCTGGCGTACCTGTATCCGCAGAAGCGAGCATAAGTGCACTCGTATTTCCTTCCTTTATAATAGAAGCGCGTACATCAATATGCCTGCGGTTGATCTGATCGGCAAGCTGTTCCTGCAAAGACAGGTTTGTATCAGCACCGGAAACAGACAATGTAAATGGGAGATTGCCATGTATCGTCTGCATGGAGAAGCTGTAGCTGCCCGGTGCAAGTGCCGTGCCGTCGGAATCAAGGTAAGTGCCGACATTTACCTGCTCGTTGGCAAGCTGGTCGATCTGCAGAGTCATATGATCCGGGAGTTCGCCAGACGCATGTGCACGGAAAGAACCAGATACCGCATCTGGATTATCTGTGAAGATCTGCTTCTTTGTGTAAAGCTCACTGTCTGGATTCGCCAACTGGTCGGTGATGTCACGCAGGGTTAGCGCCTGTTCCTTGATATCAATCATATGCTCCTGTCTCGATTCCGAGAGGGAAACCAGATAGAGCGGGGATGACTGATTGTATTTGGAAATACTGTTGTAAACCGCTTTGAGTTCGGAAGCCTTGTGCGTGCGTGTGCGACGCTTCGGTACAAGATCATGGTTTAAATAATTGTACACTTGTGATATATTCATATAAGAAGGCCTCCTTTCCCAATATAATGGTTTTGTTATAATTAAATATATTATAAATATCGTAAAAATTCAACTTTTTCCTTGACTTTATATGCAGGTTTTGTTATTCTAAAGCTTGCGATGGAAGAGGTCCTTTTTTTTTGCACGAAAAAAGAGGATTCTAAGATGTCATCTGTGAAAAAATAAATATGGAGGTGGACAGTTGTGCGTGTAAAAATTACATTGGCATGTCAGGATTGTAAACAGCGTAATTACAATATGACAAAGGATAAGAAAACGCATCCAGACAGAATGGAAACAAAGAAGTATTGTAAGTTCTGTAAGAAGCACACGATGCACAAGGAAACAAAGTAATCGGAGGAGTAGTCTATGTCAAAAAAAGAAGAGACTTCTTCACCTTCCTTGAAGAGAAGCTGGTTTCAGGAGCTGAAAGCAGAGTTCGGCAAGATCACTTGGCCGACAAAGGACAAGCTCGTGAGACAGTCTGCGGCTGTAATCGTGATTTCCGTAATTCTCGGATTTATCATTGCAGGTGTGGATTACCTGTTACAGATCGGTTTAACTTATATTGTTGGTTAGGTAGGTGAATGTATGTCAGAACTATTCGAAAACGAAGCTGCAACATCTGGAACACCAGAAAGCGGAATTCCGACCGATGGTGAGGCAAGATGGTATGTAGCTCATACCTACTCAGGTTATGAGAACAAGGTGAAAAATGATATCGAGAAGACTGTTGAAAACAGAAAGCTTCAAGAGCAAATCCTTGAGGTAACCGTACCGGTTCAGGAGGTAATTGAGACAACAAAGACAGGCGCGAAAAAGACAGTTCAGAGAAAGTTGTTTCCGGGTTATGTTCTGGTTCATATGTATATGAACGATGTTACATGGTATGTAGTTCGTAACACACGGGGTGTTACAGGATTTGTAGGTCCGGAATCCAAGCCGGTTCCTTTGACAGAGCGCGAGATGCGTGCGATGGGTATCGTGACTGAGGCACCAGTGGTTCACATTGATGTGGAAGTTGGCGATCAGATCAAGGTTATTACCGGAGCTTGGGAAGGCAATGTTGCTGTTGTTAAGGCAATTAACGAGAGCAAGAGAACCGTAACCATTGACGTTGACATTTTCGGACGTGCTACATCTGTTGAGATTGGATTTGGAGATATCCAGAAGATGTAAGAGGTTTAGGAGGTAGCTATAATGGCTAAGAAAGTAGAAGGATATATTAAATTACAGATTCCTGCAGGAAAGGCAACACCTGCACCACCTGTTGGTCCTGCACTTGGACAGCACGGTGTAAACATTGTACAGTTCACAAAGGAGTTTAACGCAAGAACTGCTGATCAGGGCGATATGATCATCCCTGTTGTTATCACAGTTTATGCAGATAAGAGTTTCAGCTTTGTAACTAAGACTCCACCGGCAGCAGTACTGCTTAAGAAGGCGTGCGGCCTTAAGTCAGCATCTGCAGCACCGAACAAGACAAAGGTTGCAAAGATTTCTAAGGCTAAGGTTCAGGAGATCGCTGAGCTGAAGATGCCAGACCTGAATGCAGCAAGCCTTGAGGCTGCTATGAGCATGATCGCTGGTACAGCTCGTTCTATGGGAATCGAAGTTGAGGACTAATAAGAAATAATCGTAGGAGGGTCGCTCCCGCAAAAACTACAGGAGGTTTATTTGAATGAAAACAGGTAAGAGATATTCAGAAGCTGCAAAGCTTATTGAAAAGACAAAAACATATGACTTAGAAGAGGCTGTTGCACTCGTTAAGAAAACAGCTAGCGCAAAGTTTGATGAGACAATCGAAGCTCACTTCCGTTTGGGCGTAGATGGTCGTCATGCAGACCAGCAGGTTCGTGGTGCAGTTGTTCTTCCTCACGGAACAGGTAAGACTGTAAAGGTTCTCGTATTTGCTAAGGGTAACAAGGTAGACGAGGCTCTTGCAGCAGGCGCTGATTACGCAGGTGGAGATGAGCTTGTACCAAAGATCCAGAACGAAGGCTGGTTGGATTTTGATGTTGTTGTTGCTACACCAGATATGATGGGTGTTGTTGGACGTCTTGGACGTGTCCTTGGACCAAAGGGCTTGATGCCAAATCCAAAGGCTGGTACAGTTACTATGGACGTAACAAAGGCAATCAACGATATTAAGGCTGGTAAGATTGAGTACAGACTTGATAAGTCAAACATTATCCACGTGCCAATTGGAAAGGCTTCTTTCACAGAGGAGCAGTTAACAGACAACTTCCAGACTTTAATAGATGCAGTTGTTAAGGCTAAGCCTGCAGCAGCAAAGGGACAGTACATTAAGAGCTTAGTAGTAGCTTCTACAATGGGTCCTGGCGTAAAGCTGAACGTTACAAAGTACTAAGATTTAGCCGTAACAGAGAAAAGAGTGTGAATGGATTCCGACACGGAGTGCATGCGCACTCTTTTTTTCTTGCTTTTCAGACGCAATAATAGTAAAATTAAAGTACTTGAGACATCGAGAAAGTAATTTATACCAAGGGGGTACAGACAATGGAAAAGGAACAGATTGTAACGAAACTTACGGAAGTGATTCATGATGTGTTACCGGAATTGGATGAGGTAGATATGCATGCAAATATGGTAAACGAATATGGCGTGAATTCCGTATCTTTGATTCGCCTGCTCGTAGCAGCAGAAAGCAAGTTTGATATTTCATTTACCGATTATGAGCTTGCACTCAGCGATTACGATTCGTTCAGCGATATTGCAGCAGTGATAGCGGAAAAATTAGCATAGATTGGGAGGAACAGTAAAATGGCAGATATGAAAAAATTACCAGTAACATATCCAATGATTACATCTTGGCAGTGGCATGCAACACTGTTTTCCATTCTCTCAGATGATGAGAATGCAAAGAAATGGATTTTCAGCAACTACATTCAGCTTCGTTGCTACAACATTCAGGAGATCTTCACAGGCGATGATATGCTTCTCGCAGATATGATGCCAGGAAGCAGCGCATTGAAGCAGTGTCCATACCTGATGTTCTCACTTCTTACGAAAGAGCAGATTCAGAGCTATTGTGGAAACATCATTGATTTCATTATCAAGACTATCGACCTGAATGGATATGTATATGGCGTATTTGATGAGGCAAAGATTTTGTGTGATGCAGAGGTAGATTACAAGTTCCCTCATGAGTTATTCATCTATGGATACAACCGTGACGAGGAAGTATTCTATGTAGGAGACTTCACATTCCAGGATCATTATTCATATAACACAGTCAGCTTCTCTGATCTGGAGCGTGGCTATGAAGTTATCACAGAGCAGGATGACCATGTATTTAAGGATGATCACAAGGGTGGCCGTGGATTGTATGTTGTTATGAAGAACACTGAGCATCCAATCTATGAAGTGGATATCGAGCTGATTAAGCAGACAATCAGTGAGTACCTGAATTCTCAGGATACAAAGGATCATTTCCGTATGCTTCGTAACCGTTTTGATGATACAACATTTGGTATCAAGGTTTATGACAAGGTGCTTGCACAGATCGAGAAGCAGCTGCATGCAGAGGAGCCAGATTTCGATATCCGTGCATTGCATGTAATGTATGACCATAAGGTTTTGATGTTAGAGCGTATTAAGTATCTGATGAATCACGGATTCCTGAAATACAATGAGGATACGATCAATGAGTACCAGACGGTTGTTCGTAATATGCTGACCGCTCGTAACCTGCTTGTCCGTATTTCTATCACAGGTGAGATTGAGTCTTCAGTCAGATTCAAGACATACCTCGATGCAGCAAAGGAGAAGGAAATCAGCATTCTCTTCCGTATTCTTGCAGAACTGGAAGATAAATAATATGACAAAGATTCATGTATCGGTTGTAAAAGTAAATCGTGAATACTTAGAACAACATTTTGATGAATTGGTTGAACGCTTATACCCGGAACGAAAGTCCCGGGTATTGGCTTTTCGTAGGCGGGAACCAGCATATACATCGATCGTAGCAGGTTTATTGTTGCAGACACTTGTAGAAGAAAAGCTTGGTATCTCCCCACAGGCATTGGTGCTTGAAAAAAACGAGAATGGAAAGCCAACGGTACAGGGACATCCAGCGTTTTATTTCAATCTCTCCCATGCGGGTGATTATGTCGTGCTGGCGCACGGTGATGTGCCCCTGGGGGTCGATATCGAGCAGATCCGGGAAAAGGATAATCTGCGTGTTGCTAGACGTTGCTTTACCGAGCGGGAGTATGCTTATGTATCCGGACAAAAAGAGGTGGTATCTCAGGAGACGGCAGGTGCGCCTGGTGAGGTGGCGGAGAAATTGGGGTTCGAGCCGGATGACAGTTTGTGTGCAGAGCGGTTCTTCTATCTATGGACGATGAAAGAGGCATATCTGAAGCTTACAGGCGATGGAATCAGTGTGCCGCTCAATTCCTTTGAAATCGATCCGGTGCAGAAAACCGTCATTGGTACATCGTACCGGTATTTTATGCTTCGGATGGATGATTATTGGATTTCTGTGTGTGCGGAGGGGGATTGTACCGTGGAATACAGGCTGGATTCCTGCATCCGTTTTTGAGATGGTCGGTTATGCCGATCTTATGGAGACATCCAGGTTTGTACGTTTGGACTTTTGAGGATTTTGAAATTTGAAATTTGAATTCAATTTTGTTAAGAAATCGCTTGACATTTAGTTGAAACTACGATAGAATATCATCTGTTGTGAGACACAACACAGATGCGGTCGTAGCTCAGCTGGATAGAGCACTTGGCTACGGACCAAGGTGTCGGGAGTTCGAATCTTCTCGGCCGCATAACTTAAAGCTTTCCAATTTATTGGGAAGCTTTTTTTCGTATAAATAAGGCAGATAAGACGGAAGTTTCAATCTATAATTTTATAGTTAATATGCGAGCCATCAAAATGTAAATAAGGATGCAACATATCAACGAATTCTCAAGCAGACCATTGGAGCACATCAGCACTTAACGAGGAAAGTGACAATTCGTAGAATTGATACTTTGCGAGTTTAGTGTCTGCTATGTGCGGAAGTGAGCGAGAGCGGGTCTGCGGAGAATTACGTTGTATGTTGCATCCTTAAAATATATTAAATGGCTCGCAATTCAAAATAAAAAAGACGATCGAACCTCGACCGTCTTATGAACTGGGCTACCAGGATTCGAACCTGGAAAATGCTGGAGTCAGAGTCCAGTGCCTTACCATTTGGCGATAGCCCATCATTATGAAGTTTGGAGACTCTTTTGTGTCTCACAAGATGGTATTATATTACATGTCTTTTGAAATTGCAAGCCTTTTTTGAAAAAAATTTACAAAAAGTTGAAACATACTACAATTCCGCCTACTTGTCAGGAATTGGATAAATAATTGTTTGACAAACGGAAACAAATACTATATGATTGCTTACGTTGAACGCTAGGAGAAAACAAAGATTTTTGTAAATCGATTGCGTAGTGAACAACCATTTGAAAGGAAGTAAGTATGAGTAGCGTAATATATGTGGTTCCGTGGGCCATTTGTGATACAGAAAGCATATATGTGAAGAAAGTCAAGGGCGACGATGTACAGGTGCCAGAGAAGGGCAGTGAGTTTAATTCATGGTGCATTCGAAACGTGATTGCAAGTCCGGATCGCAGAACAAAGGATACGTATGCGATTGTGGATGTATTCAATGGCTATAAGGAAAAGATGAATGAGAAGGGCATGTCTGTGTTCTCACTTACCAATTCACAGGATGTATTGGAAAATCTGGGCTTCCAGAAAGCAGATGATACAGAGGCATCATTTATAAAGAATAAAGTTTTGAAGTTGAATAAGGACAAGAAAAAATAGACCACGCATGTTTGTGGTCTATTTTTTAGAAAGTAGGAAAAAATGATAGAAATTGGAAAATGGAATGATCTGAAAGTCATTCGCTCGAAAGACTTTGGTATATACCTTGGTGAAGAGGACAGCTCGACGGCAGAGACGGTGCTGCTTCCGAGAAAACAGGTGCCGGAGGGTGTGAAAGCCGGTGCATCCCTGCGCGTCTTTATTTACCGTGATTCACAGGACCGAATCATTGCGACAACGAATACACCATTGATCACAGTCGGTGAGGTAAAGAAGCTGCAGGTAAAGAGCGTGACAAGCTTAGGTGCATTTATGGACTGCGGGCTGGAACGTGACGTGCTGCTTCCATTTAAAGAACAGACGGCGAAGGTGGAGGCTGGGAAGTCCTATCTGGTGCGGATGTATGTGGATAAATCCGGACGTCTGGCAGTGTCAATGAAGATAGGAAAAGAATTGCAGCCAATCGAAGGCTACGAAGAAGGACAGGATTTCGTTGGAACCGTGTATGAGTTCAAGAAGGATTTTGGTGCATTTGTGGCAATTGACGACAAATATCCGGGACTCATCTATACAAGTGAATTGTATGCGCCAGTGCGGGTCGGCGATGAAGTACATGGCAGAATCGTAAAGATCCGTCCGGATGGAAAGGCAGATCTCGCGTTGCGGAAGCTTGCGTATGCGCAGATGGAAGAGGACAGTGAGATGGTATATGCCGTTATAAAGAGTTATAAGGGCGTTTTGCCGTTTACAGATAAGGCAGATAAGGATATAATCAAGAAGGAGTTCGGACTCAGTAAAAACGCGTTTAAGCGCGCCTGTGGACGTCTCTTAAAAGAGGGAAAGATCCGCATTACGGAGAAGACAATCGAACTCGTTGATTAGATAACATTTATAGGAGGTACTTATATTATGAAGACAGTGATTCAGACACCAAAGGCACCAGCCGCAATCGGACCATATTCACAGGCGATTGCAGTTGGAGATATGATTTATACATCAGGTATGATTCCAATCATTCCAGAAACGGGCGAGCTTGAGACAGGCGATGTTAAGGCACAGGCGAAGCAGGCAATCGGAAACCTGATTGCGTTGTTGAATGAGGCAGGCAGCGATGCGGAGCATGTGGTAAAGACGACGGTATTTATTAAAGATATGAATGATTTTGCGGCAGTGAATGAAGTATATGCAACGTTCTTTGAGAAAGACTGTCCGGCACGTTCGTGTGTGGAGGTTGCAAGACTTCCAAAGGATGTGAAGATTGAAATCGAAGCAATCGCAATCAAAAAATAATATAATAAGTATATTGAACAGTAAAAACAAGTGAAAACGCTCGATTATGTTATTTTCTGCTTGCATAATTACATATGAGTGGTAAAATAAAGGGCAGATAATACGCATGAGGGAAAGGAAGTAATAAATCATGAGCAAAAATATTGATTGGTCTTCACTCGGCTTTGGCTATGTGCAGACAGACAAGCGTTTCGTATCAAACTATAAGAACGGTGCATGGGATGATGGTGTACTGACCGAGGATGCAACAGTTAATCTGAGTGAGTGTGCCGGAGTTCTTCAGTATGCACAGACATGTTTTGAAGGTTTGAAGGCATATACAACAGAGAAGGGACAGATCGTGATTTTCCGTCCTGACTTAAATGCATCCCGTATGGCAGATTCCTGCAAGCGTCTGGAGATGCCTGTATATCCGGAGGATAAGTGGGTTGATGCAGTCGTAAAGACAGTAGAGGCGAATATTGACTGGGTACCACCATATGGTTCCGGTGCAACCCTGTACATCCGTCCATATATGTTCGGCAGCAACCCGGTTATCGGTGTAAAGCCAGCGGATGAGTATCAGTTCCGTGTATTCTGTACACCAGTTGGTCCTTACTTCAAGGGCGGTGCAAAGCCAATCGTAATCCGTGTCAGTGATTATGACCGTGCAGCACCTCATGGAACAGGTCATATCAAGGCTGGATTGAACTACGCTATGAGCTTATATCCAATCGTAGATGCACATAATCAGGGCTTCGCTGAGAATATGTATCTGGATGCTGCAACACGTACAAAGGTAGAGGAGACAGGTGGAGCAAACTTCATCTTCGTTACAAAGGATGGCACATTGGTAACACCAAAGTCAGACAGTATCCTTCCTTCTATCACACGTCGTTCATTGATGGTAGTTGCGGAGAAGTACCTTGGCATGAAGGTGGAGCACAGAGAGGTTTACTTCGATGAGGTTAAGGATTTCGCAGAGTGTGGTCTGTGTGGTACAGCTGCAGTTATCTCTCCAGTTGGAAAGATTAACGACCACGGCAAGGAAATCTGCTTCCCAAGTGGAATGGAAGAGATGGGACCATATACAAAGAAGCTGTATGACGCTCTGACAGGTATCCAGATGGGACGTATCGAGGCACCAGAAGGCTGGATTAAGGTAATCAAATAATTTATGAATAAAAAAATATTAACCATCACAATTCCCTGCTATAATTCGCAGGACTATATGAAGAAGTGCGTGGATCACGCATTGCTTGGTGGCGAACTGGTAGAAATACTGATTGTGGATGATGGATCTACAGACGACACCGCGAAGATCGCAGATGCCTATGCGGAGAAATATCCGACGATCGTAAAGGCAATTCATAAAGAAAATGGTGGGCATGGCGATGCGGTGAATACCGGTATCGCTCATGCAACCGGAGTCTATTTCAAGGTCGTTGACAGTGATGACTGGCTTGATAAAGAAGCCTATAAGCAGGTGTTGAAGGTCTTGAAGAAGCTTGTGGAAGATGAGAAGGATTTAGATGTCCTGCTCTCCAACTATATCTATGATAAGGTGGAACGCCGGAAGAAGCGTGTCATGCGTTATCATGGTGCTTTGCCGGAGAAACGGATCATAAGCTGGGAAGACAGCCGGATTCGGTTCAACAAGTTTCAGTATGTATTGATGCATTCGGTGATTTACCGGACACAGCTGCTGAAGGACTGCGGACTGCAACTTCCGAAGCATACATTTTATGTGGATAATCTCTATATCTTTGAACCGATGATCCATGTGAAGAAGCTGATGTACTTAAATGTCGACTTGTATCACTATTATATTGGCAGAGAAGGACAGTCGGTCAATGAAAAGACGATGATGAAGCGGATCGATCAGCAGATGCTTGTCAATCGGACGCTGATCCAGTTTTTCAGTGAGAACCGAAAAGAACTCCCTCCACAGATGTACCGTTTCCTGTTCCAGTACTTAGATATGATGATGTGTGTTGCATCGAGTATCTGTGTTGTATCGAAGGACAAGGAGCTGTATAAGAAGAAAAAAGAGCTGTGGAAGTATCTGAAGGATACGGATGCAGAATTATACAAGGAGCTTCGAACAACGTTGTTTGGAATCACATTCAATCTGCACGGACCAACGGGCAGATGGTTTGCAAGAACCGGATATCGTCTGTTCCAGAAGTTGTTTGGATTTAATTAGACAAATAAAAAAATTCCGAAGTTTGTTTATATCAGACTTCGGAATTTTTTATTTATCATTGTTTCTTTCTGCCCCAAGGGATTACATAGACAATCGGATAGAGGATTGCTGCCAGCGCAAATGCACCGATGACATCCCATACGGAATGCTGCTTCAAAAACATGGTAGATAAGATGATCAGGATGCCGATGATTGTTGCGATTACCTTGATCCATGTTTTATCTTTCATGCCCTTGCTCCTGTACAGGGCAACGAGACAACCAAGTGTGTTAAATACGTGCAGACTTGGGAATACGTTCGTGCTTGTGTCTGTCTTATACAGCATCTTGACGAGTTTTGCACACAGGTTATTGTTGTAGGAGATATCCTGCCGCAGATCCAGACCATTGTGCCAGATGGTGCAGATGATCAGGAAAATCGTCATGCCGCTGAACAGATACGCACAGCATTGATAATATTCTTTCTTGGAATAGAAAAATTCATAGCCGACAATCGCCGGGACGAACAAAAACCACATAAAATACGGAATAATAAAATATTCACAGAACGGAATCTTGTAGTCGATTGGCATCGATACAAGATGAAAATCCGTAGTTACTGTCTTTTCCAGCCACATAAACCATGGCATGTAGAAAACGATGTAGAGTAGTGTCCATATGTGGTTATATTTTCTGATGAATTTTCCTGCCTTCATAAGGGGGTGTGAAAACCTTTCTTTTTCTTTTGTGTCACAAATCTGTTTGCCGACAGGAGTTAGTATATCATGCTTCCTCAGAATGTGCAATCGCAGCGCCAACAAATCCTAAGAATAATGGATGAGCTTTGTTAGGACGACTCTTAAACTCTGGATGCGCCTGTGTTCCGATAAACCAAGGGTGATCTGGAAGCTCGATCATTTCTACGATATGACCATCTGGAGATAAACCAGACAGGAGCATGCCGTGATCGGTCAGAACCTTTCTATAATCGTTGTTTACCTCATAACGATGTCTGTGACGTTCGTTGATGTGGTCCGTACCATATAACTGGTATGCTTTTGAACTCTTATCAAGTACACAAGGATAAGAACCAAGTCTTAGTGTTCCGCCTAAGTCTGTGACACCATTCTGGTCAGGCATGATATGGATGACCTGATGGCTGGAACTAGGGTTGAACTCGGAGCTGTTCGCATCCGGATAGCCGACAACATTTCTTACGAATTCCACGATGGTAAGCTGCATACCAAGACATAAGCCAAGGTATGGAATCTTGTTCTCCCGTGCATAGGTAATTGCCTCGATCATACCCTCGATACCACGGTCGCCGAAACCACCTGGAACTAAGATACCGGATACATCTCCTAAGATCTCTGCAACATTTTCCTTTGTTACAAGTTCGGAATCTACCCACTTGATCTCAACATCCGCACGATGTGCGACACCGGCATGCTTCAGGGATTCTACAACAGAGATGTAAGCGTCGTGCAGGCTGACATATTTTCCAACTAAAGCGACACGTACCTTTTTTTGCGGATGCTTCCAGTTGTCCACCATGGTGATCCAGTCGTCAAGATCTGGCTTTGGACATGGGATATGGAGGCATTTGCAGGCCGCATCGGCAAGCTTCTCGTGCTCCATAGCAAGTACCACTTCATATAATACATCCACGTCCAGATTCTGGATGACACATTCGCTAGGAACGTTACAGAAGCTGGCAATCTTATCTTTAATTGCTTTGTCTAACGGAAGGTCGGAACGGCAAACCAAGATATCTGGCTGGATACCAAGTGACTGACAAGTTTTTACACTTGCCTGTGTCGGCTTTGTCTTCAGTTCGCCGGATGATTTTAAGTAAGGAATCAGTGTGACGTGGATCATGATGCAATTCTCATGTCCGACATCCAACTGAAACTGACGAATGGCTTCCATGTACGGCTGGCTCTCGATATCGCCGACAGTACCGCCAACTTCGATGATCGCAATCTCATCGTCTTTTGCATCTGGATTGCGATAGAAACGATCTTTGATTTCATTTGTAATATGAGGGATGATCTGAACCGTATGACCGCCGAAATCGCCACGGCGCTCCTTGTTCAGGATGCTCCAGTAAACCTTTCCTGTTGTCACGTTAGAACCCTTGTTCAGACTCTCATCGATAAAACGCTCGTAGTGTCCAAGATCCAGATCGGTTTCTGCACCGTCATCTGTTACAAATACTTCGCCATGCTGAATCGGATTCATGGTTCCTGGATCCATATTGACATATGGATCAAATTTCTGGCTGATCACTTTGTATCCGCGCGCTTTCAACAGACGTCCAAGTGATGCCGCGGTAATTCCTTTACCGAGACCGGATACAACGCCGCCAGTGACAAAAATGTACTTTACTGCCATAGCTCATTCCTCTTTCCGTTTGATTTTTATATTATCATTCTTTTTGCTTTAGAAAAATTCAAAAATCATTATAAACGAAAAGGAAAACGAAGTCAATTACAAATGGTTAGAATAAAACATAAGCTGAAAGACGCGGTTATCCTTTTTATTCTGCCGGAACAAATATTTGCCGGATTTTCCCATTTTGCGGTAGGATTTCACGTCTTGATACTTCGTTACAATGTTCAAAAACTGTTGTTTCTCCTCTGGCACATGGTAGATTCGTTCAAAGGATTTTGCCTGTCTGGAGATGTGACCGCCATTTGTACGGCTCTGCTTCAGGCGGCGGAAGAATTTGGAACAGCCGGAAGGGGCTGCTGCACCGAGCGCATTTCCCGCATGCTGACGGTACTTGTAGTGCGCTGCGCTGTCATAGCAGACTTCGCCGAAGCATGAAGCAACGAGATAGAGCCACCAATCGTGCATATAGATATCCTGAGGCATGCTGATCCGGATATAAGACATAAGTGCCTGGTTAAATACGATACTGGCACCGCGTGCGATGTTCTCAATCAATGCGTTCCGGAAATCTGGAACCAGCTCTTTGCCTGCGGTCTGCATAGACTCCGGAAGCAGGTTCAGTGCATCGTCCGTGTTCCAGGCATCACAACAGTAGAGAAGTGGTGTGGCAAATGTACGGATCTGGGAATCATTCTTCTTTTTCTTTGGGGATTTTGATTTGCGCATCTGTTCAAGCTTCTGGCAGGCGATGGAAAGCTTGTCTTCGTCCCACACATCGTCCTGATCGGAGAGGGCATAGAAATCCACATCCGGGTCAGATAATTCGAACAGACGAAAGAAAGAAGCGACCACGCCGCAGTTTTCGCCACATAGGTAACAAATGTTATCGTGGAGCGCGGCATAGGCGCGCAGGATATCCACGGTGCCATCGGAAGAACCGTCGTCGCGGACGAAGAGCTTCACGGCAACATTTTTCTGATTCAAGATACTGTCTAATTGTTGTTTCAAGTAAGTTTCGCCATTGTAAGTAGATAGCAGAACCTGAACTGTATACATAATAGTCTCCTTTTATAAATGCAATGTCGTAGACCGTTAATCGGTCAACTCTGTATAAATAGTAGTCATAAGGTTGTGCACAAGTGCAATATCAAAATATTTTTTGCAGTTCGCGTGGTTTTCCGTACCAAGTGCCTGTGCAAGTGCCGGATCATCGAGAATTTTATTGATTTTTGCTGCATATGCGTCTGCGTCCTTCGTTGGAAGCAGGTAATGCTTGCTGCTTGTATGTGGCTCTGAGGCAAGCAGATCGCGGTTTCCGCGGATATCCGAAGCGATGATTGGAAGTCCGGCAGCCATCGCCTGCATGACAGCGACGGATAATCCCTCCTGAAAGCTTGTAAATAAAAACAAATCCGCGCAGTGATACAGATCCAGCACATCCGTATGATAGCCCGCGAAAAATACACGGTCACCAACCTGCAGTTTCTGCGCTAGTTCCTTTAACGATGGTTCGAGAACGCCTTTGCCACAGATCGCAAGGATTGCATCATCACGGTTGGACTTGGCAAATGCGCGGATCGAAGTCTCTACGTTCTTACGTGGAATCAATTCCGCAACCGTCAGTATAATCTTCTTGTCGGACGGCAGACCGAATCGTCTGCATACATCCGCTTTGTCAACACAGATGGAAGCAATCGTATCCGTATCCACGCCAACGCCTGGTACATAATGGACATTTGGGTGATGAAACCGTCGTTTCGCCGCCTGATAATCCTCCTGATTTAAGGTAATCAGACAATCTGTTACATGGGACAGCCATTTTTCAACATTGTAATAAAGCAGATAATTCTTGATACCCGCACCACGGAAGAAGTGAAAACCGTGGACAAAGTAGATTACTTTTGTGCCATCTTTACGGAATTTCTTCGCGGCAAGCCGACCGACGACACCGCCAAATGGTGTTTGTGTATGCACGATCTGGCAAGGGTGGTTCCGCATATAGCGTTTCAGAATCCGGATGGACTTAAACGCTTTCCCAAGTTCTGTGATCTTCCGTGGAATCGGCAGATCGATGATCTCGATATCCTGTGCAGCAAGCTCGCTTGCGAACGCATGGATGCGTTCCACCGTGCTTGAATTCCCTTCCTGAAAATTCGCAGCAACGGAGATCGTGTAGCCCATATCCTGTAAGATGCGGATATTATCTTTATTAAAATGGTCGATCATTGATGCGGAATTCGCAATCAATAAGGCATGTTTTTCCATATACTAATGTCCTGTTTGTGTTCTTATAATCTCATTGTAGTCGTATGGGAAAATCCGTGATACAGATTTCCGTAATCAATATAAATTATACTACAAAATGTAATTCAATACAATTCAATACAATTCAATACAATGCAAGACATCGGAATAATGTGCACAGTGTGCGTCGTGGAAATATGTATAAAATAACTGCGAGCAATATAAAAAAATATGCTATACTTTTAAATTGGATCAAGAAATGAAATTACAATAGTTATGTTATACAAGGAGAAATACTATGAAATTTGCACATATTGCAGATGTTCATCTGGGGACGAGAAGAGAAACACCGTATCTGTATGACGGATTTTTAAATTTTATTGACTACATGGAACTGCATCCGGTGGATATGATCTTTATTACCGGAGATCTGTTTGATCATGTGCCAACGAAGGAAGATATCATGTTTGTTGATACGCAGCTGGCACGTCTGCCGAAGACCGATATCCTGTATGTCACGGGAGAGTGCGATTATCTTGCCAGGGACAGTGTTCTTTGGAACTATGAATTTGTATCACGGACGTATCTGCTCAATTGCGAGGATATTCATAACCATGTGCCGGATGGGGAGCGTGCGGAGCGCAATTCCTATGCGGAAGGTATCGCGGATAGTCTGCATTTTGCAAAATACAATGTCGATGTCTACGGAATCTGCCAGTATAGCGCGCAGAATGAACGAAATGATTTCGACAGTGTATATGCCAGAAATCTCCGGGCAGTCAATATCTTTCTTGGACATGGAGGAAGTGCAAGGGTTTGTCCGTTTGATGTGGAAGATTTTGGAGGAAAAAATTTTGGGTATATCGGGCTTGGACATAAGCATCAGTATCTGGCATTTGAGAAGCAGCATGTATATTATCCGGGAAGTTTGGAGCCGATCAATGAGGACGAAACTGGAGAACATGGGTTTATCTATGGATATATCGACAAGCAGTTGACGAGTGTGAAATTTGTTCCAATCGCGATGCGCAGATTTGAGGAGAAGAAGGAAGAAAAACCGGAGTTTGATTATGAGCTGTTGCAGGAATTAAACAGGGAGAATGCATTTGGTAAATGTCTGCAGACGTTTGACCAGAAGCAGACGGAGCAGGCACAGATGGCAAAGAAGAAATATGCGGACGGCATGTTGGCAAGCTTGCAGGAGCTGACGGGAAAACAGGCATTATCCACATACACACCGACACAGGTTGCAGAGGCGTGGGCGGAGCAGCAGTCACAGTTAAAGGCGGGACTGCAATCCTTGCAGCAGGAAATTGCTGCAAATGAGCAGGAACAGGCGGAACTCGAGGAAAAGCTTCTGGCGTGTCCGGATCAGACGGGGACGACGAATGTGCTGCATGAGGATATTGGAAAATTGCAGTTTGATCTGTCAAAATTAGAGTTTGAGGATCAGCAGGTGGACAAGAAATACAGCCGGAGACGGCTTGGGTTTGTCCTGTGGATTGATACGCCGCTTGCAATCGTATTGTCTCTGCTTGTCACGGTAGGCATGATCGATGTATTTTTTATGCAGGCATGGGAAGCGTGGTTCCGGTTGGTAACAAGTCTGATCGGATTTGAAATTGCATTTACGATTATAGGTTTTTGCGTGTATAATATGACAAAGATGCTGCGGAAGAAGTTGTTTGGCACAGAGATTCCTGTGGAGACACATGCGCGGCTGCAAAGTCAGATTCGTTTGTTGGAGAGTAAGATTCACGATCTGCAATTGGAAGAAAGTTCAAGATTTTTAGATCAGAAAAACTACGACGAGAACAGCCGGAGGATGAAAGAGGTACAGAAGCAGTACCAGCAGCTGTTGGAAAAATCAGAGGTGATCTTGTCTGTGCTGGATGTGAATGCTGACAAGATGGTGAAAGAATAAAAGTATAAACAGATATGGAATTACAAAAATTATACAGCAAGGTGCGGCAGGCGGTGGACGCTTACCAGATGATCGAGGATGGCGATAAGATTGCAATCGGTATCTCTGGCGGAAAGGACAGTCTGACACTCTTGTATGCACTGGCTGGAATGCGAAAATTTTATCCGAAGAAATATGATGTCGTAGCGATCACGGTTGACACTGGCGTAGGAAATATGGATTTTTCTAAGGTGAAAGAACTGTGCGAGTCGTTAAATGTTCCATATGAGATCATTCCGACGCAGATATTTCCGATCTTGATGGAGCGGCAGGAGAAGCGGATGTGTCCGCTCTGTGCGAAGTTGCGGAAGGGCGCATTTAATGAGGCCGCACTTCGACTGGGATGTAATAAGATTGCATATGCGCATCATAAAGACGATGTCGTGGAGACATTTCTGATGTCACAGGTATTAGAAGGACGGGTACATACATTTTCGCCAGTGACGCATCTGGATGGTACAGAGCTTGATCTGATCCGGCCGCTTGTGTATGTGACCGAGGCGGAGGTGCGTGGGTTTATGCGGCGGTATCAGCTTCCTGTGGTGAAGAATCTGTGCCCTGTGGATGGTGCGACGAAGCGGGAGGCAGCCAAGCAGATGTTAGCACATATGGAGGAAGAATTCCCGAAGGCGAAAAGCCGGATGTTCGCGGCAATCCAGCGCGATCATATTGATGGCTGGTAAAATTATGCCTGCTTCTATGGAAATTTGAATTGATTTTTCGGGGCATCTGTGCTATCATGTCAGATGTTGGATTGATTTCCAATTTTATCGGTGCGTGGCTCAGCTTGGTAGAGCGCTGCGTTCGGGACGCAGAGGTCGTGGGTTCGAATCCCGTCGCACCGATTTTTTTGTACCCATTTTTACCCCCAAAAAAACTTGACCAATGAAATGAATGGATTATTTTGATATTGGAGGAACCGGCATGAAATTATTACTTGCAGAAGATGAAGTAGATATGTCCGAGGCGTTAGTCGATATTCTTACCTATCACAAGTATACGGTGGAGGCTGTATTTGATGGGGAAGAAGCACTCGATTATGCAACAATCGACGAATATGACGGTATCATTCTGGATATTATGATGCCGAAGATGAGTGGCCTGGAGGTGCTGCAGAAGCTGCGGAGCCGCGGTGACCGGACACCGGTGTTGCTGCTGACAGCAAAGGCAGAAGTTGAAGACCGGATTGCAGGGCTGGATATGGGAGCAGACGATTATCTCCCGAAGCCATTTGCGATGGGCGAGCTGCTTGCGCGCATCCGGGCAATGCTCCGGCGCAAGGAAGAATTTACTCCGGAGATTGTGAAATGCGGTGATCTGTCGCTCAATATGCACACCTATGAATTAAGTGGAAATGGACAGTCGTTTGTATTGCCGAAGCTCGAATATCAGTTGATGGAAGTTTTTATGCTCAATCAGGGCATTTACATGTCGACGGAAAGTCTGCTGGAGAAGGTCTGGGGGCTGGAGACGGATGCAGAGGTTGGCACAGTCTGGGTGTATATTTCATATCTGCGGAAGCGGTTGCAGGCGTTAAAGGTTCATGTGGAGATTTAGGCAAAACGAGGAATCGGATACCGGCTTGTAGAGGTGGAATAAAACAAGATGATAAAGATATCAAATTGGATATATTTTGGATACTTGTGAAGAAAGAATTACATAAAAACGAATGATGTATTTATAAATATATGCTTACAGAGGAATTATGGAGCGCAATAAATATAATAATATAATTGAGAATATAACAGGATATTTAGATGATTTATCAAAAATATGTGCTAAGGTTGTCAAAAAGTTTAACGTGATGGCATCTTCAGAGATACTGCAGACGCTTGATGATTTTATACAAAATATTCCCAAGGATATAAAAGAAACGAAATTTTTTCAAAAGGTACAGGAACTAAGTAAGAAAAATTTGCAGTATGAGGATGTTGTTTGGCTTATTGAAGATTTTGGACTTGATTATACAAAAAAGTTTTGGCATGACTTGGTAGGAAATCAAAAAAATAGGACAGATTTACAAATATACATAGCTAAAATTATTTTATCCGATTCTATAAAAAAACGTGAAAAACTGATTGTTTTACTAGCGCATATGGAAGTAATGATTTTTGAAACATTAAAAATAGAGAAAAATCCTAATGTAAAATTAAAGCCAACAGTGACTAAGATAACAATAAAAGAAAACGATGGTATGTCAGTAGAGAGTTTAGGCAAGATTTATGTATTGGCAGTTACATATATAGTATTTGCTAATACCGATTCATATACGGAAGAAATTGACAGAAGGATGCCATTTAGAAATAATATTCTGCACAATGGTATTTTGGCATATAGTGATGAAAATATTAATGTTGCATATGAGTTACTAATTGACTTAATAGGAATTTTAATATACTTAAAAGAACAAATTTATGAATAGTAAAATAACTGAAAGAATTTAGTGAAAAGAAGATAAAAAGAAGGAGAACAAATGGCACTAAAGGTTTTTGTAGATACAAATATATATGAAGCGGCAAATTTCTCTTTTTATAATAAACAATTTACAAAATTGAGAGAACTGATAGAAGAAGAGAGTGTTGAATTACTTTATAACGAAATTATAAATCAAGAAGTATATCAACATATTGGAGATAATGTTGCAAATGCTGTTTCTGAATATAATCATGTTGTAGATGATAATAGAGCCTTTGCACCGTTTCGAATGAACGAAAAATGGAAAGATAAAATTTCTCGGATTAGGGCTGAAGATATGGTGGGGGATCTTCGTAAACAATGGGATTATTATATTTCTGATACATCTGCCATAAAAATTCCTATCAATGGAGTAGATGTTGATAGAATTATGTATAAGTATTTTAATAAAAAATTTCCGTTTGAAAATAAAAAACCAACGGAGTTTAAGGATGCAATTTGTATTGAATCAATTATAAAATATTATGATACTATTGAAGATGATATACTTTATGTGGTATCGGCTGATAAGGGATTTAGAAAATCGTTTAGAGAAAGAGGAGAATTTGTTGTTTTTTTTGATTTGAATAGTTTTTTAAGTTTTGCGATTTCACAGACGGATCATTTGGCAGTAGAAATAGATAAAGCATTTGAAAGTGGACAGTTTGATAAGAGTATATCAAAAATGTTGGATAATCAACTATATATGGGGACTGTAGATGTAGAAGATGTTTATGAAGATATAGATCTTTTGAGTGTTGAAACACAATCTATAGAATATGGATACATACATGAACTTGATGAAGATGGTGCTTTGGTGATTGCAAATGCAAGTGTAAATATAAGTGTGGAGTATACTGTTCGTGATGAAGATAATTCATATTATGATAAAGAAGATGGTCGTTATTATTGGGAAAATTTTGTTACATATAGAACGACTTTTTGTATTGATTCAGAGATTGAAGTATCGATTGCAATCGAGACAGACAATAAAAACTTGTCTGTAAGTGTTGAGTTTTTTGATGTTTATGCAAGTACAGATTTGTATTTGCGAAAAATAGATATGATAAACTGTGAAATAATTCATAATACAATTGATGATTATGATGAGGAACCATTTGATGAAACTGCTAGATATTGTCCAGACTGCGGTTGTAAGATGACCTATGAAAATGATATGGGGGCATTTTGTAGAGAATGCGCTCCAAATCATTAAAATAATATTGTTAGAGTACTTAAAAATACATTACTAACAACTTAAGGTTGAGTTTGTTAATTCTAATTATGGATAATGAAGCATAAATCGTAAAACAAAAAAGAATAATGCAATTGGGGAAACAGTGTTTCCCTAATTCAAAAAATGCTGGAGGTATCTTATGCAGAATGAATTTTTTGAAAAAGTGGGACAGATATTAGAACAGGCTCGTTTTAATGCAAAAACTGCGGTAAATCTCTCAATGGTATATGCTTATTATGAAATAGGGAAAAATATTATTGAAGAAGAGCAAAATGGAAAAGAAAGAGCTGATTATGGAAAATATATATTAAAGGGCTTATCAGAGTATCTGACAGAAAATTATGGAAAAGGATTTTCAGTTGATAATTTGAAATTGATGCGTAGATTTTATAATGTTTACTCAAAAGACATGATTGGGGAAACAGTGTTTCCCCAATTTAAAAATTTACCTGCAACAGAAACAGGGAGAAAGTTTTTCCTAAGTTGGTCACATTATATCAAGTTGATGAGAATTGAAAATTTGGATGAAAGACATTTTTACGAAATAGAGGCTGCTAGGAATGACTGGAGCCTTACAGAGTTTAAAAGACAGTTTGATACATCTTTGTATGAAAGGCTTGCGTTGAGCCGTGATAAAGAAGGCGTGAAAAAGTTGTCTACGCATGGACAGGTTATAGAAGAACCGTCTGATTTGATAAAAGATCCATATGTGCTTGAATTTTTAGGATTACCGGAGTTGGTGCAGTACTCGGAAACTGAGTTGGAAAAGCATATTATTGATAATTTGCAACAATTTCTTCTTGAATTGGGCAAAGGCTTTACATTTGTCGGAAGGCAGGTTCGTTTAACGTTTGATGAGGAACATTTTAGATGTGACCTTGTATTTTATAATCGTCTGTTGAAATGCTTTGTATTGTTTGACTTGAAAATAGGCGAACTAAAACACCAAGACATCGGACAAATGCAGATGTATGTAAATTACTACGATAGAAAAGTTAAATTGCCGGACGAAAACAATACAATCGGTGTAATCCTGTGTAAAGATAAGAATAATGCTATTGTAGAAATGACCCTGCCGGAAGATAATACACAGATTTTCGCAAGCAAATATCAGACGGTATTGCCAAGTAAAGAGGAGTTGCAGAGACTCTTGAATGCTACGAATTAAAGAATGTCCATGGAGGTTATTGATGGTAAAAAAATATAAAATGGGTTTTGATATATAGGAATTAGTTCTTTTTATAGCTATTATGATTCCCAATATCATTTGGTTTGCTGTTCCAGCACCAAATGATATTTTAAGAACAGAATCGATTACAAAAATTCCGGATACGATAGCATCCATAAGTCAGGTAGTGATGTTGGTAGCTTTGTGTGTATTCATAAATGCAGAGCGGGAAAAACGGAATGTAACTCGCTTTATTATGGCTGTAATAATCAACTGTGTGTATTTTATATGTTGGATATTCTATTACATAGGTATAAGTGAAGCGGTTGTAATATTAGGGATGACGATATTTCCTTGTTTAGCGTTTTTGTTCTTTACTATAGATAGAAAGAATAATATTGCAATCATCCCGATATTTATATTTACGATATGCCATTTGATATACGGAATCACAAACTATATTATTTGACATATTTTGAGAGGAAAGAAGACTGTTTGGAAGGACGGAAAGTAAATGAGAACGCCGATATTAGAAACCGATAGATTGGTATTACGCCCATTTAAAGAAGATGATGTAACAGATGTATTTGAGTGCTGGGAAAGTGACCCGGATGTTGCAAGATATATGTTTTGGACAAGCCATAACGATATGGAGAAAACCAGAGAGTGGATAGCATTTGAGCTTGGTCAGATTGAAAAACAGTATTGGTATAGATTTGCTATTGTGTTAAAAGATATAAACACATTGATAGGAACTGCACTTGTCTATTATGAAGAGGAAGTGGAGTGCTGGGAAATCGGCTATAATCTGGGGAAGAAATATTGGGGTAAGGGTTATACAACTGAAGCAATGAAGCGAGCAATAGAATTTGCAACGGAAGAATTAAAACTTTCGCAGATTGTTGGCAGATATGCTAAAGAAAATCCAGCATCCGGTAGGGTCATGACTAAGCTTGGTTTTAAATATGAAAAGGATATTCCTTATGAATGTAACAACGGGGCTGTGAAGCGAGAAGGAATTCAGTGTAGACTATTTATTGGGAATAAAAATAATGTTGAGTTTTAATGGTAGGATTTATAATGGACAAAGGTTTAAAACATAATGGAGAATTTGTAACAATAAATCAACACAAAATCCATATTTACAGACAAGGGAATATGAGTAGTCCTAAGCTTGTCTTTATGTCAGGGTCAGGTACGGTAGCACCTGTATATCATTTTAAGATTCTTTATGAGAAATTGATTAGTAAATATAGAGTAATTGTAATCGAGAAGTTTGGATATGGTTATTCGGATATATTTGAAGCCCCTTGTGATATTGATTCATTAGTCTCTTTTCAGAGAAGAGCCTTGGCAGAAGTAGGAGAAAAAGGACCGTTTATATTGTTGCCACATTCAATGTCGGGATTAGAAGCAATTCGTTGGAAACAAATGTATCCCGACGATGTAAAGGCAATAATTGGGCTCGATATGGCTACACCAAAAACTTATAAGGAAGAACAAGTGACAATAGAAGTTGGGAGAGTGCTAAATGCTACACAAGATATATTATGGGAGGAAGAATTTGAGGCTTCTAAAGAAGAAGCCCTTTTATATTCTCATCCGTGCGCAGAAATCATTAATACTTTGGCTCTTAGGCAAAAGAAGTATGATGGGTATTATTATAATGAAGCAGGAGTACTTATAGCTTTTGATACTGATTTAACAAAACAAAAAGCTGGATTGGTTATTCGGAAAGATGCGCTAGACAAATTCTTAGATATTAAGAAATTGCACCTTGTTTGGTTTGTAAATGCAGCTAAAGAGATACATGGTAAAACGCTTATGATTACTAAGTACACAGATTGGACAGGATTATTAGAATATACCGGTGATATCGTGCAGGGGGAATATTATATCATAGAGTAGCATTAGCGAGAAAGACAAGGAAAGTTCCACCTTGAGATGAAAATTAGAAGTATTAAGGTGAGAATCGAAAGTGTTATTGTAGATGAAGGCGGACAAGTATCCGTCTTTTTCTATTGACAAATATTAGGTAATGTATTACCTTAAATAAAGTAATATGTTACCTAATGGAGGGAATAATGAATATCAAAGAAGTTATTAGCAGTGATAAAGTAGATTTTACAGGGATTGAATTATCATATTTTTTGTTGGGGTTATTAAGTGCATTTGAGAACAGATTTCAAGCTGTTGCTGATGGTACGATGAAAGAAATTAGTTGGAAGCAGTTTTTTGCTATTATATGTGTTGACTTGTGCAAAGATAGTCCAACGGTAAAAGAACTGGCAGAGATAATGGGGAGTTCTCATCAGAATGTAAAGCAGATTTTGTTGAAATTGGAAAAGAAGGGATTTGTTTCTATAATCGTCGATGAGAAAGATAGAAGAAAGCAGCGTATTTATCTTTCCGATTATTGCAGACAATTTTGCTCTGAAAATGATGAGATAACTACAAATATTATGAAAAAAATGTTTGCGGGCATTTCGGAGGAACAATTACAAGTAACAATACAGACAATTATACAGATAGAAGATAATCTAAAGGAGATTGCTGAATATGAGTAAAGGAATCATTTTATATCAATCAAAATATGGAGCAACCCAAAAGTATGCTGAATGGCTGGTAGAAAAAACTGGTTATGACTGCGTTGAAACAAAAAGTGTTAAAGCGACATACTTACAGGAATACGATGTGATAGTTTTAGGAGGGGGTGTTTATGCTTCAGGAATAGCTGGGTTACATTTCCTAAAGAAGAATATAAATAGTGTTTCCAATAAAAAAATAGCTGTATTTGCAGTTGGTGCATCCCCATATGATGACAAAGCTATAATGCAGATAAGAGAAATACATTTCAAAGATGAATTAAGTAAAGTTCCATTGTTTTATTGTCGTGGGGCATGGGATGAAGAAAGAATGACTTTTGGAGACAGAACACTTTGCAAAATGTTACAAAAAGCAGTAGCAAAACAAAATCCGGATGAGTATGAACCTTGGCAAAAGGCCTTGATGTGTGCAGTAGGACAGAAATGCGATTGGACAGATAAAAAGTATTTGGAACCGATGTTAAAATTTATAGAAGAGGAGTAATGGGGAGGTATCTATGAAGAAGTATATAATGGCAATTTTAATATGGATTATGATTATCCCCATAGCAATATTAAATGGCGGATTCCGGGAATATATTCTTGTTAAACTAGGAATATTGGCACGCCTATTAAGTGGTATTATTTTAAGTGTTTGCATATTTGCAGTTGCGTATTTTCTTATACCGAAAATAAAAAATTGTGTCAAAAGGGATTATATCATTTTTGTGTGATATGGTTTATATTAACCAATTTATTTGACTTAGTTGCATATATAAAAGATGGAGGCGGATTTGCTGACTTGCTTCAATCATATAATATTTTAACAGGAAACACATGGTTGATTGTGGTTTTAACAGCATTATTTGCTCCTATTGTAGTTATGAGAATAAAAGCTGTTAAAAATAGAAGTTTCGAAACATAAGAATTATATTGATATAACAATTAGAGTATATATAAAAGCATATAGGGAGCCGCAGCTCCCCATATGTTCAACTGAATGATTTCACAAATTTTGAGGAGTTATAAGAAGTGATTGAGAACTCAAAAAATTAATGATATAATTACGATTGTTCAGAAGGTAATAATTCATCAAATGAGTTATTATCACGAGCTTCAAATGTTGATTGCATTTGGAGCCTTTTTTCTTATATAAATCTCCATAATCTTATTCCTTTTCTGCAGTTGGTAAGCCGTTAGGATAATCTGATTTTTTGAAAAAATGCTCTTCGCCGATATGGAATACTCTTCTCTTCGAGAGCTCATTTTCAATCATGTCAATGTGTACATCGTGCACATAGCACTGGCAGCCTGCAGAGTATTCGCTTTCGTTGTCATAAAACAACTTGTAAGCGTCGGCAAATTCTGTGTTATAAAGTTCCATTACATTAGAAGGTGTAAGTCTGCAAATCTCGCTAAGTCTCATATAAATAGCGTGTTCTTCCCCTACGGAATCGACACGGTATTTTACAAGATAATCGCCTTCTCTTCTGAATACGGCGAATCCGTCAAAACCAAGGGTCATATTAAGTAATGCGGAGAAATTTAATTCATTATTTCTCATATCAGTTACTTTGTACCAACCCCATATAGCGGTACGGTTTTTTAGCATCTCATGGAGTGCTACTGGATTCATCTTTTCAGAAGGGATTTCAGGTAATGGAATCGGATTTTGTTCTGCAGGTTGTGGCTGCTGTTTTCTTTTGAAAAAATCGAACATACCTTGTCTCCTTTCTAAAGTCTAATGATTCTTGTTCCCATTGGTGGCTTGTAGTTGCTTGGATAGCGTGCGTCGCCCTGAATGTAAATCGAAAAATGTCCGATTTGTGGAGCTTCGTTTACTTCTTTTGCATTGAGATACTGCCATTTGTGCTCTGCGGTAGGGTCTGGGATTGGCTCTACCAAGCTATCCATAATTTCTTTGAAGCGTGGCCACTCTCTAACACAAGCTCTTTCAATCATTTCTGTATCTGTGTCGGTATAGGCATTTGCTTCTTTAGAGTGAAAGTAAATGAAGTGTGGCACGCCGAATTTAGCGTTTCTTACTTCTACAACCGATGCGTATTCGCAATATTCAGCTTCTTCTTTGTTGAGGATAATGTAATCACTCGGACAGATGAGAACGCCGTTGAACATTTCGATTTTCTGCATTTTTGGCTTACTTTCAATGGAATCAATGCTGATTCTACGACCTCTGTTCAAAAACATTGCCAAGTTCTGATAAGTCTGACTCTTGTTCATAAGAGCTTGAGCTTCATATTCCCCTGCTCTGTCCATTTCCATATAAAGCTCTTTGATTTTTTCTTTACAGAAAGCAAGCAACTCTGCATTTACATCAGCAGGGATTCTGCAGAAAAGCTCAATCAGAGAATTTATAGTCTGTCCAAATGGAACACGGCTCTCGTTCTTAATCGCTTCGAGTGTTTCGGCGTTTTCGTCCGTCAGGTCAAAAGATAATTTCTTTCCCATGGAGTTCGTTCTCCTTTCCATCTTAATAATATTATTAT
>ERZ1027047.13-NODE-13-length-112058-cov-10.125488_pt1 | contig 112058 bp, 98 predicted proteins | sample MGYA00519286_ERZ1027047 | MGnify/ENA primary metagenome ERZ1027047 (study PRJEB26926, sample SAMN06164592) | human gut metagenome | biome: ENVO:00009003; feature: ENVO:2100002; material: ENVO:00002003 | host: Homo sapiens | place: USA | collected 2012 ... | reverse complement strand
CATACACAGCGATATACCGCCATACACCGACCGCCATACACAGCGATATACCGCCATACACCGACCGCCATACACAGCGATATACCGCCATATACCGTCATACACCGTCATACACCGTCATACACCGTCATACACTGCCATACCCCGTCATATACAGCCATATATCCCAGTTCTATCCATTGTTGACATTTATAAAAAAATTAGAGTCAGTCTTCTCACGAGGACTGACCTAATTCCTGCTTGGCTTGTCGCCGCGCAGACGATAGAAATTACTAATGTATATAACCCAAAATTTAGACAATCTCTTTATCGTTGACAGTCAGCGGATATTGGATATTGTATATCCAATATCCCGCAACTATCCGTATTCGCCATCGGGCCGGCGACATTCATGTCGCCCGCAAACCGGCACCGCGACTGGAAAGGCGACATTCCTGTCGCCTGCAATCGGCTCTGCCTGATGTCGTTCGTAAACTTGATGTCTGGGAGATTACTGCTGCATTAGTTATTTTCTCCGTCAGGACGCTTTATCGTTCTTTGGTGGATTAATAACGCCGCACCCCGGAACAATATTTCATTCCGGGGTGCAAAATAATGTTAAAGATTTGCGGCCTATAATGTTAACGCCGTGGCAATGAAACCTTCGGCCGCCACCATTATCTGTGGCCTTTCATCTTGTCAGTGTCTTTTCTACAATTATAACCCCGTTGACGGCCATAAAGTTCGATTGTCCTCACCTGCATTTTTATTTGGAAGTTGAAGAATTGTTGATTAATTTTGTGATTATGATGGATAATGTGCCCAGACATGCGGAGTATGTACCTGTTCCGCACCACATTCCGGCTCCTGAATACAAACCGATGAGCCCGGAGGAGGAAGACCTGATGATCGAGAATTCGTATCAGGAGCTGCTACGTGCGTATCTTCAGAGCAACCATCGCAAGAAAGTAGAGAAAATAGAACGCGCCTACCGCTTCGCCCGCGAGGCCCACAAGGGTGTGCGACGCCGCAGCGGCGAGCCTTACATACTCCATCCCATCGCCGTGGCCAAGATCGTGATTTCGGAATTAGGCCTCGGCTCCACATCCATCTGCGCGGCCCTGCTCCACGACGTGGTGGAGGACACGGAATACACCCGCGAGGACATCGAGAACAATTTCGGCGACAAGATAGCCTCCATAGTCGAGGGCCTGACCAAGATTTCGGGCGGCATCTTCGGCTCGCAGGCATCGCTGCAGGCCGAAAACTTCCGCAAGCTGCTGCTGTCCATGAGCACCGACATACGCGTGGTGCTCATCAAGATGGCCGACCGCCTGCACAACATGCGCACACTCGCGTCCATGAGGCCCGAAAAGCAATACAAGATCGCAGGCGAGACACTGTACGTCTACGCACCCCTGGCCCACCGCCTCGGCCTGTACAAGATAAAGCAGGAGCTCGAGGACCTGGCGTTCAAGTACGAGCATCCGCAGAAGTACGAGGAGATTATGGCCCTGGTCAACCAGTCGGCCGCACACCGCGAGAAGGTGGTGGAGGAGTTCGTGGCCCCGATACGCGGGAAGCTGGACGCCGCAGGATTCAAATACGAGATCAAGGCCCGCATCAAGAGCGCATACTCCATCTACAACAAGATGGAGACCAAGAAGATACCTTTCAGCGAGATATACGACGTATACGCCGTGCGCGTCATCTTCGAGAACGACGACGACTCGCAGGAACGCCTGCGCTGCTGGCAGATATACACATTCTTCAGCGACGGCCACAAGGTGCATCCCGACCGTCTGCGCGACTGGACGTCGGTGCCCAAGGCCAACGGATACCGCGCCCTGCACCTCACGGCAATGGGCCCCGAGGGGAAATGGATCGAGGTGCAGATACGCAGCCGCAAGATGGACGAGATAGCCGAGCTGGGCTATGCCGCCCACTGGAAATACAAGACCGGGGAATACGAGGACGATTCGGAGCTGGACAAGTGGATGAACACCATCAAGGACATCCTGGCCAACCCGGAGCCAAACGCCATCGACTTCCTGGACACCATCAAGCTCAACCTCTTTGCCCGCGAGATATACGTGTTCACGCCGCGCGGCGACCTGATCACGCTGCCGGCCAAGGCCACGGTGCTGGACATGGCCTTCGCCATACACACCGAACTGGGACTGCACTGTCTGGCCGGCAAGATCAACCACCGTCTCGTGCCTCTCAGCTACGAGCTGGACAGCGGCGACCAGGTGGAGATCATCACCTCCAAGTCGCAGAAGCCCGTGACCCTGTGGCTGGAATACTGCAAGACGGCCAAGGCGCAGAACTGCATACGCGACTTCCTGCGCCGCAGCCGGCCGCACCTCATATCGCGCGGTCGCGACCTGCTGGTGCAGGTGGCCGAACAGGAGGGACTCGACATCACCGACGAACTGGTGCAGAACCTGTGCCGCAACCTCGGAGCCACCACCCCCGACGAGCTGTACGTGCGCATAGCCAAGGAGGAGATAGACCTGACGGCCGACCAGCTCAAGGCCCTGTTCAAGAAGCGCACATCGCTGATACGCAAGATACTGCGCAACCCATTCGCCTCGCGCAAGAAGCTGAACAGCCAGGAGCCGCCCAAGGACCCCATCAACCGCAAGGAGGTGTACATACTGCACCCCGACGCCGAAAAACCGAACTATCTGCTCGACGTGTGCTGCACCCCCATCCCGGGCGACGACGTGCTCGGATTCGTCAACGACGACGAGGAAGTGGTGCTGCACAAGCAGTCATGTCCCGTGGCCATGCGCCTCAAGACCAGCTACGGCCCGCGCCTGGTGGCCACACGATGGGGCGGCACAGCCGAGAAATTCATTGCCAAAATCGCCGTAGAGGGTATAGACCGCCACGGAATACTGGAGGAAATCACCAGCACCGTGTCGCAGAAGCTCGGCATCAACATACGCGGCCTCAACATCTCGGCTCCGCAGGAGGTGTTCCAGGCCGAACTGACCGTGCTGGTGGACAACACCGACACCGTCGAATCCATCTGCAACGCCCTGAAGAGCATCAAGGGCGTGCAGAAAGCAGCCCGCATCAGCTGATTCCCTCAGGAACAGGCTGACATTGTTTAAAGACTAAAGAGTTCAGTGATGAACAGAAAGAAAAGAGACTTTTTCCTGAAACTCCTGCTTATAGTAGGATCCACGGCCGTAATCATGCTGCTGTTGCCGCACAACGACGTGCAGGACTATGTGTACGAGGAGAACCAGCCGTGGCGCTATCCGCTGCTCATGGCCGACTTCGACATGGAGGTGAAGCGCGATGCGGAGTCCGCCCAGCGGATGCGCGACAGCATAGACCGTAATTTCCTGCCCATCATCAAGCGCCAGGACGACAAGGCCGACCGGCGCATACAGATGTTCAACAAGGCCATCACGGGCAAGACGCCCGACGTGTCGCGTCTGGTGCTGAACAAGCTGCTGAACGAGATATACGCGCGCGGCGTGCTCGATTCCAAGGTGTACGACCGCATACAGGCCGCACCCGGACACGAGGCCCGCACCGCCAGCAAGATCAACGGCGCCGACGCCCTGATCACCATCGACTGCAACACGATGTTGTCGCCGGCCATGGCATTCGAGTTCATCGACTCGGCCTACCGAGTGTCCGGTGCCCCGGTCATTGAGCAGCACAACGACGAAATCGCCGCATCGCTCAATACCATCCTTGTGCCCAATGTGGTGCTCGACACCGCCGCCGACCAGAAGTTCCGCAAACAGGAATACCTGGCGGCCGACGCTTCCATAGGCGTCATCAAGAAGGGACAGCGCATCGTGGACCGGGGCGAGATCGTGACGCCTCAGATATTCACCAACCTCAACACATATCTGCAGAAGGTGGCCGAGAACCACAGCGATGACCATACCGACACATACTTCTACGTGGGCCAGGCGCTGTTCATCCTGATATGCTTCGCGGGCCTGTACATCCTCCTGGCCGAATACCGCGAGCAGTTCTTCTCGTCGCTGCGCAAGATGCTGTTCCTCATGACGTTCATCACGCTGTTCGTGGTGTTCGCCGTGCTGATGTTCGAATATTTCCGCAACGGCATCTACCTTGTGCCGTTCGCCGCCGTACCGGTGGTGATACTGGTGTTCTTCGACTCGCGCACGGCCATATTCTCGCTGCTGGTCACGGTGATGGTCTCGAGCATGGTGGCGCTCGAGCCGATGCAGTTCATCTTCCTGGAGCTGGCGGCGGGTCTGACGGCGGCATTCTCCATGCGCACGCTGAGCCGGCGCGGACAGCTGCTCAAGACAGCCGCCCTGTCGTTCGTGGCCTACGTGCTGGCCTACACCACGTTGCTACTGCTCGACCACGGCACCCTCGCCGGGTACGAATGGCGGCTGATCGGCATTTTCGCCATCAACGCAGTGGTGCTCAGCTTCGTATACATCCTGATACTCGTCATCGAGAAACTGTTCGGCTTCACGTCGAACGTCACGCTGGTCGAGCTGTCGGACATCAACAGCCCGCTGCTGCGCCGTCTGGCACAGGAGGCTCCCGGCACATTCCAGCACTCCATGCAGGTGTCGATGCTCGCCGCCGAAGGTGCCCGCGCCATCGGGGCTAACACCCAGCTGGTGCGCACCGGCGCCCTGTACCACGACATCGGCAAACTGTACAACCCGCTGTTCTTCACCGAAAACCAGCATAACGTCAACCCCCACGACGGTCTCGACCCCGAGGTGAGCGCACAGAAGATAATCTCGCACGTCACCAAGGGACTGGAACTGGCCCAGAAGGAGAAACTGCCCGAGATGGTGCGTCAGTTCATCCCCGAGCATCACGGCAAGAGCCTGACCAAGTACTTCTACAACACCGCTGTCAACAACAATCCCGACCCCGAGCACCCGATAGATAAGAAGCCGTTCATGTATCCCGGCCCGAATCCGCGCAGCAGGGAGACCGCCATACTTATGATGGCCGACTCGGTCGAGGCCGCCTCACGCAGCCTGACGGATTATTCCACCGAGGCCATCGACAGTCTTGTGGACAAGATAATAGACGGTCAGGTGCACGACGGAATGTTCCGCGACTCCCCCATCTCGTTCAAGGATGTGGAGGAAATCAAGGTGGCGTTCAAGAAGAGGCTGCAGACCATGTACCACGGCCGCGTGGCCTATCCTGAAATCAGACAGCAGGAGGACACCGCACAAAATCAGCCCGCCGCGAACTAAAAACCGTGAAACCGACGTTATAACAAATAGAACTGGAACTGCAGATTACTCTGATTACTCTGATTACTCTGATTACTCTGACAGCTCTGATTATTTAACCCGCAGATGACAATATTCCTGATCATAACCGCCTGTCTGTGCTACGCCGCGTCCGTCTGGGCACTGGCCACGCGCATCATGCTGGGTCCCGTGCTGTCGTACATCGGGCTGGTGCTGCTCAGCGTCACCACACGCAACGGCTACCCGCTGCTGCCCGTCAACGGCACCATCCTGACCGGATGGTTCTGCATGACATTGGTGGTATCCGTCATCATCATGCTGCAGCCCGAGCCGGTGCGCCGGCAGACTCGCGGCATGGGTTACATGATAGTGGGCGCCGTCACCGGACTGGCCATCGGCCTGCTCGCATTCTCCGCTTCGAAAAACCTCACGATGCTATATTCGTTCATGATCCTGGCCGTGATAGCCGGAATCTTCTTCGGGCTGCTGCTCTATTCGCGCACGCCCGACGGCCGACCGCTGGCCATCGGCTCGCAGAACTTCTTCAGGTATCTGCTGGCCAAAGGATTCCCCACAGCCATCACCATGATGCAGATCGGCGTGGCCGCCGTGCTGACCATAGCAGTATATTGAAACACAATACATGAAGATATTCCGAAACATACTCATACTCACCGCGCTGGCAGCGGGCGCCGTAGGCGTCACCGCCCAGAACGCCGCGAAGTCGCGCAAAATCGTTGTGGAGAAACCGAACCTCGAGGAGATCCGCACCTCGACCCTCGACCCCCAGAGCAAATACTATTTCCCTAAGCTCATGGCCAAATACGAGGTGAACGACACCACGATGACCAACGACGAGTTCCGGCACCTGTACCTGGGCTACATGTTCCAGGAGGACTACGATCCCTACCGCATGTCGCCTTACTCCGACCGCACGGACAGCCTGCGCAGCAAACCCACGCACACCCTCGCCGAGATAGACACCATCACCAAATACGCGCAACTGGCACTGGCCGACAACCCATTCGACCTGCGCCAGATGTCGTTCCTGGTGCACGTGCTGAAGGAACGCCGCAAGGACATGCGCGCCAAGATATGGGAATACCGCCTGGAGCACCTGTTGGGTGCCATCAAGAGCACCGGCACGGGCGAGGACATAGAGAACGCATGGTATGTGATATACCCCATGCACGAATACGACATGGTGCAGCTGCTGGGCTACGAGGCCACCAACGCCGACTTCATCGAGCCGGGCTACGACTACCTGTCGGTGCGCCCCGACCCGTCGGACAAGCGCAAGCGCGACAAATCGGCCCAGGGATTCTACTTCGACGTGCAGATTCCCCAGAACCAGTATGAACTGAAACATCCCGAATGATATGTCAACTATCCTGAATACGAACGGCACGGAACTGGAAGTGCCGCAACTGCTCGACGCCGCCGGTTTCAAGTGCGCCGTCTTTACCGCCGAATGGAACGCCGAGGTCACCGGCGCATTGCTTAAGGGTGTGACGGACACCTTAGGCAAAGCAGGCGTCAACCCCGACAACATCTTCTCACAGCCTGTGCCGGGCACCGTCGAGCTGGTGAACGCCGCCGGCATGGCCTTGCGTCACATGCAGGACCTGAGCGCCATCATCATCCTGGGCTGCGTGGTGCGCGGCGACACGCCGCATTTCGACTACGTATGTCAGGTTGTGAGCCAGGGCGTGGCCGAGCTGAACGCCCGCGGAGAGGCCCCCGTGATATTCGGTGTGCTGACCGTCAACGACATGCAGCAGGCCCTGGACCGCGCCGGCGGATGCCTGGGCAACAAGGGTGCCGAAGCGGCGGTGGCAGCCATCAAGATGGCCAACCTCCACATCCACACCGGTGCCTTGCGTTACGCCTCGTTCCGACAATAAACCCATTAAGAATATAGTAAATAGTAAGAAGCTTTTAAATGGGAAAAGGCCGGCCTGTGAAGGTCGGTCTTTTACTTGTATCGATTTATATTTTACTTGTATCGATTTATATCTGCCCCCTATCAGCAGCCTCCGCAACCGCCTTTACCGCCGCAGCAGCTGCCGCCTTCGTCATGGCCGCCACAGCCTTCGTCGCCGCCGCAACCGCCGCCATGGCAGCAGCCGCCGCATCCCGATGCGGGATGGATCTCCTCCTCGGTTGCGTCGCGCACAGTCTCGATCTCGCCTGTAAACGTGACAGTCAGCCCGGCGAACGGATGGTTGAAGTCCATAACGACCTTCGACCCTATGGCCACTACCGTTCCCACCACGCGATAGCCCTCAGCCGTCATCATGGGCAGCGCGGCGCCAACCTTCACTTCCTCGGCAAGCTTGCCGTCGCGCTCGAATATCTGGCGGTCAAGTTCCACCACATCTTCCTCGTTGCGCTCGCCGAAGGCCGCTGCCGGAGGCAGCGTCACCTCGAACTTATCGCCGGCCTTCAAGCCCTCCATAACGCTTGCAAGGCCCGGCACTACATCCTGGCTTACGCCATATATCATCTGGTCCGGACGGCTCTTGGTAGCCTCGAACAGCTTCCTGCCCGTAGCTGCATCGGTCAGCAGGTAGGAATACTCTACATATTTGCCCGGAGATACTGTTTCAGTCATAGTTTTAATTTTATTAATTTGATTGGGAGAATTGGGATTATTGGGATTATTGGGAGATTTGGGAGATTTGGGATTTTTGGGATTTTTGGGAAGATTGGGAGAATTGGGAAGTTTCTCCCATCACTCCCATTATTCCCATTATTCCCATCACTCCCATCACTCCCATTATTCCCACTACTCCCACTACTCCCACTACTCCCATCACTCCCGCTATTTCCCACTACCTTCTGTCTTTTCCTTGTCTTTCTTCAGGAAGCGGGTTGCCGCCTGCATCTTGGCCAGGAACTGACGCCATGCGGAGTCGTGTATCACGTTGGCATCAATGTTGTCGAGCAGATTCAGAATCTCCTGTTCCAGCTCCACGATCTCAAGGGCTACGGCGTGCGGCAGCACGGCGTTGAGCAGGCGGCTCGCACGGTCTATCTGCGAGCGGCTGCGCATCAGCAGGCGTGCCACCTCGATGGTCATGGCCACCTCGCGGCGCGTCACGCGGCCGGCGCGTTTCTTCGACAGCTTGATGGCTTCCATATAGAACTTCACGGCACCCTTGTAGTCGCCCGTGGAGGCCATCATCTCGGCGTCCTTGCACAGCGACTCCACCAGCTTGTCGGTGGCCGTGGCCACACCGTTGTGCACCTTGTCGTACAGCAGGCCCGTGTGGATCTGCTGCTTGGCCAGCATGTCAAGCATCTTCTTGCGGCTGCGCAGTATGCGTGTGGACAGCTCCATGGCCATGACGTGATACTTGCCGAAACGGTCGGCATCCAGCTTCAGCAGAGGCTCCAGGAACTTGAATATCTGCTCCAGCTCCTTCTTCGACTGCTTGTAGTCCTTCAGCGCGTAGTGTATCTCCGACAGGTCTAACAGCAACACCACCACGGCCTCGCGGAACTCCACGTGGCTGTAGTCGGAGAAATCGCGCAGGGCCTTCAGTGACTCGACGGTCTTCTCCAGCACCTTGTTGTATTCCTCGGCCTCGAACAGTTCAAGAGCCTCATTGCGCTGATTCACCACAGTCTCCAGGATACGGGCGTCGTCCGAATCCATCTTCATCCCCTTGAAATGGGGCGCGTATTTCATAAGACTCATTTTCTCAACATATTTCAGGGTTACCGGACTGACCCGAGGACTTGTGGCCGAGATACCCGCCGTGATGACGTTTGGCGTATTCCTCCTTGGTGAATCCTATCTTTTGCATTGTAGCCACCACGAGCACATCGCCCATCACGGTCATCATGGTGGTTGATGTGGTGGGGGTCAGGCCCAGCGGACACACTTCGGGGCTGTTGCCCGTGCTCAGCGTGACGTCGCCGTGCGTGCCGAGCTGCGACTCGGGGTTTCCCGTTATAACAATTATGGGAATTTCGGGGTTCAGCACACGTGCCAGCTGCACAAGCTCCACGATCTCGCGGGTCTTGCCGGAATTGGACAGCAGCAGCAGCAGGTCGTTCCGCTGGATGATGCCGAGGTCGCCGTGCTGAGCCTCGCTGGGATGCAGGAACACGGCCGGAGTGCCTGTGCTGCAGAAGGTAGTGGCGATGTTCATGGCTATCTGACCGGCCTTGCCCATGCCGGAGCATATCAGCTTGCCGCCGCGGCGGTTCACGTGCTCCACTATCAGGTCCACCGCCCGGCCATAGTCGTCGGTCACAGGGATGTTCAGTATGGCCTGTGATTCCCGCTCCAGGATGGAGCGCATTATGTCGTTTATGCTATTCATCGGGGTTAATGGGAATTATGGGAGGAGTGGGAGGAGTGGGAGGAGTGGGAAGATTGGGCCGGGGCGGTCTCCGTGGGGTTCAGGGCTATGGAACGCTCCAGGGCGCGACGCCAGCGGTCGGGCATCGGCACCGACTTCTGCGTGGCGGGGTCGAAGCTAACCATCACCGTACGGCACGCCGACTTGATGCGGCCCGTGCGCGCGTCGGCTATGACCTGCAGGATGTGGAAGCTGCGGTCGTGTATCGCCTCGCAGCGCGTGCCAACCACCAGGTCCTCGCCGAACATCAGCGGCTCCATGTAGGTGCACTCCACGTTGGCGATGACCGTCTCCACCTGGCGCCAGTCTATCTCCCAGTCCACTATATCCTTGAAATACCACGCCTTGCCCGTGTCATAGAACGAGAAGTACACCGTATTGTTGACATGCCCCAGGATGTCTATGTCGTTGAACCGTATCTCCACCGGTATGCGGTGCGGAAACGCCGACAGCGGCGGCAACGTGTCTATATCTATCATTACTTTCTATTTTATATCGCGTCAGGATGTGAAGCGTATGCCGCTGATCACGTCCTGCCCTAATTTTCTGTTTATGGCCTCCATGAGGCGGGAGCGGCACATGGCCAGGTCCTGTCTCAGCGAGGCGTTGGCCACGGGCACCGTCATGACGCCGGCGTTGACCGTGGGCTGTCCGCACAGCGACGCCAGGTCGCGACCTAACATCTCGGGGAAGATGGCGCAGGCGCGTGTCTCCAGCAGCTTCTGCGTCATGTTCTGTTCCTCGATAGCGCGCCGCAGCACGTCGCCGAGAGCTTCGGCCTCCACACGCTTCATAACACTGTGAAGCGGCCCTCCTCCACCTCGTACATCCGGCTCGGTCCCACCAGGGTCGACACCGTCTCGTCCAGGTGCTCGCGGTTGGTGTCGGTGATGAAGATCTGGCCGAAGTTTCCGCTGCTCACCGTGCACATGATGCGGCCCACGCGCTCGGAGTCCAGCTTGTCGAATATGTCGTCCAGCAGCAGTATCGGTTTCACGCCCGTCACGTCGCACAGGTGCTCGTAGATGGCCAGCCGCAGGGCTATCACATAGCTTTTGAGCTGACCCTGGCTGCCTACACGGCGCATGGAGTGTCCGCGCAGCTCCATGCAGAGGTCGTCGCGGTGCACGCCCTGATGCGTGAAGCCCAGCACGCCGTCCTTGGCGCGCCCCTCGTCCAGTATGGCCTGCAGCGGCTTGCTGTCAAGCACCGATGTATAGCTGAGCGACACGCGCTCCTGTTCGCCGGCCACCTCCTCGTAGTAACGGCGGAATATCGGCTTGATCGACTCGGTCCATGCCTTGCGGGCCTCGTACACCGCGGCTGCGGCCGAACACATGCCGGCCTCCACGCTTTCGTACAGCAGCTTGTCGCGCACGCCGGCGCGCAGCATACGGTTGCGGCTCTCCAGCCCGCGGTTGTAACGTATCAGCTCGGCCAGATAGCGGCGGTCGGTCTGCGATATGACCATGTCCAGCAGTTTGCGGCGCATCTCGCCGCTGCCGGTCACCAGCATCGAATCCGCCGGCGTCACGGCCACGATCGGGAAGCGTCCGATATGCTCCGACAGCTTGCCGTATTCCTTGCCGTTGCGCAGCAGGGTCTTCCCCTTGCCGCGCTTGATGCCGACGGACACGTCCTCGTCGCCGCCGGTGTCGGTGAGGTAATGCCCTTTGACCAGAAGCATATCCTCGCCGTGGCGTATCAGTCCGCTCTCGGGCATGGACTGCATCGGACGCGCCATGCTCAGGAAGTGGATGGCCTCAAGCAGGTTGCTCTTGCCCATGCCGTTGCGCCCCACGAAACAGTTCACTCCCTCGGAGAAGTCCAGACGGGCCTCCCCGATGTTCTTGAAGTTCATTGCCTCGAGTGTCGTTATGAGCATGATTCTGTGGTTATTAAATTGGCGACCGGGAGGTAAAAGCCGCGGGCTTTTACCACAGTCGGGATTGGGTTCCTATGCGGGCTTTAGTCCTTCTGGCCGTAGGCCAGGTCGCCGGCATCGCCGAGACCGGGCACGATGTATGAGTGGGCGTTGATTTCCTTGTCGATGGCACCGCACCACAACGTCGATTTCTCCTGCGGGAAATGTGTGCGCACGTATTCCACGCTGGGTTCCGAAGCTATGACGGACGCAATGTGTATCTTGGCGGGAGTGCCCTTCTGCAGCAGCGCCTTGTAGGCCAACTCCATCGACGAGCCGGTGGCCAGCATCGGGTCGACAAGAATCAGCGTCTTGCCTTCGATGGAGGGGGAGGCTAAGTATTCCACCACGATGTCGAACGAGTCGCCCTTCTCGCGATAGCGTCGGTAGGCGCTGACGAATGCGTTCTCGGCATGGTCGAAGTATGACAGGAATCCGTGGTGGAACGGCAGTCCGGCGCGCAGTATGGTGGCCAGCACCACCTGGTCGGCCGGTTCGTGGCACTCGGCCTCGCCCAACGGCGTGGTGACGGTCACGGTCTTATATTCCAGACGCTTCGAAATCTCGTACGCCATGATCTGACCGATACGCTCCAGATTGATGCGGAAACGCATGGGGTCGTTCTGGACGGTGACGTCGCGAAGCTCCTCCATGTAGCGGCTCACCAGACTCGGATGCTCGTCAAAATTTATTACTTCCATTATTTCGTGTCTTTTATGGTTCTTTGTTACGACTCAGGCTGTGCATGAGTTCAATATCTCGAGGCTGCGGGCCACGTCGCGCTCGATGTTGAGGCGCAGCTCGCCGATGGTCCTGAAACGCGCCTCGTCGCGTATCTTGGCCACGGGACGGATGCAGAGTTCCGCGCCGTACAGGTCGCCCGCGAAACCGGGTATGTGCGTCTCGACCGACACGGGTCCCTGCTCGTCGAACGTGGGGCGCATCCCTATGTTGGTCACGGCGGCCATTTCCGTTCCGTCGGGCATCGTCACCATGGTTGCGTACACGCCTCGTCCCGGCAGCTGCAGACGCGGGTCGACGCTGAGGTTGGCGGTACGGAAGCCGATGTCGCGTCCCATCTCGCGGCCATGCACCACATTGCCGCGCAGCGTCCAGTCGTAGCCCAACATGGCGTTGGCCCCGGCTATGTCGCCGGCCGCAAGCGCACGGCGTATGTCGCTCGAGCTGACGCCCGGCTCCACGCCGCAGCCCAGCACCTCCACCCCCAGGCCGCGACCCAGTTCCTCGTAGTCACGGATGCCCAGGCCGGTGCCGTCGCAGCCGAACGTGTTGTCGTAGCCCAGCATCACCGCCGTGGCGCCGTATTCGTCGCGCAGGCGGCGCATCCACGCCTCGGCCGTAAGCCGGCGCATCCGCTCGTCGAAATGCACCTCCGCCACATCAAAGCCGAGACTGCGCAGACGCGCGTCACGCTCGCCCGGAAGCATCAGGATGTGCGGAGCCCGCGTCGGGTTGATCATGGCCAGCGGATGCCGGTCAAAGGTCACCACAAGCGGTTGTGACCCACGTCGCTCCCCCTCACGGCGAAGACTATCCAACAACAGCCGGTGCCCGCGATGCAATCCGTCGAAGGTGCCTGTCGTCACTATCCTGTCCATTCCTTTTCCTTAACTTTGATACCTGTTTCGGGCCGTTACGGCATTAATAAAATGCGCCTGTGCGCTCTTAATTTGCAAATATAATGCTTTTTTGTGGCATTATTACCCAACTATGCCGTTTTTTTGTTATTTTTGTAGTTAGAAACTTATAATGCCTCTTAGGATAGAAAACATGAATAACATTAATTCAGTAGGCATTCTGACGTCGGGCGGCGATGCTCCCGGCATGAATGCGGCAATCCGCGCCGTGACACGCGCAGCCATATACGCCGGATTTAAAGTCTACGGCATCTACCGCGGCTACCGCGGCCTTATCTACGACGAAATCGAGGAGTTCTCCACCCAGAACGTGTCGAACATCATACAGCGCGGCGGCACCATCCTGAAGACGGCGCGCTGCAAGGAGTTCCATACTCCCGAAGGACGCCAGTGCGCCTACGACGTGCTGAAGCGCCGCGGCATCGACTCGCTGTGCGTCATCGGCGGCGACGGCTCGCTCACCGGCGCCCGCATCTTCGGCAACGAGTTCCAGTTCCCCATCGTGGGTCTGCCCGGCACCATCGACAACGACCTGTACGGCACCGACACCACCATCGGCTATGACACGGCCCTGAACACCATCATGGACTGCGTGGACAAGATACGCGACACCGCCACCAGCCACGAGCGCCTGTTCTTCATCGAGGTCATGGGCCGCGACGCCGGATTCCTCGCCCTGAACGGAGCCATCGCCAGCGGCGCCGAGGCCGCCATAATCCCCGAGATCTCCACGCAGGTCGACCAGCTGTCGGAACTCATCAAGAACGGATTCCGCAAGTCCAAGAACTCGTCGATAGTCCTTGTGGCCGAAAGCCCCATCACCGGCGGCGCCATGGGCCTGGCACAGCGCGTAAAGGAGGAATATCCCGGCTATGACGTGCGCGTCACCATCCTGGGCCACCTGCAGCGCGGCGGCTCGCCTACGGCCAACGACCGCATCTTGGCTTCCCGCATGGGAGCCGCTGCCGTCGACGCCCTGCTTGACGACCAGCGCAACGTGATGATCGGTATCAAGAACGACGAAATCGTCTACATACCCTTCACCAAGGCCATCAAGAACGACAAGCCGATCAACCAGGATCTGCTGTCCACGCTGCGACGTCTCTCCATCTAAGGCATCATTCCTTAAAAATCACATTGCCAAGGAACGACGCCTGATGAAAACCATCGAAAAGATACAGAAATTCATGAGCGAGGCCACTAAAACTGCGGCCTCGCTCGTTAAAGTGCCCCTGATGTCCGGGCACCCCTCGCCCGCATCGTCCGCCCGGCGCGACACGGTCATAATCATGGGCAACGGCCCGAGCCTGAAGGAAGCCCTGACAATACACCGCGAGGTGCTGGACTCGACACCGAAGTTAGCTGTCAACTGGTCGGCCATGACGCCCGATTTCTTAGTGCTGAAGCCGGAATACTACCTGCTGGCCGACGGCGTGTTCTTCAACCCGGCGGCCTCGGACAACGTTCCGAAACTGTGGGACATAGTGAACCGCATAGACTGGCCGCTGACCATGTTCGTACCGGCCAGGTTCCGAAAGTATCCGGGACTGAAGACACTTCCCAAGAACATCACGGTAAAATATTTCAACCTTACCCCGGCCGAAGGCTGGACAGGCGTGACCCATTGGCTGTTCCGTCTGGGGCTGGCCATGCCGCGCCCGCGCAACGTGCTGATTCCGGCCATAATGTGCATGATGCGCGAGGGATTCACACGCATTGTCCTCACCGGCGCCGACCACAACTGGAGCCAGACGCTGTGGGTCACCGACCGCAACCGCGTCATGACCGTGCAGCCGCACTTCTACGAGGACGACGACGAGGAACTGAGGCGCGTAGAGGAGCTGTACAAGGACATCCACATCCATCAGCTGTACGAATCGTTTGCCGTGGCCTTCCGCTCCTATTTCGCCGTGCAGGCCTACGCTCAGAGTCGAGGCGTCCGGGTGCTCAACGCCACCCCCGGCTCCTTCATCGACGCCTTCCCTCGCACCACCCTCGACAGGTTAAGCGATTTGCCAGCCGTCGATGTTGCGTGTTTCAGGTGAAATGTTAACGCCTACCTTCACGACAGGCTTGGGATTCACCGTATTCTCAAACGGCAGGGCATAATCTTTCTCATCAATCTGGGCCAATGCCTTTTCCGGTGTGGAATCATATTTGAACTCCAGGATGTAAATGGCCTTGGGACCGTCAAGCACCATGTCCATGCGACCGTGTGACGTACGGCGCTCCACGTCTACATTCATACCCACCAGCCTCGCTATGATCAGAATGTCTTTCTGCCACTGAGACTCCTTGTTGGTATCGGACATATATGGAATCCCGGCCAGGAACGACTGCAATTCGTGCAGGAAGCCGTCGATATCGTCATCATCGATGAAATCGTGAAGTGTATATACGAAATTGTTCACGCGATTGGAATCCCACCCTCTTACAGTCTCCATCAGGTTTTTGAAGAATCCCTTGCGCACCTCGATATTCGGGTAGCCCAATACATACGTTTCCCGTCTCTGATTATATCCTTTTATGGTCAGATAGCCGGTATAATAGCAGGCTAACGCCAGGTTGCTGCCCAACACGTCGCCACTGTCAAGGTCGGACGAGGACACAACTGTGCCTTCAAGGTCCGGAGTGCCCCAGTCATTCTGCAGGAACTGATTTATCAGACGTGTCGGCGTCCCGGACTGGAACCAGAAATCGCGTATGTCACGTGAATAGATTGCCTTGACGACGCTGAACGGATTATATATGTCCACCATGTCTTTCGAGAAATGGTAGCCGTCATATCTTTTTTTAAGTTTAGACAGCGCTTCATCGGCAGACATGCCCATTCCCCTTCCCAGGTCCTCTATTCCTTCCTGAAAATTGTCGTGCAATTCCCCGGTTGTGATTCCGCATATAGCTGAATACCTTGGATCAAGCGAAATATCGGTCAGGTTGTTGAGTCCGCTGAACACGTTGATCTGTCCCAGTTTGCCCACACCGGTCAGGAACACGAACTTAAGGCAGTCCTCGCTGGCCTTCATCACTCCGTAGAAATCATGCAGGATTCTGCGGTGCTCGGCTTCAAGTTCCTTATTGTCCGCCACGTCTATTATCGGCTTGTCATATTCATCGATAAGTATCACCACCTGTCGGCCGGTCCGTCTGTACGCCTCCCGGATTACATTGGTGAAGCGGCGTGCCGGAGCCTCGTCCGACGACAACCCGCCATATTGTTCCTCCCACTCCGACAACACATCCGACAGCACCCCCTGCAGTTCTCCCGCAGCTCGGTATCCTCCCCGCATAAAGTCCAGGCGCAACACCGGATGCCGGGTCCACTCTCCCGGCTCCAGACGGTCTATGGCCAGGCCGTCGAACAGTTCACGTTCCCCACGGAAATATGAATCCATGGTGGAGATGAGCATACTCTTGCCGAACCGGCGCGGACGGCTCAAAAAGAAATACTTGCCCGTCGACGCGAGCTCATGAATATACATAGTCTTGTCAACGTACAGGAATCCGCCTTTTCTGATTTCGCGAAAACTCGACTGGCCTACCGGATACTTAATCATGACGATGTCTTTTAGGGTCTGTTCCTTAATTCAACTTTCAAAGATAACGAATTTTCTTTAAAAACGCAAAAACAGCAAAAAAGGTCCGGGACTCGGAGTCCCGGACCTTCCTTTTCCTATTCGGTGTTGTGTCTTACTTCTTGACAGCCGAGTAGCTGTAGGGCACCTTGCTCAGGTCGAGGGTCACTGTGAATGTGCCGTCGCCGGGAGAAGGCAGATTGGCACCGTCCAGAGTCAGGTTCGAGGGTTCGCCACCGAGATTGATGTCCCAGTTGTCGTTGGCGCGGAACTTCCAGCCGTTGCCTGCCGCGAAGGTCACGTCGCCCGTCCATGTCAGATAGTCTGCCGACATGGTCAGCGGCTCCTGGCCTCCCCATCCGTTCATGTCGCCGATGGCGCCAAGGGTGGAGATCTTGGTCACGGTATATGTCAGTGCCTGGGTGTCGACCATCAGCCAGTACAGGCCTTCCTCCTCCACGCTCAGGTTGCCTGCGCCGCCGTCAGTGGACAGCTTGCCCTCGCCGCCGTCACCATAGTTGGTGCCGTCCCAGTTGGGCTTGCTGGTAACCTTGAACGCACCTTTCAGATGCGCGAATCCTACATACATGTTCTTATTGGCATCGAACATAAGCTTCTGGCATGTGTCGAAGCTCCAGCCGTTGGAGTCACCGGGGGTATAGATCATCTCCAGCTCCTTGAAGCTCCAGGTCAGGTCCTCCATGTTGATGGTCATCAGGAACGAACCTGCCTTCTTCATGCAGCCTGCCTTGCACTTGTCGTTGCCGAGAACAATCTTGCCTTCCAGAGCCGTGTCGCCGTCCACTTCCGTACCTGCGACATTATCCCAGCTGCTGCTGTCGATGGCGCTCTGCGGAGCTATCTTCCACCACCAGCCTTCCGTGGCCTGTTCCTCGGCGATATTCACCACGATTGTGAATACCGGATCATCGTAGACATCGGCGTCGCTGTGCTTGAAGGGATAAGCGTCGCTCAGCGCCCAGTCGTTGCATGTGCCGATCAGGTAATAGGCGTTCTCGATGGTGAAGTCCAGGGGAATGGGGGTCACCATTATTGTCTTGGCGCCATAGTAGTTGTCCAGACCGCCGATGCGTATCAGCTGGCCGCCCACGGAGGCTAACGCCTGGAATCGTACGTACATCGGCTTGGCCTTGGGGCTTCGGCCCAGTGCCTTGCGGAAATACTCATCCCACTCCGCACGCGACACGGAACCGTCGGTAACCGTCAGTTCGGTAGCACCGGCGAAGTCCTCGTTGGTTGCAAGTTCCATTACGAAGTGCACGCCGTCCTGATACAGGGAGTCGGCCTCTACCAGTCTGATTACGGGCACCTGGCCGTCGGTGTAATCGTTCAGATTCAGGTCCTGACCGGCAAGTGCCTGGCCTAAGGCCACTTCCACGCCGTTGGACTCCAGGATGGGTCCCTGGGGATTCGTCTGGGGAATACCCAGAGTGTTGTCCTCGCTACAGGATACAAATCCCAACGCCAGAAGAACCGCACCGAATATAAGTGATTTTTTCATTTGTCTTTTGTCTTTTATCCCGCGGGGCTCCGGAGAGAACCCCGCGGATGTTGAAATTTGTACTCTTGTTATTCAGCTGCCTCGAATGTCACCTTCATGGTCTGGAGGTTGACGGTCATCTTCATCTTTCCGCCGTCCCAGTTGGTGATGTTCCAGTTACCCTTACCGTAGACGCAGGCGCCGTTGTAAACGCCGTTTTCCATCTGTACGGATGCGTCGTCGCCGTCATTGGCGTTCGAGCCGATGGAGGGCAGATTGCCGTTATCGCCCCATTCGCCGAGAGTCTTGTAGAATCGGAATCCGACATTGGCCTGGTCGTGCGTCATCTCGAACGTACCGTAATAGATATTCGATCCTACGGCGTCGGCGGCTTCCTCAAGAATGAAAGTGCCGGCGTTGATGTCCCAGCCCTGAACTTCGCCGACCAGATAGATGCGTGCCGGGAGTTTGACTGCCGGATACGGAGCGATGGTAAGGGGAATCACGTTGGACAGGATGTCGCCGTAGTCGCAGTTGGCTACGAACGAACGCACACGGAAATAAACCGTGCGGGGATCGGCCGAGAACTTGTCCTGGGTTTCGTTGCTGACATAACCCATCAGCTTGCAGAGGGCCTGCGACAGATTCTCGCCGTTGACCGTGAAGCTGGCCTGCTGTGACAGGCCCTCGACGCTCTCATAGGAAGCGAAGTCCTCGGTGAACGATACCTGAGTCTCGTAGTTGGACACCACGCCGAGTCCGTAATTGGGCTGCGACACGGTCAGGTCCACGCCGTCGTTGGCGGTCAGTACGAATGTCTGGTTGGCCATGGCCGGAGTGTTGAGATGGAACTCCGTCGGTTTCTCCAGACGAGGCTCAGTGTCAGCCTTACAGCCTGTCAGAGACATTCCGGCTGCAAGTGTAAGAGCCATAAAAAATATTGTCTTTTTCATTTGATTCAATTTTTCAGGATTTCCACTTTTAATATCCGGGGTTCTGAGTCATGCTCTTGCCGTATGTGGCCACCACGTCGGTGGGAAGCGGGAAGAGTTTCATGTGGTCGCCGATAGCGCCTCCGTTACGCACGTTGTTCTTCCATGCCCAGTTGTAGGCGTTGCCGGTGAACTTATTGAAACGGATCAGGTCCGTACGGCGTGTGTTCTCACAGTAGAGCTCGCGCGAACGCTCGTCGATCATGTTGTCGAGAGTGTACTCGCCGGCCACCCATGCGGGAACGCCTGCACGCTCGCGGACAACATTCACATATTTCAGACCGGTGGCCTGGTCGCCGGCTCCGCGCAGGGCGCATTCGGCAGCCATCAGATACACGTCGGCCAGACGGATAATCGGGAAATCGGTGTCGGGATAGTTGTTGCTCAGGTTGGGCAGTCCGTTCACTTCGGGAACACCGGCCCAGTTGAACGTGAAGCCTGTGCCGGGGTCGTCGTAAGTGTGGCGGGGCATCGTACCGTCAGCATTGGCCTTGCAGTTCGTGTATTTGACGGGAGCGTAACCGCTGGTGAATGTCGAGAACTCGTCGTTGGCTTTCGTAAAGCCCTGCTTCTCGGTACACCACAGGTAGGTACGTCCGTCGTTCGACTCTCCGTTCAGGAAGTTGAACTTGTCGGCCAGCTGCTCGCGGGCATGCATACCGCTCCAGTCGGCATTCAGACCGTACAGCACCTTGGGCATCGAACCCGCGGATATACCTGCTGCGATCAAGAATTCCGTACCGCCATAACTCTCGGTGTAAGGATACTGGAAGGGAACGCCCCACAGGATCTCGTTCTGAGCCTTCAGGCTTCCGCCGGGCATGAACATATCGTTGCTGCCGCAGAACAGGGCCAGATAATCGTTGGCCAGACCGCTGCCCTGGAAACCGCCGCCCTGATGACGGCTTATGATGTTCTGGGCATGCTCCCAGCACTTGGCGTACATGTTCTCGCCAATCCAGGATTCCGCATTCAGATAGAAGCGGCACAGCAGCGCCTCCACACCGTCCTTGCCTACACGGCCGTAGATGCCCGACTCGTTGAAATTAGCCAGCACATCCTCAAGGTCGGCCGTAACGAGGTCGAACAGTTCCTTGCGGGTCTTCTGCTCGGGAACCTCGCCGTATGACATATCATCCCAGGCGCGGACCGCATTGCCGAAGAAGTCGATCACGTAGTAGTACGACAGGTCGCGCAGAGCGCGCGCCTCGAGTACGAACTGGTCGCGTACGGGGAAGTTGGCCTCACCTACGTCGAACGTACCCTCCTTGGCCTGACGGATGAAGTCGTTGCACACTGCTATGTGAGTGTACAGACGGCCGTATGCGCCGTACAGGTTGCCGTTGCTGGTACCCCAGGTGGAAGTACACAGGTCGAACACTCCGACGTCGGGCCAGATCCAGCACACCTCATCTGTTGTGAATTCGTTCAGCATGAAGATGACGCGTGTCCAGTTGGACGTACCGCCGTCAAGTCCGGAGATATCGGATCCTCCGTCGGGGCCTGACTGACCCGATACGGCCAGCGAACTGTAGCATTTGCCCATCACCTGACCCATATATTCCATCGGGTCCTTGCTGAAGTCACCCGAAGTGATGGTGTTGGGATCTTTAGGATCCTGGTCCAGGTCTTTGACACAGCTCGTCAGTCCGGCCATCGACACCACCGCCAGTCCCATCAGGAATTTATTGATATATGATTTCATATTGTTTTCCTTAAAATAATGAGAAAAATTTAGAATGTGGCCATCACGCCGAGCGTAACGGTGATCGGGCGCGGGTATATGTTGTTGTCTATACCCCAGAACACCTCGGGATCAAGACCGTTGTAACCGGTGATGACGAAGGGATTCTGAACGGCGCCGTACAGACGTACCGAAGGAATCTCGCCCTTGATGTCGGTCCATGTGTAGCCTAACGTGATGTTGTCGCAGCGGAGGAAGCTTGCGTTACGCAGCCAGTAGTTGGACAGATAGCGGTTGGTGGTTTCGCCCCCCTTGAATATATGCTCCGCATCGATGATGTTATGTATACCCGACGTGTTGTAGGTATCGCTCAGAGTGGAGTGGGTGGAAAGCACGTCGTTGTACACGTAGTTGCCGATGGATGCGCGGAGCTGGAAACTCAGGTCCCAACCCTTCCAGGAGAATGAGTTGTTCCATGCCATAGTCACCTTCGGGTCCTTGGAGTGACGGAGAACGCGGTCGTTGTCGTCGATGGTGCCGTCGCCGTTCTGGTCGACATAGCATCCTTCGATGGGATCGCCGTTCTGGTCATATACCTGCTCGTAGAGGCTGTAGGTGTAAGCGGGATAACCCACCTTGTGCACCTGTACCGTATTACCCTTACCGCCGGAAATACCGCCGGCGGTGATGTACGAATTCTCGTCGTCGGTAGCGTTCAGCTTGGTGATCTTGTTCTTGTTCCATGCCACGTTCAGGCTGGTGGTCCACGTGAAGTTGTCGGTCACGACGGGCTTCGCGGTGATAGTACCCTCGACACCGAGGTTCTGCAGCGTACCGATGTTCTGGTCCATCATGTTGGAGGTGGCGCCACCGGGAGCTACGGTCACGTAGCTGAGCAGGTCTTTCGACTCACGCAGATACCAGTCCAGAGCCAGAGTGATGCGGTTGTTGAGCCAGCCCATGTCCAGACCTACGTTCCATGTGGTGGTTTCCTCCCACTTCAGGTCGGGATTGTAGATGCCGGGATACAGGGTGCTGATGTTGCCTTCGTACTTGCCGGTATAGAGGTTGGGATAGAACGAACCGGTGTTGGTGCTCTGCACGTACACGGGCATATAGGGGAAATATCCGCCCACCGACTGCTGACCGGTGACACCCCATCCCAGGCGGAGCTTGAACTCGTTCATCGTCTCGCGGGCCTTCTCGAAGAAGGGCATCTCGGAGATCTTCCATCCAAGGGCTACGGAGGGGAACAGACCCCAGCGGTTATTCTTGCTGAAACGTGAGGTTCCGTCGTCACGAAGGGTGACGGTCAGCAGGTATGTGTCCTTGAACGTATAGTTCAGACGTCCGAAGAACGACACCAGCATCAGGTTGCCGGTGTTCCAGGAATAATCGGGATTGAAGTGATCGCCCGGCTTGGTGGTGTTCGGGTCGATGGTCAGGACGCCGTTGGTGGTGGAGGGTCCGTAGAAACCGTTTGAGGTGTAGACCGTACCGTTATTGTGGCCGAAGGCATCGAAACGCTGCCAGGAATAACCGGCCATTACGTCCAGATACGACTGGATGGCCTGGAAGTCCTTCTTATAGTTCAGATAGAAGTCCAGCAGGGTGTTGCGGCGCATCTCGTAGACATGATAGTTGGAGCCGGCACCGTTCTTGGCGCCTTCATTCCAGGATGTCGGGGAGTTCTGCGCGATGTTTTTGTTCTCGAACGAACGGCTCACGTCGTAACCCAGATTCAGGTTCAAGTGCAGTTCGGGGAGGAAATGCAGCGCATAGTCCACCTGGAAGTTACCGTTGCTGCGGAACACGTTCGACACGTTGTGACAGTCCTTGATGACAGCTACCGGATTGACCGTACCGTTGATGTTCCAGGAGTTGTAGCGGTCGGTGGTGACCGACGTATAGCCGTTGTAGAAGTAGGGGAAGTCGGGATTGCCGGTTGCATTGTAGGAATGCACGGGCTGCGTGGGGTCGAACGCGATGGCGGCGCCTACGGCACCCTCGTTGGAGAACCGGTTACGCATGTAATATCCCTTGACGTTCGCATTGATTTTCAGCAGACCGCCGAAGAATTCGGGAGTCAGGTTGAAACCTGCGGTGACGCGCTGCATCTGCGAATCCTTCAGGATACCGTTGTTCATGGTGTAGGATGCGCTGACGCGATAGGGCAGGAATCCTGCCTTACCACCGATGCTGAGGCTGTATTCCTGGTTGAACGAGGTGCGGAGCACCTTGTCCTGCCAGTTGGTGCTGGCGGTGCCGAGCTGGGCTGCGGCTTCGGAATCGGCGCCCCAGTGCTCGCGGATCAATGCGGAGAACTTGTCGGCGCTCATCACGTTCCATGTCTTGCGCGGAGTGTTGACGGCAAAGTTGGCCGAGAAGTTCAGCTGGGGCTTGCCACCCTTGCCACGCTTCGTATTGATGATGATGACACCGTTGGATGCACGGCTACCGTAGATGGCTGTCGCGGAAGCATCCTTCAGGATGGTCATGGACTCGATGTTGTCAGGAGCAATCATGGCCAGAGGGTTGGCCATACCCTGTACGCCGTCGTTGGCCAGGGGCACACCGTCAAGCACGATCAGAGGGTCGTTGGATGCCGAAAGGGACGCACCGCCGCGGATTCGGATGTTGGCGGCTCCGTCGGGCTTACCTCCGTCGGGAGTAACCACCACACCGGGGCTGGCGCCTACCAGCAGGTCCTGGGCCGATGTCGAGATTCCGGCCTCCACCGCATCGGGAGTCACAAGAGCTACCGAACCGGTGGCGTCCGATTTCTTGACGCTACCGTAACCGATCACGACCGTCTCGGCCAGCATCGTGGCATTCTCCTTCATCACGATGTTCAGGTGGGTCTGTCCGTTGACGGACACATCCATCGGATCGTAGCCTACGTAACTTACTGTTAATACGGCATTCGACGGGACCTCGATCGTGAAGTTACCGTCTATGTCGGCGGCTGTTCCGTTAGAGGTGCCCTTCTCGATGATGGTCGCCCCTATCAGGTCTTCGCCTTGCTCGTCCGATACATGGCCTGTCACCGTGATCTTCTGAGCCAACGAGGGAAATGCTATCGCCAATAACATCACTGCTATCAGACACATCCCCTTGTTCAGATGAAAACATAAGTTCTTCATGCAGGAATATGTTTTAGTTTTACATTAGGTTATTTCTTCTCCTATGTCGCGTTTCTTACGTCCGTCCTAAGAACGAACTTTAGATTAAGTATCTATATATCTGGTTGTTGAAAACTATCCAAGTTTTTTCATGGTCCGTGGAGAGAGACGGATTGCGCCAGTATCCAACTTGGCCGTTTGCATTAATGATTGCAAAAGTAACGATAAAGTATTAATAATTGTAAAAATGCGCAAAGGTTAACACTGTTAATTAACAATTGTTAATATTTCACCACCCCGCTTCTCACCCCGTTTTTACCACTTTATTTTCCTGATTTGCCGGTTCTTCCCGACACCCGCCCCCCTCAAAGACGCCATGCGGATTTCACTTTCCGCCGCACGGCCACGATGTTGAACGCCACGATCAGGGCCGTAAGCGCAGCTCCGGTCAGCACCGGCACGAGCACACCCCTCGGCTCGGCGCCGAGCCCGGTGATGGCTCCGAGGTACGACCAGCGCATGGCGAACATACCGCCGAGCGCCAATACATACGCCGCCACCGACGACACGGCGACCAGCTTCATATACGGCGCGCCGACCGTGCGCAGGTCATAGCCCAACATCAGCAGCGCGTGCAGCTTGTCGCGGTTCTTCTCCATGATAAGCGACACCGACAGCAACAGGATAAAGAAGCTGAGCAACGTGATGACGCCTCCGATCACCAGGATGATGCCCGTCACCACTTTCAGCAGGAAACTGGCCTGACTGGCGCTCTTGTCGCCGGCCATCTCCCATCCGTGTTCCTCTAAGTATGGCGCGATGGCCACGTCGCCGGGACTGCTCACGTCCACTATGACGCGCTGCGGCAGCTTCTCCGTGCCGTCGCCCAGCACGCGGTTGGCTTCCTGCAGGAAACCCTCGGGCACCAGAATGGTGTTCAGGCGGTTGGAGTATCCCGCAATGTGGCCGTGCAACTCCTTGCGACGCATACCGCTCTCGTCGCTCAGCACCAGCGTCATGGGGATGCCGCTCATTATTCCCTCCGACATGCGGGGCAGCCCGGCCGAGCCGGCGAATCCGAAGTTATACAGCGTCAGATAGTCCTTGCTTATGATGACGGGCACATCGTCGCTGCCCGGGCGCCACGACCACTGCGACGCGGGCACGTCCACGAACTTGTCGGGGATGGATTCGAAGAACATATAGGTGCTCATGCTGTGGCTGGCGCCCTGCACGGACATGTATGCCTTGAAATTGTTGGAGGTGAACAGACCAACGTCCCTGACCCACGGCTGACGGCGCAGGTCGTCTATTTCAGCCTGCGTGAATCCCTGGTCCGCACCCTCCAGGGTCTGGCGCGAGGTCACCTTCTTGTTCAGCACAAGATAGTCGGTGGATATGAACGAGTCGTCGGCCTCCCAGATGCCCCGGACGTCCTGATAGAACTGCAGCCCCCCCAGCACGATGGCCAGGCCGATGAAATTGGATATCACGAAACCCACGATGCGCGGCACCGAGGTGTTTTTCCGCAACAGTCTGCTTACGAGTTTCATAGATGCATTCGTTTGTTATAGTCGAGCAGCAGGTGGTTGCCCACGCTTGTGGATATGATGCCGGCGCCCTGTCTCCGGGCCTCCTCGGCTATGATTTCGGCGGCGATACGGTTGTTTTCCTCGTCCAGATGCGACACCGGCTCGTCGAGCAGGATGAAGTCGAAAGGCTGGCACAGGGCGCGGATTATGGCCAGGCGCTGCTGCTGCCCTATCGACATGCGCCCGGCGGGATAGTCGCGGCGGAACAATATGCCCAGCCGACGCATCCACTCCTCTATCTGCGCCGGCCCGGCATGGTCGGTAAGTGAATTCTTGAGCTGGATGTTGTCCCAGGCCGAAAGCTCGGGAAACAGCGACAGTTCCTGAGGCAGATAGGCTATGTTGACGCGGCGCACGCGCTGCCAGTCGTCGGCATCGAGTCCGGCCACGTCCCGGCCGTTGAACAGCAGCATGCCTTCGTAGTCGGTGCGCGCTCCGTATATATAGGAGCACATCGACGACTTGCCGCCGCCCGACGCAGCCTCCACCAATACACTCTCGCCGCGGCGGAACGTCAGGTCGGAGTTCCACACCTCCGACGCCGGAATGCCCTCCCCCTTGAACACACGCGGCAGCATACCGCGCAGCGTGATGCTTTCAAGCGGACTGAACTCCATCCCTTTCATTATCCTTATCTCCTCTCTTCCTTATTATAGTATTGCGGCCTGTCCGGCCACGGGGTCAATTCATGCTTAAAATCAGCGCCTTAACCGCATTGACATTCTGATCTTTCGTCTCCGTCTCGCATTCCAGAACCACGCTGCCCGATTTAGGCACCAGTTTCACGGTCACGAACTTCAGGGCGTTGTTCTCGCCGGGATTCTTGATGAAGTCGGACGAAAGCACCACGCCCATGATGGAGCCTTTAAGTTTCTTGCCCATCACTGCAGGACTGTTGGCACCGGTCATGGCGCCGCGCTCGAATGTCACGAGCTTGCCCTGCTTGGCGGGGCGACAGTCCAGCTCGTTCAGCAGTCCCATCAGGTCGGACGTGCTGCCGTCGCCGGTCTGTATGGCTCCCTGGTAGGCGCCTTTGTCATCGCCGCCAACGGATAGGGCCACGGTGCCGTCAATCGAGCTGAGGGCCCCGAACACCACCGACAGCATCGACAGCTGGCCTTTGGTCTGCTCCTGCAGCTGCTTTATCAGCTTGGCGGGAACGGCCACGCCGATAACGCCGCCGGCATTGGCCTTGAGGTCATCGAACAGCGAAGTGTCCAGTTTCTCGGAAGCATACAGGAATTTGGCGTCATCGCCCTTGTCGTTTAGAATATGGGCCGTCAGCTTCATCAGGCCTTTCTCGAAATTCACGGTGAACGATGCGAAGCCGGCGTCCTCGAACACGGTGCTTGTCATCATCTTGACCACGGCGCGCTGCTGGAACGGCGTGTTGGCGGTGTTCATCATGCCCGCCAAGTCGCACCATCCCGACACCTCTGCATCGCCGTTGGTCAGAATGCCGCTGAAATTGCCGGATGCGAATGACTGCTTGTCGCTCAGAGCCATGTATTCGCGGATCTTGTCGGGATCGATTGTGCTGCCGCCCGAACCGATCACCCAGAACTGATTGCCCGTCATGGCGTATTTGCCGGCATGGCTCACGCCGTTGCTTTCCTCCACGGGCTGCCCGGACTCCTTCTGCATCCATGCCTTGAATTTGCCGGTATCGGCCAAGAAGCCTGTAAGATACACCTTATAACCGTCGCCGAACGCCACGAATGCCGAGGGTTCGACACCTGTGTCCCCGTTCAAAGCCTGCATGAATTCCTGATTCGACGAGTTTTTGTCCAGAGCGGCCTTCAGGTCGGCGTCAAGCTCTATCCTGCCATCTTTGACCTTGGCTCCGGCCTTGTCAAGAAGCGATTCGACGTCCACCTGCATTACGAACGACGCCGTGTTGGGTACTTTCTGAAGCAATTCCTGGACTTCCGCACCGCCGTTCTTGCGGCACGATGCGAACGACAGCGCCAGCACGAGGGCGCAAAGATAGCATATTCTTTTCATAGCCTGTTATTTAGGTTATTATTTCTATTTCAATAGTTTAAAAAGTTAAAAGAGTTTATAAAGTTAAGAAAATCAGTTTATAAAGTTCACAAAGTTAAAAAGTTAAGATGATAGTGCAGACATTCGCAAGCTGAGGTATTCTCTTAACTTTATAAACTTTTTCAACTTTTTTCAACTACCAATATCATGGTATTCTCTTAACTCTTTTAACTTTATCAACTTCATTAACTTTTTTGCTAACCCGAAGGGTTGAAAAAACTAAGGGCGTCCTCGCGAACGCCCTGTAGTTGTATATCGCTGTTTTAATTTGAGTGGGTGGAGATGGATTCGAACCACCGTAGGCGTAAGCCAGCAGATTTACAGTCTGCCCCATTTGGCCACTCTGGTATCCACCCGGGCTTATGTTTTGCACTGCAAAGTTAACACTTTTTTTATTTCCTGCAAAATTTCGCATCAGGAATTAGGCATCGTTCCTTAAAATATATATATGCCAGGGCGGTGGATTTTCGAGGTAATTTATTCAATCTCAGAGGGAACAGCCTCGCGGCTGCGACCGAGGAGATTGGATAAATTAACCGAAAAGACACCGGACAAAGCACAAAATAATTGAGAATTGTTATAATAAACTTAATAAAGACAGGCATGACCGAAAGAGATATTACCTCAGACTCGCAGCTGCACCTCATCTTTAGCCTTTTGACTCAGTCACATAGCCCGCTATGCTCCTGAGCCTGCAAGGCTAAATATGAGGCACATCTGCGACCCTGGCGTATATATTTTTAAGGAACGATGCCTATACTTTTCACTCTTTTTTTGATTTCGGGACACCAATATTAAGGAATTTTTTCTTTATAATGATGCGCAATTAACTTTTTTTCGTTAACTTTGCACCTTGAAAAAGGTTATAAATATAACAATGGATGCGGCTTGCAAAAACCCGTCGTTTTCCGGCCGCCGTCACCGCAGAGGCACCCTCCTCTGAAAAGACAACGCATGACGAATGCTAAGGAACAAAATATAACAAAAACCCAAAATAATAATTATCTGTTATGGATACACTTAACCTGTCGCAGTACGGCATTAAGGATGTAAAGAAGATCATCCACAATCCGAGTTATGATGAGCTGTTCAAGGACGAGACGAACCCCAGCCTGGAAGGCTACGAGAAGGGTTACGTAACGGACCTTGGCGCCGTAGACGTATTCACCGGCGTATACACCGGCCGTTCGCCCAAGGACAAGTACATCGTTAAGGACGAGGTTTCCGAGGACACCGTATGGTGGACAACCGAAGAGTATAAGAACGACAACCACCCCATGACCACCGAGGTATGGGACAAGATCCGCGAGAAGGCCGTCAAGGAGCTGAGCGACAAGACCCTGTACGTGGTTGACTGCTTCTGCGGCGCCAACGCCAACACCCGCATCGCAGTCCGCTTCATCATGGAGGTGGCATGGCAGGCTCACTTCGTGACCAACATGTTCATCCGTCCCACCGAGGAGGAGCTGAAGGACTTCGAGCCCAACTTCGTTGTCCTGAACGCTTCGAAGGCTAAATGCGAGGACTACAAGGAACTCGGCCTCCACAGCGAGACTGTAGTGGCATTCAACATCAAGCAGCGCGAGCAGGTGATCCTGAACACCTGGTACGGCGGCGAGATGAAGAAGGGCATGTTCTCGATGATGAACTACTTCAACCCCCTGCGCGGCATCGCTTCGATGCACTGCTCGGCCAACACCAACATGGACGAGACCGAGACCGCTATCTTCTTCGGCCTCTCCGGTACAGGCAAGACCACTCTGTCCACCGACCCGAAGCGTAAGCTGATCGGCGACGACGAGCACGGATGGGACGACGAGGGCGTCTTCAACTACGAGGGCGGCTGCTACGCCAAGGTGATCAACCTCGACCCCGAAAGCGAGCCCGACATCTACAACGCCATCACACGCGACGCTCTGCTCGAGAACGTTACCGTACGTCCCGACGGAACTTGCGACTTCGCCGACAAGAGCGTGACGGAGAACACCCGCGTTTCCTATCCTATCTACCACATCAAGAACATCGTGAAGCCCGTCAGCAAGGGTCCGGCCGCCAAGCAGGTTATCTTCCTGAGCGCCGACGCATTCGGTGTTCTGCCTCCCGTAGCCATCCTCGACCACGAGCAGGCCAAGTACTACTTCCTGAGCGGTTTCACCGCCAAGCTGGCAGGTACGGAGCGCGGTATCACAGAGCCCACCCCCACATTCTCGGCTTGCTTCGGCCAGGCTTTCCTGGAGCTGCACCCCACCAAGTATGCCGAGGAGCTGGTTAAGAAGATGAAGCTGAGCGGCGCCAACGCTTACCTCGTGAACACAGGCTGGAACGGTACCGGCAAGCGTATCTCCATCCGCGACACACGCGGCATCATCGACGACATCCTGAACGGTGACATCGACAAGGCTCCCACCAAGAAGCTCCCCTACTTCAACTTCACCATCCCCACGGAGCTTCCCGGTGTAGACACCAAGATCCTCGATCCGCGCGACACATACGCTGATCCCGCAGAGTGGGACAAGAAGGCCAAGGAACTGGCAGCCATGTTCATCAAGAACTTCAAGAAGTTCGAGAACAACGAGGCCGGCAAGGCTCTGGTAGCCGCAGGTCCCCAGCTCTGATAAGTCATAACCCCTATAAAAAGGCGTGCCCTCCCTTTCGGCGCGCCTTTTTTTGTCGCCTTTTTTCGGCGCGCTTTTTTGTCGCAGAGCCGTTCTGTTCCGTACCGCAGGTGCGGCCCCTCCCTTTCCCTTTCCCCTTCCCCCTGAATATCAATACTAATTTAGCCATTTATTTGTGAGAGTCCCCCTTATTTCTCCCTCTTTCTTGGCCGTCTCGCACTTTTTGGCTATCTTTGACAAATAATTACAATAAAAACACTACAACTTGCTCATGAACCTTAAAAAAATCTCCTTCCTGTTGGCGGCCGCATCGATAGCGGCACCGGCCATCCGGGCGGAAATAGTAAACATCACCACCGACCATAATTCCCTGGTGCTGGACGCCAAGAAAGACGAAGGCCTTGATTTTCTGTACTACGGCACGCGTCTCACCGACGCCGAGGCAGCGGCTCTGCGCGACGCAGGAATCCCGGCCCTGGACGCATTCCCCTTCTACGGCACATTCCCCGAGCATGAGTCGGCCATGGCCATGACCCATGCCGACGGCAACATGACAATGGACATGGCCGTGCAGGGCGTCACAACCGCACCCGACGGCAAAGGCACCGTCACCACCGTCACCTTCAAGGACCGCTTCTATCCCGTGACCGTGGCGCTGAAATACCGCACGTTCCCCAAGGACGACATCATCGAGATGTGGACCGAGACCACCAACAACGAGAAGAAGAACATCACCCTGCGTCAGTTCGCCTCCATGTCGCTGCCCGTACGTTACGGCGACGTATGGCTGCAGAACTACCACGGCGCGTGGGCCAACGAGGCGCGCGTCAACGACGAGCCCCTGCGTCCCGGCATGAAGGTGATCAAGAACCGCGACGGCGGCCGCAACTCGCACACCAGCCACGGCGAGATTATGCTCAGCCTTGACGGCAAGGCACAGGAGCAGACAGGCCGCGTCATCGGAGCCGCTGTGGAATACGGCGGCAACTACAAGCTGCGCATCGACACCGACGAGAGCCTGCAGCACCGTCTGTTCGCCGGAATGGACGAGGAGAATTCGGCCTACAACCTGAAGCCCAAGGAGACGTTCGTGACGCCTCCCGTGGCCATGACATATTCCGCCGACGGCATGGGCACCGTGTCGCGCCGCTTCCACCGCTGGGGCCGCGAGAACCGCCTGGCTCACGGCGACAAGGAGCGCAAGATACTGCTCAACTCGTGGGAAGGCGTTTACTTCGACATCAACGAGCAGGGGATGGACCGCATGATGCAGGACATCGCCTCGATGGGTGGCGAGCTTTTCGTGATGGACGACGGATGGTTCGGCGTGAAATATCCCCGCAAGAACGATTCCTCGTCGTTGGGCGACTGGATGGTGGACACAAACAAGCTGCCCAACGGCATCAACGGCCTGCTGGAATCGGCCAGGAAGCACGGCGTGAAGTTCGGCATCTGGATCGAGCCGGAAATGACCAACACCGTTTCGGAGTTCTACGAGAAGCACCCCGACTATGTGATCAAGGCTCCGAACCGCGACGTGGTGAAGGGTCGCGGCGGCACGCAGCTGGTGCTGGACATGGCCAACCCGAAGGTACAGGACGTGGTGTTCCACATCGTGGACACGCTGATGACCAAATATCCTGATATCGACTATATCAAGTGGGACGCCAACGCGCCTGTCATGAGCCACGGATCGCAGTATCAGACTGCCGACAACCAGAGCCATCTATACATCGGCTACCACGAGGGGCTGAAGAAGGCACTCGAGCGCATCCGCGCCAAATATCCCGATGTGACCATCCAGCTGTGCGCCAGCGGCGGCGGCCGTGTCAACTGGGGTCTGCTCCCCTGGTTCGACGAGTTCTGGACCTCGGACAACACCGACGCCTTGCAGCGCATCTACATGCAGTGGGGCACCAGCGCCTTCTTCCCCGCCATTGCCATGGGTTCGCACATCAGCGCCACGCCCAACCACACCACGTTCCGCACGGTGCCCATCAAGTTCCGTTCCGACGTGGCCATGAGCGGACGCCTGGGCATGGAGATCCAGCCCGCCAACATGAGCGAGGAGGACAAGGCCCTGTGCCGTCAGGCCATCGAGGACTATAAGAAGATACGCCCCGTCGTGCAGTTCGGCGACCTCTACCGTCTGCTGAGCCCGTACGATAACAAGGGAGCCGCCTCGCTGATGTACGTCAATCCCGAGAAGGACGACGCAGTGTTCTTCTGGTGGAAAACCGACCCGAGCTACGGCCAGAAGATGCCGCGCGTGCGCATGGCCGGCCTGAATCCCGACAAGCTCTACACCGTGACCGAGCTGAACCGCATCGACAACAATCCCCTCCCCTTCGAGGGCAAGCAGTTCACCGGAAAGTTCCTGATGGAGTCGGGGCTGGAGATACCAGTCAGCCACGACGTGGACTGGCACAAGAAGATGGATTACTCATCGCGCGTGCTCCGTCTGAACTGATTTGGAGAGTGTTTGTATTTAAATTCAAACACTCTCCACGACAACACACACAACAAGACCATCATAACACCTTAATGACTCAATAACTAATACTACACACAACACACGTCGGGGTACATGGAAATGCGAATTTCCGTGTACCCATTTAATTTTCACAAACGGACCTCCGTTTTCTTTGCATATTTTGACCTAATTTTTGCCAATAAAATTTGATTATTCCGAATTTTGTTATATTTTTGTGATACGATTACACGAACGCTGCCCCGCTCTCCTCCAGCTGTGAATATTGACTTACACGGCATCAACCTAAGAACTATGGCATACCAGAATAACTCAACACCACTCAATCAGGACATATTGACGGAAATAACCCCTCTGTCCGATTGTGATTTCCTCTACATGGTGGACCGCACCAAAGATGCGTTCAATTTCCCGATACACAAGCACGACGAATTCGAGATAAATTACATTGAGAACTGCGCAGGCGCACGCCGCGTGGTGGGCGACAACGTCGAGATAGTGGGCTACCGCGACCTCTGCCTTATAGGACACGGCATAGAGCACGGATGGGAACAGGCCGACTGCGCCAGCAACAATATACGCGAGATAACCATCCAGTTTCCCGCCGACATATTCGGCGAGGAAATGCTGCGGCGCACACAGATGGCCAGCATCAAGGCCATTCTCGACTCCTCGTCCAAAGGCATCGCGTTCCCCGAATCCAGCATCGAGAAGGTGTCCGGTCTCATAAAGGCCATGAACGACACCGAATCAAGCTTCGACAAGATTATAAAGCTGCTGGAGATACTGCACGTCCTTTCCATCGACCCCGATTCGCGCACGCTCAGCAGCTCGTCGTTCAGCACCGCAAGCGTGTCGTCCGATTCGCGCCGGCTCAAGAAGGCCCAGGACTATATCATCAAGAACTATAAGAGCGACATACGGCTCAACGACCTGGCAGACCTGGCGGGCATGTCGCCCAGCAGCTTCAGCCGCTTCTTCAAGCTGCGCACCGGCCGAAGCATCTCTGACTATGTCATATCCATCCGGCTCGGCATAGCCAGCCGCGAGCTGATGTCGTCAACGAAGTCGATATCCGAAATATGCTACAACTCCGGCTTCAACAACGTGTCGAACTTCAACCGCATCTTCAAGAAGAACAAGGGCTTCACGCCCAGGGAATTCCGTGAAATCTACAAGCGCAACAAAATCCTGATCTGATTTCACCGGACAGGAGAATATATATTTTTAGACAGGAGAATATATTTTTAGACAGGAGAATATATTTTTAGACAGGAGAAACAGGAGTGTCTATTTGAAATAGGCCTCCTGTTTCTCCTGTTCTCCTGTCTAAAATACTGTCTCAGAACTGGAAGGTGAGGCCGAGGCGGGCGGCGATGCCGGGTACCGGCATGCCGGGCAGCCACTCCTGATGCAGACGGTTCAGCAGATTGTCCACATATACTTCGGCGCGCAGGTTCTTCAGAATGTCGTACGTTGCGCTGAATCCCAACATCGACAGGTTGCCGATGCGCTGTCTTGTCAACTCGCTTCCATCTGCCCCGGCTATCAGCAACGGCACCTTGCGGCAGGCTCGCAGATCCCAGTCGACGCCTAATTTCAGCGTGCTCCAGGGATTGCCACGCACGCCGATGTGCGCCGTCACCTCCGGCATATCCCATCCGCTGAACCATGCCTTGTCATCCTCCTGCGGCATATAGTTCATCTTAGCTTCGATACCGAAGTATTCGCCGTAATTATAAGCCAACGTGATGCCGATCTGGAATCCGCTCAGATTCATGTACGTTCCGAGATAATCCTCAGCCACCGGCTGCGAGGATGCCGCCGAACGGCCGTACAGGCTCAAATAGGGCGTGTACCAGCATCCGAAGCTTTTGTGTATGGTGCGCTTATAGGCGCCTTCCATCTCGGCGCGGAAGCCTGCGAACGGCCCGAATCCGAATTTCAGACGCGCCTCGACCGGAGTATATGCCGGCGTCATGTCCACGATGGCAGGCGCGCAGAACTTGGATTCCATTACATTGCCGTGCAGCGAGTTCAGTTCCGTTCCTCCCGTGGCCGAAAGTTCCAGTCCCACGCCGCGCGTGTGCCAGCCGAACCTCACGTCCGGAGCCAGGCGCAACGCCGTACCGTTGTCGGCAAACACGTCGATGCGAGGGCCTCCGTAGAATGTGATATTATCACCCTCCCACTTGTAGTAGGGAGTGAACGAGAAGCGGCTGTAGTTTTTCGGCATAGCCGGTGCAAGCCGCGTCTTGTCGGAATAGAGCAGGAAATCGGCGGAAAAATCCAGGCCCGCCACCGAACTGCCGCCGAAGCGGTAGCCGGCGCCCAATTCGGGCGAAATCAGCGTCTCGCGGTTGCCGGGGCACTCGTCGGCGGTCAACGACGTATAGAAGCTGCGGAACGCCGTATAGTTCACGTCCACGCCGGCGTAATATCGGAAACGACGCTCGGCATTCGATGTCCACTTAGCGTGAAACCGTGCCTGGTTCAACGTCTGTGTCGGTGCGTCCGGCATATCGGCCATCGGCAGCGGATTGAAGCCGTAATAATTGAAATATGTCAGGTTATAACGCGCGTCCACGTCCAGCATACCATACTTCGGCACATCGTGCCTGAGATACAGGCCTACCATCTCGTCATATATCTTGCGGCGAGTGTCCTTCACGGCATCCGACAGCTTCGGCTTCCACAGCGATGTGGAATTATGACGCAGGTAGACGCCGCTCAGGGTCTTGTCGTTGTCAACGAACCGGTATCCGGCATTGACTATGGCGTCGAGGCGCGTGCTGAGCTGCAGTTCGGCATATCCGCGATATGGCCAGCGCGCGCGGGTATCGTTCCATCCGGTGGCTGGCATAGGCACGCCGAGAGGCGCGAAATCGGTCACCACGCCGTCCATGTCGTAGTCCAGCCGGCTGTCCGTGTTGCCGAGGCGCAGACGTTCGGGGAACGTGTTGACGCGGTCCTGAAGTATGACCTCGGGCTTGTAGGTGCCCTCCACCTCAACGGTGGGGTTATATTGAGCCGATGCCGTCAGCGCGGACAGCAGGGCGGGAATCGTCAGTATCTTGGTAGCTTTCATTTTTTCAGGGACTTGAGGCGTGAATTGATGGCCGAGAGGATGTCGGCTTCGTTACCGGGATAATTGTCGCGGAGGGATGTGAGGTATTCGCGTGCCAGCTCGGGGCGTCCCAACTCGCGGCAGGCATCGGCCAAGACGATGAATCCCTTGGCCAGCCAGTAAGTGTGGGGCGTCCCGGTGTCGGTGAATGCGTTCATCATGTCGAATGCCTCCTGCGCGTTGCCGGCGTCAAGTCGGCGCTGAGCCAGCGTCACGGCCGAAGCGGCGCCCACGGGACTCTCGGGATTGCGCGACAGGGACTCATACAATGCGTCGGCCTCGTCGTCGCGTCCAAGTTTACTCAGTGCGTTGGCCTCGTAATAATCAAGGTCGGCGGTGTCGTCGGCACCGAGCGAACCGGCCTTGCGTATGCGTTTCAGCAACTCAAGCTGCTCGGTCGAAGCGTCGCCTGTACGGTCGTTGGCCGCAGCTGCGCGCAGCAGCTCGTCCACGTCGGCGTCGGGCGTGATGGCCAGACGCTTGCGGTATGCCTCGGCGGCCATAGCCGTCTCGCCTAATTCCTCGCAAGTCAATGCTTTCTCAAGCAACGCCGCCGACACCCATTTGCTGCGCGGATAGTCGCGCACGAACTGGTCGATCAGTGTTATCTTCTTGCGCTGCCCCTCGCTCTTGCCTGCCAGCATCGCGTAGCGATAGGCCGCATAGTCCGAGTCGTTGGCCTTGTCGGATATTGCGTCGGTGTAGAGCTGGCGCGCTCCTGTATAATCGCCTGTGTAATAGAGGCAGTCGGCACGGCGTATCAGCGCATCGTCGCGCATGGCCTTGTTCAGCACGGGACGGCTCTCCAACGCTTTGGAGAACGTGGCGGCCGCCTGGCCGTACCGTTCGAGGCGATACTGCGCGTATGCTAAGTCGTAAAGTCCCAACGTGCGGTTGGCCGAAGCGGGCGCACCCTGCACATAGCGTGAATAGCTGCGTTCGGCGGCGGCAAAATGTCCCGCCTCATAACGGGCGTCGCCCAACCATAACAGCGACTGCAGGGCCAGATCGGGGTCCGAGGTATTCATCTCCGACGCCTTCTCGAAATATGGCGCGCTTCCGGCCACATCGCCGTTGGTGGCCATGCTCACGCCCTGCGCATACAGCGCCTTCTGCTTCACGGCCTGCATCACCGGCGTGGGCGTGCGGGTGCCGTCAACGGTGCTGATGGCTTTCAGATAATTATGGTCGTTGTAGTATGCCGTGGCGAGGTATTCGCGCATTTCTTCGGCATGAGGCGACGACGGCCAGCGGCGCATGTATGTCTCGATCAGTTCGGCCGACTTACCGAAAGGCACGCCCGTGCCGCGTGTCTGAGCCGTGATGTAATTGTACATCGCGGTCTGGGCCACCTCCGGATCGGCTTCGTATGCCGATGCCTTCTCGAAGGCCAGTGTGGCGCCGCGCACATCGTCCTGACTCAGACGTGTCTGACCCAAGTAAAGCCATGCGCTCTGCAACAGCGGCCCGCGCTCGGCGCTTTCCGTCACGGCCGTAAGCCGCTCGGCGGCTTTGGCGTAGTTTCCTTCCTCATAGTCGATCACGCCCAAGGCATAGAGAGCCTCGTTGTTGACCTGGCCATGATTCAGTTCAAGGTATTTCTCCAGCTCGCGTCGTCCCGTCTCGTCCTCCTCAAGCTTGAAGCGGCTCAGACCGGCTATGCGGTATATCTCGGCCTTAAGTCCCCGCTCCACGTCGCGTGATACGAGTTTCTGAGCCTTTTCGGCCACCTTACGGTATTGGCCGCGCATATAGTCTATCTGCAGCATATAGTATGCCGCCTCCAGGCCCTTCTCGCCTTCGGGCACCTGCGCGAAGCCCTGATAAGCCTTGTCGTAGTCGCCATCTATGTAGTCTATATACGCGTTATAGAAAGTGCGTACGGCATCGTATTTGCGTCCCTTGACACTGCGCAAGGCGATGCGGGCCTCCTTGTAATAGCCCGTCTTTAGCAGACACAGTGCCTTACGGTATGAATAAAGCGAGCGTTCGGGCTGGGAAAGGCCCTTAATATCCTCCGCCCGGTACAAACGCAGCGCCTCGCTCCAGTCGTGAGCGAAGAAGGCCGCATCGGCAATCATCAGACGTGCCTCCAGGGCGTGTATGCCCGTCGGATTTTGCTCGGCATACGACCGCAGCATCGGCACGGTGCCGGGCGCATCAAGCGTCCACGCATCCTGCAGCGTGCGCCATTCCCGGTCGTCGTTACCCTCCGAAAAATCGAAGCCCCGCGCCGCGGGACTTATCATAATGGCCGCGGTCATGACCACAGCCGACATCCTCAGCTTCTTCATGACCGCAAAGTTACTAATTTTTATCTACAATATCCTTCTTATTATTATATTTTTGCCACACCGAGGCGCAGACTGTCCTCCGCCACACACTGGAGGTGGCGTCCGCGCTGACATTTAGGCATTGTCCTTGATAATCCACGAATCGAGGGTGCGGGTTGCAGTGGAGATGTTAACGCCGACCTTTACTATGGGTTTGCCAAGCGAGAGATAAGGCCGGTCGTAATGCTTCTCCTCTATTTGCTTGAGCGCTTCTTCCGGTGATTTATCAAGTTTGAATTCAATAATATATATTGCTTTCGGACCATCCAGTATCATATCTATACGACCGTCGGACGTGGCTCTTTCCACATCGACATTCAAACCGACCAAACGCGAAATAATGTATATCAGATCTTGATAATGAATCTCGGTGTCGGGATTTGTGCGATAGGAATTGCCGGCCATGAACTCCTGAATCATGGTCAGAAACCGGTTAATCTCTCCTTCCTGGATAGACCGGCGCAAGCCGCTGACCCATATATGCCGTTTGTTTTCCGACATTCGCGTCCATTCGCGTGCAAGTCCCTCGAAAAACGAGTCGCGCACTTCCTGGTTGGGATAACCCAGCACAAGCAGCTGGCCATCAAACGAGTCTATCACCTGCTTGATAGTAAGATATCCTGTGTAATAGAACAGCACTTCCAGATCGTTGCCCAGCACGTCGCCCGTTTCAAGGACACGAGGAGACACCATAGTTCCTTCAAGATCCCTGAGTGGAGAATCCCAATCCTTCAATCGGTCATACAGTCTCTTGGACGCTCCGGACTGATACCAATAGTTGCTCAGTTTCTTGTCGGCAAGGGCATTAAGCAGGCTGAACGGATTGTACACGTCAGTCATATCTTCGGCGAAATGATAGCCGTCATAATTGTGTTTCAATGCCTGCAGCGTCTGCTCGGCGCTCCATCCCTTGCTTCGGCCAAGCTCCCTGATGCCTGTCTGGAAATTATTTATAAGTTCATCGGTAGTGATTCCGCATATTGCCGAATACTCCGGATTCATCGACAGGTCACGCAGATTGTTCAGTCCACTGAAGATGTTGACCTGTCCTAACTTGCCGACACCGGTCAGAAACACGAATTTCAGATAGTCGGAACAACTTTTCATCACGCCGTAGAATCCACGAAGGATATTGCGGTATTTCTCCACGAGCTGCTCATTGTCCTGCGCGTCAACTACCGGCTTGTCATATTCATCGATCAGGACGGCGACACGACACCCCGTTTTGACGTACGCCGATTTGATAACCTCCCGGAAACGATTGTCCACGCTTGGGACATTGCCGTTGCGCCCATACGTTGCTTCCCAGTTGTCAAGGTGCATTTCAAGTTGCTCGTACAGTGCGGATGGATTCGTATAGTCCTTGCCGTTAAGGTCAAGATGCAGTACCGGGCGACTTCTCCATTCCTCGGGTTCAAGACGGTCGATGGCGAGGCCTCTGAACAGTTCGCGATTGCCTCTGAAATACTCCTCCAACGTAGACACAAGAAGGCTTTTACCGAAGCGGCGGGGGCGACTCAGGAAATAATATTTTCCCTCGGCCACCATTTTGTGGATGTATGCCGTTTTGTCGACATACACACATTCATTCCGGATTATCTCACCGAAACTCTGGTCTCCTATCGGGTATTTCACCTCCGCTGCCATCGTGCCCTTACTTGATTTTGTGTCTATGTTGCAAATATAACACTTTTTTTCGGATTACGGCACTTTCTCTCCGACTTACATGGATGTAAATAGAAGACTACCGGCTCATCAAATGCCTTAACGGAGCCTAGACCCGTCCTGTTCTAAATTCAGATTTGCATGGGAATGATTAAGACAGATCCTATAAGCTAAGATCGTTGTGCATTATGGTGAACAGTTTTTCGCCGAGAGTGGGAGAAGTACCGATGAAGGTGTTGATAATTTCATTTTTATCATTAAGTTCCATTATGGCCGGAACGGCCTTTATCTCGTAACCGGCGAGATAATTCCAGCACTTCTTTGCATCCTTGACAAAATAAAGCCTCGAAGTGTCCCAGTTTCTGGTTTTAAACCGCTCGATGATACGCTGCTTTTCCTCCTGCGTGTCATAGCCGGTTATTATATATATCCTTGGGTTCCAGATCTCGAACAACTGCCATTCTTCGGTCAGGGCCTCGCGCACTTCGTTTTCCGTGTCGTGCAGCGTTTTCATCGCTCTGTGGCATGGAACGCATTCGTCCCAATAGAATGCGACGAGACAGCGGTGCCCCACAGGAAGGTTGACGCTTTTCCCATTGATGTCAGTCACGGTAATGGGAGTGAACCGGTCGGCATTTGCAGTGAAGCAGGCAGAAATGACTGCAAGCGCCAGCACTGTAATTAACTTTTTTATTAATTCCATGTTGTAGAGGGGTATTTATGGCAAGCTTTTATGGCTCGGTCTATGATTTATTTTTTACAAATATAGACTGAATTGAAATGCCTGCCAAATTTCCCTATATGTTGTACAACATGCCGGGGATTTTTCGGAGTCAGATGATCTGGAGGAGGTGGAGGGTGTCGGCAAGCTCGGGGGCGGACATGGTGCGGCGCACGGAGAGGGTGCGCACCAGCTCGTCGACGGCGGGATGCAGGCGGCGGTTGTTGAAGATGCGGCGCATATAACTGTTGGCGCGGTTGTACAGGCTCTCGATCTCGTCGTCTTCCAGGCCGCAGGTGTCGCGACCTTCCTCCACGATGCGCTCGTGCAACGCTTTCATGATGTCGGCGGGCACCTCGCTGCCAAGTCGTATCATGGATCGCGCCATGACGTTGCTCAGTGCCATGGCGGCCGTAAGGTTGTAATTATTCACCAGATTGGTCCACACGGCCTTGGGTGACAGCGACGGCGAACCGCAAAAATAATATTCGTGACTGAAGGTCATCATCGGGCCGTCGGAGTCGAGCGACACCGACACCAGACGGTCCAGGGCGTCAAGAGCCGCTATCGATATGGTCATCCCGGCAAGACCGTAGGCCTTGTCGTCGTCATTTATATATTCCAAACTAAGAGTACTCATATCTTGAAAACGTCACGCGAACCTTATTTGTTTCGCGAAACCTGTTTGTTAAGCTATCTATACTGTTTGTTAGGCATCGTTCCTTAAAAAATGTATACGCCAGGGTCGCAGATGTGCCTTAGATTTAGCCTTGCAGACTCAGGAGCATAGCGGGCTATGTGACTGAGTCTGCAAGACTAAAGCTGAGGTGCAGCTGCGAGTCTAAGGCAATATCGCTTCCCAACGTATTCATCTTGAACGAGCCGTATTTTAACAATTCATATTTATTTTGTACCTTGCCCGGTGTCTTTTCGGTTAATTTATCCGCTCTCCTCGGTCACAGCCGCGAGGCTGCTCCCTCACAGACCGAATAAATTACCTCGAAAATCCACCGCCCTGGCGTTTACATTTTTTAAGGAACGATGCCTCAGCTGTCTGTATTTGTTTCAGGTACACTATATCTGTTTGAGGCGTACTTTGTCCGTTATGCTAAGTTCCACCGTCGCTCCCTCTATCATGGGCAGATTTTCCTCTATATGCCCCACGGGGAAGTCTATCGCCACAGGGATGTCGCGGATGTCAAGCCTCTGAAGCAACGAGTGGATCATCTGCTCCATCCGTTCGTACTTCTTCGACGGTCTGTAGTCAGTGAAACGGCCCACAATCAGGCCCTTCAGACTACCCAACACGCCCGACATATAGAGACGTAACAAAATCCGTTCCACCTCGTAAATCTGCTCTGACACATCCTCAATGAACAGCACCGAATCCCGCTTCAACGCCGACCCCGGCAGGTCGTACGGAGTAGAGGCGAGTCCGTTCAGCACAGCAAGGTTTCCGCCTAAAAGACTACCCACGCCATGTCCCTTGCGGCTGAACGGATGTTTCTCTACCTCATAGTCCATCTTGCCTCCGCGCAACAGCTGGAGCATCGTGCGCGTCACCCGGCTGTCGGGTCTGAGGGCAAATTGTTTGGCCATGGATGAATGCAGCGACGCCACGCCATGACTCTGCAGGCATGCGTGCAGGGCTGAAATGTCGGAGAAACCGATCAGCCACTTGGCATTGCCACGTATGTCAATCCGCGACAGATGCGGCAACAGCTCGGCGGTGCCGTATCCTCCGCGCGAACACAATATTGCGTCCGTCTCCGGGTCAAGCCACGCTTCGGTCAGGTCCGACAGGCGCGACTGCAGCGACGATGCGAAGCATCCGTCCTCGGGTCCGAAAACATGAGGCATCAGCCGCACCTCGAAGCCCTGGCTTTCCAAAAACGCCTTCGCGCCATCGACATATTGCCGTTCTACGGGCGATGCGGGCGTCACCACGGCTATGCGCGACCCGGCATGGAGTGGCCGCGGAAATATCATCTCCTGCTCCATTTCAGAAACTTTTGACAGGTATTCCTTCCGAACGGAAGTAATCGGCTATACGCTGCAGTTCCTCGTGCGGCACTTTCACTAAGTGTTCGGCCGGCGTGTCGCGGTCAATGCTGTACAGCATCACCTCGCGCGGCCTGACTTCCTTGTAGATACGCGCCAGCGCCTCCAGTTCCTCAGGAGTCGTATTGTCGATATGCGTTCCCTCGTATTCGCCGCGCAACAGCATGGTCTGGATTATGCCCGTGCCGGAGAACTGTTTCAGCTCGCGTGTCAACTTTTCGACCGTAAAATGCTTGGACACAGGGCGGTCTAATGCCTGCATGGTACTTTCTATGCCCGAGTCGAGTTTCAGTATATTGTTGTCTACCGATTTCAGCGCCTCCGCCACTTCCGAATCGTCGATGCGTGTGGAGTTGGTCAGCACCGACACCTTCGCATCGGGATAATACTTGTCGCGCAGACGTATAGTATCCTCGATCACTCCTGCGAATTCGGGATGGATGGTCGGCTCGCCGTTGCCCGAGAATGTGATAACATCTAATGGGTCGCCGGCGGTGTGCATCTCCTTCAGCTTCGCTTCGAGCCGCTCGGCCACCTGTCCGCGCGTGGGCATACCCGTCTTGCCGGGGCCTTGCGAATTGAATCCGGCCTCGCAATACAGGCAGTCGAACGTGCACACCTTCCCGTCGCTCGGCGTGAGGTTCACGCCCAACGACGTGCCGAGCCTCCGGCTGTGTATAGGCCCGAATATCGTGCTGTGAAACAGTATCTTCTGATCTTTCATCTTTCAATTATTCTATAACGCCGCCGGCCTCTATCCTCTCGATTATCAGCGACGGCGGAATGCCGTTGAGACAGTGATAGTCGCCGCGCGCGCACGGTTTGTTGCCGAACACTGAGCACGGGCGGCACACCATGTCAAGCTGCACGGCGTCGTGCATCTGCTGGTTCCAACCCAAGAATCCGGCGTACGGATGCGTGGCGCCCCACACCGACACGGTACGGAGTCCCACCAGCGAAGCCAGGTGCATGTTGGCCGAGTCCATGGAAAGCATCACGTTGCAGTGGCTCAGCAACGACAGTTCGGCGCGGATGCCGATGCCGGCGCGGGCCATGTTCACCACATTTTTCCGTGTGCCGGTCAATGCGTCGATGTCGCGTATCTCATTGTCGCCGAATCCGAACACGAATATCTTCCACCCCGGCTTCACCGCAAAGTGGTCTATCACCTTCTTCATCAGGTGCATGGGGTAAATCTTGCCGGAATGTTTGGCAAACGGCGCCACCGCGAGCCACTTTTCGCCATCTTGCTTCGGTCCGGACACCTTGGCGAAATCCTCGGGCGCGCCCTTACCGTCGCCGAACAGCGATCGGAACCGGTCGGCCAACGGCAGTCCGGCCTTGACGAACACATCGCGGTACCGGTCGGTCATGCGCCGCAGCTGCACCTGTTCCTTCGACTTGCGGCGCGTCAGCGCCTTCTTGGCCCTGCGCCCCTTGTCGATACGGAATATCCGAACCCCCTTCATTCGCAGAGCAATGCCTAACATCCGTGTGCGCAACACGTCGTGCAGGTCCAGGAACGTGTCGATGCCATATTCATCGCGCAATTCCCGCGCCAGTCTCCACATTCCCCTGAATCCCTTGTAACGCTCCAGGTCCACTCCCGCCACGGTGAGATTGGACGGCGCATTGGCAAACATCCTGGCGGGATGCTGACGCGTGAGGAAATAGAAATTCCTCTCCGGGCTTGCCAGGCATGCGTCGTACACCTCGGGCAGCGTCATAGCGATGTCACCCAAGGCGGAAAACCGCGCTATCAGTATGTTGTCACGCTTTCTTGCCATACAGCACCGGGTTGGTGGCCGGATCGTTATACATCTTCATCTGGCGGTAAACCTTCATATACTTTCGGCCCGCCTCGATGTCGTCGAGCAGCTGGGCGATGGCCGTGGTGAGGTCCACGCGCTGTTCCAGCAGCACGTCGAGTTTGCCCTGACACTTGGCCACATGCTCCGGGGCGGCGTCCTTGCGCTCGGCCTGCTCGCGCATGTGCCATATCTTCAGCGCCAGTATCGACAGACGGTCCAGCGCCCATGCCGGCGACTCGGTGTTGATCGTCGCGTCGGCCTGTGGCTTCACATCCTTGTATTTCTCGCGATACCATGTGTCTATCTCCTCCACCATGTCGGTGCGCACCTGGTTGCTGCGATCTATACGGCGTTTCAGTTCCAGCGCGGCCACGGGGGCGATCTCCGGATCGCGGATTATGTCCTCCAGGTGCCACTGCACGGCGTCGACCCAGCACTTGGAATACAGTATCGATTCAAAACTTCCCTCCTCATACGGATTATGTTTCCCGGCGTCCACGTTGTCTGTCTTATGATAGTCGGCCACACAGCGGTCGAACACTTCGTTCGCATTTTTCATGTGATAAGAGGTTTTATAGAGGTTTTTACTTTTTTTGATTAGCAAAAATAGCGATTTAATAGAAAAAGGCCAAAAAAATTCGTAAATTTGCACATAATACAATGCACCCGAGGGAAAAGGGGCCATAAGTCATGGAGAACAAGATAGAAAAATACACCTATACCCGGTCGCTGTGCATGGTGCTGTACCGTGCGGTGACCCTGGAGGCTCCGGGCATGACGTTGCGCGTGGAGCATTCCATCTCGCACGGACAGTATTGCCGTCTGCTGCGGGCCGACGGCAGCGTCGTGCAGGTGGACCGTGACCTTGCGGGACGCCTGCTGAGACGTATGCGTCTGCTGGTGGACGCAGACATTCCTTTCCGACTGTCCGTCAGGCCGAAAGCCGAAGCCCTCGGCATATTCCGCCAGGAGGGACTGACCGAGAAAATAGAATTGCTCGACACCATTCCCTGCGAGGAGGTGAAGTGCTACGAATTCGACGGTGTCCTTGACTCGTACATCGGCGACCTGGTGGAGCGCAGCGCGCAGCTGCGCGTGTTCGACCTGCGGATGTACAAGGAGGGACTGCTGCTGCTGGGTCCCGACCCGGCCAATCCAGCCGTGCCGGCGCTCCCCGTACGGCAGGCCAAGATGTACCGGGCGTTCCGCCAGAGCCTGGAGTTCAACAAGGTGATACGCGTCAGCTGCGCCGGCGAACTGAACCGTGTGGTGCTGGACAACGACACCAAGATGCTGATCAACGTGGCCGAGGCCATGCACAACAAGCTGCTGGGCCGCATCTCGGACGAAATAGCGACACGCCACCGCCGCGACGAGGCGTCGCTGATAATGCTGGCCGGTCCGTCGTCGTCGGGCAAGACCACCACCTGCAAGCGACTGGCCGTGCAGCTGATGACCAACATGATGTCGCCCAAAATGATAAGTCTGGACGATTACTTCGTGAACCGTGTGCATACCCCCCTTGACGCCGACGGCAACTATGACTACGAAAGCCTATACGCCCTGGACCTGAAGCAGTTCAATCAGGACCTGAACGACCTGCTCGCGGGACGCGAGATAAACCTGCCCACCTACAGCTTCGAGAAGGGCGAGCGCATATACGAGAACCGCCCGCTGAAGCTGGAGAAGGACGACGTGCTGCTGATAGAGGGCATACACGGCCTCAACCCGGAACTGACCGCATCCGTGCCTAAGGAACAGGTTTACAAGGTATATGTCTCGGCGCTGACATCGCTGCGCCTCGACAACCACAACTGGATCTCCACCTCCGACAACCGCCTGCTGCGCCGCATGGTGCGCGACTCCAAATACCGCGGCACCACCCCCTCGCAGACCCTGGACCGCTGGCCTTCCGTCAGACGCGGCGAGGAGAAATGGATATTTCCCTTCCAGGAGAACGCCGACGCGGTGTTCAATTCATCGCTCATTTTCGAATTAGGCGTGATGAAGGACTATCTGGAGCCGCTGCTGCTCAGCGTCGGGCCCGACGACCCGCATTATGCCGAGGCCAGACGCCTGGCCGACTTCCTGGAATGCTTCCTCTCCATTCCGGCCGAACAGGTGCCCGCCAATTCCGTGCTCCGCGAATTCCTCGGCGGCTCCTCGTTCCATTATTAACAGTTTAACCCGTACCCCTCTCCCAACGAACAATGAAGGAATTCACACCCGAAGATATAGAGAGAATCGAACAGCTCATCGACACCGAGCAGCGTCAGGAAGTGCTGCGTGAACTGGAGGGAATGCACCCGGCCGACATAGCCGAACTGTTCCAGCATCTCAATCTGAAACAGGCCGAGTGGGTGTTCGAGCTTATCCCCAACCGCGAGGAGAAAGCCGACATCCTGATGGAACTCGACGAGGAGGAGCGCAAGAAGCTGATGGAGGGGATGGACCCCGAACAGATAGGCCATTACATCGACCTGCTGGACACCGACGACGCCGTGGACCTGATCCAGGAGCTGGACGAGGAGGACCGCGAGGAGGTGATTCAGAACATCGGCGACGTGGAACAGGCCGGCGACATCGTGGACCTGCTGCAGTATGACGAGGACACCGCCGGCGGACTGATGGGCACGGAGCTGATATCGGTCAACGAGAACCTGTCCATGCCCGACTGCCTCAGGGAGATGCGCCGCCAGGCCGAGGACCTGGACGACATCTATTACGTCTATGTGGTGGACGACGACAACCGTCTGAAGGGTGTGCTGCCGCTGAAGAAGATGATCACCCATCCGTCGGTGTCGAAGATAAAGCACGTGATGGAGGACAATCCGGTGGCCGTGAAGGTGGATATGCCCATCGACGAGGTGGCCATCGACTTCGAGAAATACGACCTCGTGGCCATGCCTGTGGTGGACAGCATCGGGCGCCTGATGGGTCAGATCACCGTCGACGACGTGATGGACCAGGTGCGCGAGCAACAGGAACGCGACTACCAGCTGGCTTCGGGTATCGCGTCGGACGTGGATGCCGACGACTCGGTGCTGGCTCAGACCAAGGCACGCCTCCCCTGGCTGCTGATAGGCATAGCCGGTGGATTACTGAGCTCGTTGATACTTAGCGGATTCGAGGCACAGCTGGCGGCAGTGACCGCACTGGCGTACTTTATCCCGCTGATCGGAGGCACCGGCGGTAACGTCGGAGTGCAGGCGTCGGCCATCGTGGTGCAGGGCCTGGCAAACGGTCGCCTGGACCTCAAGGAATTCTGGCAGCAGTTGTGGAAGGAACTCAGGATATCGTTGCTCACCGGCGTAGTCATATCGCTGGCGGTGTTCGTATACACACTGTTCACAGAGCCTGACAGTTACGGCCTGACACTTGCGGTAGCCACCTCGCTGTTCTGCATCGTGGTGTTCTCCACGGTGTTCGGTGCGCTGGTGCCCCTTACTCTCGAGAAACTGAAGGTAAACCCGGCGTTGGCGACAGGACCTTTCATACAGATCACCAACGACGTGGTGGGCCTGCTGATCTATGTGGGCATGGCCGCATGGATGCTCAGTATTTTCCCATCCTGACCACGAACCTCTCCCACAACCTTATATAGCAGATGGCAGAAAAAGCAAAGAAACCGGTGGAGACACCGTTGATGAAGCAATATTACGAAATGAAGAAGAAGCATCCTGACGCGGTGCTTCTCTTTCGCGTGGGCGATTTCTACGAGACATTTTCCGACGACGCCATAACGGCGAGCGAGATATTGGGCATCACCCTGACACGGCGTGCCAACGGCTCGGCATCATACGTGGAGTTAGCGGGATTCCCGCACCACGCACTCGACACCTACCTGCCGAAACTGGTGCGCGCCGGCAAGCGCGTGGCCATCTGCGAACAGCTGGAGGATCCGAAGCTGACCAAGAAGCTGGTGAAGCGCGGCATCACGGAGCTTATAACTCCCGGCGTCAATATGTCGGAGGGCGCGCTGAACAACCGCGAGAACAACTTCCTCGCCGCCGTGCATTTCAACAAGACTTCCGTGGGCATCGCCTTCCTGGACATCTCCACGGGCGAGTTCGTGTGCGAGCAGTGCGAGCGCAACGCCGCCGACAAGTTGCTGACCAAGCTGCAGCCCAAGGAACTGCTGCGTATGCGCGGCACTCGCCAGGAATACGAGAACTCGCTGACTTACCGCTGCAGCGTCTATGAGCTGGACGACTGGATCTATACCATCGACGCGGCCTCGGAACGTCTGCAGCGCCATTTCGACACCATGTCGCTGAAGGGATTCGGTGTCGACGCCATTCCCGACGCCGTGATAGCTGCCGGCAGCATACTGCAATACCTGGACATTACGGGCCATACCAACCTGAAGCACATCAGTTCGCTGCGCCGTATAGGCAACGACCGGTACATGACGCTGGACCGTTTCACCATCCGCAACCTTGAGCTTGTGGCGCCCCTTACGCCCGAAGGCATGTCGCTGCTCGACGTGCTGGACCATACCGTCACCCCGATGGGCGCGCGTCTGCTGCGCAACTGGATACTGTTCCCCCTCATCGACCCGGTGGCCATCAACAGACGCCTGGATGTGGTGGACTATTTCTTCAAGGACGTATTGCTGCGCGACCGTTCCACCGAGATACTGAAACGTGTGGGCGACCTGGAACGCCTTGTATCGCGCCTGGGCTTGCGACGTATCGGCCCGCGCGACACCGTGACGCTGCAGGCGGCACTGGAATCCGTAGCCGAACTGCGCCGCCTCATGGCAGAGTCCGATTCCGACATACTCCGCGAGATGGCCGGGGGGATGCACGACGTGTCGGCGGCCACAGACGCCATCCGGCGCACGCTGATGCCCGATCCGCCGGCCAAGGTGGGCGGTGCGGGACGCATCATAGCCTCGGGCGTCCATCCCGAGCTGGACGAATGGCGCGACCTGCACGACAACGCAAACCTGCGGCTGGAACAGATCAGGGTGCGTGAGACGGAACAGACCGGCATTCCCTCGCTCAAGATAGGATTCAACAATGTGTTCGGCTACTACATCGAGGTCCGCAACACGCACAAGGACAAGGTGCCTGCGGAGTGGATACGCAAGCAGACGCTGACCGCCGCCGAACGATACATCACGCCGGAGCTGAAGGAGCTGGAGGAGAAGATAATGCAGGCGCGCGACCGCATAGACGCGCTGGAGGCGGAACTGTTCAACCAGCTATTAGACGGTCTGTCGCGGTTCATCACCGACATGCAGACGTTAGCACACGCCGCCGAGCGTATCGACACGCTTCTGGCCCTGGCCACCGCCGCCGAGCGCTTCAAATATGTGCGCCCCGTAGTGGACGATTCGATGGAGCTTTCCATCACCGAGGGACGCCACCCGGTGATAGAACGCCGTCTCCCGGCGGGCGAGGCATACATATCCAACAGCGTGCGCCTGGACTGCGACAAGAGCCAGATCATGATGATCACCGGCCCGAACATGAGCGGTAAGTCGGCGTTGCTGCGACAGACAGCCCTTATCACGCTGATGGCGCAGATGGGCAGCTTCGTACCGGCACAGGCCGCGCACATAGGCTTTGTGGACAAGATTTTCACCCGTGTAGGTGCCAGCGACAACATCTCGCTGGGTGAATCCACGTTCATGACCGAGATGAACGAAGCCTCGGCCATACTGAACAACATGACGGCTCGTTCGCTTATCCTTTTCGATGAGCTGGGCCGTGGCACATCGACCTACGACGGTATATCGATAGCATGGGCCATCGTTGAGCATATCCACGAAAACGGCCGATGCCGCCCCAAGACACTGTTCGCCACCCATTATCACGAGTTGAACGAGATGGAGGGCACTTTCCAGCGCGTGGTCAATTACAACGTGTCGGTCAAGGAAATAAAAGGGCGCGTTGTGTTCATGCGCAAGCTGGAACGCGGCGGTTCGGAGCACAGTTTCGGTATCCATGTGGCCAAGCTGGCGGGCATGCCGCCGTCGATAGTACGCCGCGCCGAACAGGTGCTGAAACAACTGGAGACAAAAGAAACGGACGCGCCCAAGGCCAATGTGGCCCAGTTAGGCACCGCACGCGACGGGTATCAGTTAAGTTTCTTCCAGCTTGACGACCCGCTGCTTGAACAGATCCGCGACCGCCTGCTGACCCTGCAGATCGACAATCTGACGCCCCTCCAGGCCCTCCAGACCCTGCACGGACTGCAGTGCCTCCTCACCGGAAAGCAACCATGACAAAATCGGCTGCAAGCCGTGTCAGACAGCCTGCAGCCGATATTATATTTCCTATTGGTTTATTAATCCCGGTTTATTAATCCTGGTCGGCGGCGAATTCCATCAGGTAGGCCTTGATGAAGCCGTCGATGCCGCCGTCCATCACACCGTTCACGTCCGAAGTCTGGAAGTTGGTGCGGTGGTCCTTGACGCGGCGGTCGTCGAACACGTAGCTGCGTATCTGCGAGCCCCACTCTATCTTCTTCTTGCCGGCCTCCACCTTGGCCTGCTCCTCCATGCGGTGCTTCAGCTCCTTGTCATACAGGATGGAGCGCAGCTGACGCATGGCGTTCTCCTTGTTCTTGGGCTGGTCGCGAGTCTCGGTGTTCTCGATCAGAATCTCCTCCTCCTCGCCGGTGTAGGGGTCGGTGTACTGGTAGCGCAGACGCACGCCGGATTCCACCTTGTTCACGTTCTGACCGCCGGCACCGCCCGAACGGAAGGTATCCCACGACACGCGTGCAGGCTCCACCACTACCTCGATTGAATCATCTACAAGCGGAGTGACGAACACCGACGCGAACGATGTCATGCGCTTGCCCTGCGCGTTGTACGGGCTGACACGCACCAGGCGGTGCACGCCGTTCTCGCTCTTGAGGAAGCCGTAGGCATAGTCGCCCTCGATGTTGATGGTCACGGACTTGATGCCGGCCTCGTCGCCGTCGAGCAGCTGGGCTATCGAGGTCCTGTAGCCGTGACGCTCGGCGTAACGCAGATAGAGGCGCATCAGCATCGACGCCCAGTCCTGACTCTCGGTACCGCCGGCGCCGGAATTGATCTTCAGCACGACGCCCAGCTTGTCCTCCTCGCGGCGGAGCATGTTGCGGAGTTCCAGTTTCTCGACATCCTCCAGGGTTTTGGCGTAAGCCTCGTCTATCTCCTCCTCGGTCACCAGACCTTCTTTCAGGAAGTCCATCGAGAGTTTCAGTTCCTCGAGTTGTTTTTCAAGAGCCGTGTAAGAGTCAATCCAGAAATGGATACCCTTGATTTTGCGCATCTGGGCCTCGGCCTTCTCGCGGTCGTCCCAGAAGTCGGCCACATGCGTGCGCAACTCCTCCTCCTCGACTTCAATCTTCTTCGACTCGATGTCAAGGTAACGGTTCAGGTCCTCTACTCTCTTTTCTATATCCTTCAGCTGGTCACCGGTTATCATATCTTTCTCTTATTCGCTTTTAGCTGCTTATCTTTCCTATTTCGCTGCTATTATTCTGCAAAATTACAAAAAATCACTCTATTATGAAAATCCGGCGTAATCTGAATTCCATTACACTTTACCGAAGATATATAGACCAAACTCTTTGACGGACTCCGTTGTTAGGAATATAGTCACGAGACAATCTAAAAATGGAATATTATGAAAGAATTAGTTGAAAAGGGGAAGTCCTGCAAGCATGACATTCTGACCCACGTATTAGGTTATCACAAGGAAGACCACGTACGCCACATCGTGCACCTCGCTATCGCATCGGCGGCTTTAAGCATCGCCATCACCACGCTGTGCAAGGTGGCCCGCATCCATCACGACGTGAAGCGTCTTGAACATGACGTAGAGCCGCATAAGAAGCACCACCTGATCTGAAGTCAAAAGTCAGAATTATGAGGTATCAGTTATAAATCAGATGACTTAATCCTCATTAACGGATTCCAGATTAGCAAGCATCTCGCCGCAGGTCAGTCCTGTGGCGGGATGTTTCCATATAGGGGCCAGCTCTACCATCGGTCTGAGGAAGAATTCGCGCTCTGCCAGGTGCGGATGCGGCACCTTCAGTTCCGGGGTGTCTATCTGCATCTCGTCCACGGCCACGATGTCGATGTCCACGACACGGTCCACGTAACGGCCTTCGGCGTCGCGGTGGGCGCCGCCGCCCAACTCCCGCTCTATCTCCTGCAGCCCGGCAAGCATCTGCATTGGCTCCAGGTCGCTGACCAGCCGCACGCCGATGTTCATGAAGGCGTTGTCGCTTTCGTAGCCCCAGGGCTCAGACTCCACAATGTGAGACAGCTCCATCCAGCCGTAACGGCCCATGATGCGCTGTGCCGCTCGACTGATGTTGAGACGGCGGTTGCCTAAGTTGCTGCCTATGTTCAGAAAATAATTCATAGAGTGAGGATTAGTGGGAGGAGTGGGAATAATGGGAGTTGTGGGAGTAATGGGAGGAATGGGAGGAATGGGAGAGTTGGGTGGATTGGATAAACAAGCGCGTGGTGACGGCTGGCTTTGATTCCGCACCGTTACCACGCGCTTCGTTATTTCAGATTATTTCAGAGTCTTCTTAACCTCTACTTCTTCGTAGGCTTCGATCAGGTCGCCCTCGCGGATATCGTTGTATCCCTGAACGGAGAGTCCGCAATCGTAGCCTGACACAACTTCCTTGGCGTCGTCCTTGAAGCGCTTGAGGCTTCCGAGTTCGCCGGTGTAGATCACGATACCGTCGCGGATGACGCGCACCTTCGACGTGCGTTTGATCTTTCCGTCGCGCACCAGGGCGCCGGCGATGGTGCCCACCTTCGAGATGTGATAGGTCTGCAGCACCTCGGCCGTACCGGTGATTTCCTCCTTGATTTCGGGCGAAAGCATACCTTCCATGGCGTCCTTCACCTCCTCAATAGCTTTATAGATAACGGAGTAGAGACGGATCTCGACTCCCTCGCGCTCGGCCTCCTTGCGGGCGTTGGCCGAGGGACGCACCTGGAATCCGATGATGATGGCGTCGGATGCGGCGGCCAGCGTAACATCGCTTTCGGAGATGGCACCCACTCCCTTATGCAGCACGTTTACCTGCACCTCGGGCGTGGAGAGCTTGAGCAATGCGTCGGAGATAGCCTCGATCGAACCGTCCACGTCGCCCTTCACCACCAGGTTCAGCTCGTGGAAGTCGTTCAGGGCGCGGCGGCGTCCCAGCTCCTCAAGACCCAGGCGCTTCTTGGTGCGCAGTCCGAGTTCGCGCTGCAGCTGCTCGCGCTTCGTGGCAATCTCGCGTGCCTCCTGCTCGGTGGGCATCACGTTGAACGTATCGCCGGCCGTAGGAGCGCCGTTCAGACCCAGCACCTGTACAGGCGTGGCGGGGCCGGCTTCCTTGACGCGCTGGTTACGCTCGTTGAACATGGCCTTGACCTTACCGAAGTTGGTACCGGCCAGTATCACGTCGCCCACACGGAGCGTGCCGTTCTGCACCAGCACCGTGGCCACGTAGCCGCGGCCCTTGTCCAGACTCGACTCTATCACGGAGCCGATGGCGGCGCGGTCGGGATTGGCCTTCAGGTCGAGCATTTCGGCCTCGAGCAGCACCTTCTCCATCAGTTCGTCGACGCCGATACCCTTCTTGGCGGATATGTCCTGGCTCTGATACTTGCCACCCCATTCCTCGACGAGGTAGTTCATGTTGGCCAGCTCCTCCTTGATTTTGTCGGGATTGGCGGCGGGCTTGTCTATCTTGTTGATGGCAAATACCATGGGCACACCTGCGGCCGATGCGTGATTGATTGCCTCGATGGTCTGGGGCATCACGTCGTCGTCGGCGGCCACGATGATGATGGCCAGGTCGGTCACCTTGGCACCGCGGGCACGCATGGCCGTGAACGCCTCGTGACCGGGAGTATCCAGGAACGTGATGTGGCGTCCGTCGTTCAGCTTGACGTTGTATGCACCGATGTGCTGCGTGATGCCTCCGGCCTCGCCGGCTATCACGTTGGCCTTGCGGATATAGTCCAGCAGCGATGTCTTACCGTGGTCCACGTGGCCCATGACGGTCACGATGGGCGGACGGCTCTGCAGTTCCTCCTCCTTGTCCTCCACATGCTCGATGGCCTCGGTCACGTCTGCGGACACGAATTCGGTCTCGAATCCGAACTCCTCGGCCACAATGTTGATGGTCTCGGCGTCCAGACGCTGGTTGATGGAAACCATCACGCCTAAGTTCATACATGTGGCTATGACTTTGTTGACGGGGATGTCCATCAGGCTGGCCAGGTCGTTGGCGGTAACGAACTCCGTGATCTTAAGCACCTTGCTTTCGGCTGCCTCGCGCTCGGCGTTGGCCAGCTCGCGGTTGTGCATCTCCTCGCGACGCTCCTTGCGGAACTTCACGCTCTTGTTTGTCTTCTTGGTGGTGAGGCGCGCCAGGGTCTCCTTTACCTGCTTCTGAACGTCCTCGTTGCTGACCTCCTGCTTGGGGGCAGCGTACGGATTGCCGCCGTTGCCGCCGCGACGTCTGCGTCCGCCACGCTCCTGACCGGCCACACGCGGCTGGTCGCCGCGACCCTGGCCCTGGTCCTTACGCTTGTCGGAGCCGAATCCCGGCTGCGACGCGGCCTTCTCCACGTTCACTTTCTCCTGACCGATACGCTTGCGCTTACGCTCGGCGCGGCTCTTTTTCTTGGGACGTGTGGCCGAGTTGATGGCCGACAGGTCTATCTTGCCCACCACCTTCAGGCCGGGTGCCGCAGATGTGGAACCGGGCGCACGGAAAGGTTCTGTGCTCTCCGGAGCCTTGGCTTCGGGAGCCGGCTGTTCTTTGGCAGGAGCCTCGGCAGTGGCCGGCTTGGCCACGGGCGCTTCCTCTTTCCTGACGGGAGCGGGCTGAGGTTCGGGCTTGGGAGCCTCGGGTTTCTTTTCTTCTTTTTTCACTTCAGGCTTGGGGTCGGCAACAGGCTTGGCCTGCTCCACGGGACGCTCCGGCTCGGCCTTAGGCTGTGGCTTCGGGGCTTCCTGCACTTCAGGCTTGGGCGCCGGGGCAGTCTCCGCAGGCTTCGGGGCCTGAGGCTTGGGAGCCTCGGGAGCCTTGGGCGTCTCTACGGGCTTCTCCTCGGCCTTGGCTTCGGGTTTCGGCTCGGGGTTGCCAGCTGACACAGCAGCACGCGGTGACCCGAGGTTGTCAAGGTCGATCTTTCTTTTTATCTTCAATCCGGCATGAGGCTCGCCCGCAGGCGTTTCGACGCGCTGATTGCGCTTTACCTCGCGCTTCTCCTCACGGTCCTTCTTCTCCTCACGACGGGTGGTAAGGTATTGCTCGGCCTCGGCCTTCGCATCCTTGTCTTTGCTGAACTCCTTGTACAGCAAGTTCACGGCATCGTCGTCGATGCGGGCGTTCAGGCCTCCCTCGACTTCGATGTTGTGCTTCTTGAGAAAATCAAGAGCCGTGCTTACCGCTACGTTCAGGTCTTTTGCTACTTTACTTATTTTCGTGCGCATTCTGCTGTGTTTGATTCTACTTAAATGCGGCTGGCGTGCCGCGATGCTCTCCGTTCCGTCCGCGACGGCAAGGTCCGGAACCCGGTCAGTCCTCGAATTCGGCGCGAAGCACGTTCATGACATGCTCCAGGGTGCTGTCCTCCAGGTCGGCGCGGTCCAGCTGCTCGCGCGGGGCGTTCAGCACGGCCTTGGCGGTGCCGAGACCCAGGTTCTTCAGCGCCTCGATCACCCAGTCGTCGATCTCGTCGCGGAACTCGTCCAGATAGATATCCTCCTCGCCGTCCTCGATGTCGCGGTACACGTCGATGACGTAACCTGTCAGCATCGTGGCCAGGCGGATGTTGAGGCCTCCCTTGCCGATGGCCAGGCTCACCTCCTCGGGACGCAGGAACACCTCGGCCTTCTTCTCCTCCTCGTCCAGACGGATGCTGGAGATCTTGGCGGGGCTCAGGGCGCGCTGTATGTACAGCTGCGGGTTGGCCGTATAGCTGATCACGTCGATGTTCTCGTTGCGCAGCTCGCGCACGATGCCGTGGATGCGGCTTCCCTTGATGCCCACGCAGGCGCCTACGGGGTCGATGCGGTCGTCATAGCTCTCCACGGCTATCTTGGCGCGTTCGCCCGGCTTGCGGGCCACGCCCTTGATGGTGATCAGGCCGTCGTGCACCTCAGGCACCTCCTGTTCGAACAGACGGCGCAGGAAACGCTCGTCGGTGCGGCTCACTATCACCTTGGGGTTGTTGTTGGCGTTGTCCACACGCTTCACCACCGAGCGCACCATGTCGCCCTTATGGAAGAAGTCGCCAGGAATCTGTTCCTCCTTGGGCATGATCAGCTCGTTGTTCTCCTCGTCCAGCAGCAGCATCTCGCGCTTCCAGATCTGGTGAACCTCGCCGGTGATCAGCTCGCCTTCCAGGTCCTTGAACTTGTTGTAGATGGCCTCTTTCTGAAGGTCAAGTATCTTGGACTGAAGGGTCTGGCGCAGATTCAGGATGGCGCGGCGGCCGAATTTCTCGAAGAATATCTGCTTGGTGACCTCCTCGCCCAGCTCGGCCTCGGGGTCGATCTCGCGCGCTTCGGTCAGGCCGATCTGCATATCCTTGTTCTCCACTGCGTCGTCGGCCACCACCTCGAGATTCTGATAGATCTCGCAGTCGCCTTTGTCAGGGTTCATGATCACGTCGAAGTTCTCGTCCGAGCCGAACATCTTGGCCAGCACGTTACGAAACGATTCCTCCAATACCGATATCATAGTGGTTTTGTCGATGTTCTTGAGCTCCTTGAACTCCGCGAACCGGTCGACCATGTTCACTGTCTCTGCTTTCTTTGCCATAAGGCCTGGTTATATTTTGTTTGCGGTGTCTTCCGGGCCGTCTGTCGCCGGCCTGTAGCCACCGATGGGTTTAAAATTTCAAATCTACTCTTACCATCTTCACGTCTCCGTACGCGAAGCGCTCCTTACGCGCCACAAGCACTGCGCGCTTGGCCCCTTCGGGCTTCTCCCTGACGCTGTATTCCACCGCGAATCCGGCATCGTCCGCCTCGCGGAGCACACCGTGCAGCTTGCGGCCGTCCTGCGTCAGGACCTCTACGTCCTGACCCAGGTTCTTCAGATACTGGCGCTGAACCTTGAACGGACTCGTCAACCCGGCCGAGCCTACTTCCAGCTCGTAGTCCTCGCCGCCCTCCTCGCGCGGAAACTCGGCGTCCACGCCCTGAGCCAGCTCGGTGCAGAAGTCTATGTCCACTCCCCGGTCCGAGTCTATCTCCACCACAAATCTGTCACCCGGCTCCTCGCGCACGTCTATCAGGTAATAGTCCGTATCCGCAAGCCGTCCGGTTATATATCGCGTCAGTTCTTCTATCTGCATATCGAAGTCGTTTATACTAATTTACGTAACAGGAATAAACTTCGAAATCTTCAATTTTAATCCGATTGTCACATAAAAAACGAAGGAGACTGACGTCCCCTCCGGAATTCTTTTGCAAAGATAATACATTTCCCACCAAAATCACCCACTTACGGGCCTCTCACAGCTCGTTTTCGGGATTTTTGATGCAGTTTTAACTATATTTAACTTATTTTATAAATTATTAGCCCTATATGTCGCCTATTATTGTTTGATTCCCTCTGCTATCCAGGCATCGATTATTGCACGCGACAGGGATCCGGGCAGCGGGAGTTCGGGGAGTGAATCGCGCCGATACCAGCCGCCGGAAGTCAATTCGCCGTCGGCAAACCGCACCTCCCCGCCGGCATACCGCGCGCGGAAACCTGTCATGAGCTGCGACGGAAACGGCCACGACTGCGATCCGACATATCGGATGTCGCCGATTTCCAGCGTCGTTTCCTCCTTCACCTCGCGCTCCACGCATTGCTCCAAGGTTTCGCCCGGTTCCACAAACCCGGCCACCAAGGCATACATGGGCCGTTTGAAGTTGGCCGCATGGACCAGAAGCGCCTCCTCGTCCGGACCCTCTCCGCGCGTCACCAACACCACGATGGCCGGCGACAAACCGGGAAATATCTCCTGCCCGCACCCCTGACAACGCACGCCGATGCGCTGGAACCGCTCGGTCGGCGCGCCGCAGAATCCGCAGTAACGGTTGCGCTTCATGAAGTATTCCCGCTCCTGTTCGCCGCTTGCCTCGCGCCATGCCTCGGCGTCATATTTCCCGACTTCCTCTCTCCTTACCATCCTTACGCCTAATCACTTATCACTCGTCACTCGTCACTCGTCACTCGTCACTCGTCACTAAACAAGTTCTCCGTCCAGGTCCTTGATGAATCCCTGCATGGCAGGATTCTCCTCCATTACTTTCTTCAGGAACTCGGTGGGCCGCAGGAATTCAGGACCGCTGTTCGAGGTGTCGATCTCGGCGTGTATGGCCAGAAAATCGTTATGCAGTTCATCCCTGAGGAACTCCGTGAGGCGACCCATGCCCGATTCAAACGACTGCAGCTGTGCTGGATGCTGCACCAGCACGCGGTACATCAGCGACTCCTTCTCGTCGGGAGCCGGCCTGGCGCTGCGCATGGCCTCGCACAGCATGAACTGGTCGGGGTGTTCCGCGATATACTTGTTCCACGCCGCCATGAACCCCTCGGGGGTCACAAGCTCATGCCTGCGTTCCTTTTTATACTCGGTCTGCGGCATGGCGTTGAGCGAGATAGTGCCTCGCGCCGCGCGCTTCGCGCCCGCTCCGGGGGTTGCCATCGCACCATACGGTTGCTGAGGTTGGGGACGGTATTGTTGCGCAGTCGGCTGTTGAGGCTGAGGCTGAGGCTGCTGTGCGGCAGGCTGTTGCACAGCCGGTTGCTGCGAAGCGGCCTGGGGACGTTCCGGTTTATGTTCGGGGGCTACTGCACGGGCCTGTTGCGCCACCGGATCGCGCAAAGGCTGCTTCCGTGCAGGTCGGTCAAAAGGGGCCGGCGCGGGATTAAGAAGCTGACACAGACGTATCAGCGTCAGTTCGATCAGAAACTGCTTGTTCGACGCGGTACGATACTGCATGTCGCACTCGTTCAGAAGCTCCATGGCCGAATAATACCACGGCAACGGAAGTTGCGAAGCCTGTTCCGACATACGCGCCGAAATGTCGTCGGGCGTTTCCAACAGCTCCTTGGTGCGCGGGTCGGCCGCCACCATCAGGTCGCGGACATGCTGCGCCACGCTGTTGATGAAGAACAGCGAGTCGAATCCCCGGTCGCGCACCTCGCCGTACAGCAGCAGTGCTCCGGCCACGTCGCCGCGACGGAAGTCGTCTACAAGTTTGAAGAAGTAGTCGTAATCCAGCACGTTCAGATTCTCCAGCACCGATTCGTACGTGATGTTGCCACCCGAACTGGAGGCTATCTGGTCGAAGATTGAAAGCGCGTCGCGCATGGCGCCGTCGGCCTTGCGCGCTATCACGCCCAACGCCCGAGGATCGGCGGTGATGCCCTCCTGTTCGGCTACATACTTCAGATGGTCGGCGATGTCGTTGACCGTAATTCGCTTGAAGTCATATATCTGGCAACGGCTCAGGATGGTGGGTATCACCTTGTGCTTCTCGGTCGTGGCCAGGATGAACACGGCATACGACGGCGGCTCCTCCAGCGTCTTGAGGAAAGCGTTGAACGCCTGCGACGACAGCATGTGCACCTCGTCGATGATGAATATGCGGTACTTGCCAATCTGAGGCGGTATGGCCACCTGCTCGGAAATCTCGCGGATATTGTCAACGCTGTTGTTGGACGCCGCGTCAAGCTCCATCAGATTGTAGGAGTTGCCGCGTTCTATGGCCTTGCACGACTCGCATTCGCCACACGCCTCGCCCTCGGGCGTGGGGTTCATGCAGTTCACCGTACGCGCGAAGATGCGCGCGCAGCTGGTCTTGCCCACGCCGCGCGGCCCGCAGAACAGGTATGCCTGCGCCAGCCGCCCCGTCTTTATGGAATTGCGCAACGTGTCCGTCAGCTCCTTCTGTCCCACTACGCTGCGGAACGTGGCCGGACGGTACTTACGCGCGCTTACTATATATTTGTCACTCATAATTGTCTGCAAAATCGTCTGCAAATATATAAAAATTCCCTTTCTGAAACAATATTAAAAATACTGCGTTATGCAATTGAGGGTATCACCTGTTAATATTCATGCACATGAAAAGTATGTTATACACCCGCACCGGCGACACCGGCGAGACATCGCTGGTGGGAGGCCAGCGCGTAGCCAAGGATTCGCTGCGGCTTGAATCGTACGGCACCATCGACGAACTGTCGTCGCAGTTAGGCGTCGTCTCGGCCGCACAAGGCGTAAGCGACGAGGTGAAAGGCCAGCTGCAGCAGATACAGAACGAACTGTTCAACATAGGCGGCTATCTTGCCACGGCACCCGGCGACGCAGAACCGCCCTGCCCGAGTCTGGAAAACGGCGCAATGATTCAGGACCTGGAGGGCTGGATCGACGCTCTGGACGAACAGACACCCAAGATCCGCGCGTTCGTCCTTCCCGGCGGCCACCCCGCCGCAGCGCTGGCCCATGTGGCGCGCACCGTATGCCGCCGCGCCGAAAGAAACATCCTGGCGCTCAGCCGCAAGGAATATGTCGACCCCGCCGTGATACGATTCGTGAACCGCCTTTCCGACTATCTGTTCGCCGCCGCCCGTTACATAAACTTCACCAACGGCGTGGCCGAAATCGTCTGGCAACAGAAACCGAAACAATAAATTACCATTCCGTTTCGTTGACGGAAAAAAGATAAATACTAATACGCAGGTCAGGGACTTAAGCACTCCTATGGATTTACGGGATTAGGGTTAGAATTGAAACTTTTAAAAACTTATAGATATGTACTGGACACTTGAACTGGCGTCGAAGCTTGAGGATGCACCCTGGCCCGCGACGAAAGAAGAACTGATAGACTATGCACTGCGCAGCGGCGCCCCGATGGAGGTGATCGAGAACCTGCAGGAGATCGAGGACGAAGGCGAGACCTACGAATCCATCGAAGAGATCTGGCCCGACTACCCCAGCAAAGACGACTTCTTCTTCAACGAGGACGAATATTAAGACTCAAATTTACGCATAACATACTGATTACCAGCCATATAAGCAATTAGAATTTGTTTGTATGGCTGGTGTTTTATGGTCTAAAATAGCCGAATTTGTTTGTATAAAATACAGCATTTGCCCCGATTTTTCCGTTTTGTTTGTATATAATTCACTACCTTTGCAGACATGTGGGAATATCGTAAAAATACAAACAAATAACGGCCTATGGGAAGAACAAAGAGATTATACCCATTAGGGAAATACCGTCTCAGGACGCCAAAAAATCCGGATAAGAACAAGGCTTATCCGGTGGACATAGAATATACTTGGAACCGTAAGGTGATCCGACGCACTACCAATATCTTCGTGAAGATTGCAGACTGGAACCAGAATCTTCACGCCGGGCGCGGTGGTGTTCGCCCATCCTACGGCTCGGAGTCCAAGCGCATCAACAGTGTATTACTTGCCAGAGTAGAAAGGACAGATTCTTTACTTGCCGAATTTGCCCAAAACAATCCGCACCAAATAACGGAAGAAGTTATAGATGGCTTCCTTCTTGAAAAGCCTGTTGCCGTAAGGAAAGATAACGGTAAGGACTTTGTTGAGTTCGTTACTGACAGGCTGGATTCCGAATATTCCCGAAACCGTATCGGCCGTAGTCGCTATGAAAACGGGAAAAGCGGCATGAATATGTTTAAGGAGTTCCTGCGTTCAAAAGAACGTGGAACATATAAATCCGATGGAATCTATCTTGGAGAGATTTCCATTGAGCTGCTTGAAGAATATATAGAATGGCGTCGTGAAATAAAACAGAATAGCGACCACACCATCAACCATGCTCTGACCCCTATTCTCAAAGCCTGTGCTTATGCCGCAGAACTACATATAATAGATCCGGCATTAAATGCGAGAATACAAGACATGCGTATTGCAGTCAAGCCTAATCTATCCGGTGATGAGTCTTCTTATGACGGCAAGAGCCTTTCGCAAGAAGAATTGGCAAAGTTGATAGAATACTACCATCATTGTAAGGAACCCCGTCGTAAGGAATATATTGAAATGTTCCTTTTCGCCTTTCACGCTTGCGGTCTTCGAGTAGTAGATATTATGACGCTTCAATGGACTAATGTCGATTTGAAGAAAAAAGAATTAAGAAAGGTCATGATTAAGACAGGGAAACGCCATATAATTCCGTTGTCTGACCCGGCTATTGAATTGCTTGAAGCATGGAAAGAGAAAAACGGGGATTCCAAATTTGTATTCAACCTTGTAAAAGAGAATCTGGATATAGATGATGATGAGGCATTATATAAAGTCAGAAATACGGCGACAAGAAGTATTAACCAGTCCTTGACAGTTGTGGGAGAGGAGCTGGAGCTTAGTTTCCCGCTAACTATGCACGTTGCCCGCCACACATTCGCCGTTTATGCCTTGAATGAAGGGCTTTCCATGTCAGTTGTCAGTCGCCTTCTTGGTCATGGAAGTACAGATATAACTGAGAAAGTATATGCTCGTTTTCTTCCTGAAACCTTGTCCACTGAACTTAAACGACTTTCCGGCTTATCCTCTTTTAGATTATAGACATATCGTCCATAAAAAAACAGTTGACCCGATTGTGAGTCAACTGTTTTTTATTTATACAGAAGGTAATGGAGTGGCAAAAGCCTCATAATGAAACCGGCTGAGGAAAAGATCCACATCGGATTGAGAGTACCAGTATTTGTCTCCGCATCTGGAATATCCAAGAAATCCTTTATCACGGAGCATTTTAAGATACTTATGTTTAATATTGAGCAATTCCATTATCGCCTGATTATCATACACCCTATTTTTAAGAGAGTTTTCACAGGGTTTTCCTTGTTTTTCGAGGATTGAGAGTATTCTGTTTAGAATATCTCTATCAGTCGATTCTCCGTTTTGCTTTGCCATAGGCATCTCTTTGGTATGTCAAATACGGAAACGTAAATTTATTGCTTTTCGAGGGTGTATCTGCCCATTGTGGTAATATAGAATCACCACGGATTGTGTATGTTCTTTTCATCTTTTAACGGGATTAGTGGGTGATTTGACCGAATACAGAGAGGGAGGCCCACATTCCGGACTGCGGGTCGCCGGTATCTATATTTCGGCTGGGATTTGAGTAAAGCGTATGAGGTACTCGGCAGTCTTACGCTTTGAACGTGTAACCATCTATGTGGTAAAAAAGATTGCTGTCTGTCAGCGTGTTCCCGATATTTCAATGAAGTTTCCCAACATTTCCCAACTTGGAAATTTGTCGGAAACAAACAGCCATATCCCGGTTGTTTCTATATCGAATCCGATACGGTGCCGGGCTTTCCCCATAACAACCGATTGGGCATTTTCAGGATATAAGTCATGACATTTCCTGATAGACCCTTAATTTCGCACTATTGGATTTATCCCTGAATTTTTAACGGCACACACCGTCATGCCAATACGCTGTAACGGACTGGCAGACTGACCTCTATACTCTTTCAAAAGGAGTATGGATAGCCACAACCAAATCTTAATGTGTCTTAAAAAAACAGGGAACTACCTTAGGAATACCTCAGCAGGGTTTCGGCTTATGGCGAACTTTGCGGCATAACATTAAATCCGAAAAAGAATATGAAAATAAAAATGCTCAATTCCATCGCCGAGACAATCCGCGAATATCAGGCCAGACTTATGATGGCTATCGCCTTCCGTATGATGAAGTCCCTTTTTAAGAATCGCGGGCAATGAGGACGGAGGAATACAGGACACTTGTCCAGCTCATCCGTGAGCTGGCATCGGAGGTCAGGAATGTCAAGACTGGACTTGACAGCAAGATTGACCATGTGGCGAAAAAGGTTACGGAGGCCTTTCAGGGCTTCGGCATCCTTGACCCGGAGGAAGAAACGTGGACAGAACAGCAGGTATGCGAAAGATACCACGTTTCAAGACGCACGATGTACGAATATCGCAAATGTGGCATGATTGCCTATATCAAGACCGGCTCCGGCAAGAACTGCAAGGTGAAATACCGCAAAGCCGACGTGATAGAATTATTCTCCGTGCAGAACGCATGACACACCTACAACACACAAATAATCCCGCGTCACTTCGGTGACGCAAGTATCAAACCCCAAAAACACTTTTTAATTTATGGCAAAAGACCAGAACTTAGAAGATGTGCTTATCGCCCGCAACAACGATACCGGGCAGGTAGGCGCGGTGACCGGACTCAACGAGGACGGCACACCAAAGATGACCGATGTCAAGTCGGCGAAACTCTCTGACCTTGTGAAATTTTCCAAAGGACAGAACCCGCTGGAGGCGTTTCTCTCCAACTTCGTCCGCCAATGCAAGAACCCCACTACCTTCGGATTCTTCCGAGTACCCGCTGACCGTTACGATACGGTAGGCACCGTAATCGGAGACCTCGCAAAAGACCCCGTCGCTAACGCCGATATGCTGAAAAACAACAAGGTTAATCTCCCGCAGGCGACGCAGGACAACAGGCAGGAGGCGGCGCAGACGGCCGAACAGCCCAAGCAGTCACCAGCAGGCTCCCCGCAGGAGGAACAGCAAACACAATCCAACGCTCAGGTATCCACAAAGGAGGCCAGACACTCCGCTATCGACGAGAGCAAAATCGACTGGGCGAACCTCAAGGAGAAATGGGGCATCGACCGCGACGAGCTGGAAAAATCGGGAGACCTCCGCGAGATGCTCTACAACCGCAAGTCAAGGGTCGTCACCGTCACCCCGACATTCGCCGGAGAGAAATTCCCCATCGACGCGCGACTGTCATTCCGCACGGACTCCGACGGCAATGTCAAGGTGGTGCCGCACTTCATCCACCGTGAGCCGAAGCTCGACCAGAAATTTGAGGGCTACGAGTTCAGCAAGGAGGACAAGGCGGCTCTCCGCGAGACCGGCAATCTCGGCAAGGTAGTGGAACTGACCGACAAGAACGGCGAGAAAGTGCCGTCATACGTCAGCATCGACCGATACACCAACGAGATTGTCTCCGTCCCGGTCAAGGATGTGTTTGTCCGCGACACCGTGGGCCAGACAAAACTGACCGTCGCCGAGGTTATGCAACTCAAAGAAGGGAAGGCTCTCCCTCCGAAAGAGATAACCGACAAGAACGGCAAGACCTACAACGTGGTGCTTCAGGTGTCGGCAGACCGCAAGGGCGTGGAGTTCGTACCCGGCGCAATCAGAAGGCAGGAACAGTCACAGTCGCAATCGCAGACACAGAGCAACACCACGAATCAGCAGTCGTCGTGGCTCACGAAGGACGGCAAGATCAAGCCCCTTTCCCAATGGGCGAAAATCCCCCTGACGGAACAGCAGCAGAAGGACTACGCCGAGGGGCGCGTGGCGGAACTTACCAACCGCCTCGACGACAAGGGACAGCCATGTACGGTGTATCTCTGGTTCAATCCGGAGAAACAGCGTCCCAATACATCGCTCAACGACCCCCGCGTGAAGGTCGCCGAGGAATCCAAGACCCAGAAAGCCGTCAACAATGACGGTCTGACAAACGAGGCGACAAGCAAAGTTGCTGAACCGCTCCAGAAATATCAGACAGCTCCCAAGAACGAGAGCCAGATGCGACAGCAGCGCAAGCCAAAAGGCCCGAAGATGTAATCTTCAAAAAGCAGGGATAATTCCCTAAAAAAACCGAAACGGCATCCCGGAGAGTCCGGAATCTCCGGTGCTATTTCAGAAAACCACTAATCCAGAAATATCCACCCAAATAAAAAAGCAAAAATGAAACAGAAAAATCTCATAACCGTCGTGACAGACCATCAGATCACAGCGGACACAATCGCCAGAGCCATCGGCGCAAATGAAAAACACGAGGGTTACTACCTCGGCAACGGCTATGCCGTGACATGGACAAACGGACAGCTTGTTGAGGCAACCTTCTCGCCGCAGGAGAGTTTCGTACTCTCGACAACGATGGAGAGCCGACTTGCCTACGCCCATAACTTCAAGTTCTCCATGCGCAACTACGATGAGCTTGTCGGCTACAAGAAATCAGCCGAGGACATCCAACAGCTCGACACAATCAAGGCTCTGTGGAAGATGAGCCTGACGGTCGTGAACGCCATGCGTCCCGACATTACCGGAGACCTCGACTTCCTGAGCCTCTACTACTTCATCGCCTGCCCCGTGGATACGCGCCGCGCATGGCTCCCCGTGCTGACAAAGAAAGCCATCGTCCATGCCGTGAACCACGGGCCTCAGAACCGCACGGAATACGAGAAATGGCTGGAGGAATCCATCTACAACGCCATCGTACAGGCCGCAGAGGAAAACGCGGAACTGAAAGGGTCGCCCGCAGTAGAGGAAATATCCGTCGCCGACGCCGCCAAAGATGCGGAATGTGCCGGCGTACCCGCCCCGGCTCCCGGAGAACAGCGCGAGGGAGACAACTATATAGGGGTAATCACTGACCGCTGTCCCCTGTTCAACCTCCCGGCCCTGATGATTCAGGCTGCCTGTGAGCTGGACTATACCCACGAAAAGACAATACTGACAGCATACCGACTGTATGCCAAGAAACTCATATCCTATCCCGCTGTGTTGCAGAACACCGTCCCTGGCGGAGTATGGAAAGCGATGCTCCGCAATATGGAGATGCTGCGCTACAACAGCAGATGGGGCCGCACGGTGTGCGAAGGCAAGCCCTCCAAGTGCCACAACTTCCGCAACGGTGAGAGCTTCTATAACGGCTTCGGCATCGTCACCACCGGACTGCACCCCACGGATCTCAGCCGCGACGAGGAAAAGCTCTACAACCTCATAGTCAAGCGCGTCATTGACGCCTTCGCCCCCGACACCTTTGGCAAGAAGCACAAACCTAAAGGCGGCAAGAAAAATCGCCGCTACAAGAATGGGAAGAAAGGCAAAAACGGTTAAACCCGCCTAAACCCTCTTGAAATCAAGACAGAATAACCATAACTATCCCTCCCGTGTCAGGATAATTTATTATCTTTGCAACTGATTCTGCGTCATTATGTTTTTTGTTTCATTTTTGACGCGGATTAGTGGTTGGACATCGGGAGGGATACCCGGTGTCCTTTTTCATTATCCTATGGGAATAGAGGGCATCGGCAACCACTATATCCGCATCCCCCGATGAAACATAACATAGAATTGCCGGAGGCAGACTTTTTCCAAGTCTATCTCCGTGGTCATCTCGTTGACCATCATTTTCCCCAGAGAGACAATAAGAATTTCATAGAAACCCGCTCGGACGACGCATACGACACATTCGTGTCGGCACGTCTGGAGGGCAAGCCCGTTCCGATTGCCCGTGAGCTGGCGATGCGCACACTCCTTGCAGGGCTGTATGTGTCGCGCTACGACATTATATATAATGTGGTGGAGGAAAACCTCTGGCTGCGTCTGCCGCCGAAGTATATGCCTGACTTCGCCGTTCATCTGCTCGGTCAGAAACCTGTCAGCGACATACTTGACCGCTACGAGGTCAACGGCGACTTCCTTGATAGGGAGACCCATCAGCCGATGCTGACCGAACTGCTCGGAACAATCACCGAAATACTGGACGGTTATGGCTTATAACCGCCTCCGTACCATGCGCGACAACATCGAGGCGATAAGGCTTGCTTTACGCCTCGGTGTTGAAGGGCGCTCGGCGCAAAGTGCCGAGGAGCGCGAGACACTGCGGAAATATGCAGGTTTTGGCGGATTGAAATGTATCCTCAATGATGCCAACGATTTGGAGGATGCTGCCAAATGGAGCAAATCAGACATTGAGCTTTTCGCCCCGACCGTTGAACTGCGCCGGTTGATTCACGACTATTCAAAGGATGACAAGGAGTTTGCAAGGTATATGGACTCACTGAAAGCCTCGGTGCTGACAGCGTTTTATACCGACAACCGCATAGTGGATGCTATATCAGATGCGCTAAAATATTCCGGTGTCGAGGTGAAAAGTTTTCTGGAACCCTCTGCCGGACAGGGCGCTTTCATCGACTCTTTTCTGCGAAATGACCGTTACCCCGACGCGGAGGTGCTGGCGTATGAGAAAGATTTGCTCACGGGCAAAATCCTTTCGGCTCTGCATCCGTCTATTCTTACACGCATAGAGGGTTTTGAAAAGATTGAGCGTGACTTCAACGGCTATTTTGATGTCGCCGCCTCCAATGTCCCTTTCGGAGATTTCGCGGTTGCAGACCCGGCGTATGCCGTCAGCAAGGAGATTGCTTATCGTCAGGCGACAAAGACCATCCACAATTATTTTTTCCTCAAAGCACTCGACCAAGTGCGTGAGGGCGGACTTGTCGCTTTCATAGCCTCCCAGGGTGTGATGAACGCCGGTAGTCCTTTCATCAGGATGGAACTTGTGAAGCGTGCCGACCTTGTGGCGGCTCTGCGTCTGCCAAACAACACGTTCAGCGAGACCGCCGGAACCGATGCGGGGTCTGACCTTATCATTCTTCAGAAGCATACGGGAAAGAAAGCGTTGTCGGCTGATGAGGAGTTCTTCATTCAGTCGGTAGTTGACCGTGGTACGAAGGTGCCGGGCAACAAATTCTTTCAGGCGTTTCCTCAAAATGTTATCTGCACCGATGCGAAGGTCGGCACTGACCAGTACGGCAAACCGGCTATCGTGTATCACCACGACGGCGGTGTCGATGGCATTGCGAGTGACTTGCGGAAGGCTCTTGATGAGACGCTGCACCTGCGTCTGAATCTGGAACTGTATAATTCCAATGGTATCAAACCGCCTACGCCTGACCCGGTCAAGCCTACGCCAACTCCCGAAGTTAAGCCGGAATCGCCGAAACAAAAGCCACTTGCTGAGAAAATTGAGCAAAAGAATGAGCCTTTGCTCAAACAGTATCAGGAGATGAAAAAGAAACATCCCGATGCCATTCTTATGTTCCGTGTCGGCGATTTCTACGAGATTTTCGGAAAAGATGCGGTTGAAGCATCGGAGATACTGGGCATTACACTGACCCGCCGGATGAACGGTATTGACAACCGAATAGAGTTGGCGGGATTTCCCCATCATGCGCTTGACACTTATCTGCCCAAACTTGTTCGGGCCGGTAAACGTGTGGCTATATGTGAGCAGTTGGAGAACCCGAAACTGACAAAGACTACCAAACAGAGGGTTGTCGAGACAGTTACACCGAATCAGCCTCCGAAAACTGAGCAGAAACCTGTCGATCCACCGAAGCCGGAATCCGCCAAAGAGATAGAGACCGATGGCAGGCCCGATTATTCGGACAATCCCGACCCGCGTCTCTTTGCCTACAATCTTTTCGGAGAGCTGGAGCCCATCGGCAAACCTAAACGGCAACCCAGACACAGCGAGGATGCTACCAAACCAAAACCAAGCGTAGCGGTCAAAGACATTCCTGTTCAAAAATTCCGTCCTCTCTCTGAAAAGGAACTCGAATTTTACGGCTCTTTGAACTGGGAGGACAATCCTCCTATCAACGGATTCTATGAAACAATGATGTCGATTGCACACCGCCAGATGGAGGAAATGCGTCTGGAGAAAGAGGCTCAGGAAGCGGCAAATGTAGAAACTATCATTGAGGGCAATACAGTCATTCATAAGACCGAAGGAGATTTTATACCCGGTCGTAAGCCAAGAGCAGCCACGCCTCAATCTGCGAAAATCGAGCGCGATATGTCGCCCCGTCCTTTCCCGGAGGATATTCAGTTCTTCCACAAGAACGGTTCTATGGTGGTTGCTGACGGCATGGTAGGTTTTCTCTCGGATGTGCGTAAAACCGGAGCGACTTTCACACCGCTCAACCTCAAACCGGAGCAGGAGAAACGCTCTATGCTGTATGTCACTCTTTCGGAGACCTATCAGCAGCTCTACAACTACGAGGCGGAGACACATGAGCCGAGTGAACATCTGCGCGAACACCTCAATCAGTATTACGATGAGTTTGTAGCCAAGTATGGCAATCTCAACGAGAAGCAGAATGTCAAGTTCATTATGATGGACGCCAACGGTCGTGACGCACTGGCATTGGAACGTGGCGAGAACGGTCAGTTTGTCAAGGCTGACATCTTCGACCATCCCGTTTCATTCTCTCTTGATGAGGTTACAAGTGTAGATACACCTCTGGAGGCACTGACCGCGTCGCTCAACAAATACGGTGAGGTAAATCTCGAATATATGTCGTCATTGGTGGATATGGATGAGGACGCAATGGTTGAGAACCTTGGCGGACACATCTACTACAATCCGCTTGTGAGCAATTACGAGATAAAAGACCGCTTTATAGCCGGAAATGTCGTTGCCAAAGCCGAGGCAGTCAAGGCATGGATAGATAAAGAGGAAGAACGCATCAAAGGCTTCCCCGGCTATGACGGTATAGAACCGTTCATCGCCATGTCGCAGGACTCCCTCAAAGCATTGGAGGAAGCCCGGCCCCGCCGCATCGAGTTCGATGAACTTGATTTCAACTTCGGTGAGCGATGGATCCCTACGGGTATCTATTCGGCATATATGAGTCATCTGTATGAAACCGAAATAAAGATTGCATATTCTTCCTCGATGGATGAATATTCGGCAGATGCGCCTCACAAAAACATGAAGATATGGGAGGAATTCTGTGTCAAAGGTTATTATCGTGTCTATGACGGTATGAGTCTTCTTAAACACGCTCTTCACAATACCATACCTGACATAAAGAAGTCAATCGGTAAGGATGAGGACGGACACGACATAAAAGTTCCTGACAACGAGGCTATCCAACTCGCCAATGCCAAGATTGATGAAATCCGCAACGGTTTCTCGGAATGGCTGGAGGCTCAATCGCCGGAGTTCAAGGAGCGATTGGTGGACTTGTATAACAACAAGTTCAACTGCTTCGTGCGTCCGCTGTACGATGGTTCGCATCAGACCTTCCCGGACTTGAACATGAAAATCCTCGGAGACCGATATGGAATCAGCTCAATTTATCAGTCGCAGAAGGACTGTATATGGATGCTGAAACAGAACGGCGGAGGAATTTGCGACCACGAGGTCGGAACCGGTAAAACGCTGATAATGTGCATCGCAGCGCATGAAATGAAGCGTCTCGGACTTGCTCACAAACCGATGATTATCGGTCTTAAAGCCAACGTAGCCGAGATTGCCATGACCTATCAGTCGGCTTATCCCAACGCCCGGATACTCTTCGCCGATGAAAAGAGTTTCAAGGCTGACAACCGTGTCAACTTCTTCAACCAGATCAAGAACAACGACTACGATTGCGTGATAATGTCGCACGACCAGTTCGGCAAGATACCGCAGTCGCCGGAGATGCAGCAACAGATTCTTCAGGCGGAACTTGATACGGTTGAGGAAAATCTCGAAGTGGTGAAGCAGCAAGGGCACGATGTATCGCGTGGTATGCTCAAAGGCTTAATCAAGCGTAAGGAGAACCTTACTGCCAAGATTGCCACCATACAGTATCAGATGGAGCAGAACAAGGATAGTGTCGTGGATTTCAAGCAGATGGGTATAGATCACATATTTGTGGACGAGAGTCATCAGTTCAAGAATCTTATGTTCAATACCAGACATGACCGAGTGGCGGGGTTGGGCAACAGCGAAGGAAGCCAGAGGGCACTCAATCTGTTGTATGCCATACGCACCATTCAGGAACGGACAGGTAAGGATTTGGGTGCTACTTTTCTCAGTGGTACCACCATATCCAATAGCCTGACTGAACTGTACTTGCTTTTCAAGTATCTTCGCCCGAATGAACTTGAAAGGCAGGAGATTAGGTGTTTCGACGCTTGGGCGGCGATATTCGCAAAGAAAACCACCGACTTCGAGTTCAACGTAACCAATAATATTGTCGCCAAGGAGAGATTCCGATACTTTATCAAGGTTCCTGAACTGGCTGCGTTCTACAATGAGATTACCGATTATAGAACGGCTGAGGATGTCGGTGTTGACCGTCCGCATAAGCATGAGATACTCCACAATATTCCGCCGACACCGGCACAGGAGGATTTTATCCAGAAATTGATGGAGTTTGCCAAAACCGGTGACGCAACCATTCTCGGACGCGCTCCGTTAAGCGAAACCGAAGAAAAGGCAAAGATGCTTATCGCCACTGATTATGCCCGAAAGATGGCTCTTGATATGCGCATGATTGCCCCGGAATATGGCGATGACCCGAACAACAAAGCCTCTCACTGCGCCCGTATGATTGCGGAGTATTACCGCAAGTATGATGCACAACGTGGCACACAGTTTGTGTTCAGTGATTTATCGACATACAAACCGGGAGAATGGAATGTCTATTCCGAAATCAAGCGTAAGCTGATTGAGGATTACGGCATCCCGGCCCACGAAATCCGGTTCATTCAGGAGTGTAAGACAGAGCGTAGCCGCAAAGCTGTGATTCAGGCGATGAACGATGGTGATGTGCGTGTGCTTTTCGGCTCGACAAGTATGTTGGGTACCGGTGTCAACGCTCAAAGAAGATGTGTTGCGATTCATCATTGCGATACACCATGGCGCCCAAGTGATTTGACTCAACGCGACGGCAGAGGCATACGAGCCGGCAATGAGATCGCGAAGTTATACGCTGACAATAAGGTCGATGTGATTATCTATGCGGTGGAGAAATCTTTGGACTCCTATAAGTTCAACCTTCTACACTGCAAAGCGACATTCATCGACCAGCTCAAATCCGGTGCACTCGGAGCGAGAACCATCGACGAGGGCGCAATGGACGAGAAGAACGGCATGAACTTCTCTGAATATATGGCAATCCTCAGCGGCAATACTGACCTGTTGGAAAAGGCGAAACTTGAAAAGCGCATCGCCGCACTGGAGAGTGAGCGAAAGGCGCATAACAAAGGTATCTCCGATTCCAAGTTCAGGTATCAGACAATCACCCACGACATTGCCAATAACGAGGCGGCAATCGAAAGGATGAAGGCCGACGCTGCCCGGTATGAGGCTGTCGTCAAACGTGACAAGGAAGGTAATCCGATCAACAACCTCACGATTGACACCTGCAACCTGACCGACGAGAAGAACATGGGCATCCATCTTCAAGGACTGGGGCAGCGTACCGACACGCACGGTCAGTACCAGCGTATCGGCGAGGTCTATGGCTTCCCGATTAGCATCATCTCGGAGCGCACGTTGGTTGACGGACGCGAGGGTGTCCAGAACCGTTTTGTGGTGGAAGGCAACTACAAATACAAGTTCAACAATGGCTTCATCGCCATGAGCGACACCCACGCTGCCTGCATGAACTTCGTCAACGCTCTGGAGAAGATACCCGGCATCATCGCCCAATACGAGGAACGCACCGCCAAGCTTAAAGCCGATGTTCCTCAACTCGAAGCCATCATCTCAAAGCAATGGGGCAAAGAGGACGAACTGAAAAAGCTCAAATCCGACCTTGCCGCCCTTGACCGCAAAATCACCGCCGACCTTGCACCAAAGCATGATGAGAAGGACGGCGAGGAAGTCAAACAGTCCGACGCCCAAAGGGTCGAAGTAAGAGATAACCAGTCCCAAACTGACGATTCAAAGGAGTCGATGGTGGCAGAGCCACAATACCATTACCAATCCGCCCCCGCGACTATTCGTCCGGCATATCGTCCAACCGGACTATGACAGACAGCAGGCAGATGATTAAAATATTATCTGCCTGCTTATTGTTGTATGACAATAAGGACTATCGGCATTAAAAGCATTGTTTATTGAATGGGAGAAAACCTGAAAGTCCCTCAAAGAATTAGGATGCGAAATTTTCTTGCCCGATTATCACTGATTTACAGATTATTTGTTGTAAATTTGCGATATTAGAGATAATAGACCCATGAAAGAGCAACGGGTAAAGATAATCGGAATAGCGCGGCATCGCCTCTCGACTGACGGCGACGGCGTCACTACGCTCGTGGCGTTCCATGGTTGTCCGCTCAGTTGCCGCTATTGTCTGAATCCGCAGTCGCTGGGCGACGGAGGCCGTAGCCGCGATTATTCGCCGGAGGAACTGTATGCCGATACTCGGATTGACAATCTGTATTTTCTTGCTACAAACGGCGGAGTTACATTCGGCGGCGGAGAGCCGTGTATGAGACCTGATTTCATCCGGGAGTTCCATAAGCTTTGCGACCCGGAGTGGCAGATCAATCTTGAAACATCACACCAGATACGCACTTATTAACTATGGCACGAGGGAAGCATCTTTATATCATCTTGGCATTAACGACTTTCATCTCGCTAATGCTTGCATCTTGCACAGCCGGATATAAAAATGACGGCAAGGAAGTGACATGGCACACATGGAACGAGGGTAGCAGTCATAATTCAAGGGAAGTCAATGCTGACCCGGAGACTTTTGAAATTCTGGACGACGATTATGGCCGAGACAAGACACATGCGTTCTATCGGGGTGATATAATTAAAGGAGCAGACGGGCAATCTTTTCGAGTCCTTGAAAAAGGTTTTGCTGTCGATAAATTTAACGTATATGATTCGGGGAAGTTGATGAAAGGAGTCGATCCGGTCTCTTTCAAGATTCATACGTATAGTTTGACTGAAGATAAAAATGACTTTTATAATAACGGGAAGGCTCTAAATGTTAGAGATAAATCGTCATTTGAGATTCTAAAGGATAACTCCGGGGAAACGACAAGTTGGGGGAAAGACAGATACAATGGATATTACCTGAATGGTACGGTAATTCCCAATATTGATTATGCTACTTTTCATCCCATTGATGCACGCTGCCCGATTCAATCAGGGTGCTATGCGGCTGATAAACATAGAGTATTCTTTATGGGAAAAGAGGTGCCAGGTGCTGACCCGGCTACTTTCACGGAAGTGGATTTCTATATAGGACAGGATAGGAATAGAGCCTACAAAGGAGGGATCCCGACTCAGATAAAAGATTACACCAAACTTACACAATTAGGTCGCCTAATGTATTCTGACGGCATAAATATCTATGATTCTAAATTTAATATCCTGCCTGATGCAGATGTTTCAACATTCGAACATATCTCAGGCAATTGGTATAAGGATGCCCAACATGTATGGTGGAGTAACAGACTTGTGGCAGGAGCTAATCCCGCAACCTTTTGTCCCGTTACGGTTACTTCCTATACAGGAGAAAGCCATGGAGATTATAATTATGGGAAAGATGCGAATAATGTATTTTTTCAAGATTCTATAATTCCCGGTGCTGATGCAGCCAGTTTTGAAAAGGTCGATTTCCCGGACGGTGACAGTTGGACAGTGTTCGACCGCAACCGTGTATATCAAGGCAAAGATTCTCCTAAGCTAAGAGAATACCTGAAAAAGAAATATGGCAGATGATGAATAAGATTGGTAAATTCATAGCTTCGGCGATTGTCATGTTCTTATTCATGTTCAGTCTGATATTCTGTTTCGACTCGCCCGACACCCTAACTAATATTTTGTTGGTTAGTGCAAACATATTGTTTTGGGGAGGGATTCTTTGGCTTATAAACAGGAAAGGAGGCAAAAAGTGAAAAAGCAAAAACGGCATAAACCTGCGAAAAAGGGCACGGATTCTTTCATCAGGATTCTTATGTGCTTCTGTTTCTTTCCTCTAATAGTATGGGTGTCAATAATTGACAACAAAACAATATATAACTTTGGATGGCTGTTTATATCATTTGTTATAATCGGGTTCCTAATAGGCGTGATACGCTTCATACGAAAGCATAAATAAATTGCAGGATATTTCAATGGTGGAAGTGGTGCGTTTTGTATTCCGTCTTACACACCCTTGCAGCAATATTAGCATGTGTGGTCATAGTGTGTATAGTATTAACGATGAATTACTATATCCCGACAAACAAGCCATATTATAATGAAACCGCAACAGTCATTAGTAAATATTCCGAAATATCAAGTGTAGGCATCGGTCACTATGTAAAATTCAATTTTGAGGATAAAAACATCGGGATTAGACGCTTCAATGGTTCTGGACTCTACGACCAAGCCGAAATAGGCGATACAATTATCTTCACCCTCCAAAACGGCTTCTTCAACATCCCCGTTATAAAAGATAAAAACAAACAAGAGAAAGGAGGCAAGCGGTGAAGATAAACAAATGGACTCTTATTGTTCTGATAATAAACATTGCGCTGTTAGGATGGGCAATATATGTTTTTAAGCAGTATAAACATAGAACAGACATTGTGGCCTCAACTCATCCGATTTCGGATTTTGTTATAATGGAAATAAATTGTAGTAGTGCCTATAGAGGCGGTTCATCCGTTAAAATAGCACATGACGACAAAGAATACTATACAGGCATACCCAATACTCTATGTAAAACTGGGAATGTTGAGAAACTGGCGTATTACTATGACTCGAAGAATGATGGCATATTTTGTGAATGTGAACTTGACCAAAGATATGTCGTATTTCATTTCATTATGTTTTTATGTTCATTGCTACTTTGGTTATACCCCGAAGTACGAAAAAGAAATTAATCGCAAGAATTATGAGACAAAATCCTGATACAAATATATTTGCATGTTTTGTTTCTTATCCGTCATTTGCCGCTTCTGTTTCGGAGCAGACAAAAGACGAAGTTATAAGAAAAGGCGACATGTTTCGTTCATATATTTGGGGCGAAGCTGGATTTGACCGTTTTATGAAGAGAATCCCTTATTCAAATTATGGACAAGATTTAAAACGGATTCTTTTCCAATTTTATGTTTTGCCCTGTGATTATGAAAGAATGCATATCAGTGACATTGAAAACTATCGAAAACGTGAAAAGGCTATTGGAATTTCCATAATCATAGAAAATGATTTTTTCAATATTCTGACGCACAAAGGAAATGTATTTTAGAGTTTTCTATCATTTCAAAAATCGAAGGGCTAAAAGAGGTCATCGAGAAAAATAGATTAGACACTAATTTCGAACAACTTGTTTTAGACTTAAAGCAAGAATTAGGTCGTTATGTATCGTTATCTAATGATGAGACATGTGGATTATGAAACTGTGGCAGAAAATAATATGTGTTATAGCCATCGGAGTGATTGGCATTTACGAATTGCTCTTATGTGCCAATACCTATGTGGATTTGAAATATATAATAGAGCCATACGATATTCCTGATATAATAGATAGGATGTATTTGAGGGCTGATGCATTGTCGGCATCCCTTTGGCTCAATTACTTCATTGCTCTTTTTATGTTCATTTGCCTTTGGTGGAAAGGAGGCAAGCGATGAAAAGACAAGGTACAAATACACTGTCGAAGTTGGCTCACGTTTTCTTTAACTATAATTCCCCATTGAGCCGACTGGGTATAAAAACCTGAAAAGCTTTTGTCTAAGAAACAGAGTCCTCGAAATAAAAAAGTTGTGTTTGCGATGCAATGTTTTTGCATTTTCGGTATTTATTATGTAGAGAACAATTAAAACTTAAAAATATGAAGAAAAAAGACTTTCTCGTAATGCTACTTATGGCATTTTTTACCATGGTAGGGCTAACATCGTGTAATGACGATGATGAAGAAGGTAGGAAGGTAACCGGTTATAAGGAATACACGCTTACGGTAGCTTCTGTAAAACTCCCCGGTGTTTTAACATCAAGTGGTCGCAATGTATTTGCAGATGTATATGCTGTAAAAAACGAGCAGTCCACCGATTGGGAGGCTCATGGTGATATTGCCAAGTTTGAATACGAAGAAGGATATGAATATCAGATACGTATCAGTGAAACGAGCTATCTGGATTATAGTATGGGCGATCCGGCATGGACTGAATACGAGCTATTGGAAGTCATATCGAAAGAACGCAAGGTCTCTGAAAATTTACCTCCTCATTTCATCCCGGACTGGTATTTTAAGCAACGTTGTCCGTATATCAATCCTGAATTTGCCTATGCCATTGACGCTGATAAAAAGGAGGAGATTGAGAACGACCTTAAAACCGATGTCGCATATAAGCTTGGAGGTTCATGCTGTTATATGTGTAATGCCGACAAATGGTTTCTGTTGGATTCTGATATGCAGACAAAGGAGCATGGCATTGTGATTAGGAAAAGTAAGGAACCAACGGAATTTCCTGAATCATACAAACTCCTCATGCCTGAACAACAGATAGTTGCATTTGGTCAATATGATTTTGTGACTGAGACTGTGCCGGAAGAAACTATTATGCAATATGATGTGATGATTAGCCGTCAGTTTCCAACCAAATCCATTAGTCGAGAAACATATATACTATGGCTATATAAAGACCTTACGGCTTACTATCAGAGCAAATATATAGATTCCAACGTAAATGCAGTCGTGATTCGATATGTGTTGAAGAATTTGTGATAATAAAGCATTTTATACATCAATAGCGGTACAAAAGGGAAAATGAGCCTTGAGACGCTGATTTTCACCTGTCAGCGAGAGACTTTTACGAGATTTTCATTACCTTTGTATTTGGATAGAGGCAACTCTTTCCAGGACATACGGAATAAAAAGAAGCGTTATGCGTAATCTTGTGATTTGAGAACGTAGGAAATTCGACAAATAGCACAAGGATTAGCATAGTGGTTCTCACGCTTATAGCGTGGGTTACTATTGTTACATCTGTGCTAATGGTTTCTACGACCTTCAAATCAAGACGTGGCATAGTTGGCTCACGTTTTCTTCATATTTTCATCTCAATAGAGCCATAGAGAACATAATATTCGACAAAGTAAAAAGACTTATCTCGCAATGAAAAAATATCTATTATTGATTGTTATTCCGTTTTGGTTTCTGATGTCATGTAGTGATTCTGATGAACCAATCCCGGAAGAAATCAGAAATGAGAAAACATTACTGATGTATATGCCTTGGTCTTCTAACCTTACAAGCTATTTTTATCAGAATATCAAGGATATGGAATCTTGTATAGAAGAGTTGGGCGGATTATCGGATGAAAGAGTGCTTGTATTCATATCGACATCACCGACAGAAGCCAATCTTTTTGAAATCAAATATGAAAAAGGCTCTTGCAAAAGGGTGGACTTGAAATCATATGTGAATCCGGCATTTACTACGGAAAATGGAATTGCAGAGATTCTGGATGATGTGATATCTTATGCACCTGCTCAGAAGTATTCCATGGTTATTGGATGTCATGGTATGGGATGGCTTCCTGTCAATACAAGCAGGACATCGCGCATAAGCGAAAAATATCATTGGGATTATGAGGGTTCGCTTCTAACCCGCTATTTCGGTGGCACAACACCGGAATATCAAACGGATATAGCCACTCTATCGTCAGCCATAACTTCCGTAGGGTTGAAATTGGAATATATCCTTTTTGACGATTGCTATATGTCGTCTATTGAAGTTGCCTATGAATTAAAGGATGTCGCGGACTATCTGATTGCATCAACTTGTGAGGTCATGGCTTATGGTATGCCGTATGCCACTATGGGCAAGCATTTACTCGGCACTCCAGATTATAGAGCCATCTGTGATGATTTCTATGATTTTTATTCAAACTACTCTGTAATGCCATGTGGGACACTATCTGTCACGGACTTGTCGCAGATCGAGCCTATGGCAGAGATTATGAAGCAAATAAACTCATGTTGCTCCTTTGATGATTCACAACGTGATAAACTGCAAAATTTAGATGGATATAATCCAACTATTTTCTATGATTTTGGAGATTATGTGAATACATTGCTTATTCAAAATAATGTTTCGTCGAGTTTGATAGCAGAATTTAAAAAACAGTTAAATCTTCTTATCCCGCATAAGACAAATACTGATAAATTCTTTACGGCAAGTCGCGGACCAATAAAAATCCACACCTATTCAGGTATTACAACATCTGATCCAAGCAAAAGTCAAAGGGCTAATAGTAAAACAAGTACCAAATGGTATTATGCAACTCATTGATGGCGTATATGAAACTGACCGATAAACGATTTTGGATGAAAGAGATTTATAAAGGGATTACAGGCTGATTCCACCTCGTCCTCTATCAATCTTCCAGTCATACCGATCTTCCGCGACATCGCCAACCTCATTGAGTGCATGGCGATGTTTTATTTCATCAAAGGGCTGTCGGTGTTCCGCATAGTCACAGAGCCATGCGCCGACCGCTTTCTGCAGCTCGGTGGTTTCGCCGTAGCTCTGCATCACGCTCTTGATGTCGGCGGCTTCGGAGAGGGATAAGATTGCCGTTTCTGGATTCTTTACTTTTCATCGTTGTCAGAGGCCGTTTTTATGCGACTTTCGTGAGATAATTGAGCAATGGACACGGCATAATACCCCTAATGTCAGGAATTTTAGCTAACTTTGCATTAGCATAGGCTGTTTGTCGGCCTACTTTTTAATATGGCTAAAGGAAACTTTGTATCGACATATAGTCTTTTATGGGTGCTTGTAATAGCTTTTATTACCGGCTCCGTATTTTCATGCACGGACAATTCGGAGTCAGAGAAACGGTTGACGAGTGCGGAGGCACTGATGAATCAGCATCCCGATTCGGCGTTGGTTATTCTGCAAGGCATAGACCGTTCATCCCTCAGTTCGGACAAGGGGAAAGCCCGATATGCGTTGCTGATGTCGCAGGCCCTCGATAAGAACTATATCGACACAACCACCTTTGATGTCCTCCAGCCCGCGATTGATTATTACACTGATAAAGGCACTCCCGATGAAAAGCTAAAGACATTCTACTATCAGGGTCGTATCTATCAGAACAAGGGCGATGAAGATAACGCCATGCTTTCTTTCATAAATGCACGGGAAACAACGGGTGTTACCGACACCCTGACACTCGCGCACCTCCTTGTGGCTCAGGGGACATTATATTTAAGACAATATAAGACATCGGATTTTGTGGCTAATAATCTTGCAGCGGCAAAATTATATGGAAAAATTGGCAGGCATATTCTTGAAATTGACAGCTACGCCAAAGCGTTGAACGGATATGTCATCATGGATGACAAAGCGGCGGCAGACAGTGTCATGTCGGTTTGTGTCCCTTTGATAAGAAAATTTCCTGATGGCGAAGCGTCCCTGTTTCCGGCTATGCTGGGATACACGATAGATTTTTGCTCCCCCGATGAAATAAAAACATTTTTAGACAATTACAAGGACATTGAGTTAGGACACGATGAAATTATGGATTTTGCCCGTGGCTATTCAAAAATCGGAGAGTTAGACAAGGCTTTGGAATTTATTTCATCAATCAGTCCTGCACCAAATACTCCTGATTCTTTGAAATATGCGACGGTAAAACTTGACATTCTTGAAAAACAAGGGAACTATGAGCAAGCATTGAGTTTATATAAGGACTACTCCGCGATGCTTGAACGATACCAGTATGAACTTCTCACCCAAGACTTGCTGTTCGCAGACAAGAAACACCAGCTTGAGGTGGATGTTCTGCAAGAGAGAACGCAAAAGGAACGCTTCGTCTGGATTGCGCTTGGCGTCATACTGCTGCTGATAATCATATATCAGATGTGGGTTAAGAAATTGAGGGTTGAGCATGAGAATGATCTGCTTAAAATCCGGACCTTGCAACAAAACCTTTTTGAAAGCGGTCAGAAACAGAACGAGACGAAAGAAAGAATCCAAAAACTGTTCCAATCCCGTTTCCATCTTCTTGACGGACTCGCATCTTCTTATTTTGAGTCAAAGGAAACCGGACAGGAACAGAAACGTATATTCGCGGAAGTGAAGGAATCCATCAACAATTTCAGCTCCGATGAAACGATTACGGAACTGACAGAAATTGTCAACGGATACAACAACGGACTGATGGACCGTTTCAGAGCCGATTTCCCGAAATTGTCCAAATCACGCTTCCGGTTCGCCCTTTATCTTTTCTGCGGATTCTCCCTGCCTTCGATCAGTATTTTCACCGGCATGGAATTAAGGAATGTCTATGTCCATAAATCTCGCCTGAAGTCGGTGATTTCCGGTAGCGACTCTCCATACAAGGCCGAATATCTCCGATATTTCGAGTAATTCGCCCGTATGCAAGGTGATGCAAGAAAATATTTTTGACCCCCATTGATTATCAGTGACTTATAAGAGCAAATGCAAGGTGATGTAGTTTGAGGAGTCCTTGGATTGGAGTAATTTTGCATTGTAAAACAACAAAAATTACTCATGAAAGAATCCCTTAAATACGGACTCCTGACTGGTCTTGGATATTGCGCGATTGTCGGCGTGATACACCTCGTGGGCCTGTGCATAGGATACATTGCCGGAGGTGTTGACAACTTCCTTTATTCATCGAGGCTCTATATGTATTTTGCGGTCGCCGGATTGTGCGGCTCATTCATCTGCGGTTTCCTTTATCCGATAATTCTGTCGAGATATGTATCCCGGTATATCTCGGAATATCCCGATGTGCCGACTCACTATATAAAGGAGATTAGTCGCGGGAAACTATTGTCAAACTATTATCATGTCATTGCTCTGGTATGTATAATCTGCGGCGTCGGGTTCCTGCACTCGATTGACAGATTTCCCCTGTTGGTGTGCGTTCTTTTGTCTGGTGGCTTATTATTCCTGTTCTTATACATCAAGAATAAAAAACGCTATCAAAACATATAAATCATTTAAGATAAACCGTAAATAGTATGATAACGAGAAAACTATTATTAACCGCTGTGTTCGGAGTAGGCGCACTCCTTGTCGGGTGTAGCAATGACAATACAGTTTTCAATGAGCCGGAAGTGATCAGAGCATACGAAACTGATGCGCAGGTAATGGCTCAGTTTGTAGAAGTTGACCGAACTACTGGCACTTATGTTCTTAACCCGGATAAGAAGGTGACAGCCTCCGATTATATACTTAATCGAAGCAGAGAAGAACTTATGGCTGTTAACCAGATTAACAGAAATCGGTTCTTCAAAGAAATGGAGGCTGTAAACCGCCAACTTTCGGCAGCAAAACGTTCCGGAATGGCAAGTGCCTTTGTTTACTCCACACAGACATCAAACCTCGTTATTGATGGCAATGATGATGATTCTTTCCAGATCGCAAAACTTGACGAAAATACTAATTGTTTGAGTCGAGTTGCCTCTCTGACTTTAGAGGATGGCAAAATCCGGAGTACCCGTTTCTTCACTCATTCAGACATAACAATGACCGTTAATTCCGGAAACGGCTCTACATTCTATTGTGCGCAGGTATCGCTGGGAGATCAGAGCAATGAAAATGCCGAGATTGTCTTCATATCAGGTGTAAAATCTTTTATACCTGCTCATTCCTATCTGCTTATCGCACCGGCAATACTTGACGGAAATAAAACCATAAGCGGAATATCATTAATCGGCGATAGCAATGTAACTGTTTCTATTACATTATGAAGCTTTTGAATTATCTTGCATTGACTTTGGTTACATTTGTTCTCGTTTCATGTGAGGAACGAACCGGTTATTATACCAATGAGCAGCAAGAAATAATTGCGAAACTGACTGCGAATGAATGGAGATTGGTCTATGAACATATCCCAAACTTTGAACCTGATGAACTTCAAGAAGAAGGATGGGTATATAAATTCAATGCTAATGGCACAGGTTCATTCAAATGGATGAAATGGGAAGACGGAAGTATCAATGACGAACCTACATATTTTCATTGGACTTTCACAACTGATAATTTCAACGTAATATACATTGACAAAACGGAGCGGTTCTTTTTGATAGATAAACTGACAGCAAAAGAATTATGGGTTTATAACTCATATCAAGACCCTGTATTGTATCCAAATGCCGATGAAGTGTTTTGGAAATTTGTAACACAATGATTTGGTTATACTTAGAATGACAGTATTAAACGTAAAGAAAAGGAGAGAAGTATATATTGAATTTTGTCATTGTCAAGTCCGATAGCCTTGCGATAATAAGCAAAAGCGACTAAAAAATATGTCACTTATGAATAACCGTATCATTACAACAATATACTGCGCCATTATTACGATAGCGGCAATGGCGCAGACGGAAACGCCCGACAGCGTAAAGACACGAGAACTTGACGAGGTGGTTGTCGAAGCCCAGATGCAGCGCACTAACGCTACATCTTCAACATATACCCCGACCACAAGGCAGAAATCGTCCGCGCAAAACGCCATTGACCTTTTGCGACAGCTCGCCATTCCGCAAATCAACATCAATCTTGTTGACAATGCGGTTACGACACCAAGCGGTCAGAATGTCGCGGTCTATATCAACTATATCCCTGCCTCGGCAGAGGGAATCGAGGGTATTATGACATCGGATGTGCGGCGTGTCGAATATCTCGATTTTCCTACCGACCCGCGTTTTCAGGGCAACGAGCATGTAGTCAATTTCATCATGCAGAAATACGAATACGGCGGATACACCAAAGCGACGGTAAATGAAAATTTCCTTGTGGGAAAACTATCAAGCCGTGCTTCAATATATTCAAAGTTCGCATATAAGCGCATGACCTACGATTTATATGCAGGTGCGTCAAATCACAACATCAGACATTCAGGTACGTCAACCATTGGGAACTATACCCTTGAAAACGCCGCCGGCGAACCTTACCTTATTACGCGAAACGAAATATTCGACAACTCTCATTTCAGGTATAACCAGTACCCCGTTACGTTCAGAGCCATTTACGATTCCGACAAAGTGCAGATTGCAAACACTGTCGGCTTTAACTTCGATCAGTCGCCGACGGCTGAAACATCCGGCAAGCTGTCGTTTGTACCCCGACAGGCAGAAGACTACTCATATAGCAGATACGAGCCTTACACCAGCCGTTATATTATATGGTCTGGCAATTACTATTTCATTCTGCCCCGAAATTTCCATCTTAGCGTTTCGCCCGGCATAAATTACGGACACACAAACAACAATTACCGCTATCAGACTTCAGCCACCGATGCCATAGTAAACGACTCCAAAGAAAATGTATGGCAGTTCAGAGGAAGCGCCACTCTTTACAAGATATTCACAGACAGACAAAACGGCTTCTTCCGCGCTTATTACGGTTCCACATCCAATGATGTGAGCTATTTAGGCACATCTCCTTACGACAATGATTTCCTCGACACCTATGCCGGAGCCGCACTCGGTTACAGCTTCTCCAACAATCAATGGAATGTGAGTGCTGATGTGGCTCTGCAATGGGAGAAGAACAAAATCAACGACCAGTCCGTTTCAGAGGTCTATCCTCTCGCTAATGTATCAGCAGGATTTTCTCCTTCACAGAAACATTCTTTCCGCGCATACTTCCATTTCGGCGCGAACTATCCCGGTGCAAGCGAGAAAACTCCGAATATACTGCAACAGAACGAACTGATGTACTATACCGGCAATCCCGAAATCGGACTTTCCCGACAGGTTACATTCAACCTGTCTTACAACTGGATGCCGTCTAACAGATTCTCGGCTTCGGCTTTTGCCCAATACTTCGGAGAATATAACCTGTATGTGCCTGTTTACGAGCCATACGACGGTGGGAGTGCTTTGCTTCGCACTTTTGAAACTGACGGCGACTATAACCGTACTCAAATCGGAATGTCGTTTAATTACAAGCTGTTAAATGGCAATCTTCAACTTGCAGCATCGCCCTCAATTTCAATCTATCGTATGACCGGATTATTTGACATTAAACGGAGTCCGTTCACTTGCAACGCATCGGTTACTTATTATCTTGGTAATTTCTACTTTCAGGCATCGTATCAGACAAGAAACCTGACAGTGCAGGGCAATCGTGGAGTAATATATAAAGACCGTGATTTCTACCAGATACTCGCAGGATGGAGCCGGGCAAACTGGAATATCAGGGTAAGCGCGATGAATCTATTTCGCAATGACTGGCTCTGTGCTACTAATACGTTGTCAACTCCTTTATATTCAGAAACACGATTCGTTGATGGAAACAACTTTCATCGCCGTTTGAACCTTTCGGTGACATACACTTTCGGTTACGGAAAGAAGGTACAACGGGGAAACGAGGTCGGAGAACAATCTGGCGCATCTTCAGCTATTATGAAATAATCCACACCAATATTAACGGTATTAATAACATAAAAATAACTTAAAATGAGAAAAGTCGGCACATTAGCTTGTCTCATATCCAGTGTTATGAGCATTAATGCTCAAATCATTGAAGCAGGAGAATCTAATCCTATATGGGGTGTTCGTGCTGCCTTTGATGTAAATCTGCCGGGAAAGGTGCATGGCAATGTGATAGATGATCGAATGTTCCGCAATGGTACAGGTGGAACATTCGGCGCTGTCTGTAATATCTTTCTTAGAAACAAATTCTATCTTGAGCCAGCCGTTTCATTATTTTATGACACTTACTCCTATAAATATAAAGGAGTAACAATTACTGGAATAGATTTTGAAGAAAGCAATCCAACAGTATATAAGTTTGGCATCCGTATCCCGGTAGTCGTAGGATATAGCATCTACTTAACCGACCGAATTTCTATTGCTCCATTCACTGGACCGGAAATGAGCTATTCTTTTGCCGGGGCAATAAAGGTACATGACAAGGAAAAGTTGGGAATTGATGATACATCACTATTCGGAAAGTTCGGTAATCAACGCCGTTTTGAATGTGGCTGGAAAATAGGTGTCGCTTTCTTTACAGGTTTGTGGAGCTTTAATATTGATGGTACAATAGGGATGACAAATCTTATGACCAACGGTACAAGATTCCACGAAAACCGTGGAAGTGTGAGCGTTACACGATTTTTTTAATTACTATTCTTCAACAATACATTATGCGAAAAGTTCTTTTATATCTTTTGATAACATTATCTTTAGTGACAAGTAATGCTCAGTCATACGACGAGCGACTTGCTGCTGCAATGAACTCAGGTGACTGGTTTGCGTTGGACTCCATATACAATGCAACACCCAAAGACTCAATATCCGATTTTATTGAAGTATATTCGCGATGCTTGATTGGCAACCGTCTTAATCGTCCCGATGTTTCTATACCGGCATTTACCGAATTATTCAATAATCAAGCATCACAACTTGACTTGAACAATATCCTGAATTCAGCAATGATGTTTGCGATGGATTTAGGTAGAACCGGGGATAATGCAACGGCAGGAGCCGTAATAAACTCAGTGCTTAACAGCACAAAGCAATATCTGGATTCCGCGACAATCAATACATTTCAACAGCAGATCAATCAGTACACGGCCCTATCTCATTATAGCCCATATACTATAAAATTCGAGTCTGAAAATGGAAAAATTCCATTTACGATAGCCTCTGTCGGTAAAGAAGGACACGAATCCGTGTTGATGCGCCTTACTGATTCCTATATCAATGGAATGAAAACAGATATAACTTTTGATACCGGAGCTGCTATGAATATCATTTCGGATTCATTAGCACGAAAATTCAATCTCATTCCGCTTAATGATAGTGGCAATGTGACAGGCATTGGGCAGGCTTCAGGGAAGTTGGCAATAGTCAAAGAGCTTAAAATAGGCAACATAAGTATTACTGATGTTCCGTTTTTGGTGATAGATATAACTTCTAATAACGAGGAAGCGGATAAGTTTATGGACTGTTTCAATATTGTGGTAGGTAGTGAACTGATGCTTTGTCTTAAAGATTTGACGCTTGATTTTGTAGATAGACACATCTACATCCCTGCAAATCCTCCCTGCAAAACTGACATTCCTTCAAATATTTGTTTTTCCTCTCAAATGAATTTGTTGACAAATGGAGTCATTCACAATAATCCAATGCTGATGTGCATTGATTCCGGTGATGCTTCTTTTGGTTCATTAGGAAGCAATTTCTATGATAAAAACAAAGATTTTATTACATCAAATTTTAAGACGGACACTATCCATACTGCAGGTATTGGTGGAGTACATTTGTCAGAATGTTATGAAATGTCAGGTCTGAAACTCACACTTGGCAACAATTCAGTTGTTATTCCCAAAATAATTGTGTTATTGCAAGACTCTCCTAATGGTTATGACTGCAATTTAGGATTAAAGACGTTAATGCTTTTTGATAAAATAAGGTTTAACCTTGTAGATTTTGTGCTGACAACAGAACCTTCTCAGTGCAACTCAGTCGATTGTCTCAAATGAGGTAGTATTATATACAGCCCAATTTTAACAAACTTAATCCGCATAATATATTAAGAAGAAATTATCATTAGCAGTAACTGATATACTATGACACTAAAGAATATTAAAGTTGTATGAAAAAAGTTGGCTTACTTATATTCACATTGCTTATCTTTTGGGTAAGTGCTTGCGATGATGACACTCCGGACTATCCTGATACCAAACTAATCAAAGGGCAATGGCAATTAGTTGAGGACGAGGGCAATGATAATCCGCTTATATACCGTTTTACTAACGGCGGCGAAAACACTTGGTCATGGGGTGGACTCGTCACATATTACCTTTTGCCGGACGGAACAGCCGATTTCTATAAGAGATACACATGGCACGTTTCAGATCCTGCGAATGAAGAAGACGGAAAACCGCGCCTCGAACTCACTTGGTATGACGCTCCCGACAGTGACGATTTATGGGATGCAACGGAATATTATATAGTCGTAAAATTGACACCGACAGAAATGTGGCTGAAGCCACACCAGAAAGGTGTCCCCGATGACATCAAGAAATTCATCCGGCGCAATGACCTCCCCATACCCTCACTACAATTCCTCAACCCGTAAACAGTTTTTTCATACAAACCTCCGGCCCTCGGCAATCGTTGCCGGGGGCTATTGATGAAATAGAAACCCAAAATGAAATACAATATGTTTAACCCAATCAACAACAGACATGAACAAAGTTCTTATCGTTGATGCCTCCGACTCTGACCGTCGGCTTATGTCGGGCTTGCTCACGCGAGCCGGATACGAGCCGATTGATGTTGGAAGCATGGAGGCTGCCAAAGACGAGGTGGGAAAACTTCCACCCGGCGCGGTCGTGGTAACGGCGATGAAATTCGCCCACGGCACAGCGCAAGAGTTAGTCAACTGGCAAAAGCGCGAGGGTTACAAATTCCCCGTGATTGCCGTAGTGGATAACATGAATGCCGTGGATCTTCTCTCGGTTATGCGCGATGGTGGTGCCGTGGATGTGATACAGCGTCTGGCTATCGACAAACAACTCATTGAAACCGTGGGCAAGTATGCCAAGCCGGAAAGTGTTGTGATTCAGCTTGACAATGCGCTGATTCCACGACGCAGTGAGAAGTTCAAGGAGATTGAGCAGGCTATCGAGCGCATAGCCCAAACCAATGCCAACTGCATCATATTCGGTGAAAGCGGTATGGGCAAGGAACAGATTGCACGGCAAATCTATCTCCAAAGCTCCCGGACACAGAAGCCGATAACGGTAATCGAGGCCGGAGGCGCGGAGCTGGTAGGTCTGCACGACCCCAAATCCGACCGCAACGAGATGTATAACCGCATCAAGAGCTACTTCCAGAACGCTGCCGGCGGAACAATCATCCTAAAGAATATTCAGCTTCTCAATTTCGAGAAACAATCGGTGTTCCTGCATATTCTTTCGGAGGAACATCCCGATGTACGGGTGATATGTACCGCAGAGCCAGAGTTACTGAAGATGGTATCTGAAAAAAGATTCCGTCCCAACCTCTTTTACATTCTCCGTCAGGTGGATATTTCCGTACCGCCGCTGAGAGAGGTAACCGAGGATATAGAATCTTTGTCAAATTACTTTCTGACTCTCTATGCCCATAAAACAGAACAGGATAAAAAACGGCTCGATGTCTCTGCGACAAAAGCCATCAAACTTCATCAGTGGCCCGGCAACGTAAGGGAGCTGAAAGATGTAATCCTGTTCGCCGCTTTCCACACATCAGATGATGTCATAACCGCGTCCGACCTTAATTTCAGCCAGTCGGAACCGGAGCCTGACACGAGTCTGCGATTGCAGGAGCCGGAAAGGGAGAAAGCCAAAATCATCGCCGCATTGCGACAGGCGGCAGGTAATAAATCCCAAGCGGCAAGGTTGTTAGGCATAGGCCGTTCAACGCTTGATTACAAGCTGCGCCAGTACGGAATTAAATAAAAGAGCGTGTGAACGCCTGATAATTCGCAAAAAATTCCTAATTTTGTAGTGAAATTAGGAAAATCAGCGATTGGAGAGCCAATCACATTAGACTGATACATAACGTAAGACAACACCGAGTTCCTTTGTGAATCTGGAAAATTGACATTGAGAAGAACGAAGTGATGCTTGCGCTATGCACTTGCATAGCGTACATCCCTGATTACTTCTCACGGTATTCCAGAACCGACAAAGGCGATCACTATGGGGATGTGCGCTTTTTTATTGTTCTGGACTTACCAATTTAATACACATTTACCAAGTTCATACATCATAGGGTTTTAACCTTCTTAATTTTAATACCTGTTCCACCTTACATTTCTATTGATACTCAGCTGATTTGCACTTTAACAATTTCGGTTGTAATCCATTTGTAACGGTCTGAGGTTTATAAGGACGAAACAAGAAACATAATGTTGAACCCTTAACCCCCAGCCCGATAAATGAATATATTTTCACTTACCGAGACCGAGTTCTTCCGAAAGCTGACCGAAGGGAAGAAAGAGAATCTGCACATAGCCTATAAGGATTTTGTGCTTCAGGTCAGCGAGTTGTGCAACAAGGAGCCACACAAAGGCTGCGTGATAAGCGCATTGCTCTTTGTGGAGGTGGAGATAAGCCACTTACAGACGGCCGCACAACGCAAAAAGGTCAATGACGCCCTCGTGTCATTCATCAACAAAGCCCTGTGCTTTGTGCGTCAGACCCTATCCCACTACAAGGAAATAGACTTCCGAACCGTCAGCGAGGAAAATATGCTCGACCGTCTCGGACTTGACTGGAAAGCCAACAAGACAGACCTTATAGAGTTGGGCTATGCTTTCAAGGTCGCCAACTGCTTCGGCACCAAACTCAGCGCGAAAGATATAATCGGCAGGCTCGCCCGTATCTTCAAGGTGGATATGACCGAAAGTTATATCTACAAGAAATATTCGGAAATGAGGATGAGAGGGCGCAACAGCCGTACCTACTTCATGGACACCTTGATTGACGGACTAAACAGTTTCATGTCAAAACAGGACCAGGAGGACTGACCGCCTCAGACCGATGTCCAACCACTAATCCATCCATAAATATTTTATCTCTTTCATAAATAAACAGTGAATCCATCATTACTGCCTCTGCGACAGCGGCGTTTATGAAAATTGATTCTACGGGTTAATATTTCACAACAAATCCTGGCCACTCGTGATGAATGGTCGGGATTGCCTTTATATGCCTATGGCTGCTTCATGTGCAACAGATGCCGGAGATTTGGGTCGGCCGCGATGCGTTCAAGCTCCAGCCGGACAATATCCTTGACATCCTGTTTCACTTTGTCGTAATTGCGCTGTATGGTGGCTTTCATCTTCGACTTGTCAGGAGTATCGTCCTTGAAATCGGTAATCAGCGGGATGGGCTGATATGCGGCTGTCTCCGCCGCCACTTTCTTGGTGTCCACCACAATCTCGGCATGAAAAATCTTCTGGTCGATGCGCTCGTCGAAATTGTCGCTGACGGCACCGACAAACATTCCCTGCGTCAGAGTGGAAATCTTGCTCGCAGGAATAAGAGAATCCATCTGCGTGTTGATCGAGTGGCTCACATCCTGACGGTTGATGCTCATGGACTGGCGTTGCTGGAGAACCTTGCCGAACCTCTCGGATAAGGTCTTGGCGGTCTCACCGACAACCTGCCCGGAAAAGATGTTGCCAACGGTATTCATCACAACCGCCGCCTCCTTGTCGCCGTAATCTCGTTTGAGCTGGGAAAAGTCCTGAAAGCCGAGGCAGACGGCAACCTTGTTACTTCGCGCGGTAGCTATTAAATTGTCCAACCCCTTGAAATATATGGTCGGCAATTCATCTATGATGACGCCGGACTTCAACATTCCTTTCTTGTTTATCAGCTTAACGATTCTGGAATTATATAGACCGAGTGCCGCGCCGTAGATGTTCTGTCGGTCGGGATTGTTGCCGACACAGAGAATCTTAGGCTCTTTAGGGTTGTTGATGTCGAGCGTGAAATCATCGCCCGTCATAATCCAGTATAGTTGCGGGGAAATCATCCTTGACAAAGGTATCTTCGCCGAGGCTATCTGACCCGCCAACTGTTCGGCCGCCCCTCCCTGCCAAGCGTCTATAAACGGAGAAAGATAGTTTTCCAACTCCATGTATGATGTGAGGATAGGAAATATATCCTCATACCGGCGGCAAAGGAACTCAATGGCATGGGGGAAGGTGCAGTATTTGCCGTTCTCGTATATTTTAAGATACCAGATGATTGCGGCAAACAGAACTATCGGGGATTCCACGAAGAAATCACCCTGTTTCTGTATCCATGTGCGGTTCAAATTCATCATAATGGTGTATGCCGATTCGTAGGCATCTGCGATGTCCGACATGAAATCCGGGTGTATCGGATTACACCTGTGTGAATGTTCCGGATCATCGAAATTTATGACGCAGAATGTGGGCGGATTCTTACCGTAGCTGTCGGCATGGTTGAGCATATGGTTATACGCAATCAGCGACAAATCAGGGAATTTGTAGTCATACACATAAAGCCCGAAGCCCTTTTCTATCTGCTGTTTGATGAAATTGTTGACGACAGCGAATGACTTGCCGGAGCCGGGAGTGCCGAGGACTATCGAGGCTCTGAACGGATTGACCACGTTTATCCAGCCCCTGTTCCACCGTTTTTTATAATAAAAGCGTGTGGGAAGGTTTACTGAATATTCATTCTCCATCAGCTTGGTCTCCTGCATGAACGATTCGTTTTCCTCGTTGAAGCGGTCATCCATCATGTTGTTCTTCAGCAGACGGCTCATCCACACTCCTCCGAGCAGCAGGCACACATATCCCGATATGGTGGTGAATATATAGGTGTAGTACCAACCGAGAGACACCATCCACCAATCGAGGAAAAACAGCACGGCACCTATCGAGATTATGAGCCATATCTGACCCCATTTGATTTTCTCGTTCTTGACACCTTTGGTGCCAAAACAAGATAGAGCCAATAATAGCAGCGTCCACCATTTGGCGTTCCACGGATTGTGGAACAAGCTCCCGGCCTCGTCAAGACTGCGCAGTACCTTCATGGTCTGCGGGTGGAACTCCCAGCCCGACACGAGGGGCTGGCAGAACCAGTAAATGTTGGCAACCATAACGGCGATGCTGACACCACGGAGAAGATCCATGATTTTCGACAACGCCCTGAGGTCATCTTCCTGTTGTGACATAATAAATCTTGTGTTTGGAGTTTGACAAATTATAGTTTTGGGCCACGGCGTTTTTTCTTCCTGCGCCGCTGCATCTCGCGGTAGAAGGCTTCCTCCTGCGGGTCGAATCCGGGTCCTGTCTGGAATAGATCAAGACCGGGGAGCGTCGGCGCATCATCGTAAACGGAAGAATTGTTCTGCCGCGTCCGGGATTGAGGCTGGCTGAACGGCGGACTTTGTGAGGTGGCCGAACCGCCGCCTGTCGTACTTTGCCCGCTGTCTGCGGAACCGGTCTGCGTATTGCCTGATTGGGATTGACTATGTTCTGACTGCGATTGTCGGGTATCCAGCTGTGGCTGTTCCTGCTGAACATCGGGGGCCGCAGGCATAACCGATGGCTTTTCTCCGGCGGTGAACCACTTTTCAAGCGAGTTGGCGGAGAACTCCTTGCCCAGACGCGAACCGTTGAGAACTGTCTTTGTATTGTGGTCTATGAATGTCGCGCCGTATATGCGCCCGGTATCGGTATAGCGCAGGATAAGGTCGATGTTCCGCTCTTTGAGCTTGGCGATGAAATCGTCCTTACCCGAAGATTTAGCCATAACTTCCGATACGGATTGCTTGGTCGGACGGATGTCGATTTTGTCTTTCGCCCTCTCCATTCTTCCGTCTATCGCCGTGCGGCTGGCGAACTTGCCGAGGCGCGACGCCTTGAACGGCGATGCGATGGTCTTGCCGTTGTCGTCAGTAGCGAAATACACCAGCCCGTGATATTCCCGTCCGTTGACCCTGCCGTCGGTCTGCTCACACCTGATATTATACAGACCCAGTATGGCGTTATACTCGCCGATGGTCTGGAACTTGTAGCGCATACCGACCATTTTGACCGTGTTGGCAACCTGTCGCTTGATGTCGCCAGACGGATCAATCTTCTTTATGGGCATATCTGGAGTGATTTTCTGACGCTCGGCGGTATGCAGCCCGTACTTTTTCTCCAGCTCCCGTGTTATCTCCTTGCTGCTGTAGAAATTGTTTTTGTCGGAAATACAGGAACCGTCAGGACGGACACGGAGTGCCACGATATGTATGTGGTGGCGGTCAATGTCTTCGTGTTTTACTATTATGTACGGCATCTCGGCAAATCCCATCTTCTCCATATACTCGTGGGCGAGTTGCGTGTACTGCATCTCGCTCAGAAGGTCGTCGGGATGGGGGTTGAGGGAGATGTGCATCATCGTTTTCTCGGCTCTGGTATGTTGCGGCATCCACCGTTTGAAATCCTCGAAAGCCCGGTGTATGTCTATATTGCCGGAACCGTCATTATAGATTTTGTTGGTGTCGAGGACACGACCCTTCTCCTTGTTTATCTTCTCGCCGTTATATACAATCGCTCCGTATAGTGAGCTGCCTAAAGAGATTTTTGCAACCATCGTGCATCGAACTCTCTGGCGAGTGCGACAATCTCGCGGTTTGTTTTCACCAAGTCAATGGTAACCTGTTCCAATCGGTAGAGTGCGCTCATGGCTTGCTTTTCGGTGAAGTTATCCCGTAATGTCCTTACAAGAGTGTCGTAATCCACCACCAACGTGCGGTAGTGGGAATTGAGTGAGGATAGTTTGTCAATGAAAATCCGTGTATTTTCATCGACCACAAAAACCTTGAAAGGTTTTCCGAGTAGAACACTTTTTATAAATGCCGCCTTGTTGACGGCTCCCGATTTATCGAACAGGGAGAGGAATACCGTGTTCTCCGCCGCGTCGAATCTCACGACGTAGCGGTGGACAGACGGATTTATCTTGTGGGGCCGTCCGCCGTGATTAAAGTTCTGTTTCATTTCTGGGATAAAATTTAGTGGGTGATGTGGAATTGCCAACCGCAGGTTTCATCGTGGGTATTTCGACTTTGGAGAAATACCGGCTCCATGCAATGGCAAGGGTTTCGAGGCACAATCTTGGTTACAAGTGCCTCGGAACATACCTTGCCATGCACGTTTGTGCATCCGAACTGATAATGAGAATATTGTAATCGGAACCCGCCTTGAATGTTGTACGAAATTTGTACGCAATGGTGGGCGATTCATAATATCGGTGCCGATTCATACCGATATTATAATGGTGCGCAGTCCTTGAAACGACGGTCAATGAGAGAACAACCGCGTGCGTCGGCTCCCGCAGATATAACAATCGGGTACGGTCGTTGAGTTTTCAATGAGAAAAAAGTGGGGAAATGTTGGGCAACTTTGCAGAAAGGTTGGGAAGTGCCTGACAATCAGAAATCTTTTCAGACACAGCCGTCGTTCTACTTGCACAGAGGCTCAAATGCCGGAGGTGACAACGCCGAGACATTCGGGCGTTCAGACAAATGGCCGTTCAAAGGTTCAATCAAATGTTTGTAGGTGTGTACGAACCTTTGTTTGCTTGTTTGTTTGAGCAATCAATCAAATGTTTGTTTGAATATCCGTTCTAACGCTCGTTTGAACAATCAATCGAACAATCAATCAAATGTCCGTTTGAGCATACGTTCTAACGCTTGTTTGAGCAATCAATCAAACGGTCAATCAAATGTTTGTTTGAGCATACGTTCTAACAATCATTTGAACAAACATTCAAACAAACATTCTAATGCCCCGTCTGTAAACAAGCCGATTCACGGAAACGGGGCAGCATGACCCGGACACGGTTATCAAGCCGGGTGGAGAATGGTGGCGACACCATATCAATTCAATTTCCAAATTTAATCCCATCCAATTATGAGCGACACAATCTATGTCGCCTTCGCTACCCAGAAGGGTGGCGCGGGCAAGTCCACCCTGACCGCTCTTGTGGCGAGTTATCTCCGCTACGTCGAAGGGGTGGAAGTCGCGGTCATAGACTGCGACAACACACAGCACTCAATGAATGTCTATCGGGAACATGACCTGCTGGTGACAAACGAGAATCCCCGTCTCAAGCGCATCATGCACAAGTTCTACCTCACCCACAAAATCAAGCCTTATCAAATTCTTATGACCTCACCGGGCGACGCGGTGAAAGTGGCGGAGGATTTTGTAAAGGCGGGGAACAATCCGAAAGTGGTATTCTTCGATATCACGGGAACCATAAACAACCGTGATATTGTAACCCTCATCTCCAAGATGCACTACATTTTCGTACCGATAACGACCGAGACCGGGGAAATGGCAAGTTCAATATCATTCGCCAACAATGTCTATAACCGGATGATCACAACCGGCCAATCAAGCATCCGGGAGATGCGCCTTGTCTGGAACAAAGTCAACTCACGCGACAAGCCCCGCCTGTGCGAGATTATCGACAACTACATGGAGAAACTCGGACTAAGCTCCCTCGACACCGTACTTGTAAAAAGCAACAAGTTCGAGAAGGACGGTATGGAGACCGGCAACGGGGCGATATTCCGCTCCACGATGCTCCCTCCCGACAAGCGTCTTATGAAAGGTTCCAACCTTGAAGAACTGGTGAAGGAAATCCGTTCCATAATTCAGGTTTAGGCGTATGGCAAAGAAAAAGAACGATGGATTTGACGCCGACGGCTTCATCGAATCTGTAAGGGCTTCGTCCGTGCCGACATATCACACCGCAGCGGACAGTCAGGCACCAAATGCGCCTCCTATAAAGGAGGACATAAGCACCAGCCCCAAAACGTATGACGATTTTGCCTCTGAACGGGAGGCAAGATATTCTGAACTCAACATGACCGCCGATGAGATTGACTTCATCAAGAAATTCATCGCCGACGGCAGATTCCGCAGGGTATCGCGCAACGGCAGGCAGGTTTTCATCAGGGAGCGGCACCTCTCCATGATTCTCGGCATACTCGGTATGCTGGATGAGGAAGCCAATATCTCCACCTATATAGACAAGGTGCTTACCGAACATTTCAGGAAATACTATCCCATCATTCAGGGCATATCCAAGAAATGCCCCTCAAAAATCCTATAATAAATGGTACATACAAAATTCTGTGACCTCCGTACCTGCAACAAGGTGAAGGGTGCGGAACCGACCATAGCCCCTGACAACAAGAAAGTCAGGGCATATTCGGACAACTATCTGGCTCCGTCGAATGTCGGGGCGCGCAAGGGGATATTCGTTCCCCGTGAGCTGGTAAACAAACTCTCCAAACTGGTATCCCTTTATGATGTCGAGGGTCTGACAATCGGTGCCTACGTTACCAATATTCTTGTCAGACACCTTGTGGAGAACCGGGATGTAATCAACGAACTGTCCTCGCTGGGCGAGAAAACCGTGGAGTTATGACAGGCTCATCACTTTTCCTGCTCGGTGTGGTGGCTCTCTCAAACATCGGCTTTCTGGCTTACCTCCTGCTTGACCGCAACAGGAAGATGCGGCCTCCGGCTGACAAACCGCCTGAAGATGCTCCCGCAGAAGAACCGCCCCCTCCTGCACCTGATACACCGGCACCACGGTCGATGGTCGGCAAAAGCAAGTTCAACATAGACGATGAGCTTGAATCGCGCATAGACCGTCTGGTTGACAACGCTTTTGACCGCAACATACGCCGTATAAAACTGACTATGCTGGGCGATGTGCATCTGAACGATGTTGAGTTTGGCGACGAAAGCTCGGCAACGACAGCCGCCCCAAGCGGGAATGAGATTCGGAAGGACAGTCCTCCGATGCCGGAACAGCCCGTGAAAAATGCTCGCATGACACCGGAACAGGAAATGTCGGCGTTTGAGGATGTCCGCATCGAGGATGTGGAGCCGGACACCGTTTCGGCTCCTTCAGCGACAGGGGCGACGATGGAGGATATTGAGGAATCCATCAGTACAGCCGTCAATCCCGATGCCACTCCCGAAGATAAGGCAAACGCCGGAAAGGTGCTTGAACCTCTCATGGACACCAATCTTATGGAAGGTCTTATGTCATACGAGGAAATCTACAAGGGCATACAGTCCTGTATGACTGAACTGCTACGGGAGAATATCGCTGGTAAACAGGCCCGGAAGCCTGACGGAAAGGGAAAGAAAGCTCTATCCGTTAAAAATCCAGCCACGGAGAAACACACCTCCACTTTCAAAATCGCTGCCAACATAGATGATTTTGCCCCCGCCGATTTATTGAGATAACCGGCAAAACCACTAATCCGCGTCCGCAAGGACAAAAATCCAACCCCAATTTATCAACCCGAAGTGTGGGCTGCTCCCGTCTGCGGAGCGGCCGGGGGCTGCCTGTGCTTCAAAAAATGAAACAAAAAGCATGAAAGAAACAATCAAGAATCTTAAAAACAGGTATCTGATTTTCAAATGCCGCCTCATGGTGGCTATCCTCGCCGGATTTCTCGGCGGACTGAGGGCTGCCGCCGCCGGCAACGGCATGGCGGGTATCAACGAGGCGACATCAATGGTAACCTCGTATTTCGACCCAGGGACGAAATTGATATACGCAATCGGTGCCGTGGTGGGTCTCATCGGCGGCATCAAGGTCTATTCCAAGTGGTCGAGCGGAGACCCCGACACAAGCAAGACCGCCGCGTCGTGGTTCGGGGCGTGCATCTTCCTTATCGTCGCCGCCACAATCCTCCGCTCGTTCTTCCTCTAATCATCTGAGCCAATGGCCGAATATGCTGTCAACAAGGGCATAGGACGGTCGGTGGAATACAAGGGTCTGAAGGCGCAGTACCTGTTCATCTTCGCAGGCGGACTGCTTGCCCTGTTCGTGGTGTTCGTCATCATGTATATCGCGGGCATATCGCAATGGATCTGCATCGGGTTCGGCGTTACTGCCGCCTCAGCCCTTGTCTGGATCACCTTCCATCTTAACGCCAAATATGGCGAACACGGTCTGATGAAACTCTCGGCTGTGAAATATCATCCGCGCTATATCATCAACCGTCTCCGCCTCAAACGACTGATAAAAGGAGGAAAGAAATGAGAAACACACTTAAAGCCACGACACTGGAGACAAAGCTGCCGATTCTCGCCGTGGAACACGGCTGCATCATCAGCAAGGACGCCGACATTACCGTCGCCTTCGAGGTAGCTCTGCCGGAACTGTTCACAGTTACCTCTGCCGAATATGAGGCGATGCACGCCGCATGGTGCAAGGCTATCAAGGTGTTGCCCCACTACTCGGTGGTGCATAAACAGGACTGGTTCATCAGTGAACGCTACAAGCCGGAACTGCAAAAAGATGATCTGTCTTTTCTTGACAGGAGCTTTGAACGCCATTTCAATGAGCGTCCGTACCTGTCTCACAGATGCTATCTGTTCCTGACAAAAACGACAAAAGAACGTGCGCGTCAGCAGAGCAATTTTTCTACGCTCTGCCGTGGTCGCCTGACACCGAAAGAACTGAATCACGAAATGGTGGTGAAGTTCATGGAGAGTGTCGAGCAGTTTGAAAGAATCATCAACGACACCGGTTATATCAAGCTGCGCCGCCTTACCGATGATGAGATTGTCGGCACCGACGACAAATCCGGGCTTATCGAGCGGTATATGTCGCTGACTATGGAGGATGTGAGCTGTCTGGAGGACATAGACCTGTCTGCGCGCCAGATGCGTATCGGCGACAAGATGCTGTGCCTGCACACGCTATCCGACACGGATGATCTTCCCGCAAAGGTCAACACCGACAACCGATATGAACGGCTATCCACTGACCGTAGCGACTGCCGTCTTTCGTTTGCAAGTCCCGTCGGGTTGCTGTTGCCATGTAACCACATCTACAACCAGTATGTGTTTATCGACGACCATGACGAGAATCTGGCGAAGTTTGAAAAAACCGCCCGCAACATGAACTCGTTGAGCCGCTACTCACGCTCAAACGCCATTAACAAAGAGTGGATAGACCGCTATCTCAACGAGGCACACAGTTACGGACTTACCTCGGTGCGCTGCCACTGCAACATAATGGCGTGGAGCGACGACACAGAAGAACTGCGCCGGATAAAGAACGATGTCGGCGGTCAGCTTGCCACTATGGGTTGTATGCCGAGGCATAACACCATTGACTGCCCGACGCTGTTTTGGTCGGCAATGCCGGGTAACGAGGCTGATTTTCCTGCCGAAGAATCCTTCTACACATTCATTGAACCTGCCGCCTGTTTCTTCACTGCCGAGACAAATTATCGTTCATCGTTATCTCCATTCGGTATAAAGATGGTCGATAGACTGACCGGGAAACCACTACACCTTGACATCTCGGACGAACCTATGAAACGCGGTATAACCACTAACCGCAACAAGTTCATTCTCGGTCCGTCAGGTAGCGGTAAGTCATTCTTTACCAATCATCTGGTGCGCCAATATTATGAGCAAGGAACCCATGTGCTGCTGATTGACACCGGCAATTCCTATGAAGGACTGTGTAATCTGATTCACAACCGTACCCACGGCGAGGACGGCATCTTTTACACCTATACGGAGGATAACCCAATATCTTTCAATCCCTTCTATACGGATGACGGCGTTTTCGATGTCGAAAAGAAGGATTCAATCAAGACCTTACTGCTGACACTATGGAAATCGGAAGATGACAGGGTTACAAAAACGGAGAGCGGCGAACTTGGCTCGGCGTTGTCTATGTTCCTTGACAGGATGAGGGCTGATAAGGATATAGAGCCGTGTTTCAACTCGTTCTACGAGTTTATGCGCGATGAATACCGTGCTGAAATGGCGCAGCGTCCTATCCCGATATACAAGCAGGATTTTGATATAGATAATTTCCTGACAACCCTGCGCCAGTATTACCACGGAGGCCGGTATGATTTTCTGCTCAATTCCAAAGAAAACATAGACCTGCTCAACAAGCGGTTTGTGGTCTTTGAAATTGATGCCGTGAAGGATAACAAGGAATTATTCCCGGTGGTGACTATCATCATTATGGAGGCCTTCATTAACAAAATGAGGCGGTTGAAAGGTATCCGCAAGATGATGGTGGTGGAAGAAGCGTGGAAAGCTCTTTCATCGGCGAATATGGCTGAATATCTGAGATATATGTTCAAGACCGTCCGCAAATACTTCGGCGAGGCAGTTGTGGTAACGCAGGAGGTTGATGACATAATATCGTCACCGATTGTGAAGGAAACCATCATCAACAACTCCGACTGCAAGATACTTCTCGACCAGAGAAAGTATATGAACCGCTTTGACCAGATACAGGAACTGTTGGGTCTGACCGACAAGGAGAAAGCGCAGATACTCAGTATCAATATGGCGAACAACCCGAACCGGCTGTATAAAGAGGTGTGGATTGGTCTTGGCGGCACACAGTCAGCCGTATATGCCACGGAGGTATCTACCGAAGAATATTTATGTTACACCACCGAGGAAACGGAGAAGATTCAGGTGCTGAACAAAGCCGCCCAACTCGGTGGCAGTGTAGAGGCTGCCATTAAGATGCTCGCCAACGAGAGAAGGGAGGGTGCCACATGAAGATTCCCAAAGTGTTCCACCCGATACTCGGAGTGCTGACAGGCACAATCCTCTTTCTCGCCGGAATAGCGGTGCTGTCCGCAGTATTCGTAGGTGCTTATAAAGCTGTCCAGTATGCCGGGCCGTTTGTGTCGGATGTGTTCTCCAGATTAGTCAGTTACCTCTCACAATGGCTACCGCTATGAAAGTCCTCTATGTGCTGTGGGTGATATTGGCCGGCCTGTTCATCGGACTTGCCGCCATTATCGTCGCTCCGTTGCTCCTGCTATATGCCGGAGTGAAAATAATCGGAGGCATGGCCTCCAAAATCAGATAACAGTTAACAAAAAAACAGTATGACATTTTCATTTTCATATTACGAGACGCTGGTGTTCATACACCGACACCTCGTCGAGATTATCTCCTTCCTTTCATTGGGAGTAATCGTCATGGCAATCATATTGATTGTCAATTCCTACCACAAAAGAAAAGCAAACATATCAGCGAGAAAGATGCAGGCATACAAAATATTCTCTCCGCAAGAGTGGGATATATTTATAAAAAAGTATCCAAAGATGCCGCTGAAAGCATCGTCAAAACTTATGATGTGTCGCCCAAAAGCGATGATTTCAAAAAGAAACTTTGTGGCACATGGTGTAATCCTGATGATACGAGGCGATACTATATCTCAAACCGAGGCGGATTCTTTGTCTTGATGATTGAAGAACGCGTAACGGGATTAAGACATCAGACTACCTACGTTCTGAGAAATTCAATATTACCTGCCGACAAAAATATATTCTATGCGGAGGGTGATACTTGGCTGGCATTCGGTTACAGTCCCGACGAAGACATAATCTTCAATCCGGCTTATAATGAAGAGCTGGAACGGTATGAGGAATATATCCGTCATAATATGGCTGATGTAAATCCTGTGACCGAGGATAAGATCCCGCTCACACCCGACATTGTTGATTTCCCGTTAAAGTCTTTCATGGAGGAGAATGGTGCCGGTTTGGAATAATTCATTAATCACAAAAATCCGAAGTAAAAAATGAGACAACTGAAATATCTATTTCCCCTTATCGCCCTGTGCCTCCTGTTAGGTACGGGCAGGGCAAATGCCCAGTGGACGGTCATAGACCCGTCTAACATCGCCCAATCCATCGTAAACTCCTCAAAATCACTCGTGCAGGAGTCAACGACCGCGACAAATATGGTGCGAAATTTTCAAGAGACGGTAAAAATCTACCAGCAAGCAAAGAAATATTATGACGCACTGCAAGCGGTCAACAACCTCGTCCGTGATGCACGCAAGGTACAGCAGACAGTCCTGATGCTGGGCGACATATCAGGCTACTATGTAAACAATTTCAAGAAGATGCTGACAGATCCGAATTTCACCAGCGCGGAACTCTCGGCAATCGCATCCGGCTACACCCGGATTCTTGAAGAAGCCAACGGCGTCCTCGGCGATTTGAAGCAGGTGGTCAATATAACGACACTGAGCATGACCGACAAGGACAGAATGGATGTGGTGGATGACTGCTACAAGGAGATGAAACGCCTGAAAAACCTGACGGCGTACTTCACCAACAAGAACATCAGCGTTTCATATCTCCGCGCCAAAAAGAAAGCCGACACACAAAGGGTTGTGAACCTCTACGGCGACGGCTCTGAAAAATACTGGTGATGCCTATGCTTTGCGCGATAGATTTCTCAAACCTCCACTCCATACTCCGGTCGCTCTACGATGAGATGATGCCTCTGTGTGGCGACATGGCTGGAGTGGCCCAGGGAATAGCCGGATTAGGCGCACTTTTCTTTGTCGCATACCGAATATGGCAGGCACTCGCAAGGGCCGAACCGATAGATGTTTTCCCGCTCCTGCGTCCTTTCGCCATAGGATTCTGCATAATGTTCTTTCCCACGGTCGTACTCGGCACCATCAATTCCGTAATGTCGCCGATTGTTCAAGGCACAGCCTCGATGCTCGAAGGCCAGACCCTTGACATGAAGAAGTACCGGGAGGAAAAGGACAGGCTGGAATATGAACAGATGATGAATGACCCGTCAACCGCCTATCTCGTGGATGACGCCGAGTTTGACAGGCAGATTGATGAACTGGGCGTGACTGAGATAGGAACAGCCGCCGGAATGTATATCGAAAGAGGAATGTATAAAGTGAAGAAGGCAATCCAAAATTTCTTCAGGGAATTGCTGGAGATGCTCTTTCAGGCCGCGTCGCTCACGATTGATACAATAAGGACATTCTTCCTGATAGTGCTGGCAATACTCGGACCGATTTCCTTTGCTATATCGGTCTGGGACGGATTCCAGAACACCCTTGTCCAATGGATATGCCGCTATATTCAGACCTATCTATGGTTACCTGTAGCGGATCTGTTCTCCACAATCCTTGCGAAAATTCAAGTCCTTATGTTGCAGAACGACATTTCGGAACTGACTAATAATCCGAATGTTGACCTTGACGGGAGCAACACCGCTTACACGGTGTTCATGATTATCGGCATTATCGGCTACTTCACGATTCCGACTGTAGCAGGCTGGATTATTCAGGCAGGTGGCATGGGCAGCTACAACCGCTCCATAAACAACACTGCCATGACAGGAGGCTCATGGGCCGGAAGTGTCGCCGGTGGTGTGGCAGGAAATGTCGCAGGGCGCGTCGGCAAACTCCTTAAATAGTATTCTGACACTATTCAAACACTGATTAAATGGAATTTAAGTCATTAAAAAACATCGAGACTTCTTTTCGGCAGATAAGGCTGTTCGGCATAATCATGGTATCGTTATGCGCCTGTGTCGCCATCGGTGCCGTGATACTCTCCCTGAATTTTGCAGAAAAGCAGCGCGAGAAAATCTATGTCCTCGACAACGGCAAGTCGCTTATGCTTGCCTTGTCACAGGACATGGACCAGAACAGGCCGGCGGAGGCGCGGGAACACGTGCGCCGCTTCCATGAACTGTTCTTCACCCTGTCGCCCGACAAGTCGGCGATTGAACACAACATCAACCGCGCCATGTCACTGGCCGACAGGAGTGCCTATAACTACTACTCCGATTATGTGGAGAAGGGGTATTACAACCGCATCATCGCCGGAAACATCACACAGGTGTTGCAGGTGGACAGCATAGTTGCCGATTTCAACGACTATCCCTATCAGATGAGAACCTATGCCCGGCAGATGATTATCCGTCAGAGCAATGTGACAGAAAGGTCGCTCATAACCCAGTGCAGACTTTCCAATGTGTCGCGCTCCGACGACAATCCCAACGGCTTCATGATCGAGGGTCTGACAATCCTTGAAAACAAAGATTTGATAACCACAAAACGAACATTGTCCCAATGAGTATAAAAAATAAAATCCGCAACCTCGTGGCACCCTTATATATTAAGGTGTGGCACGGCCCGAAAGGGAAAATCAAAGAACGGGTGAAAAAAGCGTGCGACGACCTTCCCCGTAACCAGCGGCTGATGGTCGTTACAGTCCTGCTGTCAGCGTTCATCCTCACTGCCTTCTTCGTGTTCGGACACGCCTGCTACAAGATGGGTGCCGGCCACGCTCGGCAGGCGGTCGAGATAGAGCATATCAGGCAACTGGAATTACCCACAAACAACACGGGCCATGAAATTCCTTGACGACCTCAAAGCGAAGTTCAAGCCCAAGACTGCGGCTGAACGGGAACGGCTCAAACGCCTCACGGTCTATACACTCCTTATATTGTCCTTTCTTGTATGCCTGTGGATCATCTTCGCCCCAAGCGGCGAGGATGAGGCTGCAAAGGGGAAGGCGAACATGGAGCTGCCCGACCAGACTTCCGCCGGTATGCCCGACACGAAACTGAAGGCATACGAACAGGAGGCTGCGCAGAAAGACAAGTCGCGCAATGACAGCACCATCAATGCCGTATCGCTCCAGCTCGACACGATTACTGCCCCGGCAACGCCGACAGTCCCCGATGAAATCCAGAACTCTGCGGCGGCATACCAGCAGGCGCAGGCATCCTTACAGGATTTCTATGTGCCGGATTACAGTCATACCGAACAGGTCGCAGAGTTGCAGGCTAAGATTGACGAACTGGAGATGCAGAACGCGATGGCGCAACAGACTCAGCAGCCCAATGAGATGGAACTACTTGAAAGGTCTTATCAGTTGGCGGCGCAGTATATGGGTAACGGCAATAATGCCAACGGCCAGGCACCTCCGGCACAATCCGATGAGAAAGGGAAACGCAACGTGCAGCCGGTGCAGAACGTGACCCACAATGTCGTATCTACTTTGAGCGCCGCCACAAACGACCGTGGCTTCAACACCTCTGTCGGCATTAAGCGCACTGTCGGCAGGAACACAATCGCCGCTGTCATAGCCGGAGACCAGTCGGTAACCAACGGTCAGTCCGTAAAGCTGCGGACAACCGAACCGATGTGGATAGGCAACAGGCTTATTCCTCGACAGACCACGCTGACGGGACTGGCAAGATTGCAGGATGAGCGTCTGGAGATTGAGATTACCTCGGTGGAAACAGGTGGCTCAATCTATGAGGTGGAGCTGAAAGTATATGATTCCGACGGTCAGGAGGGAATAAACATCCCCAACTCTATGGAATCTGATGCGCTCCACGAAATCGGCGCCAATATGGGCAGTACGATGGGCAGCTCAATCAACATCTCCACCGATGCAGGGGCGCAGATTGCGTCCGATGTGGGCCGTGGTCTTATCAACGGCGTCAGCCAGTATCTCACAAAGAAGATGCGCACTGTCAAGGTGCATCTTAAATCCGGCTACCGCATAATGCTTTACCAGCCGGAAAACAATTAAAAACGACCACTAAAAATCCAACGTAAAAAATGAAACTGAAAACAATTATTCTCTCAGCCATCGCCGTTCTCGGCATGGCAACCCCCGCCTTCGCGAAAGGCAAAAAGACGGCCAATAGTGCCGATAACAACGTGTCGCCGACAACAGAACAGGTAGCCGAACATGACATTAAGGTCTATGGCTCCAACTACACCGACGGCGACAAGTTCGACGGTCTGACCCGAAAAGTCGGCTTCGACCGTATGATTCCGCCTCACGCTCTGGAAGTATGCTATGAGAAAACCACGCATATCATCTTCCCGGCAGAGATTACATACGTTGATCTCGGCAATGAAAACCTTGTCGCCGGACTTGCCGACGGCGCGAAGAATGTACTGCGAGTCAAATCCGCCTTCAAGTCCTTCAAGCAGGAAACAAACTTGTCGGTCATTACCGAGGACGGATCATATTACAGCTTCAATGTGAAATTTGCCAAAGAGCCGCTGTTGCTCAATATCGAAATGACTGACTTTCTCCACGACGGCGAATCTGTGAACCGTCCGAATAATGCGCAGGAAATCTATCTTGAACGCCTCGGCAGTGAAAGTCCTATGCTTGTCAAGCTGATTATGAAATCAATTCACAAGCAGAACAAGCGCGAAATCAAGCATATCGGGTCAAAGCGTTTCGGTGTGCAGTTCCTTCTGAAATCCATCTATGCCAACAATGGCTTGCTCTACTTTCATACCGAGTTGAAGAACACCTCCAACATTCCTTTCGATGTTGATTTTGTGAGCTTCAAAATTGTGGATAAGAAAGTTATCAAGCGGACCGCAATGCAGGAGCAGGTTTTGGAACCTCTCCGCGCCCAGAACTATGTCGTGGTCGTTCCTGCAAAATCTTCTGAACGCACGGTGTTTGCGCTGGAGAAATTTACGATTCCCGACGACAAACAGCTAATCATCGAAGTCGCCGAGAAGGAAGGTGGCAGACACCAGTCCTTCGTGGTGGAGAACGAGGATATTGTGCGTGCAAACGTAATCGACGAACTTTCAATCCAATAATCTATGAGAAAAGCGATAATGATAATCGCTGCCGTGCTTGCCCTCTGCGGAGGGCAGGCAATGGCCCAGCGATGCCTCCCCGGAATGTCAGCCGTGGAAATTAAAGCAAATATGGCAGACGGTTTCTATACAGGTAACTCCCGCGACTGCGGCTATTCTTTCGGAGTGTATTACTCGGTGTTCAAGGGTGGCGCGAACACATGGAACTTCGGCGGCGAGTATCTCCAGACCTATAAGCCATACGCCGAAAAAGGTCGTATCCCCGTGGCGCAGTTCACAGCGGAGGCCGGATATAATCTCCATCTTGTCAGCGACTATTCGCAGACTTTCCATCTCTATGGTGGTGTGTCGGCTCTCGGAGGATATGAAACGGTGAACTGGGGCAGACACACCCTGTCCGACGGCTCAACGCTCCACAACGGCGACGCTTTCATCTATGGCGGTGCGCTCACTCTCTCGGCAGATTTCTATCTCTCTGATAAAATCGCGCTGACCGCCAACGTGAAGGAACGGTTTTTATTCGGCAACTCAACCGGGCATTTCCATACGCAGTATGGCGTCGGTGTCAAATTCATAATCGAGTGAGCTATGGGCATCAAAGTATTCGACCTTGACATACACAATCTGCCTCTCGCAGATTTCATGCGGGCAATGGGCTATGAGCCGACAGCACGCGACGGCAACCGTCTGACATACGACAGCCCGTATTCCTCCAACTGCTCAATCGTCGTGGATACCGAAAAGAACGGCTGGTACGACAAGCAGGAGCCGGAGAAATGCTATGGCGGAATATACGACCTCGCATACGAGATAACCGGCAGTTGCAATCGCTCGGAATTAAATCTTTTCATCGCCGCCGAGATGAAAAAGATTATGGATTTCAAATGTTACGAGGTTCTGGGTAACGGCGAGAGTGCCAATGCTGATATGATACTGGCAATGCCTGTCAAGAACAAAGATGGCAAAAGAGCCGATGCCATGCAGGAACAGCCGAAGGAGGAAACCCGGAAACCGAAGCCCGGTCGCAAAATGCGCTTTTAGCCTATGGATATAGACGCTATAAAAGGAATATCCCTTGTGGATTTCCTGCACTGCCTCGGCTATGATCCGACAGGGCGCGACAGCAAGGGTCTGTGGTTTTATGCGCCGTACCGCAACGAAAGAAAGCCGTCATTCCATGTCAACCCAAGAAAGGGCGTTTGGTTCGATTTCGGCACAGGCGAAGGCGGCGACATCTTCACGCTCGCAGGGGTAATGTCGGGCAAGACCGATTTCGTTGAGCAGGCACGGTATATCGCCGAAAAGATGGATATGTCCGTGGCAGAGCCTTACAAACCGGTGCCGTTTACCGAGGGACCGACATTTGAAAATGTGGAAATATCCCGGCTGGAGTCGCCCGCGTTGCTCCGCTATTTAGAACAGCGTGGCATACCGAAAGATATTGCACAACGATACTGTGTTCAGGTTGATTACACGTTGCATGGCAGGCATTATTACGCTATCGGCTTTGAGAACAACGCACATGGTTTTGAGCTGCGCTCCCCATTTTTTAAGGGGAGTTATCCGCCAAAGAACATCACACGCATATCCGGCGGGAATCCCAGATGCAACGTGTTCGAGGGCTTCATAGACTTTCTATCTGCTGAACGCCTCGGCTACAACGACGGCAACGACAGTGTTGTACTTAACTCCGTGGCAAATGTCGGCAAGGCAATCCCGGTCCTTGCGGAATACCCGCTGATACTGTGCTATCTCGACAACGACACCGCAGGTCGTGCCGCAGTCGCCAGACTGCGCCGCGAGTTAGGCGATAGGGTCAGCGACAAATCCGCGCTCTATCCCGACCACAAGGATCTGAACGACTATCTGCAATCGCTCACTCCCAAGAAAACATCAAAACTCAAACTATAAAAACCAGACACGAAAATGAAAAAATCCAATAAAAAATCATTCGGCTTAATCGCCTTCCTCTCCCTCGTGATCGCTGCCGTGTGCAGCCTCGCATCCTGTTCCGACGACCTCGATGTGCAGCAGTCCTATCCGTTCACGGTGGAGGTGATGCCCTATGCAGACAAAATCACGCAGGGGCAGACCGTGGAGCTGCGCTTTGAAATCAAGCCGGAGGGCAACTACACCAACACCCTCTACACAATCCGCTATTTCCAGTATGACGGCGAAGGCACTCTCAAACTGGTCGATGGCCCGGTGCTTGTCAATAACGACCGGGTTCTTCTGGAAAGCAAGACCTTCCGGCTCAACTATACAGCCAAGAGTGCCGACGCCCACAAATTCCTCGTGGTGGTTGAAGACAACTTCGGCTCGACCCCGTGGGAGCAGACCTTCGAGTTCAACGGCAAGGATAAAGGCGATGATAACGGTGGTACAATCATCGGCCCGGTTGTCGGTCCCGTAACACCCGTTATCCGATGAGAAAACTATTGTTCTTCTTCGTGGCGTTGCTGACCCTTGTGGCGGCAACGCCCGCCGCCAACGCCAAGCGGTCGATTATGGAGCTGCCGCCGTTTGAACGTGCCGTGCTGATAATAAAGAAGTTTGAGACGCTCCACAAACCGAAACACTGGCCCTATGTAGGCTACGGTCACCAAGTCCAGCCGGGTGAACCGTATCGCCGTGGCGTGCAGCTCACCGAAAGACAGGCAGACATCCTGTTGCGAAAAGACCTCCGTAAGTTCTGCGCCCTGTATTCCCAATACGGCAAGGATTCTATCCTTTTAGCCTGCCTCGCCTATAATTGCGGCCCCGGTGTCGTCAACAAAAGCAGCGTCCTGAAGAAGCTCAAATCAAGCAACCGCGACATCTTCAAAGCCTACACCTCCCATTGCCGCTACAAAGGAAAGTTCCATAAGCAACTCCACAAACGCCGCCTGACTGAGTGGATTGTATTGTTCGTAAAATAATGAAACTCCGTTGCAATAACATAAAGTGTTATTTCAACGGAGCTGAAAATTTGCAATTTAAGTTTATTGCCAATTCATAGTTGCGCATATATCAGAAGTAACAGATGGAAATCTGTCATACTGCGATAGCCATCCAGGAACGTCACGGTTCATCCACCCCAATACTTCCATCATTTCAGAATGGATATCCCTGACCCGATTGATGTTCCAGCATATTGATTCGTTATGAAAAACGCGATTGCGAAATGCACGGAAACGGTTTAGTGGAGCTGAGACATTCTTACGTTGTCTTTTAGCTTTAGGCATAAAAGGAAATGCCCTGCGCAAATCTTTCCACAAAATACGCTCGTATTCACTATTAAGCAATGACACCCAAAAACCTAACGTAAGTTCGGCAACAATTTTTGAAGGTGTTATTTGTTCATGCCTTCCGGATATCTGTTTTGCTGCTTGCGTAATATACCTGTTCAAATTAGATAATCCGGGTGTATTCGGGAATACGGCGTACCAATCATCTCTACCGGTCATCTGTCTTAGCTCACGACAAAGGGCGTTACGCAAGGTAACCTCAAAAACAGATAAAGAAACATACATTGCCTCTGACAGTTGCAGGTTACACCTATAATGTGTTATAGCCCGTTTCTCGTCGTGCGGATACAAGGTAAAATACCTTTCCATCCGCTTGTCTGAAAAAACTTTATTGAAAAAAGCTTTGTTATATGACATATAATGACTAATTTTGCATCGCAGTCCCGGTAATTCCTCTCCCTGTTTTCAGATGCAGGTGAAGAATCCGGGTTTTTTATTTCCGCAAAATTAGCAAAAATATCTCATATAATCCTAAACAGATACAGCAATCCGCCCAATGCCGCCTTTGGCGGCCGAATTTTTTAGCGAAATCAACGGAGCGACTTCATCACGAGGTCGCTCCGCCTGCTATATTACGACTTGGCTAAATTATTTCTTCTTGTTGAGCCATTCATCACGGCGTTGTCTGCACTCTTTGAGTGTATCAGCCACGCAGGATGACTATCCCTGAAAAGTGTTGACAGATTTGAGGGCGATTAACTAATGTGGTTT